>Ga0210405_10000611_pt1 | contig 46530 bp, 38 predicted proteins | sample IncBWH11MmetaG_FD_155492 | JGI IMG/M metagenome (GOLD analysis project Ga0210405, IMG submission 155492) | Forest soil microbial communities from Barre Woods Harvard Forest LTER site, Petersham, Massachusetts, United States - Inc-BW-H-11-M | ecosystem: Environmental > Terrestrial > Soil >... | reverse complement strand
ACTTGGTGGATCCGCCAGGCAATTACCCGTTCGATTGCAGATCAGGCGCGGACGATCCGCATCCCGGTGCACATGATCGAGACGATCAACAAACTGATGCGTGTGCAGAAACAGTTGGTCCAGGAATACGGGCGGGAACCGACCCCGGAAGAAGTGGCCGAGGAAATTCTGTTGCCGGTGGATCGAGTTCGCGCGGTGTTGAAAATGGCCCAGCAGCCGATCTCACTTCAATCGCCGGTCGGGGAAAGCGAGGAAACGAACTTCGGCGACTTCATCGAGGACAAGGGCGCGGAAAATCCGTCCGACATGACCGCGATTGTCCTGCTGAAGGAGAAGATCAAAGACGTTCTCGAGACTTTGACTGAGCGCGAACGACAGGTTCTGGAACAGCGTTTTGGTCTGGTGGATGGATACAGTCGCACGTTGGAAGAAGTTGGACGGCAATTTCGTGTGACCCGCGAACGGATCCGCCAAATCGAGGCCAAAGCGCTGCGGAAGATGCGTCACCCGACGCGTATTCGGCAGTTGGAAGGATTTCTGGAAGCTCCCGAGGTGTAAGGCTTTGCCGCACTCGCAGCTCCCCCGTCGCGCGCAACTTTCAGTCGCAGAGTTTGTTCAATTCGCGAGGAAATGAAACGCGAAGACGACCAGGAATTATGGGACCTTTTGGGCGGGGCTTCAGAGCCGGAGCTCTCGCCTTTTTTTGCGCGCAACGTGGTCCGAGCCGTCCGGCAGCGCTCGCAGTCCTTCGATTTACTGCGCAGTTGGTTTAGTTCGCGCAGACTTGTTCCAGTCGCGGGACTCGCGGTTGCAATGATTGCAGCGATAATGACGTTCCATCACTCGGCGATCCAAAAGTCTGCCGACAAGACTCCGGACGCGATCGCGCAGATCGACGCGCAGGATTACGACGTTGTCGCTGACTTGGACGAATTGCTGGTCACTGATGAGAGCAGTTTGTGGGACGACGATACTCAAACTTTGTAGGCGGAATCGCACTGGTTGCGATTCTCGTGCTGATTTGGCCGCTGGCTACCAATGCTCAGCCGCATGGTCAACAAGGCGGGGGCGTCAGAGCTATGCCGATGCCTCAGCCGCATCGCGCTCCGACGTTCGGTGACCCGCGTCAGCGTTGGCTCGCCATGCCTCCGCAGGATCGCCAAATCTTCCAGAAAAACGCCGAGCGCTGGATGCAAATGGGCCCAGAGGAACGAAAAATAATGCGCGCCCGAGAGAAAGTTTACCGTGCTCAGGTCAGCAGAGAAGTCGACGCTGCGCTGAGGGAGTCGGGTCTCCACCTGGAAGGTGAAAAACGCGCGCAATTTGAGCAGCGCTACCTGCAGGAGCGGCGCAAGATTGAGCATTCGTTGCGGCAGGAAGTCGAAAGCCAACGCCAGCAGCAATTGCCTGCGCTTCAGGAGCGTTTGAAGAAAGAATTTGCAGAACCGTCACCGGCGGGTTCATCCGCGGCTGGGCCGGCCAGTTCGGCTTCACCGAAAAAATAAACCGGCGAGCGTTTCCACCCGCCGGTTCAAATTTAACGCTGTGGTTTAACGCCAGTAGCGATAATGCCGATGGTACCCCCGCGAGTAATAAACTCGGTGACCGTGATACCAGTAAAACGACGGCCCATAGCCGTACCCGTAATAAGGATACGGGTATCCATAGCCGTAATAGGGGTAGGGATATCCCGGATACCCAAAGCCAATCCCCACTGCCACTCCGGCGTTAGACTGTGGCGCCAACGCGAAGGCGAAGCCGCCCGCAACCAGCGCGATTAATAGTAGTTTCTTCATGTCTGCTTACCTCCCCCAGTTTCTAATAATTGAACTACAGGTACGACGAAAAGTTGCTCGATTTATTCGGTCACGCCCATCACGGAATATTTGGGATAACCGGTCACACAAAGATCAGGACCGATTTTTTCGAACGTGACTCGATCCAAGCGCGCGCTTTCTGAAGTCGATCGCGCGCCGCTCCCTCCGAAGGCCGGGATGCCGCCCCCGGTGAAAATCGGGGCAATGTAAATTTGCACCTTGTCGATCAAATGTTCGTCGAGCGCATGTCCGAGGACATTGCCACCGCCTTCGATCGTCACACTGACGACGTTTTTCTTCCCTAAATCCGCCAGGACCGCGGCGAGCGGTTCGTTACGGTAGACCAAGGTGTTCTTCGCATGACGATCGGTAAAGATGCGCGCGGGGCGCGGCAGTTTTCCGGAACGAGTGATCACCACGCGTATCGGTTGGCGCGAATTGCGAGGGCCGCGAACGGTTAAATGCGGATTATCGATTCTGATAGTTTCGGCACCGACCAGGATCGCGTCGCTGTCCGCGCGCAATCTCTGAGAATGCTTACGTGCTGCTGCGCTCGTGATCCAGCGTCCTTCGCGGGCCGGTCGAGTGAGGCGTCCGTCCAAGCTGGTTCCGCACTTCGCAATCACAAACGGAATTCCAGTCGCAATCCATTTGTTGAACGCCTCGTTGAGATGGGCGCATTTCTCGGCAAGCGCTCCACTCCGCACCTCTATGCCAGCGTCTTGCAGGATTTGTATTCCCCGGCCGCGATGGCGCGGGTTTGGATCAGTCGCTCCCAGGACGACCGATTTCACACCGGCACGGATGATTGCGTCCGTACACGCACCAGTCCGGCCGACGGACGAACAGGGCTCCAGAGTGACGTACAAAACAGCGTCCTTGGGCACGGCTCGTTTGAAACGGCGCAAACATTCGATTTCGGCGTGGGGCAAACCCGCCCGGCGATGGTGACCACGCGCGACGATTCGGTTTCGCAGAACCAGGACTGCGCCAACCGCTGGATTTGGGCTGGTTTGCCCGACAGATTTTCGAGCTTCGCGCAATGCCTCGCCCATGAACCGCTCGTCATTATTCATTTGGAAGAAACAAGTTATTCAGGAGCGATCCGTTTGCGCAAATCTTTCGCTTTTCTACTTGGCGAATGTGTCGCGCCCGACTTACTTAGAGAGTAGAACCCCCCAATGCTATGGCCACGAAAAACGAAGAGAAAACCGGCGCCGACAAAGTAACCGCCGCCCGAAACAAGAATCTCGACCTCGCGATCCAGCAGATCGCCAAAGATTATGGCGAGGGCGCGATTATGCGCCTGGGCGGCGACAAGATTGTCGACATCGACGTTATCCCAACTGGCAACATTTTGATCGACCGCGCCCTTGGCGTGGGCGGATTTCCCCGTGGCCGGGTTGTCGAAGTTTATGGACCGGAATCTTCCGGAAAGACCACCCTGACTCTTACCGTAATCGCGCAGGCGCAAAAGCGCGGCGGTCTGGCCGCATTCATCGACGTTGAGCATGCTCTCGATCCGCAATACGCGAAGAAATTGGGGGTGAATCTCGACGAGCTTCTCGTTTCGCAGCCGAGCTCGGGCGAAGAAGCGCTTCGAATTTGCGAAACGCTGATTCGTTCCAACTCCCTCGACGTCATCGTCGTCGATTCGGTCGCGGCGCTGGTGACGCGCGCGGAATTGGAAGGCGAGATCGGCGACGCGACGGTGGGCGCGCAGGCCCGTTTGATGAGCGCAGCATTGCGCAAACTGACTTCGCTCATTTCCAAGGCGCGGACCTGCTGCGTTTTTACGAATCAAATTCGTGAAAAAATCGGCGTGATGTTCGGCAATCCGGAAACAACGCCCGGCGGCAAGGCGTTGAAATTCTACGCCAGCGTCAGGATCGACATTCGCCGCATTGGCGCGATTAAACAGACCGACGGCAGCGTTACCGGCAATCGCACCCGCATTAAAGTCGTGAAAAACAAAGTTGCCCCGCCTTTCACTGAAGCCGAGTTCGACATCATGTATAACGAAGGGATTTCCACAACCGGATCGCTTCTGGATCTTGCGCTGGAGAAGCAAATCATCGAAAAGCGCGGGTCGTGGCTCAATTACAAGGGCTCGCAACTTGCCCAGGGACGCGACGCAGCCAAGGAAGTCTTGAAGGAGGACCCGAAGCTGTATGCGGAAATCGAAGCCGCGGTGAAAGCTAAATTGAACGACGAGAAGGATTAAGCCTTCTAAAATTGTTATGCTTTATCGATTTCTCTCTAAAGCCGTTCTTCTTGCCATCCTGACTGCCGCAAATGCGGCAACGCCGAACCCGGAAGCGCCGGTTCGATTGATTCCCGGGTTGGGCGAAGTTCATCATCCGGTTTCGACAAAGAACAAGGAAGCCCAGCAGTTTTTCGATCAGGGACTCAAACTCGTCTACGGGTTCAATCACGATGAAGCGCGCCGTTCTTTCATGCGCGCAGCTGAGCTGGATCCAAAACTCGCGATGGCGCACTGGGGCGTCGCCTTGACGCTTGGGCCGAACTACAACCTGCCGGTCGATCCCGAGCGGGAGCGCGCAGGTTACGACGCGGTCCAGCGCGCGGTCGCGTTGAAAGAAAACGCGTCCGAGCCCGAGCGCGCTTACATCGACGCCCTCGTCCTTCGTTATTCCAACGACCCAAATGTCGATCTGCACGCCCTTGACCACGCTTACAGCGACGCAATGCGCAAGCTCGCCGCGCGCTATCCGGATGATCTCGACGCGGCCACGCTTTTTGCCGAGAGCATGATGAATTTGAATCCGTGGAAACTTTGGACTGCTGATGGCAAGGCCGCTGAGGGCACCGACGAAATCGTTTCTGTGTTGGAATCAGTTTTGAAACGCGATCCCAATCATCTCGGCGCGAACCATTATTACATTCACGCGGTTGAAGCGTCGGCACACCCCGAGCGGGCGTTGCCAAGCGCCGAACGTTTGGGAAAGCTTGCGCCGGCTGCCGGTCACCTCGTCCACATGCCGGCCCACGTCTATTCCCGCGTTGGCGATCATCAGGCTGCAGCGCATTGCAATCAACTTGCCGTGGCCGCTGACCGGAGATTTCTCGGTGACACGCGTGAGCAGGGTGTTTATCGACTGATGTATTACAGTCACAACATGCATTTTCTGACCTTTGCGGCATGCATGGATGGAAATTTTGCCGAAGCGCGCGACGCCGCGGCAAAGTTAGTGGCCAATGTTGCGCCTGGTGTTAAAGCGATGCCGGATCTCGAAGGATTTCTGCCGACGCCGATGGTGGTGTTGTTCGCTTTTGAGCGTTGGAACGACCTTCTAAAGTTCCCGCGGCCAGATGTAGCCTTTGTGACCACGAACGCGGTATGGCATTCATTTCGCGGTGTGGCATTCGCTAGCACTGGAAAAACAGCAGAAGCGGAACAGGAGCAAAGAGATTTTCGGGAGCTGATCGCAAAAATTCCACCGGATAAAATGTACGACCAGCTCAACAAGGTCGCCGACGTCTTTAAGGTTCACGACAACATCTTGACCGGCGCCATCGCGCGAAGTCGGGGCGATAATAATGCCGCGCTTGAATCACTGAAGAAGGCAGTCGCGTCAGAAGATGCGTTAAGTTACAGCGAGCCACCGCCCTGGTATCCGCCGGTCCGTCCGATGCTCGGGAAATTTTTGCTCGCGAATAATCAGGCAGCGGAAGCGGAGAAAATCTTCCGCGATGATCTCGAACGTAATCCGCGCGACGGTCGCGCCCTTGGCGGTTTGCGCGACGCGTTGAAGGCGCAAAATCGGCAATACGAGGCCGACCAGATCGACCGGCAATTTCGCGCCGCCTGGAAGGTCGCTGACACAGCCAACGCCTCCAAACACTGAACGTTCAGCGTTGCGGCTGGGCAGAGCGTTAAACGGGACTCGACGGCAATCAGGCGCGGTATTTTCAGGTTGTCAGAATTCGTGTTTATTCGTGGTTAAAGAACCATGACCTCTGCGCAGATCCGGCAATCGTTTCTCGATTTCTTCCGCGAGAAGAAGCACTCCATTGTGCCTTCGTCGTCGCTGTTGCCCGACGCGCCCAACCTGCTTTTCACCAACGCCGGCATGAATCAGTTCGTGCCGATTTTTTTGGGGCAACAAAAACCGCAGTGGAATCCTCCGCGGGTGGCCGACACCCAGAAATGCATTCGCGCCGGCGGCAAGCACAACGATCTCGAAGACGTCGGCCTCGACACCTATCACCACACGTTCTTCGAAATGCTAGGCAACTGGAGCTTCGGCGATTATTTCAAGAAAGAGGCGATCGAGTGGGCCTGGGAACTGGTGGTCGAGCGCTGGAAATTTCCCGCCCAACGGCTTTACGCGACCGTTTATAAACCCGGACCGAATGACCCAAGCGAGTTCGACCAGGAGGCTTGCGATCACTGGGCGCGATTGTTTCGCGACGCCGATCTCGACCCGAAGATTCACGTCGCTGGTTTCGGCAAAGCCGACAATTTCTGGATGATGGGCGACACAGGTCCTTGCGGACCATGTTCGGAGTTGCATGTCGATCTGACTCCGGACGGCGACACCCGCGGCGCGCTGGTGAACAAGAACGACCCGCGCTGCATCGAGATTTGGAACCTGGTGTTCATTCAGTTCAACGCCAATCCGGACGGAACATTTACGCCGTTGCCGCAACGTCACGTTGATACCGGAATGGGTTTCGAGCGCGCGACTGCGATCATTCAGGGCACGAAAAATCTCACCGATTTTTCGGGAACGGTTTCGAATTACGAGACGGACATTTTTCGCCCGATCTTCGACGAGATTGAAAAGCTCAGCGGCAAGAAATACCGTTCGAGCCTGCCACATTCTTCGGATTGGGGAGCGCACGCGCCCTGGCGTGCAGTGGTTGGCGCCTCGCCAACCGCATCCGGCGAGGCGCCGGATGCGACACCCGAGGCGGGTGTGCTCCCCAGAACCGAACAGGAAAAGATCGATATCGCGTTTCGAGTAGTGGCCGATCACATCCGCGCGCTGAGCTTCGCGATCGCGGACGGAATCATTCCTTCAAACGAGGGTCGCGGCTACGTGCTGCGCCGCATTTTACGCCGCGCAGTCCGTTACGGCCGCTCGCTAGGTTTTCACGAACCGTTCTTTTTCAAACTGGTCGATGTCGTTGCGAAAACGATGGGCGACGTCTTTCCGGAACTAGGGAAAAAGCAAAAACACGTCGAGGAAACGATCAAGCGCGAGGAAGAATCTTTTAACAAAACGCTCGATAAGGGTATTGAGCTGTTCGACCGCGAAGCGACGGGTGGGAAATCTGAGATCTCGGGCGTATTTGCATTTCGACTTTATGACGAGCAAGGCTTTCCGCTCGATTTAACGCAGTTAATGGCGCGCGAACGCGGATTGACCGTCGATGGTGCCGGTTTCGAAAAGTTGATGGACGAGCAGCGCGAGCGCGCGCGGAAGGCGCAGAAGAAATCGGCAATCACAGTCCAGCATATCGTGGATTTTCCGACGAAATTTGTCGGATACAAAGCACTAGAGGCAGATGCTAAACTGTTCAAGATCGTTGAGAAAGCCGGAGGAATTGGCAGCGGCGATAAGTGGGCGATTGTCGATGTGTCGCCGCTTTACGCCGAAAGCGGGGGTCAGGTCGGAGACACCGGCGAGTTGAAGTTTATCGAAGACGGAAAAGTCGTTCGAGTCGTTAATACGCTAAGGGAAGATGCGACCTTCTATTTGAAACTCGCTGTTAGTGAAGGTTTCGACTGGTCGCCGGAAGCGCCGCTGCACCTTCGCGTTGATGCCGACCGACGAAAGCTGATCCAAGGTCATCACACGGTGACGCACTTGCTGCACTGGGCGCTGCATCAAGTCGTTAGTAAAGATGCGACGCAAAAGGGAAGTTATGTTGGCCCAGACAAACTAACGTTCGACTTCAGCAGCGCGCCGCTCACGCCGCAGCAAAAGCGCGACGTAGAGAAATTGGTGAACGACAAGATCGCCCAGAATGCATCCGTTTCTTGGACGGAAATTCCGTACTCCGATGCAAAGAAACACAAAGAGATTCAGCAATTCTTTGGCGAGAAATATGGTGACCTTGTTCGCGTCGTCCAGATCGGTGGTGACCCTTCGAAACTGGACGGTTATTCGATGGAGCTGTGTGGCGGCACCCATGTTAGATCGACAAGCGAGATCGGTGCATTCCGCATCGTGAAAGAGGAGGCGATCGCCGCGGGCACGCGTCGCATCGAAGCCGTAGCGGGTGATGCGGCGCGAACCTGGGCGAAGGACGAAGCAAAGCGTCAGCAAGAACGATTTGAGATTCTCGCGCGAAAGAAACCAGACGTCGCTCCGTTGCCCGTGTTTACCGACACGGTGCAGACGAACAAGATGCTGGAACAGATTGACGCGCGCGGGGCGCATCTGGAAAAATTGGATGCCGATGTTCGCGAGTGGGAAAAGCAACACGCCAAACAAGCGGAAGCGGAATATCAGAGTCGTGGCGCGCAGATCGCCAACGAGCTGGCTGCCAAGCCCGGCAAAGAAACGTTTTTGGTCGCCAAGATTCAGGACGGCGACAGCAAATTGTTGCAAGCAATCGCCGACTCGCTGAAATCGAAGTTTAGCGGACCAATTGTTCTCGCCGGAGCGAAAGATGGGCGCGTGGCGCTGGTCGCAACGGTCCCGAAGGACCGAACCTCCAAGATCCAGGCGAACAAAATCATTCAGGAAATTGCGCCGGTCGTTGGGGGCAAAGGAGGCGGACGGCCCGAGAACGCCCAGGGTGGCGGAACGGATGCCAGCAAAATTGACGAAGCGCTGGCAAAGGCGCGTGAGCTTTTAAGTTAGTCGCAATTACGGTGCGCTAGCGGTCGACTCGATATCTAAATCGGCAATGTTAAGGAACAGATTTTCTTATGAAGGGATTGCCAGGGTTACAAAGAACGTTGCTGCGAGAGCGAGGAATAACACCATCAAATAAATAAAACCGCCGGTGAAAAATTTGAGCGCGCTGATGAACCAGCCTTGTCGATAAACGTATCGGATCGACAAGAAAACCTGAATCACGAATGTGATCCAAAGAACGGCGATGACCCAGCCGGCAAAGGTTCCGGGAATTATGCGGTTCAGACCCATCGTGATGAGAACGATCAACATGACGCCGGTGTAAAAGAATGAATGGATGTGTAGCGCGTAAATTAGGTGGTCGATGTAGAAGACACGTCGCCGGATGTAGAGAAGTTTCAGAACAAGCGCGAACAACGGAATGCAGCAGAGCATCATGTAGGGCAGGTTGCTGAACAGCGTGGTGATGAACAGCCCCATTTTTGTTCCGTGCTCGCCCATCTTTTCCTTGGCCCGCGCCTCCAGCCAGCGCTCGAACGGCGTCGATGATTTCTCGTTCTCATCGAACACGACGAACGGACGATCTCCAACCGCTCCATATTCCCGCCGGTTCGATTCGCTCGGCGAAACTGTCGCGGCCGCCGGCACCGGGACCGTGACGCTGGGTGAAGGCACCGGGACAGCGACGCTGGGTGAAGGTAATGGTGCCGCGGAAGGGCTTGGCTTGGTCAGATAATCCAGTGCTTGCTGTGCTTTTCGACGCTCGTCTGCCGTAAGATTTTCTTTTGCGAGCTCTTTTTCGATCTCATCTCGCTTTTGCGAAATCGCAGTCGCAACCTCTGCGCCGTTCTTGTCTGAAATCTTGCCTGGCTCGAAACGTAGTCCTTTCGCTCCGTAGTTCACCGCGAAGAAAAAAGCCACGCTGGCGAGGAGGTACAAACGGAGTGGGTGGACATGACGCACGCGCTTTCCTTGAACGAATTCGTTGGTAAGTCGCCAGGGCCGGGTAACCAGAAGGCCAAGGGTGCCGAAAAATTTCGAATCCCAGTTCAGGAATTCGTTGAGAACATCCAGAATGACGTGACCAAACGACCGGCGATAATCAATCGCCGCCTGTCCGCAATGTGAGCAATAATCCCCGTTCAATTTCGTCCCGCAGTTCTCGCAATGGGTAAACGACGGTAGTTCTTGACCTTTGCGTCGTCTTAGCCAGCCGCGCTGAGAGCGGCGCTCGATCGCGGAGATCGCGGTATCGCCGAGAAGGATTTTAACCGGTTCGTCCGACATGGCGTGCGAGGTTACTGAATAAGCTCAGCGGCGTCCATGCTCGGCTTGTAAGGCAGTGCCTGTCTTGACGGTACGGAGCTGTCCGATTTACATCGCCGACATGAAAACATTCACCACAGCGATCATCGGTTTAGTAGCAATTTCGGCATTCAGCTTCACCGCCCGAGCGGACCAACCGCATATGCGCCGCGCGCTGGAGAATCTCCGCGCCGCGCGCGCGGAGTTGGAAGTGGCCGAGCATAACAAAGGCGGCTGGAGAATCCGCGCGATTGAAAATACGAATCGCGCCATCCGCGAAACGGAAAACGGCATGGCCGTTGGCAGATAATCAAGCGGTCATCGGATGAAAGCGGGGCTCGTGAAAACGGGCTCCGCTTTTCGTTTGTCCCATTAGTTGCGCACGAACCAAAGCGATGCCGAAGCGGCAATTCCAGCGGCCCAGAGAACGATGTCGTTATTGACGAAATAGGGATAAATCATCAGGGCGAGACCGATAAATATCGGCTGCCAAAGGTGCATTCGCTTTCCGTAAGCGAAGGCGACGAAGCCGATTGATCCGAAGATGAAGCCGCCGATCAGGTTTGCCGTGCCGAAGTTCACGATGTCGATCTTTTGTAGCTAGAGGTGGGCCAAAGGTGTAGCCACGCGCCTGTGGCGCGTGTTGGTCGACGGCGCACCCGCCTTCGCAGAACGCTTTGGCGCGGCAGGCAGCGCCGTGACTACAACTCTGAACTTCGCGGTTGACCAGCAGCAAGCCGGGATGACACGATTTGGCCAGCACAACCGATGGCGAATCAACTTTTTCGCAAGAAAAGCCCCGATGCTTTAATCGCTGAGGCGGCTGCGCCCGATCGCAGAATGAAGCGCTCGCTCACTGTGCTCGATCTTACCTGCCTCGGCATTGGTGCGATCATCGGGGCGGGCATTTTCGCGCTCGCCGGTACCGCGGCAGCGGGCGAGGCCGCCCATGTGGGCGAATCCATCGTCAAAACGCCGGTGCTCAATTTCATCATCGCATTCATCCACCATACCGACCTGGTCTTTGGCCGGCCGGCGGCGGGACCGGCGGTAGCCCTTTCGTTCGTCGTCGCCGCCATCGCGTGCGGTTTCGCTGCCCTCTGTTACAGCGAACTCGCGGCCATGATTCCGGTTTCGGGTTCGGCCTACACTTACTCCTACGCTACCCTCGGCGAGATTATCGCCTGGATTATCGGGTGGGATTTGATCCTCGAATATGCCGTCGGCAATATGGCGGTAGCGAAAGGCTGGTCGGATTATTTTGTGAAACTGATCTACAGCTTGAGCCATGGTTCCATCAGGCTTCCGCTTTGGCTGGTTACCGATCCAACCACGGCTGCGACCAAGCTTTCACAAGGCGGTGAAGTCGTGCAGTACTATTCGCCGCTCGGGTTGCCGCACATCTTCGGATATTCCATCGCTCTCGATCTTCCTGCGGTGTTAATCGTAGCCGCGGTGACGGTTCTTCTCATCTATGGTATTCGCGAAAGCGCCACCACCAACACGACTATCGTGTTGATCAAAGTCGCGGTGGTGGTTTTCGTCATCGCTTTCGGCGCATTCATGGTCCATCCGGCAAATTGGCGTCCGTTTGCGCCTAGCGGATTTGGCGGCGTGATGAGTGGCGCAGCCATTGTCTTTTTTGCCTTCATCGGTTTCGATGCCGTCTCCACCACCGCGGAGGAAACCAAGAATCCGCAACGGGATTTGCCGATTGGGATGATCGCCAGTCTCATCATCTGCACCGTGCTGTATGTGCTCATGGCCGCCGTGCTCACCGGCATCAAAAAATACACGGTTTATCTTGGTGACTCCGCCGCGGTGGCGACTGCCTTTGCCAGTAAACCATGGGCCCAGGCGCTTGTTAGCGCCGGTGCGCTGGCCGGCCTCACTTCAGTACTGCTCGTGTTTCAACTTGGCCAGCCCCGCATTATCATGGCGATGGGACGCGACGGTCTGGTCCCGCAATTTTTTTCGCGTCTTCACCCGCGCTACCGGACGCCGTATATCACCACGATCTTGACTGGCGTCGTGGTGGGCGGAGTTGCCATGTTGATCGATATCGGTTCGTTGGCCGACCTCACGAATATCGGAACACTTTTTGCGTTTGTGCTGGTTTGTTGCGGCGTGATTGTCTTGCGTCGGAAAGATCCGGCTCGGCCCCGGCCATTTCGGGTTCCATTCGTTCCAGTTTTTCCGTTGCTCGGCGTATTATTTTGCGTTGCCCTGATGCTCAGCCTGCCGCTGGAAACATGGGGACGTTTCTTTATCTGGCTCGCGGTCGGACTGCTGATCTATTTCTTTTACAGCGTCCGGCACAGCAAGCTGGGCCGCGGCGAGGATTCCGGCATCACCGAAGACATCCCGCCGCCCTTCATCAAGTCGTGAAATGGTGGATCGGCCGCTCCGCGGGCGATTTTAATTCATGCGGCTTCGCCGCCATTCTAGCATCGAGCAAGGGACTGCTCGATCCACCTAAGCTCCGTGTGCGCTAACTCACGCCGCTTTCTGGGCGTGACTCGCTTTATCGTCTTTCTCGAGCCAATCGAACAATGTGGTTGTCTTTGGATCGAGTTGGAGCGGTTTTAATTGCTCGACGAACCACTCGCGCTTCTCGGGATCGTTGTAGGGGTTATTGGCAATGACCTCGTCACCCCAGCGCTTGATCTCGTCCGGTGTTTTCTTTTCGCCATTGCGATTCAACCAATCGATCATGTCCTGGTCGCTTGCGCCGTTTTCGATTTGCGCTTTGAAATCGACGCCCTCCACGCCTTTGAAGCCAAACAGCATGTTGTCGAGCGGACAATCGAAGTGGTATTCGCCGATGTTACCGGCAACCAACGCGCGACATTTGTCGAGCGTGCGCCCAAGAATTGCATAACCGCCAACCCGAATGCGTGGACTGCGTGGTGATTCCTTTGTCAGATCTTTCCCTGTCACCTTTGTATTCATCAGTTTACGCTAACGCTATGAGCGAGTGTCGCAAGCGCGCGGCGAAAATTTTCTGAGAACCGAAACCCCCGTGGGCTGCGAAACAGGGTACTATGACACAACAAAAAGAAGCTATTTCCACGATCAACGGGTTGATCGAAACGTTGAAGGACGGCGAGAAGGGGTTCAAAGAAGCTTCCGAAGCTGTGAGAGATCCGCAGCTTCAATCACTCTTCCAGCAATACTCGCAGCAGCGTCATCGCTTCGCGACTGAACTGCAGGCCGAGGCCCGTAATCTTGGCGAATCGAAGCCGGAAAAATCGAGCAGCGCCGCGGGAGCGATGCATCGGGCATGGATCAACCTGAAATCTGCGGCGACTAGTGGCGACGACAAAGCGATCCTAAGTGAGGTCGAGCGCGGTGAAGATTCCGCCGTTCACGAATTTCAGGACGCAATGAACGATGGGCTGACGGGGCACCTTCGCGAAATCGTTTCGCATCAGTTCACGGAAATTAAAAGCGCGCACGATCGAGTAAGAGAATTGCGCAACGCCGCTAAGAAAACGTAGGCTGCGCGTCGCGGGCAGCTGCGCCTCCCTATTGGTAGGGTAACGGCAAATTCGTCGCCGATTTGGCAGACGGAGCGCCTGCCCTACAATGTGGCGGTGAAGATTTTCCTCGCCGCATTGTTCGGCTGCGTCGTCGTTTTACACGCTGAAACACCGCGTATTCTGCCGCCGCCGGCTGGAAAGCTCTATCACGGATTCTATTGGGGCGGCGTCGGGACCGATACGCACGATCCGACTGAGCACGATGTCTCGGCTGCCGATGTGGTGCGTTACGAACAGGCTGTCGGCGCCAAGACTGCATGGGTCTATTTTTCGGACAATTGGTTCGAGTCCAGAAAATTTCCAGCCGAGACGTGCGTCTGGATCCGCGATATCGGCGAAATTCCCTACGTTCGCCTGATGCTTCGCTCGGATGTCGATCAACTTCATAGAGAGAAGAAGTTTTCACTTCAGAAAATCATCGCTGGCGAGTTTGATGCCGGTCTTCGGGCCTGGGGGCATGACGCCAAGGCATTCGGTTCGCCGATTTTGATCGAGTGGGGAACCGAGCCGAATGGAAACTGGTTTAGTTGGAACGGAAAATGGAACGGCGGTCCCGTTGAAGGACCAAAACGCTACGTCGCGGCTTATCACCACATTGTCGATCTCATGCGCGCGGAGGGCGCGGATAACCTGACCTGGGTCTGGCACGTCAACTGGTACGACGAGCCGCAGCGACAATGGAACGCATTCGAAAATTATTTTCCGGGCGAGAAATATTGCGATTGGGTTGCGCTCAGCGCTTATGGACCAACCACGCCGTTGACACCCGACGGCTCAGAAAGTTTCGCCTTCAAAATGCGCGAGGCTTATCCGCGGTTAACGAAACTCGCGCCGGGAAAGCCCGTGATAGTCGCCGAGTTCGGTTGCGATTTGCACAATCGCCACGTGGATGTCGTGCAGTGGACGCGAAGCGCCGTGGAGGATCTTCTTTCAAATCGGTGGCCGGCGATTGTTGGTTTCTGCTGGTGGAACGAGGGCTGGCAAAATGACGATCACAAGAAACACGACACCGACATGATCATCTTACACAACGGAGACCTTACCCGTGTGTTCCGGGACGAATTCGCGCGACACCGCGATAAAATTCAGGAGGCGCCGGTGATTGTGAAATGACGAAGCACGAATGTCGAATGTCCAAGGAATGACGAAGCTCGAATGACCAAAATTACAACGCCGAGCGCCATGGCGTTTTAACATTCGGGGTTTGATCATTTGAATTTGTTTCGTCATTCGTCATTCGGATTTCGTCATTTGAGAGATATGACAAAAGCGAAATGCGCCGCATAATTGTGTCATGGTTAAAGTAGATGTTGAATACACCGGCGATCTGCATTGCGATGCAACGCACGGTCCGTCGAAATCGAAGATTCCGACCGATGCGCCCACCGACAATAAAGGCAAAGGCGAAGCATTTTCGCCCACTGATCTCGTCGCGACGGCCCTAGGCACCTGTATTAGCACGACCATGGGACTCAAAGCCGAATCGCTGGGCGTCGATCTTCGCGGAATGAAGGTTTCGGTGGAAAAGGAAATGTCGACGGATCCGCCGCGGAGAATCGTTGGACTGCCGAGCGAGGTTCACATTCCCTTGCCGCCGGATTCGCCACATCGCGAGGTCCTCGAGCAAACCGCGCTCAATTGTCCGGTCCACAAGAGCCTGCCGCCAGAAATCAGCCGCCCGACAAAATTCTTTTGGGAAGGGTAATCTGTCATCTCGAGCGGAGCGAGAGACCTCCCGTTTGACGATGGGTCACCCGAGTTAGGTTGTTTGATCAAAGCTTCGACTGCGAGGTCCCTCACTTTCGTTCGGGATGACAGCGAATAATTATTTTTGGCTGGGATACAGCCACTCCAAGTAATCCGCTACGCCGCGTTCGAGCGAGAATTGCGGCTGATAACCGAGTGCGCCCTGGACCTTCTCGAGGTCGGCTTCGGTGAAGTCTTGGTAGTGGGCGTGGGGGTTGTCGATGTAATCAGGTTGAAATTTTGTGCCGAGACACTTGTTGAGCACGTCCACCAATTCGTTGAACGAGCGCGCCTGGCCTGAGCCAAGATTGTAAATTCCGCTCTCCCTGGCTTCGAGAGCGAGCATGCTGCCTTCCACGATGTCTTTCACGTAAACGAAATCGCGCTTCTGATCGCCGTGTTTGAAAATTCGAGGGCGTTGTCCGGCTTTGATTTGCTGGGCCAGATGATAAACCATGCTGGCGGGCACGCCCTTGTGGGCCTCGTGCGGTCCGTAAACATTGAAATAGCGAAGGCCGACAATGACCCAGCCCGGATTCTCCTTCGCTTCGAGCATCGCGAGATTGTCCATGATCGTTTTGGAGAATGCGTAGATGTTCGCCGGCGCGGCTCCGTTGGTTTCGACACTGGCCTGTGTGGCAGGGCCGTAGGTTGAGGCAGACGACGCGTAAACAATTCTTGTTTTGTTTGGTCGCGCGAAATTGAGGAGCCGTCGAAAACTCTCGACGTTGTCGTGAACCTGGATGAACTGATCATGCAAGGTCGTGTCGGTGATCGACGCCAGATGAAAAATCGCGTCGAATCCGGCAGCTGCCGGACTACCGAATTGCTCGCGCCAATCCAGCGTAGCCAGGTTTTGGGCAACGAAGTCCCCGCGATAACCGAGTAAATTTTTGAAAGCGCCGGAACGGAAATCGTCAATCACGGTCAGCCGCGCGCCCGGAAACTTGCCCTGGAGCGCAAGGGTCAGATTGGAGCCGATGAAGCCGGCCCCGCCGGTAACGAGGAAGTTGGGAGCGGATGAGGTCACGAATGAGTTGCGAGATAAATAAATCTTGAGCCGCGAATCGCAAGCGGCTAGTTCTGGAGCCAGTTCTTTGCGAGCTTGAAAAAGTGGATCGGCGCGAGAAATCCCGTGAAAACCGGGAGCAGTTGCGCTGCTGTAACTGGATACGACTTCCCACGGCCAATCGTCCTGCATAGGCGGGGCGGTGAAGGCGGGAAGAAGGGGGAAGACGTTGATAGTTGATAGTTGATGGTTGATAGCCGGAGCCGCTTGGCTTTTGGGTCTATCAACAATCAACTAAAGACCATCAACTTTCTTCAAACGCCAGAAGCCAGAATATTCGACCGAGGCCACCTCATTCGCCAGCGTGACGCTGGACCCAGCTAAAGAAATCTGAGTTCGCGTTTGCGCTGCAAAACCGAACCTCTGGTAAGTGTCAGTCCGGCTCGGACCGCGAAAAAACTTCTTCGCAAAAAGAAGAGTGAGAGCTGGGCAATGCGCTCCGATCCCGCAGCCGCGGGACTGAGGCAAACAAGTCCGACTCTCGAGTTGGAGGAAACTTGTTATGCGAAATCGCCCATTATGTTTTGTTCTAGCTAGTCTAATCGGCGCGGCAATTCCTGTCCGCGCGGAGACCGCAACATCAGTGTCGGCCAACGGCGATCAACTGCCCGAGGCCGAAGCCGTCGTTGTTTCGGCAACCCGATTCGATATTCCGCTCGATCAATCCCCCGCCAGCGTCAGCGTGATCGACTCCCAGGACCTCGATAACAAACAGATCGAGCGTGTGAGTGATGCTTTGCGCGAAGTGCCGGGACTAAACGTCGTTCAGACTGGCACACCGGGTCAGCTCACTTCGGTTTTCATGCGTGGACTGCCAAGCCAAGACATGCAAGTTCTGCTCGACGGAATACCCATCAATCAGGGATTGGCCGGTCAATTCGATTTCGCCAATCTCACGACTGATAACATTGATCGCATCGAAGTCGCGCGCGGCCCCCAAAGCACGATCTACGGACCGCGTGCACTGGCCGGAGTGGTTCAGATCTTTACCAAACAAGGAAACGGTCCACCTGGGATCACTGTGAGTGAAGAAGGCGGTACCTACGACACTTTTCGGGAAACTATTGTGAGCGACGGGAAAATTGGCGACTTCGATTATTCGTTGGGGGCAAGCCGGCTTGACACCGACAATGCCCGGCCGAACAACGCTTATCGTAACACGTCAATGCTAACCGATGTGGGCTGGTCGCCGAACGACAAGGCACGGATTGGCGGATTGTTTGCCTACTCCGAGAGTGAAACAGGTAACCCGAATAGCATCTTCGCCTTTCGGCCGATAGATCATTTCCTAACCGAGAAATGGTTTATCGCCCCGCATATCGATCTCCAGGTCACCGATTGGTGGGAGCACAAATTAATCATCGACCACGACAATGAACGACAGGTCAACAATCCAAATCAGGACGGATTCGTAGGGCCGACGCGCGCTCTGTTCCAGCGGACCACGATCGATTACCAAAATGACCTACACGCAACATCCTGGTTTACACTGACGAGCGGATTCTTTTATAACCGCGTCGATTCAGGTGAGGAGCGGCCCTTCATTTCTCAACTGTTCGGTCCGCAACCAATCTTCATCAGTGACTTTACCACCGAGATCGCCGCCTTTGTCGAAGCGACTGCAAACATCGAGAAGCTGATTTTAGTCGCAGGCGGGCGCCTCGACAGCTTCAACGATTTCGGAGATGTTTGGACGTATCGCGTCGCGGGTAGTTACAAGATCGATAAGACTGACACCACATTCCACGCGAGCGTGGCGACGGGATTCAGTCCGCCGAGCAGTCAGGATAAGATTTTTCGATTCAACCCGAATCCGGCGCAGCCACTGCCACCGTTGCAACCCGAAAAGGACTTCGGATGGGATGCCGGTTTCGAGCAGCGTTTATGGGATCGGCGGGTGACGATCGGCGGGACCTACTTTCACAACGACCTGTCGAACGTGATCGGGTTTAACGGACTCTTTGAGACCTTGAATCTCGGTGCCGCGGAGACTCAGGGGGTCGAGACTGAACTGCGCGCGACTCCGATTACCGATCTGGTTCTGACAGCGAGCTACACGTATCTGGAAGCCGAAAAGACCGACAACGCGGACATTTCACAGCCACAAGGATCGCGACTCCCGCGAAGGCCTCGAAATGAGATCTATGTGTCGGGCTCGTACCTGTGGTGGCACAAGCTTCGGACGACGATCGAAGCGAAGTGGGTCAACGCGCGTGAGGAATTGAACTTCGGCGCCCCCAATTTCGACATCGAGGATTACAACTTCGTCAATATCGCCGCGGAATATGAAATCAATCCGCACATGTCGTTATTCGGCCGCGTCGATAATTTGACGGGCGAACATTACTCGGAAGTCTTCGGATTTCCGGCACTAGGCACCGCACTTTACGGCGGAATGAAGTTGCGCTTCTAGCGCGACTTGTCATCCCGAGCGAAGTCGCGGACTCTTTCGCTGCCGATGAATGCCGAGTTCTATCTCATTGTTGGACTGGTCGCAGGCGGGTTTCTGGCTGCGATCATTTTCTTCCTTGCTCGACGTGCCAGTGGCGATGCAAACGGCGGCTCCGAGGTCGAGGCCGAACTGATTCGGCGTCTGGAAACGCTTGATCGCGGGTTGCGCGATGAGTTTTCCCGAAATCGTGAGGAAGGCGCAACAGCGGCAAAAAGTCAGCGCGAAGAGCTCGGAAAATCGCTCGAAGGTGTACGAGCGATTGTCGATCTTCGTTTGAAGGAGTTGCAGCAAGACAACGCCAAGCAGATCGACAAGATGCGGGCGACGGTCGATGAAAAATTGCAGGGCACGCTGGAGAAGCGTCTCGGAGAGTCGTTCAAGTTGGTGAGCGATCGCCTCGAACAAGTGCACAAAGGTCTTGGCGCAATGCAACAACTGGCCAGCGACGTCGGCGGATTGCAACGCGTGCTGACAAACGTAAAAACGCGTGGCGGCTGGAGTGAATGGCAACTTGGCGTTTTGCTTGAAGAGATGCTGACGCCCGACCAGTTCGCAAAAAACATGAAGACGCGCGATGACACGGATGAGCGCGTTGAGTTTGCGATTCGCTTGCCTGGGGATGGCGACGGAGCGCCGGTGTGGCTGCCGATCGATGCCAAGTTTCCCATGGAGCATTACGAGCGTTTGGCTGTCGCGCAGGAGAAGGCGGACGTCGCAGCAGTTGAGGGCGCAATGAAAACTCTGGAGACGCAACTGAAGCGCTGTGCGAAGGACATCTGCGACAAATACATCAATCCGCCGAAGACGACCGACTTTGCGCTTTTGTTTCTTCCGAGCGAAGGCCTTTACGCTGAAGCGATTCGCCGAGTCGGTCTGGTGCAGAACGTCCAGCGCGATTGCAGGGTTACGTTTGTCGGCCCGACTACGCTGGCCGCGCTACTCAACAGTTTGCAGATGGGTTTTCGCACTCTCGCCATCCAAAAACGCTCGAGCGAAGTCTGGAGTCTGCTGGCCGGCGTGAAAACCGAATTTGGAAAATTCGGCGAAGCGCTTTCCGCCGTGAAGGACAAACTCGAGCAGGCCGCGCGCAAAATGGAAGATGTCGACGTTCGCTCGCGCGCGTTGAGCAAGAAGCTGCGCGACGTCGAAGAACTCCCCACGAATCCACAACCGATGTTGAAAGATTTGTTAGGTGAGTCGGACGATTAAAGCACTTCGTCCCATTTCGATTTGTCCTTGAGCATGAGCTCGCGGAGCAGACGAACGGGCGGCATGCCGTGGTTGAGTAGCTCGTTGTGGAATTTCTGGGCGGAGTAATTCGGGCCTTCCTGCGCTTTGTAATCGTCGCGCAGCTTTAGGATCTCCAACTTGCCAAGCGTGTAATTGAGGTAGCCAGGATCGAAAGTGCCGCGCATCGCTTCGGCCAGGGCGGGTTTTTCTTCGTAGTAGCAATTGTCCTGAAAAAAGCGTGCGGCCTCGTCGACAGTCATGTTCTGAGTGTGCATTTTGATCGCTACGCACAACCGGCACAATCGCAGCATCGCTTCGTCGGCCTGGGCCATTCGGTACTTGGCGGCGCGCTTGATGTCGTCCTCGCTCGGGTTGGCGACGGTCCCGTAGCCTTCGTCGACCATCATTTTTTCGCAGTAATGGGCCCAGCCTTCGATGAAGGCGTAGCTTCCAAAAATCTTTTCCACTTTGGTGGCCGGCGAAGCATTCAAACGCAGAAACTGAACATAATGTCCGGGATAGACCTCATGAATTGAAACGATGTCGGCAGTGTAAAAGTTGAACGCGGTGAGCCACTCATCTTTTTGTAACGGTGGCCAATCGTCCTCAGGTGGCGTGACATAATAGTAAGCCTCAGTCGCGCGTTTCTCGAACGCCCCCGGTGTGTCCATCGACGCGAAAGATGTGGCGCGCTGGTACTCCGGCGTCTCTTTCACGCGAGCGCGGATTTCTGAAGGAATTGTCACCAGCTTCCGCGTGATCACGAATTTCCGGATCGATTCGAGGTCTTTGTTGATGTCGGCGAGCAAACTTTCCGTTGTCGGATGTTCGGCCTGGACCTGCTTGAAAACTTCCACAGCGGATTTGTCTGGGTTGATCTTCTGCGCGGCGTCAGCGAACCCTTTTTGTTCCTTCTCCAACTGGGCCATTCCAATCTCGAGAATCTTCTCAGGCGGAAGGTCGACCAGCTCCGTCTCGCGCAACATCCGCTGGAACTTTTCCTCCCCGAGCGCGAAATCGTCCGTTGCTTTCGGCAATCGTTCGCGCTCGAGCCAGCCGGCATAATCGGCAAGGGCCCCGGCTGCTTTCCGGTTCGATTCCAAAAAATCCGCGCGCTGCCGTTCGTCTTTCAAATCGGCGACCGCCTCGACCAGATCCTTGCGCAGAAAATCGGCCGAACCTTTCGCGATCTTGATCGCGAGCTCCACATACGGTTTCGGAAGCGCCTGATCGAGGTTCGTCTTTGCGGCGATGACAATATTCGGGACCTGCGCCTCAATCGCGATGATGTTGTGCACGCGGTCATCCAACGGCGCGAAATTGCGCTTAATATAAACATTTACGTCGGCGGCGCGGGCATAGACGATCGGGTTGCGCTCGTAGATCGACATCGCTTCCCGCTGAAAGATTTCCCTGTGGATCGCAGCCTGCAGGATCCGGAGATCGATTGATTGACGCTGACTAAGTTTGCTGAGCTCGAATTTCTGGAGGCGATCGTCGAATTTTTTGAGACGGAAAAGCTCCGCATCAAGGGCAAGTCTGCTGTAATCGGTTATTTTCCCGTCGTATTCATGCAACCCCATCGAGGTGGCAAGAAGCGGCCGGGCTGTGAAGTACCCTTTAAGAAACTCCTCCGCAACCGCTTCATATTCGGCGTCCGGCGTTTGGAGGGCGAAGACGCTGGTCGACGCCAGGGCAATCGCCGATGCGACAAGAGCGCGGGCCAGGGTTTTTATCGGCCAAAGGGTGGTCACGGCGGCGCAAGTTTAGCCGACGCTTTGGCCGTTGCCAAAAATTTTGGAATAGGCGAATGTCCGTTCCCAGTTCGATTGGAAATGAAGCGTCGCATCCTTATCGGAACATTCGCCCTGGTTCTCATTGCTGGCCTGTGCGGCGTCTCATTACGCAGTCTGGGCGCACCCGGTGATGAAGACGACACCGGTTATTCCCAAATCGCCATCTTCGCCAAAGCGCTTCAATTGATCCGCCAGGATTACGTCGACGGAAACAAAACCAGCTACCACGATCTGGTTACCGCGGCCTTAAAAGGGATGCTGAGTTCGCTGGATCCGCACAGCCAATTCATGGATCCGGATGATTTCCGCGACATGCAGGACGATACGCGCAGCCGCTTCAACGGCCTTGGCATCGAAGTCGCGATCAAGAATGGTCTGCCAACGGTGGTGACGCCGATGGAGGACACTCCGGCGGCGAAAGCCGGCATTCTCTCGGGCGATCAAATTCTAAAAATAAACGGAGCGTCCACCGAGAGAATGGATCTGCAGGACGTGATCAACCATTTACGCGGCGCGCCCGGCCAAAAAATCACGCTGACGCTGATTCGACCGTCGACCAAAGAGGTCAAGGATTACCCGCTTGAACGCGCGGAGATCAAAGTGCAAAGCGTTAAGGGCTCGCGATTGCTCGATCCGGATCTGAGTGGCTCGTTCAAAATCGCCTACGTGCGCTTGATTCAATTCAACGAACCGACCGCCGAAGAGCTTTCAAAGACCCTGGATGAATTGCAGAAGCAGGGGATGCAGGCGCTCATTCTCGACCTGCGCAACAATCCGGGTGGATTGCTCAACAGCGCGGTGGACGTTTGCGCGCAATTTTTGCCTCCAAGCACCAAAGTCGTTTCGACTCAGGGCCGGGTCGCTTCCCAACAGCGGGAATATTCGACGTCGGGCGCGACCAAGGAGCGCCCGCACTTTCCGATGGCGGTCCTGGTCAATGAGGGAAGCGCCAGCGGCGCGGAAATTGTTTGCGGTGCGCTCAAGGATTTGCATCGCGCCATTGTTGTCGGCGAAACCACTTTCGGAAAGGGTTCCGTGCAAAACGTGATGCAATTGCCGGACGGTTCGGCTTTGCGTTTCACGACCGCGAAATATTACACGCCGAGCAAGCAGGTGATCCACGGAAACGGAGTCGCGCCGAATATTCGCGTGCCGATGAGCCCCGAACAGGAGCGCATGTTGTTCACTGCTCGCAACAGCGGCGACACCATCCGAGCCGATGAAGACAAGAACTTTATCAAAAGCAACGATCCGCAGATGTTGCGGGCGATCGACGCGCTCAAAGGCGTCATGATTTACGCCCAGCAAAACGCGCCGCAAGGCGAAGTAATCAAGAAATAATTGGTTGAGAAGTTGAGTGGTTGAGTCGTTGAGTAGTTAATGCGGCGCTCGTCTCAACGTCTCAACCCATCAACACCTCAACTTCTGCTGGCTCTTGAGACGTCTTGCGACGAGACAGCAGTCGCCATTTTGCGCGATGGTAACCGCCACTCCGGTCCGCCAGTCGGACGGACTCGTCCCGTGGCGAGCTCGGAGTTGTTAGTCAGCGAAGTCGCGTCGCAAATTGCCGAGCACGAGAAATTTGGCGGCGTGGTGCCGGAAGTCGCGTCGCGCAATCATCTGGTGCACGCGCCGCGCTTGCTCGAGCGTGCCATGCAGGCTGCGAACGTCGACATCGCCGAAATCGACGCGTTCGCCGCGACTAGCGGACCGGGGTTGGCCAGCTCACTCATAATCGGTGCATCCATCGCGAAAGGATTGGCGATTGGTTTCGGCAAACCGTATCTAGCGATCAATCATTTGGAAGGCCATTTGCTCTCGCCGTTTTTTGGCGAAACGGAAATCAGACAGAACATTTCGCTCGTCGTTAGCGGCGGACACACCATGACAGTCCTGGTTCGCGGCCTTAATGATTATCAAATCATCGGTCGTACTGTTGATGATGCCGCCGGCGAAGCGTTCGACAAAATCGCGAAGTTGTTAGGCCTTGGTTATCCCGGCGGACCGGAGATCGAGAAGCGCGCGACGGCTGGAGATGCGAAACGATTCGATCTGCCGCGAAGCATGGCGGAGTCGGAAAATTTCAGCTTTAGCGGACTCAAAACTGCCGTGCGTTACTTACTGCCGAAGTTGAAAGGCGATTATCTCGCTGACGTCTGCGCATCCGTGCAGGCGGCGATTGTCGATGTTCTCGTTCGTAAGGCAATCGACGCTGCCAAGAAACAGAATGTGAATCTTGTGACGATGAGCGGCGGCGTCAGCTGCAACAGGAAGTTGCGGGTAGAAATGGCCGCGGCCTGCAAACGTCACGGGTTTGAGTTGAAAACGGCAGAGCCGTGGTTGTGCACCGATAACGCGGCGATGATCGCCTTCGCCGCAATGCTGAAATTGCAAAACGGTGTCAGCTCGAGCGTGACCGAAGAAATCGATCCGAATCTCGCGCTCGCGCTGTAGCCGTGTCGCTGCCTGCCACACCCGGGTAAAACGTGGGGCGGACTACCGCTTGCTTTGCTCGAGGCATTTGCGGTGTAATACACAATTGGGCCATGAATACAGCTGCGACCCGACAAAGCGTCGACTTCGGCGCGGTCGCGTTTGCCACCACGCATTGGAGCATGGTATTGGCGGCACAAGGCCAGTCGCCCGCAGCACAAGAGGCGCTCGACAAGCTGTGTCACACCTACTGGCGACCGGTCCATAGCTTCGTCAGGCGGCAGGGCATCAGCCCGACGGAGGCAGAAGATCTTACCCAAAGTTTTTTTGCATTGATCCTGGAGCGCCGTGACTTGGATGCGGTTCGCCGCGAAAAGGGACGTCTGCGTTCCTATCTCCTGACGGCACTGAAACATTTCCTCGCCAGCGAGCAGCGCCGTGCAATGACAGCCAAGCGTGGCAAGGGACAACGGCCGGTGTCTTTGGAAGAACTGAACGCGAACGAGCAAATCGACCTTCAGTCGATAAATCACCTGAGCGCCGATCGAATCTATGAACGCCGCTGGGCTTTGACGCTTATGGAACAGGTGCTATGGCGATTAAAGGACGAATACGACGCGGCGGGCAATGCTGCGTTATTCGACTTGCTTAAAGAATTGTTGCCGGATGAACCGGGCGCGCCATCACGAGCGGAGATTGCTGCGCAATTAGATATGACGGAAAATGCAGTTCGACAGGCGTTCCATCGTTTTCGCCACCGCTATCAAGGCTTGCTGCGCGAGGAGATCGCCAACACCGTTGCCATCGCCAGCGACGTTGAAGACGAGCTGCGGTATCTCATTTCCGTATTGCGGTCGTAACGTGTGCTAGAATTTCGCGCAGTAAGAGATGGCGAGTGCACGAGTGACTCTTCCATCATGAGCAGTGTCCTTAGAGTTTGTCGGAAGTGCAGAGCGGACATCCCGGTCGACGCGCCGGAAGGACTTTGCACAGCCTGTTTGTTCGAAACAGGCCTCGGCCTGCTTTCAAGCGACGTTCAACTCACAGACGATGCAACAGGCCCACCGCGGCATGGCTCCGGTGGAGGCCGGGCAAAAATGTTCGGCAATTTTGGCGATTACGAGTTGCTCGAAGAAGTCGGTCGCGGCGGCCAGGGGGTTGTTTTCCGAGCGCGTCAAAAAAGTCTCAATCGCACGGTCGCGTTGAAGATCATTGGGCTAGGGCAATGGGCCACGGAAGCACACTTAAAGCGTTTCCGCCTAGAAGCCGAAGCGGCGGCGAGTCTAGAGCACCCTGGTATCGTGCCTATCCACGAAGTCGGCGAGCGCGACGGCTCCTGCTACTTCAGCATGAAATTCATCGAAGGTGGTCAGCTCGATGAAGTGGCTCGGCGTGACCCAATGCCGGCGCGAAATGCGGTGGAACTAATCGCGAAGGTAGCGCGCACCGTTCACTACGCGCACGAGCACAACATCCTTCATCGGGACATCAAACCAGGAAACATTCTGCTCGACACCAAAGGCGAACCGCATCTGACCGACTTCGGCCTGGCGCGACTGGTGGAAGCTGGGAGCACGGTCACGCGCACTATGGAAGTGTTAGGGACACCAAGCTACATGGCGCCGGAACAGGCTGTGGGCAACAACAGCGAAATCAGCAGCGCCACTGACGTCTACGGTCTTGGGGCGGTGCTTTACCAATTGCTGACCGGTCATCCGCCTTTTGCCGGCGGCACAACCTACGAAACCATCAAGTTGCTGCTGGATACCGAGCCGCGGCAACCGCGCGCGTTAAATGCAAAAATAGATCGCGATCTCTCGACAATCTGTCTCAAGTGTCTCGAGAAAGATCCGAAGCGTCGATATTCTTCCGCTCTCGCGCTTGCTGAGGATCTCGAACGCTGGCTAAAGCACGAGCCGATCCTGGCCCGGCACGCTGGAATCGTGACTCGCGGCAAGAAATGGGTGCGCCGAAATCCAACCGGTGCATTTCTGACTGCGTCTCTTGTTGCTCTTGCAATAGCGACGGCCTGGATCATTTCAAAAAGCGAATTGATCCGGCGTCCGATCACAAACGGCATCGCTGTGTTGCCATTCGAAAATTTAAGTGATGACAAAGAGCGCGCGTTCTTCGCGGACGGCGTTCAGGACGATATTTTGACCAAGCTCGGGAAAATCGCCGACCTTAAGGTGATCAGTCGTACCAGCGTCATGCAATACCGCGGCAAACAGGACGTGCGCCAGATCGGCGATGCGCTGCAGGTGTCGCATGTCCTGGAAGGAACGGTAAGGCGGATTGGCGCGAAGGTGCATGTGAACACGCAGTTGGTAGACACTCGCACCGACCAGGACATCTGGGCAGAGGAATACGATCGCGATTTGAATGATGTGTTCGCGATCGAAACCGAAGTCGCGCAATCAATCGCAAATCGACTTCGAGCCAAACTTTCGGCTCACGAAAAGGCAGCGATGCAGGAGCGACCGACCAGAGACCTTGGCGCCTACGATTTGTACGTCCGAGCAACGTCTTTAATCGACAATGCCGTGTCTGAAGAGAAACATAAGGAGCAAGGAAGCGATTATTTCCGGGCGATCGAATTGCTCAATCAGGCAATCTCACGCGATTCCTCTTTTCTTCTCGCATTTTGCAGGTTGGCTGAGGCGAACGATGAACTTTTCTTCAATGAATTTGATCGCACCTCCGGCCGCCTGGATCTTGCAAAGTCTGCCATCGACTCCGCTTTTCGGCTAGAACCGGATTCCGGTGAGGCGCACCTCGCATTGGGTAGGCACCTTTATCACGGCTATCTCGATTACGACCGCGCCCGTGAGCAACTCCTTATCGCTGTCCGTACTTTGCCCAATAATTCGCGAATTTTTGAGTGGATGGCATATATTGATCGTCGTCAGAACCGTTGGGATGACGCTGTGCGGAACTTCGAGCGCGCAGTGGAGCTGGACCCGCGAAACATAAGGATCCTCAATGCGGCCGCCGGAACGTATCATTTGTTGCGCGATTACAAACGAGAAGGAGGAGCTGTTGATCGCCTCATCGTTCTCGAACCCAACAATAGCGATCATCGCCTGCACCGCGCTTGGATCGACTTACGCGAGGGCGCCGATATCCGAGCAGCGCACGCTATTCTCGAAAAGCTTGTCACAGATGACCTTGAATCTGCCAGCGTGCGTCTTGATGTCGCCTTCTACGAGCGTGACGCTGTCGCGGCCGAACGCGTCTTGGCTGAGTTTCATGAAATGGGGGAAGATACTTTTAATTTAGGCAGGGGCAGGATGGAATTTGGTCTGGCTTATCTGCAAGCTTTGGTTGCTCGGATGAAAGGAGACAGCGCCGGCGCGCAGGCCGCCTTTACCGTCGCGCGCGCGCAGGAGGAAAAAACGGTTCGCACACACACAAACTACGGCCCACCCCTCTGCGCCTTGGGTCTAATCGATGCGGGCCTTGGGCGCAAAGAACAGGCGCTGCGCGAAGGTCGCGAGGCCCTCGAGCTTACGCCTTTGGCAAACAACGCATTTGACGGCGTCGATGTCCTTTGTACTTACGCCCTGATTTGTGCCTGGACCGGGGAGCGTGACCTGGCCATTAAGCAACTCGAAACTGTTGCGAAAATCCCCGGCGCCCCAAGCTACGGCGATCTCCGTTTGAATCCGGTCTGGGATTCTCTGCGCGGCGACCGACGTTTCGAGAAAATTCTTGAGTCGCTTGCTCCCAAATAGTCCGCGCAACCTGTTCATCACCACATAGTTCCCGCCGTTCCGACTGGGACCTGTGGAGGCAGGCGTGTCGCCTGCATTTGAATGCGAAGTAGCCGAGCGGGCTGCCTCGGCAATTCTTATCCGTGACATCCGCGTAATCCGCGGATTCCCAACTTTCTGCGTAACAGCCGGCCAACTTCCGCGCAGTACATCGGTGAAAGGCCACAACAAAAGGAAAATTAAAAATGAGAAGATTAAACATTACATTCGGTACAATTCTGCTGGTGCTTGGCTGCTTTGCGTTTTCGCCAGCGGCGAAAGCCGACCCGCCAATAGCAGGTTTATGGCATGAGTACTACGCCAGTACCGTGGGGGGGCCACCATTTGAAACCTACGCGCAATGGCACAGTGACGGACTGGAAATCGAAACCCCCAACTTTACCCCGGGGGTATGTATGGGGACTTGGGAACACACACAAGGCAGGATCGTCAAGCTCTTCCACGTAGGTTGGACCCCCGGTGGTATCCCGCCCGCCCCTACGAGCGTACGATTCGAGTTGAGGCATCTAGATACGGTCAGCGTCGACGGTAATAGCTTCGACGGCACCTATGATCAGAAGTTCTTCGACGCGAATGGAAACCTCGTCGCCGAGGACAGGGGCACGATCCATGCAACGCGTCTATCGGTGGATCAATTTTGATCAACCAAACGCCGCGTCAATTAAATGATCCATGTGAGAGCCTCTTCGTTGGTCGGGAAAACGCGGAGGAGAGGCTCTCAATAGCCAATCGCTTTTCGCAGTTTCGCCGTCTTGGTTGACCGACGATTTCGCCACGGCGCTGAAGTTGCAAAGCGGCATTAGTGTAAGCTTGACCGAAGAGATTGATCCGAATCTCGCGCTTGCCTAAAGGACCTAAAATCTTTTCTTCACGGCGGCGTACCAGAATCTGCCTTTTGCATTCGCGGTCACTTCGTCGAAGCCGTTTTCGAACGTGGCGGACACGAACGGTGGCTCTTCATCAAAAACGTTGTCCATGCCCAGAGTTAGGGTCGTATTATTCAACCACGCTCTCCAGCCGCATGGATTGTATTCCGCGGTTGAGAGTGGCATCAGGTGGTTCTCTTTTCCATCTTTCAGGGGCCCGTTCCTGCCGCCATCCTTGGCATAGCCGGCGACCTCGCTTTGAGGTTTGGGCGGTGGCAGATTAAAGGTGTAATTGAGAATCAGGTCGAGGGTGGTCCATTCTCGAACTTTGCGATCTTGTCGCAAGAAGGCGTTCGCACCATTCACATTATCCCAATACTGGCCGATGTAATGGACAGCGGCGCCGGCATCGATCCCTTGCAGCCATGATCCATTTGGCCCGTCGTAGAACAAGCTCGCGTACCAGCGATTGTGAGTGTAGTTGCCGCCCCCCGACGCTCCCTGGAAACCGCCGCCCAATTTGCCTACCGCCGTGAGTCGCTTCGTGTCGGGGAAGAACTGCACATCTATGTCGATGAGATAAGTTCCATTAAATGTGGCGGTGAATGTTCCCCAATCCCCATGGCCAAGCCGGGCAGTTTCGAATATCTCCACCGCTTCGTAGTCGATATACGATTCGATAAACCGGCCCACATTTTGGGTGGTGCTCAGGACACGAGTAATTGTGTTATCGGTGCTGCGCATCACCAAACTGGGAAACAACGATTCATGGTCAACGATGAACTGTGGATCCAATTGAGATTGGAAACCGCGGATATCCAGCCGTCCGTAATCCACCGAGATGGTGAGACCCTGCGACGGACTCCACCATTTACCTGGAGTGACCACGCCACCGAATGTGCGCTCGTAGGCGATTTCCGGTTTCAAACCGGGATTACCTGAGAAGTCGAATTCGACTTCCGGTTGAGTTCGCGTACGCGGGTCGTTAATGAGCCCAGTGCCTCCTAGCACGGTTCCGCCGAAGAGGTCGCTTAGGCTCGGTGCGTGGAACGCCTCGATATAAGCCGCCCGCAAAGTCAACGCCGAGTCAATCGGCTGCCAGCGAACCGAGAACTTTGGCCGCTCTGTCGTGCCGAAATCGCTGTAATCCTCAAAGCGTTCTGCGTAATCGAACTCCAGGCTGTAGGCACCCGGGAAGTTCCAGGTCGGCCCTGTGACCGGAACGCGCGCTTCCCAATACATCGACCATGAGTCACGACTACCGTTCGTCGGCTCGAAGTTCACCGCGCCAGTGGTCTGACCGGAAGAAACCAGTGAATCCGGGTTATCAGACGTCTTATCAGTTTGGTGCTGAGCACCGATGGCAAATGAAATCGGACCACCTGGCAGGTCGTAAAGATCGCCATCAATTTTGACATCTTCAGTCAACAGCGTTGTCCAACCGAGGTGATTTGTCGTGACGAAGACGCGGTCGATTACGGACTTCGAATTCTGGTTAATACCGAACGGATCGAAAGCCGTTGCCGGATTGCTGTCGAGCAATGCCAGGCGCAGAGCATTGTTGTTGACGATGCCGCCGAAGCGCTCAACCCGATTATCTTCGTTCCAACGAACGCCGGCTTCCCACTCCCAGGTCTTCAATTTGTCCCAGGCGTTGGCAAATTCGCCCAGGTTTCCCTTCAATCCGGCAGTGAACAGATCGTTTGCAGTCGTGATTTTGTCTGAACGCAACCCAGCTTCCAAGGAGCGGTAGCGGACGCCGGTGGTGAACTCGGTGCCGGCAGGCGCCGCACTCGCCTTGCTGCTGGGATACCGGGCGTCGAACCCGCCGGCCGAGGTGTAATCGGCCACTGTAAACGGATTAAACGCGTTCTGCGTCGGCACGCTGAACCCGGCGGCGCTGATGCCAAAGGGATGAGCTGCGTCGGTGAAGACATCAGGCGCAAACGGTGTCGGCGCGGCCGCGCCATTCCAGAATTGGCGAAAATATTTGAAGTCGGCAAAAACGGTCAGGTATTTGCCGCAGATATCACGGTCGAACGAACCGTAAAGATATTCACGGTCTGTGGCGGCGATTTCCGGCGTTATGTCAGCAAAATTATATAACTGCTGTTCCCGCGGGAGACTTAGCCTCGGCACATATTCCGGGTCAGTAAACTGGTTTGCCGAAGAGTGCGGCGTCGGGCTCCGCAAGCCACCATTCAGGCTTGGCAAATAGACACTAGCTGTGACCCGGCCGGCAAAATTACCACTGCGTTCATCACTGCCTCCCCAAGGGGCATAGTCGGCGTCGTGCGAAATGTTAACGTCGTGCGCGTAGATGGAGGCTTCATTGAAAAGACCCGCATAGACCACAATGTTGGTTTTATCGTCTCCAGTGCCGGCCAGCAGATACGCTATTTCCTGACCCATATCGCCGGCAAACCCGAGATTCGTATTCCCGTAGCTGGCGTAAACTTCCAAACCGCGAAATCGATGGATTAGGTAGACATTGACCACACCGGCCACGGCGTCGGTGCCGTACACCGGCGAAGCGCCATCTTTTAAAATGTCAATATGATCGATCAACCCGAGCGGGAATTCATTGAAATCAACCGAAGTGCCGGCGAAACCAACATTGGCAAGGCGCCGGCCGTCTTGTAGAACGAGCGTTTCCTTTGGATCAATGCCACGCAGGTTAATGCGGGTGGTGCCATCGCCGCCGTTGGTATTGTTTTCAGTGATACTAGAGCCGGTTATGGCGGGAATTCGTTGGATGAAATCGGTCGGAGTCCGCACCCCCAGTCGCGTGATGTCGTCCCGGCGATATGTATCTACTGGGTTATGGCCAACTTCTTCGGCGGTCGGAATATTTGAGCCGGTTACGATGACTCTTTCCGTTTCAGACATCGCGTTGCCGTTAGCATCAACCGCCGTCGTTCCGGATGGGGACGAAGATGGCTCCTGGGCAAAGGTTATCGACCGGATCGCGAACAGAACCGCGATTGATAAAATTTGACGCTTAAAATCGCAAACCTTCCTTCGGTTCACGTCGGACCCGGCCCCGACAGGTAATTGGGCGCGGCCCATTTTTGATGTGGCTCGCCGCATTGCATCCGGGCGACGGACCGGTGTCGAGCAGAATGACCAGCAAAGCTAACATTGCCTCAATCTTATAAGACTAACTAGATATTGGGTTCAGCAGATCGGTCCCGGTTTGGGCGGCAGATCCTCAATTCCCAGATTGCGGCGGCGGCAACCTTAACTTCTGGCAGAGCGCGGCGAAGCGGGGATCGCCGCGATAGCTATGGATGAATGGGGCGGCTAGTAATTTTCCTCTGGATTCACATTCTTCACTTGTTAGGCCCGATCTGTTCTTTGCCGGCGACCAGTTGTTGAAAACGCGGATCGTTGCGGATCGGATCCCAATCCGGATCAATGCGCAGCAGAGTCGGCGTAATCGAGGTCGATGACGGCACCTGAATCCATTTCTTGAGAATGGGAATCGCTTCATCAGCATTGCCCAGCGAAGCGTAAATCAGCGCCATTTGCTCCTCTCGCTGCGGACCTTCAAATGGATCTTCGGAAGTTGGCTGCAGAGCCATTCCCTTTCGTCCTTCGAATACAGCGCGCTCAGCATCGCCCATATTGGCGTAAACGAGACCTAAAAAGGAATGCCATTCCGCTCCCGCAAAGGGAGCGCCAGATGCCTTGTCCAAAGCTTGAGTGAGCTCTTGGATCACCTGTTGATAGGCCGCCCTGGACGCGGGCACATTGCCGAGGCGCTGTTGGGTCCGAGCAACGTCAAAAAGAAGCTCTCTTTTTTCTTCACCGTCTGCCTTCTGCAATCCTTTCGTAAATAGATCCAGCGCCTCGGCGTACTTGTGTTTGTTCAAAGCCTGGTGACCGCGCAAGTGCAAGTTCGCCGCAGGATTTGCGAGGACTTTGTCCACAGCGTCGAGATTTCCCAGTCCCCAAAAACAAAATGCTTTGAGCCCGATTCCCTGTGTATTCGACGGCTCGACAGCGAGAATGTGATCGGCCATCGCCAAGGCGTCGGAAAAACGACGCTTGGCGATGTAAGTCGTTGCGAGAATACCGGCGGACACGATGTTACGAGGATCGAGTTCGACCGCGCGACGCAGCACCGCAATAGCCTCATCCCAATGAGCGAATCGGCGCTGGATCAAGCCAATCGCCTTTAGTACCTCAACGTTGTTAGGAAGACTTTTCTCCGCCAGCTGGAATTCGGCCAGTGCACCGCTGAAATCGCGTAGCCCGTAGTAGTCATAATAACCGAGTGCCAGGTGATTTTCCGGTAAAGTAGGATCGAGCGCCATTGCATGATCGAGAGCCTCCTTCGCTGCCGCCAATCGGGATGGAGTTGGATCGATTCCGTTCCAGTAAATTCCGCTCTGCGTACAAGACAGGTACGCCCAAGCCAAGGCAAAGCCGGGGTCCAAGGCTACGGCTTCTCCATATGCGCGCGCGGTCGGTTCGAAATTGGAGTTATCTGCGGTCAATCCAGCCCCAAGTGCGCGCCCTCGCAGATAGGCATCGTAGGCAGCTGTATTCTTTGTCGGTGTAGCTTCTACCCGCGCCTTTTCCTGCGGACTCAACGTCGCGCCCACGCCCGCCGCAATTTCAGCGGCTAGTTCACCTTGCAGAGCGAGTGAATCGGCCAGGGTGCGATCATAATTTTGCACCCAGATGTGGCGATCGTTAAGTGCATCGATCAGCTGAACCGAAACGCGAACATGGTTCCCGGACCGGCGCACACTGCCTTCGACCACGTTGCTCACGCCCAGTTGCTGCGCGATTTCTTTGAGGTTGCGCGTGATACCCGTCTTATACTGCATGACCGAAGTGCGGCTGATCACTTTCAAGTCCTTGATCTTGGCCAGGTTTGAGAGCAACTCATCCTGAATACCATCGGCAAAAAACGCATTCTCTTTTTCCTCGGTCAGGTTCTCGAGCGGCAACACCGCTATGCTTTTTGCCATTGCTAATCCTGCCGCGTTGGATGTTGGTCGATGGCGTAAAAGAAGAAAACCGCTCGCGACAATGGCGGCAAGCAAAGCCAGCGCGCCTAACGAGATCCAGCGCAGAGAATTTCGTTTCCTTTTTGCGGCGGCAGCCTGGGCCATTTTTAATTTGTCGGGCGCTGCGGGATTTCCCAGGTCGTCGGTGTAGAGATTTACCACCGAGACGCGGGCGCCATGCTTCACTTCACACTCACCGAGGTCATGCAAGAGCGGTTGCCAGTGTGCGTACTGCTCCAGGTCCTCGGCGACGCGTTTTGACAACAGAATGTGATCGGCGTCGCCGCAATCCATCACGCGTTGCGCGATGTTAATTCCGGCGCCGGCGATGTTTGCCCGTTCGTTTACATCCACGACGCCGCTAACTGGACCGCTATGAACGCCCATGCGCACGTGAAGCTCAGGATGTTGTTTGAGCAGGCGGCTGATCTCCAGCGCGCATTCAACCGGCGTCTCGGGACTATCGTAGAAAACCAGCGCCATCCCGTCGCCGACTGGAATTTTTATCAGCCTTTCAGTTTGTTCCGCGCGTTGAAACTGGTCAGTCCGGCGAACGATCTGATTGAGCGTATCGACCAACGCCCGCTGTTCGTTAATCAGCAGTTTCGAATACCCGACGATGTCGATGAACAAAACGTGCGCAATTTCGAGAGCGACTTCCTTTTTGACCTCGGTGGACATTCTCGACTCCGACGCGGGCTTGGAAACGCCAATAATAATCTCAGTTCTGCCTGAGGCGTCGAGAGCAAAGCTGGAATCTGGCTCTTCTTAGATTGATCGCGTCAGTATTCGCGCTCGAGCAAGTAATTGGCGAGCGCATGGAGTGTGTCGCCTTTATTGTCGAAAATCTTCAACGCGTCATGTGCTTGTTTGGTGAGGCGTTTTGCTTCCAGGCGCGATTTCTGTAAACCGATGAGCGCAGGATAGGTCGCTTTTTGGGCGGCGATATCCTTGCCCGCGCTCTTCCCAAGCTTCTCGCTTGTTTGGGTGACGTCGAGAATGTCGTCAATTACCTGGAAGGCGAGTCCAAGCGCGCGTCCGAATTTTGTAATCGCCGCAAGCTCCTTCGCCGTAGCGTTCGCGCTCATCGCGCCCAGGCAAACCGAAGCGGTCAAGATCGCGGCGGTTTTGTTTTGATGGATGTAACGCAAATCGGCGAGGCTGACTTTCTTTCCTTCGGCCTCGAGATCGGCCACCTGTCCGGCAATCAGTTTGCGACTTCCGGCCGCGACTGCCACCTCGCGGAGAAGAGTGAATGGATCGTAACGGTGCGGAGGTTTCGCCCGCGAAACAATTTCGAACGCAATTGTGAGCAGTGCATCTCCCGCGAGAACGGCGATTCCGTCGCCGAAAACTTTGTGGCAAGTCGGCCGTCCGCGCCGGAAATCGTCGTTGTCCATGCTCGGAAGATCGTCGTGAACGAGAGAATACGTGTGGATGCATTCCATTGCGCACGCCAGCGGAAGCGCGTTCTCGATCTTGCCGCCGCATACTTCGGCGACGGCAAGGGTCAGGATCGGCCGCAATCGTTTTCCGCCGGCGAACAAACTGTAACGCATCGCTTTATGGATGGTCGCCGGCCGCACGTTTTCCTTCGGCAAGTATCGATCCAGCCCGCGATCGATCATTTTCTGTCGAGATTTCAAATACGTTTTTAGATTCATCGCGGCGCACTAGCAGTTAAAAGTCAATCGTCAGGAAGCGCTAGATATTTTCGGCTGTCTCGGGGAGAGCCGCCGGTTTGGTTTGCATCGCGAGGAAAGCGCCGACCAGCAGGATGGCGGCACTGACGAGTTGCGCGTGAGTGAGTCGCTCGTGAAAAATGAGCGCGGACAATCCAAGCGCTCCCATCGGGCAGAGCAATTGCAGACTTTGGGCGAGCGCGACCCCGATCTCGCGAATCGCGACGTAATACAAAACATGGGCCAGGGTTATGCAGCTGACGGCTGAGATGATAAGGATCAGGTTCACGTGCGAGGTGACGTGGAGCGGAGTTGCGATGTTCCCGAAAAGCAAACAGAGCGGCAACAGAAGCGTGGAAGTGATGATGCTGACGACGCCGAAGCTCCGAATCGGACCTAACCGCGCGGACGGTCGTTTCATCAGAGAGGCGTAAAGAGCCCAGCAAAAGGACGCGGTGAATGCAATGAACAATCCCGGCAACGCGATATGTCGATCCTGGCCGTTAGATTGAAACCAAATCACCCCAAAAGCGCCGACTAATCCGAGTAGGGTGCCGACTTGAAACTGCCATTGCCGGATAACCGACCGTTCCTCCGGAAATAATGCGAGCGCGAGCAGGGCCGTAAAAATTACCGAGGATCGAATGAAGATCGCGTAAACGCCCGGCCCCATGTAAAACAGGGCCGCCACCTGCGTGATTTGGTGCACGACGTTGGGCAGGCACGGAACCAAACAAGCTGTAACCGCGCGGAGGTCGATCTTTGGCCCGCGGCCGAACTGCAACAGGACAAACGGAATGATCGCGAGACAGGCGACCGCGTAACGGTAAAAATTCTGTGACCATGGATCGTAGAACCGGTTCAGATAGAATTGAAAAAGAGACGGGACCGACCAGATCGCGATGGTTGCGAAAACGGCGCTATAGCCTCGCGAGAGCTGACGCGCGTCTTTGTCCATCGCCGGGATATTGCCATGCCAGTGCAATTTGGCAGTTTAATTTGCTGGCTTGTGCGGCATGAATTGCTCAAAAGTTAAGGCGAGGTAGGACAACATGAATACTCGAACGACACTCAGATTATCGGTTTTGTTGGTCACGGCGCTACTGGCGGTGCCCGGAGCAAACGCAAAGCGTCGCGGCGGCGGTGGTGGTGACGCCGATGAACACCGGCGCAAAGGGGTCGAGTTCGCCGACGCGAAGCAATTCGACAAAGCGATCGAAGAATTTTCCAAGGAAGTTGAAGCGGCCCCTGACAACCCGGATGCGTATCGTGACCGGGGCACGGCCTACCGCGCTGCAGGACGGGCCGCGGTAGCGGCGGGTGACGGGGCCACCTCGGCAACAAGGTTCGATTCGTCCAATGCCGACTTCTCGAAGATGATTGAGCTCTCGCCGAAGAGTCCTACTGGATATATCGAGCGGTCTGAAACCGAGCTGGCACAAATCCAATACGACGCGGCGATTAATGATTTGAGTAAGGCGTTGGAGCTAAAAGGTGACGAACCTTTGATCTATAAATTTCGGGGCTTTGCCTACGTCGGCTTAAGGCAGTGGGACAAGGCAGTGGCCGATTTCACGACCGCGATTCAAAAGAATCCGAACGATCAGCAAAACTACGATCAGCGCGCCTTGGCCTATCGCAGTTTGAAGAATTTCCCAGCGGCGATTCAGGATTACACCGCTGCGATTGAGAAGAATCCGACCTATGAGCCGGAATACGCCCGCCGCGGTCTCACCTACGCGATGTCCGAGGATTACGAGAAGGCGATCCCCGACTATCAGCAGGCCTTGAAACTCGATCCCAACGACCAAGTGACTCAACAAAACATGACGTACGCGCAAAGCCGGATCGCCGCGAAAAATGCGCCGACGCCGACTCCGACACCGACACCGGGCGCGCCACTTTTCACACCGGTAAGGATCTTCATTGCGATTGTTATTTTGGCGGTCATAGCAGTGATCGTGCGGTTTTTTACCCGGGGCAAAGCCGAGCCAACCAGCACCATGCGAATTCGGTAGGGTGAATCGCGCTCTCCGAGCGCGATTTCCCTGTGGATACATGTCGATCCAATCGTCCGCGGAGCGGCCGATCCACCTTTAAAATTGCTTTGACACTCCCCCCGGGGCGACTACCGTTTCGAACGCTTTTTGCGAGAACGAGACGGTCCCATGGTCGTTGCAATTTGACGCGACTTTGGGACTTTTAGTTCTACATGCGGGAGGCAAACCGGCCCATGTAGCTCAGTTGGTAGAGCACGTCCTTGGTAAGGACGAGGTCACCGGTTCAATCCCGGTCATGGGCTCCAGTTTGAGCTCGCAACAGGGGACGACAGTTAAAAATGACGCAGTTTTTATTTAAAACACGACAGGAGAATTGATATGGCCAAGGAAGCATTTAAACGCGACAAGCCGCACTTGAACGTCGGCACGATCGGACACGTTGACCACGGCAAAACTACGCTTACCGCCGCGATCACCAGCGTACTCGCCAAGAAAGGCATGGCGGAAGTGCGCGCTTATGATTCGATCGACAACGCGCCGGAAGAAAAGGAGCGCGGAATTACGATCAACACTGCGCACGTGGAATATTCGAGCGATAAGCGCCACTACGCGCACGTCGATTGCCCTGGTCACGCCGACTACGTGAAGAACATGATCACCGGCGCAGCCCAGATGGATGGCGCCATCCTCGTCGTGAGCGCGGCAGACGGCCCGATGCCGCAGACCCGCGAGCACATTCTGCTTGCGCGTCAGGTGGGCGTGCCTTCGATCGTTGTCTTCCTGAACAAGGTCGACATGGTCGATGATCCCGAGCTTCTCGATCTGGTGGAGATGGAAGTGCGCGATCTGCTGACGCAATACGAATTTCCGGGAGACAAGATCCCAATCGTCAAAGGGAGCGCGCTAAAGGCGCTGAACGGCGACGCCGAAGCGGAGAAGCAGGTCCTCGCGCTGGTCGCGGCGATTGACGATTACATTCCGGTTCCGGATCGTCCGATCGATCAGCCGTTCCTCATGCCGGTGGAAGACGTGTTCAACATTGAAGGTCGTGGCACGGTTGCGACCGGTCGGGTTGAGCGTGGTATCCTCAAGAAAATGGAGGAAGTTGAAATCGTCGGCATCAAAGCTACCGCGAAGACGACCGCGACTGACATTGAAATGTTCCGCAAACTTCTCGATGAGGCGCGCGCCGGCGACAATGTGGGCGTGTTGCTGCGTGGCGTGAAGAAGGAAGACGTCGAGCGCGGTCAGGTTATTGCCAAACCCGGCTCGATCACGCCGCACAAGAAGTTCAAGGCGGAGGTTTACGTGCTGAGCAAGGAGGAGGGTGGCCGTCATACGCCGTTCTTCTCGAACTACCGGCCACAGTTTTATTTCCGCACCACAGACGTTACTGGCACGGTTAAATTGCCCGAAGGCGTCGAAATGGTGATGCCGGGTGACAACATCTCCATCGAGGTGGAGTTGATTACGCCGATTGCCATGGAGAAGACGATTCGTTTCGCTATTCGCGAAGGCGGCAAGACCGTCGGCGCGGGTCGCGTGAGCGAGATTCGCGATTAACGATCTTCCTCTGCCTCTTGCTCTTACTCTGTTGAGTTGAGGCCGAGGTAGAGAAGAGGAAAATTAAGAGGAAGCGGAAGATTACGCCAGTAACTCAATTGGTAGAGTAGCGGTCTCCAAAACCGCCTGTTGGGGGTTCGAGTCCCTCCTGGCGTGATTTTTGGAAGGATGAAGGATGAATTGTGAAGGATGAAGTTTCGGTAATAGCCAACTCTCATCTTTCTCGCACTGAGCGATGATTGCCAAAACCAGAAATTTTTTTAACGAGGTTAAGGTCGAACTGCAAAAGGCTTCGTGGCCGTGGGATCCGAAGGAGAGAGGGTTCCGCAGATACAAGGAGCTGGTTGATTCGACCCTCGTGGTCATTATTGCGATGCTCTTGCTCGGCGGTTACGTCGCACTGTTCGATTTTGTGCTCGTGAACGTGGTGCACTATTTTACAAAACTTCACTAGGTATGGCCCAGACACTCGCAGGCAAAGATCAGTGGTTCGTGGTTCACGTGCTCTCCGGTCAGGAGAACAAGGTCAAAGAGAACATCGACAAGCGCGTGAAGACCGAGGAAATGAGCGATGTGATTTACGAGGTGCTCGTCCCGACGGAGCGCGTCTCGGAAATCAAGAAGGGAAAGAAAAGCGAGACCACGCGGAAATTTTTCCCCGGCTACCTGATCGTAAACATGCATTTGCTCGACGAGAACAATCAACTCGTCGGCCGCACCTGGTATTTCATCCGCGAAACGCCGGGCGTGATCGGTTTTGCCGGAACCAAAGACAAGCCGATCCCGATGCGGCAATCCGAAGTCGAATCGATGCTCGCGCAGATGAAGGAGCGCGAGGAGAAAGTGAAACCGAAAGTCAGCTTCGAAGTTGGCGAGACGGTCAAGGTCGCGGACGGTCCGTTCCAAAACCAGAACGGTATCGTTGAAGAAATCGATCCCGAGCGCGGCAAGTTACGCGTGTCGGTGACAATCTTCGGCCGCGCTACGCCGGTGGAACTCGAGTACTGGCAGGTGGAACGCGGCTAAACCAGAGGTCAGAGATCAGAAGTCACAGGTCAGAAAACTCTCAACAATCAACTCTCAACTAAGAACTTTTTGAATGGCTAAAGAAGTTATTGCTCAGATCAAATTACAGATACCGGCCGGACAGGCGAATCCCGCGCCTCCCGTCGGTACCGCGCTCGGACCGCGCGGTATCAACATCATGGCGTTCTGCAAGGAATTTAACGCCGCGACCCAAAAGCAGGCCGGTGACATTCTCCCAGTCGTGATCACGGTTTTTAAAGATAAGTCTTTCACGTTCATCACCAAGAGTCCGCCGGCTGCGATCTTGTTGAAGAAAGCGGCCAATATCGCCGCCGGTTCGAAGGAGCCGAACAAGGAGAAAGTCGGCAAAGTTACGCGCAAACAGGTCATGGACATCGTGAACACCAAGCGCAAGGACTTGAACGCGCGCAGCGACGAAGCCGCATTCCGCATTATCGAAGGTACTGCTCGCCAAATGGGCCTCGAAATCGTCGATTAAAGATCGGCAAGCATCGCTTACGGAGGCACCCGTCTTGCTAATCGGCTTGGGTCTATGCGTTTGCGGCCGCCTCGAACTCCCAATCCCGAGGAGTTGATCACTCACCACATTGTCATAGAAGAGGAGGCGACGCTCAAAGGGCCAACCCGAAAGGTTTTGCTTCTCGAAGATCGCAATGATTTCCGAGAGGTTCTTCGCGATTACCTTGTCTCCTGTTCTTATAGGGTAAAGTCAGTCAATAGCGGCATCGAGGGCCTGCGTGAGATCATGAAGGCCCGCTTCGATATCGTCCTTTGCGATATGATGATGCCGCGCATGGGGGGCGAGATGTTTTATTGGGCGGTGACGCGGGTCCGGCCTGCTACTCGTCAGCGCTTCATTTTCTTTACTGGTCACAAGAACAATCCGTCGATGGAGTTTTTCTTTCGACGGGTGAATGCGACGGTGATCTTCAAACCGTTCAAGCTTGCGGTGCTGGACGCGACGATCCGCGACCTGCTTCGAAAGTTGGACTGACAGACTCCGCGCGCAGTTACGAAGCCGCATGGAGAAAGTCGGCGATCGTCGATTAAAGATCGACATCGTCGCCCGTGGCCGGCATTTTTCGGTGCCGTGACAGTTTCCGCCTCGGACGAACTCAGAATTGTCGCCCGCGAACGACTGAATTTTCTGGCGATCGGGTTCTATGTTCGCGGCGGAATCATGCTGGTGTTCAGTTGCTTTTTCCTGATCTACGTTGCCGTTCTGATGAGTTTTTCGTTTATTCCTGAATCGGCCTGGAATCAGCAGCCGAAGACGAAGGCGTCGCCGAACGCGGTCACTCTGGCGACACCAACGCCGTCGCCCTATCCGGGAAGTTCAGGACCACCGCCAGTCATCTTTTTTCGGATCATGGCGGGCGTAATGGGCGGATTTGTGCTCCTCGGATGGACCGTTGGAGCCCTGACGTTGTACGCCGGTCGATGTATTCAAAAGCGCAAACGAAAGGTCCTGATCTATATCATGGCCGCAGCAAATTGCCTTTTCATTCCTTACGGAATCCTCTTGGGAATCTTTACGTTTATGATCATTGGATCGCCGGCAGCGATGGAAGAATTTAAACAAACATCATGATTCGAATTGCAGCGGCTCTCTGTTTTCTGGCGGTGGCGCTCGGTGCGTTCGGGGCGCACTGGCTGAAGACGCCGCTGGAGGAGCGGCACATGCTCGACGCCTGGCGCACCGCGGTGCTTTATCATTTCATCCACGCGATTGTGCTCTTCCTTCTCGCCTATTTCGGAACGACGAATCGTGGCGCGTGGTGGTTGTTGTTCGCCGGCATCGTGTTTTTCAGCGGCAGCTTATATCTCATGGGACTGACCGGAATGCGATGGCTCGGTCCAATCACACCGTTAGGCGGACTGTGTTTTCTCGCGGGCTGGGCATGGCTGGTGATTTCGCCGCCGCATAGGTAGGGGGCGACGGTTGATTCGCTCGCGCCCGCTCGCTCACCTTTCTTGGCTGCGTCCATGTCGCCGGCTCCCGCCAGCTCCATTCACCGAACCGCCATGGCGATTGAGGTCAATCGCCGCTACCTCTCCTCGATCGACCTCAACCTGCGGCTTCCATGCGGGGTGCGACCCGTATATAATCACCGCGCATGGACGTCGCAAAGCTACGCTCGGTCCCAATATTTTCATCGCTTGATTCAAAGGCGACGGCTCAGCTCGGTGAGTATTTGACGATTCACGATTACCCGGAGTCAGCGCGGATTTTTCGAAGTGGGGACCCGGGTGACGCCATGTATCTGATTGATGTCGGCAAGGTGGAAATCAGCATTACCGATGCGGACGGCGCCAATGTGACACTCGCGGAGCTTGAGGCCGGGGATTTTTTTGGCGAGATGGCGATGTTGGACGGACAAGGACGTTCGGCCAACGCGACGGCGGTCGAAAATTCGCGTCTGGCAAAGCTGACCCGGGAGAACTTTCTCGCCTTCATCCAGAGCGACCCGCGCGTGACATTGGAATTGCTGACGGCGTTGACGAATCGCTTACGGCGCACCGACGAACTCTTGCGGCACCGCGTATCTCGGAACGTAAATCAGGAAGAGGCGGCGCGGCTGACTGTAGCCGATCGAGCCGCAGACCGAATCGCCGAGTTCGGCGGTAGTTGGAAATTTATCCTTACGTTCGTGACGCTTATGATGGTCTGGGTCGCAATAAATAGCTGGGTCCTTATAACCCGTGCTTTCGATCCTTATCCATATTTGCTGCTTAGCACGGCCTTGAACATGCTCGCCGCGTTGCAGGCGCCCATCATCATGATGTCGCAAAATCGACAGGCCCATAAGGACCGGTTGCGGGCGAACCTCGATTACCAGGTAAACCTCAAGAACGAGCTGCTCTTGAGCGATATTCTTCGCCGCTTGGACGAGCTGAAAAAGAAATCGCGTGATTAGCGAAATCGCGACCCCAATGACCAGCTTCCGATCGAGCTACAACCCTTGTCGCAACGGGGTTCGGGGAGTATGATTCGCAGCGATTAGCTGATGTTCGCCCTTTTGTTCGACACGCAGCAAGCCGCGCTCACGGTCGGCGCTTTTATCGGGACATTTTTTGTCGCGCTGATGTTCGGTCGACTTTTAAGACGCGGTGCGGGCGTTCAACTTGGACTTCTTTATCAACTGTTTTGTCTAACGCTGGCGTTCTATGCCGCGCTTTGGGCTTATGGGGTGCAAGCCGACTGGCCCAATCACGTTGGGGCGGCGGCGATTCTGTTAAGCACGGCGCTCATCGTCGCGCTGGTCAATCGTTACGTTTGGGATTGGTACTTCGAGAAGCGTAAGCAAACGCCTATCCCGCATTTTCTGCGCGAGGTATTTGGCGGAGTGATCTTTCTCGTCGCGCTGCTCTTGGTGCTCAGCGTCGGCTACCACGCGGAAAGTCAATTGAAGGGTCTGCTCGCCGGCTCGGGCATCGCTGTGATCATCCTCGGCATCGCCGGCCAAAATTTGTTCGGCGGCATCATTGCCGGCATGTCGCTCCAGATAAACCGGCCCTACAAGGTCGGCGACTGGCTAAAAGTAGGAGACACCTACGGCGAAGTCAGAGAGATCAACTGGCGTTCCACGCGCCTGTGCACCAACGACACCATTTACCTCGACATTCCGAACAACGAAATCGTCAAGAGCACGATAGTTAACCTTCATTATCCGACTGAGGTCCACGCGATGCGGATTCGCGTCGGCATCGAGTACAACGTGACGCCGAACCGTGCAAAAGATGCCCTCAGTCGCGCCGCTTCAAACGCGCGGGGCGTTCTGGCCAATCCACCGGTAAAGGTTTTCCTGGTCGACTTCGCCGATCACGCCGTGATCTACGAGATCAAGTTTTACATGGCCAATCACGCGCGGATCAACGAGATCAACGACGCCGTGCGCACGAATGTTTGGTACGAATTGAAGCGGCAACGGATCAACATCCCATATCCAATTCGAACCTTGCACCTCGAACGGCGCGCGCCGCGGCCGGTGCCCGAAGGCTACGAGGAAGCGCGCGCCATACTGCGCGGCGAGCCGCTGTTTCAATGTTTGTCCGACACTCAAATCGACAACCTGGTCAAACAATCGGAGCTAAATCATTTTGGCCGGGGTGAGCGCGTGATCGAAGAAGGCGCGGACGGCGATTCGATGTTCATTCTCTTGCGCGGCGACGCCCAGGTCTCGGTTGCGAAGAATGGATCGACAATTCCGGTGGCGACTTTGCGTTCGGGGGATTGCTTTGGCGAAATGTCGCTCCTCACCGGAGAAAAACGCAGCGCGACGGTGCTAGCGGAAGGTGACTGTTACGTCATGGAGATCGGCAAGGACATAATGGGCGAAGTCATTCGGGAATCGCCCGATTGCCTGAAGCAGTTGAGCGAACTGCTCGCGAAGCGGAAAATGGAAACCGAAGGAATTGTCAAAGACGCGTCTGCGACCAGCGCCGATCACGCCGCCAAGCAACGCGAATACACCGCAAATTTCCTCAAGCGGCTGAAAACTTTCTTCGCGCTTTAGGTTCTGTGCCGGCAGCCGTCTCGGCTGCGAGGAATGCCTGCGGTCTACTTGTCGCGCCGCAGCGCGCGGAGGCGGATGACCGTCGGATTGCTACAAGATTTCCTGTTTATTAGTGTTGATTCGTGGCGAATTAAAACGCTGTGATTTTAATTCTAATTTGATCCGTGATATCCGTGGTTCTCCGAATACTTCCGCGAACTTCGCCGCCGAAATTCCGGAGAACATAACGAATGAAACGTGTGTCAGACAACATCCGTCAGCTCCCAAATCCCTATTTTGCTTTACAGAACTTAGCACGCCTTGTTAGACCGTCAGTTCGGCAGGGCCTCGCGAGCACCGGATGGGAATCGCGAAAACCAATTTCAGGAGGCATTCGTGAACGAATCTAGTCCGCCCGCTGCGTGTCGCCGCGGTTGCAAGTTGCCCGCAAGTCTTGATTCGAACACGCGTGCCGAGCGCAGCAACGCACGCAATGTGGGAACCGGCGCCGTTCGCCTCCGACTGAGTCTCCCCGTGAAACGCGGAATCGAGCAGCGCATAAGGCAGCTCGCCTCAATCCGCGCGATGCGGCCCTTGCCGCATCGTTCGAGCAAGTATTCGAAGCGCTGGCCCCGTTTTTGCATGCGCTGAGGTTGAAGAGACTCTTCGAGAGTTTTTTGATATTGCATGGTCGCGCGCTTCAGCAGGCGCGGCTGCGCGGTCGCCAAGTTGCAGTGACGAAAAAATCGGCCGCCTGATCCGCAAACGAAACGTGAGGCGGCGATAAAGCCGTCCACAATTTCGCGAATGTATTTTCCAGGTCTCTCCGGTCGTCTTTGGTAAGTCGGCCAGAAAATATTTTCCTCTTTCGCGGGGGCGTTGTAGTCAAAGGGAGCAATACCAGCGTAGAACCCAACACCATCCGCTTCAATCAGCGGAAGCAACCCTGTTCGAAGAATGGGATGCAAATGTCCGTCATTGGCGAATCGGCGACCTGACGATGAAAACGCGTCGCCGAGCATTTCCGCATCCACCAGCATCGGTTGTTCGCCGGAGGCAATCCAGTTTTGCCGATGAAGATCTGCGCAGCCGAGCAGCTGGGCGAGGGCGGCTTGAGCGCCCCAGCGAAAATAAAATCTGCGCACCGCGTCCTTGGAGCGACAGGCTCGGTGTTCGACGAAGCTCATCCAACAATATTTTTTGCGCGACAGGAATTTGGGAATCTCAAACCCCGGCTTAAAACCGTTTCGGTTCAGCCATTCCAGGGCCGCGAACCAGATCCGCTCGCCTTCGCACGGCCGGGGCTTGTAAATAACCCGCGCTCCATTCGCGAACTGAATTTCCGTGACGGTCCGACCGCGTTCGTGCGGATCGGACAAACCGGGCGTAATGTGCTTCACCCGCCCGCCAACTATGCCAGGAACAATAGACTTCAGTCGCCATCGATCGCGCTTCAGCCGCGCCAACATCAAGATTTGGGCGCCGATCCAATCCTCGACCACAAGATCGAGAGTTTCTTTCGCGCCGGGAAAGAATTGAAAGAGCTTCTCGTTACTTAGGTTTGAGACCGCGATACCTAAGTCTAATGAAATAGAATTCGCGCCGTCGGAAGGCTTCTTACTGGTTGTCGCTATCGCAACTCGAGCAGAGAGAAGATACCGTAGCAGGTTGGAAAACCTTGCGCCCGCTTCATGAGTCAAGTCGCTCCATGCGGCAGTCGCGAAAGTTCTTTCACTGGCCAGCGTACTATTGCGAAGTGAATCAACAGCTGAAACGGCGAGAGCTTTGGTGAGCAAACTCAATGTTTTTCTATTCTGGCGGGTATCTTGTGAGAAGTCTCGACAGAAGTCGCCGAA
>Ga0210405_10000609_pt1 | contig 46560 bp, 46 predicted proteins | sample IncBWH11MmetaG_FD_155492 | JGI IMG/M metagenome (GOLD analysis project Ga0210405, IMG submission 155492) | Forest soil microbial communities from Barre Woods Harvard Forest LTER site, Petersham, Massachusetts, United States - Inc-BW-H-11-M | ecosystem: Environmental > Terrestrial > Soil >... | reverse complement strand
ATCAACGTCTCCGCCTCCGAGGAAATTGAAGCGCAGATCGAAGGCCGGGCTGGAAAGCGTTTCAAACACCCCCCGCTTGATCAGACAATTGCCGCAGCCGTAGATGATCGGCACCGGTCCACTCGAAAAATAGGCTGGAAGAAATGCCGGATGGCGCTGAAGTCCGCGCTTGGTGTCGTCATCAAAACTCTGCAGCACCGGCCCGCCCACCACGTCCGCTCCACTGACCTCGGCGGCACGCACCATCAACTCAAGCCAGTCCTTCGAGGCGATCTCGTCGTCATCGATCATCAGAAAATGAACGGCGGCCGGAAACATCGCCTGCGCGATTTCAAACGCGGCATTGATGGCGTGGCAGTTTCCCTGCCGCGGCTCGACCACGCACAGTCCGGCGAATCTCCCGGCCCTGAGGAACTCGGTTGCGACCGGCACGCTGCCGCACCCCGAAGCGTCGTTTTCGACCATGACGACCGCAAAACGCCGGTCGGTACGCTGATCGGCGAGCGATTTCAGGGTTCGCCGCAAATGCTGCGGGCGGCGGAAACAGGGAACGCAGACGACAATCGAGATTCCGGGATCGAGCGAGGATGACGTCGCCACTACCGCGCGGGCGGTGTGCGGCATGACGCTGGAACCTTCTTTCTCCGGCACTCTGGTCGCAATACGGCTCATGGTGCAGCGTGATCCCTGCTTGGCTTTGATCTAGACAGTCTTGCGTCGGTATTCTTCGATGACATCGAACAAAGGCTTGCGCCTGAGCTCGGCATCGAGCGGCAGCGGCCGGTTAGGCATACCATCGGCGCGTTTAAAATAGGTTGGCACCCAGCTATACCGGTCGCTCAGGCCCCAGGTCAGGATGGCCTTCGGCCGGACCACATCGCAGACCGCTTCGAGAAATCGTCTGGCGACGCCGGCGACCAGCTCATCACGCTCACTGACCTTGCCAGGCAGCACGTAGTCGATCACATCGAGCTCGGTAATCAGCACATCGAGCTTGAGCGCGGCGATCTCGTGAAGCAGCCCCTGCAACCCGTCGCGATCGATGGGACGGTCCGCGAACAGATGCGCCTGCAATCCGACCGCATGCAGCGGCACATCGCGGTCGCGCAGCGAACGCAGCAGGCGAATGAGCGCCTTGCGTCGTGCCGCGAAGCGCGCCCCCTCGAACTCAACGTCGTATTCGTTGAGCACGAGCCGCGTGGCGGGATCCGCCGCCGCCGCGGCGCGCAGTGCAATCGGCAGATAGTCCGCCCCCAAGCGGCTGGTCCAGATCGACGGACGGAGCGAAGATTCGTCATCCGGCCAATCCACCAGCGGCTCGTTAACCACGTCCCAGGACGGGATGGCGCCACGATACCGGGACACAACCGTTTCAATATGATCGACCAGTTCCCGCTCGGCCTCGGCGCGGCTTTCGATGGCGGCGGTCCACGCCGGCATGGCGCCATACCAGGCCAGCGTATGGCCGCGAACCTCGATGTTATTCTGCCTGGCAAAATCCACCAGCGCGTCGGCCTTTTCGAACCGGTACTCGCCGCGCGCGGGGTGTGCATCCTGCCATTTCATCTCGCCTTCAGCGACGATGATCTGGCAGTTCGCGATCACCGCCGCGCGATAGGCCAGATCCGAGGCCAACGCATCGGCTCGCACTGCGGCGCCATAGGGAATAGGGGTTGCACCCACGCCGGTGGCGGAAGTCCGCGTTTGCGGCGTCGAAAGCGCGTTCCCCGACAGCCCGGCTACGCCGGACACACCCAGCGCCATGACCTTGGCGGCGTGAACAAGAAAATCACGCCGGGAGTTCGCCGTTGTCGCCATGCGTCCACATGTTCATCAGGAAAGCAGCGTTGCGGCTTCATTGGTGCAATATCCGGTCCAGAATTGGGCAACGGCGGCGAATGCATTCGGCATGGTTACCGGCCGCGGATTAACCAACTTGAAGAGGCCGTGGAAGTTGCGGGCCCGTTCGGCATCGATCTTGCTCCCTTGGGAACTGCAATGAAAAAGGCCCGCCGTAAACCATGGCTCTGAACGTCACCAAACAACCTGTCGAGATGGATTCCGTAGCGTTGCTAACCCCAACCTACGCCCACGACCTCGAACTGTGCACTCTGCTTTGCGAGAGTGTAGATCGTCACGTCGGTTCATTTTCGAAGCATTATCTGCTGGTTCCGGATTGCGACATGCCGCTGTTCGTTCGCTTCGAGAGCGAGCGGAGAAGCGTGCTTCCGGCTTCCCGCTTCCTGCCCGGATGGCTACGGCCGCTACCCCCCATTATCCGGCGCAAGCGACGCCAATATTGGTGGTCGTTTCGGGCAAAGCCGGTAAGCGGCTGGCATGTGCAGCAAATCCTGAAGATAGCTGCGACCGTTGCGCTGCCTCACGAGCGCTATTGCATCCTGGATTCGGATGTCGTGTTTTTTCGCGATTTCGACCTGAGGCGCTTTCAGTATCCGAATTCGATTCCGCTCCTGAAGATGCCGGACGAGGTCACCTCCAGCAAAGTTCGCCATTCGAATTGGGTCGAGACAACCCACCGGCTTCTTGGGCTGCCAACGCCGTCGCTTCCGGCGACCGATTTCATTGGCCACATCATATTTTGGGATCGGCAGACCACCCGTGCCATGGCCGCGAAAATCGAAGCCGTCACAAATCTCGATTGGGTCGAAGCGCTTTGCAGGACCCGTGAGTTCTCTGAATACATGCTGTACGGCTATTTCGCGCAGAACGATGCCGACTTTTCCCGCCGGCACACGCCCGGCTCGCGCTCGGGGTGCGTAAGCTATTGGGATCGGCCAATGCTCGACATGGCTGAATTGAACCGCCTGCTCGGCGCCGCGGATCAGGATGACGTAGCGTGCTCCGTCGCGTCGTTTTCGGAAACACCGGTACAAATCATCCGTTCGGTCATCGAGGAAACGCGCAGCTTGCTCAGGCCGCGCGCCGCGACGACACAACCTGCCGGGCTTGACGCGCGATGCTGATAGGGCAAGCCAGCATCAATCTATTGGCCAATATCCTCTCCGCGCTGCTGGGGCTGTTGAGCGTCTTCATCTTCACGAGGCTGTTTTCTCCCCATGACTATGGCATCTATCTTCTCGGGGCTGGATTTGCCTCGGTGTTCAGCACTTTTCTGGCGGGGTGGTTTCGCAATCTGATTCTGAGCGGGCATGCACGCAACGATGGCACCGATGTTCGGGGCCTTGTGGTCTCAGGGTTCCTCATTTGCTGCCTTGCGGCGCCTGCCGCATACGGATTGGGCCGTCTGGCCGGGTTGGATGCCATCGCGGCGGCAGCAGCGGTGGTGCTTGCGGTCGCAGTCGCCCTGTTTGAACTTACCCAGGATCTGGTTCGCGTTCGGCTTCGAGCCATCACGGCCATGAAGGCCACGCTGGTCCGCGCGGTATCGGCGCTTTGCCTGGGCGTCTCGGTTGCGATCTTTGCGCCTCACGGTTTCCTCCTGCTGGCATCGTCAGCGCTGGCCTGCCTGCTCGCGGTACTGGTTCAGTCACGCTCGGCCTGGCGCGGGACGATCGTCAAATTCGACAGTGCCCGTCTTCTGGCCGCGGCAAAGCAGGGCCTGCCGTTGACCTTGTCCCTCACCTTGCTCGCCATCTCCAGCGTTACCGATCGCTTCGTGATCGCCAATCTTGTTGGCTCCGCCGACGCAGGAAGATACATCGCGGGGCTCGACCTGGTTCGGCAAACTCTCATGATGCCGGCGATAAGCGTCGCCGCGGCTTTCTTCCCGCTCGCCGTAAAGATTCATGCCGGTCAGGGCCGCGCCGCCGTGCGATCGCACCTTGGCGAGTGCGTGGAACTGTTGCTCAGCGTCACGCTTCCGGCATGCCTGGGTTTCGCCGTCATCTCCTCTCACATCGCCAATGTGGTTCTCGGCGCTGATTTTCGCGAAATGGCCGCACACACGATGCCGATCCTGGCCGTCGCCGTGATTTTCCAGATCCTGACGCAGCAGTACCTGCATGCCAGCTTTTTGCTGTCGGGCCGAAATTCGTTCTATCTGATCAATACGGCTTCGATCATCGCCGCCAACGTGATCCTGTCGTATGCCTTTGTGAGCGAATACGGCACGCTGGGCGCCGCATGGGCACGGCTCGGCGCCGATGTGTTTGGATTCTTCTGCGCATTGATCCTCAGCCGCCGGGCCTTTCCGGTTCCGATGCCGCTTCGCCGGCTGGCGCTCACGATGATGGCCGGACTGGTCATGGCGCTGACGGTCATAACGATCGACGAGGGCCTGCACGTCTCGGACCTGGTCGCTTGCATTGTCCTGGTTAGCGCAGGCCTGGCCAGTTATCTGGCGTCGTGCTGGCTGCTCGACATTTCTCACGCACGCAGGCGGCTGAACTTCTGCCTTTCGTCTTTAAGGACCCGGCTTGCAAGCGTCGACGCTGGATCGGCAACCTGATGCGCGCAACGTGGCCCAAATCCGAAGCGAGAAGCAGCCATGCGCTCAAGAAGCATCCGCGCGCCGGTCGCAAGGCGCCAAGCGATAACGATTCGTTAATTTTCCGGAGCCGCGGGGCCGAAGCCGGACCGGATAAGCCCGGCAGAAGCGTCGCGAGGGCTGGGCGCATAAACGCTTTTTTTGCCATTTCGTTGAATAGTCCCTCGATGAGTATGGTTAATTTTTCCTGTTGCGTTTGGTCCGCTCCGAATCGCTGCGCGCATGGCGCGATCCGAGGAGTAGCCCCTCAGCCGACGCGTTCGGCAGTTCGAATGGAAGCTGGGGTCCATGCTGGCATATGATCAACCCATCAATCGGGTCAAACCGGACGCCGGGCAAGAGCCCGCGCGAGCCGCTGCGGGCTTCAGCGTATCGCAGCTGGTGCAGTTGTTGTGGCGGCGGAAGACCGCGATTGCGGCGGCCGGGCTGATCTGTGCCTGCGCTGCCGTCATGATCGGCAAGAGCATGACGCCGAAATATTTGGCGACCGCACAGCTCTATGTCGATCCGCGAGAGCTGCAGCTGGTCGATCGCGAACTCACGCCGCGCTCCCAGGACATTTCCGGACTGGCGATGGTGGTGGAGAGCCAGGCGCGCCTGATTACCTCGAACAGCGTCCTGCTGCAGGTGATCGAGGATGCCCATCTCGACAAGGATCCGGAGTTCAGCGGCGGCTCAAATGGCGCTATGGCGGCGCTGCTTGCGCTGTTCGGGTTCGAGCCGCGTCCTGCCGGCGAGCCCAGGTTCGGCCAGATGGCGGCGCTGGAAGCGCTGAACCATCATATCAATGTGAAGAAGACCGATCGCACCTTCATCGTGGATATCGATGTCTGGTCCCATGACCCGGCAAAGGCGGCGATGCTCGCCAATGCGATCTCCAACGCCTATCTCGCGGAATCAAAAAAATCGCAAGCCACCGCGGCGCGGCGGGCGACGAGCGATCTGTCAGGCCGGCTTAAGGAATTGCAGGAGCGGCTTCGCTCCGCGGAGAACGCGCTTGCCACCTACAAGGCACAGAACAATTTCGTCGGCACCCAGGACACGCTGATCAGCGACCAGCAGCTTTCGGCCAGCAATCAGCGCCTGGCTGCCGCGCGGGCGTTGACCCTCGACGCGCAGGCGAAATACGACCAGATCGAAACCAGCCGCCGCGCGTCGACCGATGCCGGCGCCATTCCGGAGGCACTTCAGTCTCCCACCATCGCCAATTTGCGCGCGCAATACGCAGAAGCGCGCAAGCGCTATGCCGAGCTGACCAGCGAATTGGGGCCGCTGCATCCCGCCCTGCGCCAGGTGGAAAAGCAGGTCGAAGACTTGCGCCGTGCCGTCAACGAAGAAGTCGAACGCTTCGCGCAATCTGCGAAAAACGACCTGACCCGCGCCCGCGATTACGAAGCCTCGCTGAACAAGGCGCTTGAGGCGCAGAAGCGCCAGAGCGTCCAGCTCAGCCAGGCTTCGGTGCGGCTTCGCGAACTCGAGCGCGACGTCGAAGCCAGCCGCGACGTCTATCAATCGTTCCTCAAGCGCTCGCGCGAAACCGAGGAACAGGAAAGCCTCAACACCTCGAACGCGCGCATCATCGGCGAAGCCACCGAGCCGCAGCGGCGTTCGTTCCCACCGGCCATGAGCCTGCTCGCGATCGTCGGCCTCGTGCTGGGCGCACTCGCCGCGGCGCTCTGGTTTGTCGCGGCCGAACGGCTGTCCTTCGACGGCACCGAAACCCGCTTCCGGTCGCCGGCTTTGCCAGAGGCCAAGGCTGAAGTCCCGCCGTCGAAGCCGCTGCCGGAAGATCGGCAGCACAGGCACGCCGCGGTCGAGCCGAGTGAAAAGCCGCGGATCGCGCGGCTGCAGGAATCCGACGTGATACGAACGCTGGGTGGAATCCTTGCCGTTGGCGGCATCCCCGACGTGACGCGGCTGGGCTGGCCCACGCTTCGGGCCGGCTTCCCGCTGACGACCTGCCTCAACGCGCTGCGTGAGATGCGCCAGACGCTGGCCAAGCGTGCCGCCGCGAACGTAATCCCCGTGCTCGGCGTGATCGGCGCCGGCGCCAGGCAGGACCGCACCATCGCCGCACTGAATTTCGCGCTGGCCGCCGCCCGCGACGGCGCCAGGGTGCTGATGATCGATGCCGATCGCGCAACCCCCACCCTTTCGAACAAGTTGGCTGGATTCGGCAAACGCGAGGCAAGCCGTCTCGGCTGGCTCAGCATCGGCACCAAGGCTTCCCGCGCCGTCAAGACCGCGAACGGCATCTCGATCCTGCCCTCGATCGGGGCAGCCAGGACGGGCGACGCCATCCGCAAGGCGATAGCGCAGGCCCGTTCCGCGGGCGATTACGATCTTGTGATCCTCGACGGCCCTGCGATGCCCTGGAGTGCGGACGACCGCAAGCTGCTCGATGCCGCGGACGGCCTTGCCGCGATCCTGCCGGCCAATCTCGACATCAACGACTGCATGGAAGACATCATCGCAGCGCTCGGCGGCGCCGAGCGCAAGCTGATCGGCGTCATCCTCAACGAACTTCCTCCAGTGGCCAGCAACTCCCGGCGGAGCAAACAATATGCTTGAACGCCGCGCAAATCCGGTGGGCAGGGCCGCCACCGCCAGCGTACCCAGAATCTCGCTGGGGGGCTTAAGGCTCGCCGTGCTCGACATCGAGCAGACCGCCGACTTCATGGTCGACATCGTATTCCCCAAACGCCGTGTCGGCCGTCCGCTGTTTCTGACCTCTGCCAATGGCGAAGTGCTGGCGCGTTGCTCGACCGAGCCGATGACGGACCGGTTGTTTCGCGCCGCCGACCTGATCAACGCCGACGGCCAGCCGCTCGTCACGATGTCTCGGCTGAACTCGCGGACGCCGTTGCCGGAACGGGTCGCAACCACCGACCTGTTTCACGTCGTGGCCCGCAAGGCAGAAGCGGCGGGCCTTACATTCTATATGTTCGGCGCCGACGAAGACGAAAATGCCGCCGCGGTCGCCAACGTCCGGAAAATGTATCCGAACCTGCGGATCGTCGGGCATTGCCACGGCTACCTCAGAGCCGACGCGCTGCGGACCAAGGTCGACGAAATCAATGAGCTTGCTCCCGACTATCTGTGGATCGCGCTCGGCGTTCCCTACGAGCAGGCGTTTGTCGCCGAATTCACCGCGCGCCTGCCCAATGTCGGCGTCATCAAAACCGCCGGTGGATTGTTCAATTTCCTGTCCGGAAGCCGGCCCCGCGCGCCGAAATGGATGCAGGCCGTGGGCCTCGAATGGGCGTGGCGGATCTGGCTCGAGCCGCGCCGGCTGTTCTGGCGCTATCTGACCACCAACCCCCGCGCGCTCTATTTGCTGCTCAACAGCAACCGGCGCTCACGATCCGACCGTACGCCGCGCCGCTAGCGCGTCTTCGAGCGAAGCAGAGACCGGTTAGTGTCAAGAAAATGCGAGGCTGCTTGACGCAGCTTGCGCAAGACGCGAGCACAACGGCCGCAGAGGCCACCGCAAGCTCTTCCCGCCTGCCACGTATGCCGGTCCACCTCTTGCACCGCTGGAGCGAGACCGGCTAGCATGAAACCGATAGACAACACGCGGCAGCTCAGTCCGCGGAATTCGATGGAGGAAGTCATGAAAGCCGCCAACCGGTTTTGGCGATATCTTGTGATGCCGATATCCCTGGCCGGGATGCTGAGCATCAGCTCAGCGGCCGAACTCAATCCGGCCGCGGTGATCTACAAGCTGCCGGACCAGATTCCGTGGGGACCGGTCAATGCAGCCGGTGCGCAAAGCGCTGTTGTCGTTGGTGACCCGAACAAGCCCGGCTTCTATGCCATTTACAACAAATGGACCAAGGGCAATCATTTCAGCCGGCCGCATTTCCATCCCAACGACCGTTACATCGTCGTGTTGCAGGGTACCTGGTGGGTAGGCTCGGGACCGAAATTCGATCCCGCCAACACCACCCCGATGCCTCCCGGAAGTTTCGTCACCCATTTCGGCAAACAGGTGCATTGGGACGGCGCCAAGGATGAGGATGCCGTGCTGCTGATCATGGGAGAAGGCCCGGCGACCGCGACCATGGCGGAAGAGAAATAGCCGGCAACCATTGTGGGGAATCGCCGTTTGGAGGATTCGATGCATCAAGCAGCGAATGTGCAATTCGAGCGCGCCGTGCTGGAATTTGCCCGCTGGCGCGCGGTCCCCGAGCAATCAAGATCGCCGGCCCCGGCATGGTGGTGGGGCACCGCTTTCGAACTACGCGAGGTGCGGCGGCCGATGCCTGATTCATGGTGCGCATGCCTGGAACTGCCCGATCGGGCGACCTACGCCGATGGCGCCGAGGTGTTTCTCAGGTGCCTCGCCGACCAGACATCGCTGCCATGGCCCGGCGATTTTCCGGACCATGCGGCGCATCAGATTTCCGCCTAGTGGATCGGACGGGGTGCTGGCAGCGTGCAAAACCCTGGCCGCGGGCCGGTGCAGGATAAAAGGATGACGCGTGCGCTGGCTTAGGTTTACCGCAAACGATCAGTCATGCTGGGGCATCGTCGAGGGCGATCGGGTGATCGCGGTCAGCGGCGATCCCTTTGGTGAATGGCAACGCACGCCGCGCGTTCATTCAATCGCGGAGGTCAAGATCGAGCTGCCGCTCGTGCCGCGCACGTTCTACTGCGTCGGGCTGAATTATCTAAAACATCTCAAGGAGGCCGCGGACAAGCGCGGTGAAGTGCCCAACGTTCCCGACCGGCCCGAGATCGGCTATCGCGCGCAGAACGCGCTGATTGCGCATGACGAAGAGGTGGTTATTCCGGCCACCGCCACCGAAAAAATTCACTATGAGGGTGAGCTGGTCGTCGTCATCGGCAAAAAGGCAAAGCACCTCAGCGAGCGCGATGCCATGTCCTGCATATTCGGCTACACCATCGGCAACGATGTCAGCGAGCGCACCTGGCAAAAGGCCGACCGCGGATTGTGGCGGGCCAAGAATGCCGACACCTTCAAGCCGATGGGACCGTGGATCGAAACCTCGGTCGATCTCGACAAGATGGAAACCATCGTCCGGGTGAACGGCAAAGAGAGCAACCGCTTCCGCACCAATGACATGATCTTCGGCATCCCGGCCTTCATCGCCGAAATGACGAAATATTTCTCCTTGTGGCCGGGCGATGTGATCTGGATGGGGACGGACGGCGCTTCGCCCGACCTCAGGGCCGGCGATGTGGTCGAGATCGAGATCACCGGGATAGGCACTTTGCGCAACAAATTTGTTGCGGAGACGGCACCGGGGAACAAGGCATGAGCCGCCACTCGACCGCGCATCATTTCCTCGAAGGCCTGGTCGATCTCGGCGTCGAATACATCTTTGCCAATCTGGGCACCGATCACGTCTCCCTGATCGAGGCGTTGGCGCAGTGGGACAGCCGGGGGCGCAAACACCCCGAAATGATTCTTTGCCCGCACGAGATCGTCGCCGTGCACATGGCGGCCGGCTATGCGCTGGCGACCGGACGGGCGCAGGCGGTGTTCGTGCATGTCGATGCCGGCACCGCGAATGCCTGCATGGCAATCCAGAACCTGTTTCGCTACCGGCTGCCGGTGCTGCTGTTTGCCGGCCGCGCGCCCTACACATTGCACGGCGAATTGCCCGGCTCGCGCGACACCTATGTGCATTTCGTGCAGGACCCCTTCGACATCGCCAGCATCGTCCGGCCTTACGTCAAATGGGAATACTCGCTGCCGTCGGGCATCGTGGTGAAGGAGGCGCTGGCCCGCGCCCAGGCGTTTGCGCAAAGCGACCCGCCGGGTCCTGTCTACATGATGCTGCCGCGCGAAACGCTGGCGGAAGAATGGGATGACGCCGACATGCCGGCCTATCCGCCCGCGCGATATGGCAGCGTGCAAGCGGGCGGTATCGAGCCGGTGCGGGTCAATGCGATCGCGGAAGCCTTGATGGCGGCGCACGACCCGATTGCGCTCACGGCCTATCTTGGCCGCAAGCCGGAGGCCGTCGCGGTGCTGGAGCGGCTGGCGCAGACCTGCGGCATCAGGGTTGCGGAATTCAATTCGATCGACCTCAACATTTCGCAAGCCTCGCCCTGCTTCGCCGGCTTCGATCCCCTGCCCTTGCTCGAACAGGCCGATCTCGGTCTGCTGCTCGATTCGGACGTGCCGTTCATTCCGCAATATACCAAACGCGCCCGCGCCATCAAATGGATCCAGATCGATATCGATCCCCTGAAGTCGGATTTTCCGATGTGGGGATTTCCCACCGACATGCGAATCCAGGGCGACTGCGCAACCGTGCTGCGGCAGGTGCTCGAGGCGGTAGAGGCGCGCGCCGACGATGCCTGGCGGCGACGCGTCGCAGCGCGAACAGCGAGCTGGGGCCCCACCCGCGAAGTTGCCGCCAAGCGTCGCGCCGCAGCAAGCGCCAGCAAGGGCGTTTCGGGCGCGCTCACCCCGGCCTTCCTGTTCGCTACGCTGAACGAAAAACTGTCTCCGGACGATATCGTCGTGAACGAGGCGATCCGCAACGCACCGATCCTGCAGGAGCACATCACGCGAACGAAACCGGGGAGTTATGTCGGCCTTGCCGGCGGCGGCCTCGGATTTTCCGGCGGCATGGCGCTCGGGCTGAAGCTCGCGCGGCCGGATCGCCGCGTCGTGCAGGTGATCGGCGACGGCGGATTTCATTTTTCCTCGCCCGACAGCGTCTATGCGGTGGCGCAGCAATACCGGATTCCGATCCTGACGGTCGTGCTCGACAATGGCGGCTGGCAGGCGGTGAAGTCGGCCGTGCAGCGCGTTTATCCCAAGGGCGCGGCCGCCGAGACCGACCAGTTTCAGTCGCGGCTGACTTCAGGCCGCCAGGGCGAGAACAGGGATTTTTCCGCCGTGGCCAAGGCATTCGGCGCGCATGGCGAATGCGTCATGGAGCCGGACGATCTCGCGGCATCCATCGACCGCTGCCTGGCCGCGGTGGACGATGGCCAGGCCGCCGTGCTGCATGTTCACATCACGCGGCTTTGAGAAATGTTTTCGCGTTCGACACCCAGGGAAAGACAAACTCCGTGATGATGACCGGAAGAAATTCCCTGATAGCCGGTTGTCTCGGATTGATGGCCCTCGCCGCCATGATCGATTCCGCATCCGCCCAGGAGGACCCGTCGAAATACCCGACGCGGGCCATTCACATCGTCGTCGGTTTCACGCCGGGCGGCGGTAACGACATCATTGCGCGGATTGTCGGACAAAAATTGTCCGAAAGCCTCGGCCAGCCGGTCATCATCGACAACAAACCGGGCGGCGGCGCGATCGTCGCTACCGAATATGTCGCCAAATCGGCGCCGGATGGCTACACGCTTCTGGTTGGCGCCAGCGGCGCCATGGCCATCAACCCCGCCGTCTATGCGAAGCTTCCCTACGATCCGGTGCGCGATTTCGTTCCCGTCTCCGAACTCGGATCGTTTCCGCTGATTCTGATCGTCAATGCGTCTTCGCCGATCAGGTCGGTTGCCGAGCTTGTTGCTTTTGCAAAGGCAAACCCGGACAAGACGAATTACTCCTCGTCATCCGCCGCGTTCCAGCTCGTCACCGAATTGTTCAAGCAGAAGACCGGCGCACCGATGCAGGAGATTCCCTACAAGGGCGCGAACGATTCGGTGATGGCCGTGATTTCCGGCCAGGTGACCTTGACGATCGCCGACGCCGGTCCGGTGTCGAGCCAGGTCAAGGGCGGCCAGGTGCGCGCACTCGCGGTTGCGGCGCCGAACCGAACCGAAGACCTTCCCGAGGTGACCATGAAGGAGGCCGGCGCCGATGTCAACGCGGTGCTGTGGAGCGGCATCTTTGCGCCACGGCAGACGCCGCCTGCCATCGTCCGGAAACTCGAGGGCGAATTGGTGCGGATCGCAAGGTTACCGGACGTCGTCGCGCGGCTCAGGCCGCTCGGCATCCAGCCCGTGGGCAACTCGTCGGCGGAATTTGCGCACGTTCTCGCGTCCGATATCGCGCGGTGGACCGAGGTCGCCAGGGCCGGCAATATCAGGATCGAGCAGTAGCGCCACGCGGCGAGAGCAGGCCGACGATAACCGTTGCAACCGCGGCGACGGCCACGTTGAGGATCAGCGCGCCCAGCCCGACATAAAACACATAACTGGCGCCGCCGAGATCGAGCGTTGCGAGCGGTTTCAGCCCATTGCTCCAGGCCGTCCACGATCCCCACAGGATTCCTGCCGCCCAGCCGAGCAGGAGACCTTCGGCGCGGAACCAGCGCGTGAACAACCCGAACACTAGTGCCGGGAATGTCTGCAGGATCCACAAGCCGCCGAGCAATTGCAGATCGAGCGCATATTGCGTCGGCAGGAACAAGATGAAGGTGAGCGCCCCGAGCTTGACCACGAGCGAAGCAATCTTGGCCACCGCCGCCTCGCCGGCATGGCTGATGCCGGGATCGACATAGGACTTCCAGACATTGCGGGTGAAGAGATTTGCGGCGCCGATGCTCATGACCGCCGCCGGAACCAGCGCCCCGATTGCGATCGCAGCGAACGCGAAGCCTGCAAACCACGACGGAAACAGCGTCTTGAACAGCATCGGTACCACGTCGTTCGGCGTCGCCACCGCGATCTTGGCCGCATAGGCCATGTAACCGAGCAGCGCGATCAGCCCGAGCAGCAGCGTATAGGCCGGCAGCAGGATCGCATTCTTGCGAATGGTATCGGCCGACTTCGAGGCGAAGATTCCGGTCAACGTGTGCGGATACATGAACGCGGCCAGCGCCGAGCCGAGCGCGAGCGTCGCATAAGGCAGCATCTGCGACGGTTTCAAGATCAGACCGGTTGCGCCGCCTTTGGCGGTAAACGCGTCGTTGGCGGCAGCGAACACGGCGCTATATCCACCGAGTTTTGCCGGCACCACCACCACGGCCACCAGCACCACGATATAGATCATGATGTCCTTGACGAAGGCGATCAAGGCCGGCGCACGCAAGCCCGAGCTGTAGGTGTAAAGTGCTAGAATGATGAAGGCGGCGATGATCGGAAACTCGCCGGTCAAGCCGATCGCCTTGATCACCACGCCCATCCCGATCAGCTGCAGCGCGATATAGGGCATGGTCGCGACCATGCCGGTAATCGCGACCGCGAGCTCCAGGCCACGTGAATTGTAGGTGCCATGGACCACGTCGCCCGCGGTCACGTGCCCATTGGCATGCGCCACCTTCCACAAAAGGGGCATCACCGCGAAGACAAAGGGATAGACGATGACGGTATAGGGCAGCGCGAAGAAGCCGTAGGCGCCAACCGCATAGACCAGCGCCGGCACCGCGATCACGGTGTAGGCGGTATAGAAGTCGCCGCCGACCAAAAACCAGGTGATCCAGGTCCCGAATTGCCGTCCGCCCAAGCCCCATTCGTCAAGATGGGCGCTGACTGGACCGGATTTCCAGCGCGCGGCGAAGAATCCCATCACCGTGACCAGAGCGAAGAAGAAGACGAAGATCGCGAGCGCTACCCAATCGATCTGGTCGGACATGACGATGCCTTGTTAAAAATTTTGCCTTGTTGAATTTACGGAGTTTCGTCGGGTGTGCGCGAGCGGTACACCAGCCAGATCAGCAGCGAACTGATCGGCACCCAAGCGAGCTGGTACCAATAAAAAAACGGGAACCCGAACAGCGCCGGTTCCAGGGAATTATAGAACGGCACCCATAACAGGCCGATAAAAGGCAACAACAGCAGGACCCACATGAGGAAAACTCCACAGGCCAGCGGCTCGGGAATGGCTCTTGTGTCGGCTATCTACGATTGGATCGCCGTTGTCGTCCAGCAAATTTATGTTGCCGCACTGCGATGACTGAAGCGCGTACCGCGATCACGCCAGCGCCGCAGACGGTTTCCCGCTGCGGCGCCAATGAGCCTTGCAATGAGCCTCGGCGCCTGGGGGCGCCGGATCAACCAAGCGCCTACTTTACGACCTCGGCGCCGACTTTGCAGATCGCCGCGTCCTGATCGCCGGTGCCGCCGCTGCAACCGATGGCGCCGATAAGCTTGCCGCCTTCGACAAGCGGAAATCCGCCGGGGCTCGCGACCAGGGTGGGATCGAGCGTGGCGACATAGCCGTGGCCGCCTTCAAAGGCATTGTAGAACAGGCGGGATTCGCGACGGAAGCGCGCCGACGTGCGGGCCTTGCCGATCGAAATCGCGCCGGAGGCAATCTGTGCCCCTTCCATCCGCTCGAACTGGACGAGATCTCCATTGGTATCAACGATGGCGATGTTCATCTTCCAATTCTTGTTTTTGGCCTCGGCTTCAGCCGCGGCCATCACCTGCTTGGCCTTCTCGATCCCGATCGACATGCCATAGGGAATATCGAACGGCATCTTATCGGGCGTTCCGCCCGCGGCCGGGGGCGCCGTTGGCGTGGCCGGCGCCGGTGCCGGTGCCGGAGTTTGTGCCATGGCGAGCGAACCCATCGCCGTAACGGCGCAAGCCGCCAGTGTCATCGAAACAATCGAACGCATAGTATTCTCCCAGTTGAAGTTTGTTTTCATGGTTACCGTTAAAGTCGACGCCCCCGTCACATCGGCGGCGTCAACCCATCCTTGCCGTAGGTGACGCGCGGGGTCTGCACCGTGCCATCGGCCTGCTTTTTCCCGGCGCCGACAAAAATCTTGATGCCCGGCTTGAGGTCGTTCTTGTCGCCAACGACGTAGGTGACCACCGCGGTGTCCGGGGTTACCAGCACCTTCTTCTCGCCATCCTTGTATTTGACCGACAGCACCGGTCCCTCGACGCCGGCAACGGTCTGCTCGACATTAGCATTGGTCATTTTGGTGTTGGGCTTGAGATCCCAGTCGTAATGGCCCTCGCCGGTGCCGCGCATCGATTCCGGGAAAATATGCACCTCGATGGCCTTTTGGCTGCCGTCAGGCTGCGTCATTCCGGTCGCGCCCACGAACATGCCCGGCTTGATGTCGGCCATCGTCGACTTCACGATCGCAACATACAGGCCCGGGTCGCTCACCATCAGCTTCAGTTCCGCGCCGTCACGATTCTTGACCACGTAGACCGGGCCGTCGACCTTTTCGATGGTGCCGCGGATGCGGACGGTTTCCTGCGCCGACGCGGGCAAGGCGATGCAGATCGAAGCGAAACTCGCAGCAGCGAGCAAGCGCTGGAGCGTACTAGACATTGTAATCCTCCATGGGTCTGAATTGCCGGCTGACGGATCAATTATCCGGCCGAAGGCCGTCCCGCCAAGTGCCCGAAACAAGCCTACTCTGCAACCCCAGTCGTCCGGGAAAATTCCGCGAGCAGCCTCCGCCGCACTGCAACAAGCGTCATGCCAACGTCATCTATTCGACCTTGATCCCAGCGTCCTCGATCACGCGCCGCCAGCGCTCCTCCTCGCCGCGGACATACCTGTCCAATTCCTCCGGGGGACGGGTGATCATGACCAGGCCCTCGTTGGCGCCCAGCCTCTTGAAAGCCTCGGACCGGACCGCCAGGGCTGCCGACTTGTTGAGCCGGTCGATGACATCGGCCGGGGTCCCGGCCGGCGCGAACAGGCCATACCAGCTCTCGGCGGCATAGCCGGGGACGCCGGCTTCCGCCACGGTCGGCAATTGCGGAAATGCCGGCGAACGTTCCACCGATGTCACTGCAATCGCGCGCAACTGACCGCTTTCGACCAGCGATGCTGCGCTAGCAACGGTCGTAAACATCACCTCGATCTGGCCGCCGATCAGATCGGTAATGGCGGGCGCTGCGCCCTTGTAAGGTACCGCCGTCAGATTGACCTTGGCCATGTCCTTGAACAGCTCGCCCGCAAGATGGGCCGAGGTGCCGACGCCGAAGGTCCCGTAGTACAATTTGTCGGGATTGGCTTTCGCCGCCGCGATCAGGTCGGCTATGGATTGCAAAGGCGATTTGGGATTGACCACCACAAGATTGAAGGATCGAGCAATCAGGGCTACGGCTGCAAAATCCTTGTGCGGGTCGTATGGTAGATTCGTGCTCAGGCTTGAATTGACCGCGTGGGAGAACGTCCCCATCAGCAGCGTATAGCCGTCCGCCGCGCTGGCAGCGACGGCCTGGGTTCCGATGATGGTCCCTGCCCCGGGCCTGTTCTCGATGACGACCGAGACGCCCAAATCCCTGGCCATCTCCTGCGCAAGCGTGCGCGCGACCACATCGGTCCCGCCACCCGGCGCAAAGGGGACGATAATCCTGATCGCCCTTTCCGGGTACAACGCCATCGCATCGCCGCTCGAAAATGCCGCAAGCAACAGCGCGGCAAGCGGAAACAACAATGGCGAGGTTCTCATATGTCGTTCCAAGAGCATGAGCCTGGCTGGCGAACGGCGGTTTCGAGACACACTAACAGAATTTGTCTCTCGCACAGTGCCATGCGCTGGGCGACTACGGATATGACGCACGATGCGCGCGCACATATGGACGGCAGGACTTGCCCTGAACTAGCATCGGAAACGAACCAATAAAACGAAACGCTTTTGGGGAGGATATCATGAGGCACTGGCTGATCGTATTGCTGCTGTTGATCGGGCCACAGGCAATCGCGCAGCAGGCCGTGCCGGAAATCGCATTCGACTCCGTTCCCAATCCGCTCCGCCTGCCGCCCAACCTGTACTTTGGCGAAGTCTCGGGCGTCTCGCTCAACTCCAGGGGTCACATTTTCGTATTGTCGCGCGGCAACTCCACGGGACCGGCCTTTGGCGCAACGGCGGCGCAGCTTTTGGAGTTCGATGCGAAGGGCCAGTTCATTCGCGAAATCGGCAAGAACCTCTATGCCTGGTCGTTCAGCCACACCGTCAAGGTCGACCCCGCCGACAATATCTGGGTCACCGACAAAGGCTCCGACATGGTGATCAAGTTCGATCCCGAGGGCCGCGTCGTCATGGTGTTCGGCCGCAAGCAGGAAGCCTCCGATGAAGAGACCGGGCCGCTGAAACATCCGAAGCCACCATTGGCGGCCGAGAACGGCCGGTTTCGTCAGGTCACCGACGTGGCGTGGGACAAGGCCGGCAACACGTTCATCAGCGACGGCTACATCAACTCGCGGGTTGCCAAGGTGGACAAGAACGGCAACTGGCTGAAGTCGTGGGGCGACCGCGGCAAGGAGCCCGGTCAGTTCAACACGCCGCATTCGATCGCAACCGACGCCAACGACAATGTCTACGTCGCCGACCGCGGCAACCGGCGGATTCAGGTGTTCGACAACGACGGCAAATTCCTGCGCCAGTTCACCATCGACGTGCCGGTGCCCGCGGACGCGCGGCCCGCGATCGGCAAGATCCCGGACGAGGCCATGGTCGCCAACGGCACTTTTGCACCGGGCTCGCCGTGGTCGCTGTGCATCACGCCGCCGCCGCATCAGGTGCTTTACAGCTCGGACTCCTGGCCCGGCCGCATCTACAAGCTCAGCCTCGACGGCAAGGTGCTCGGCATGCTCGGCCAGTCCGGCAAGCAACTGAAACAGTTCGGCTGGATTCACGCGATGGCGTGCCCGTCGGAGAACGTGATCTACGTGGCGGAATTGCTCAACTGGCGCGTGCAGAAGCTGTTGCTGAAGCCGTAGTATGCCGTCATTCCGGGATGGTCCGAAGGACCAGACCTCAGATGCGCGATTGCGCATCGGGAAATCTCGAGATTCTCCGATGTGCAAGTGCACATCGTAGTTCGATGCGGAGCCTGTCATCGGGCCGGCCAGAGGCCGGACCCGTTGGCATCGCCCCGGAACGACGGGAGTCGAAGCGAGCGCGGTCACACCGCGGTGGCGCGGGCGAAATCGATGTAAATCTCGCGCAAGCGCGTCGCCATCGGGCCGGGCTTGCCGTTGGCGACGGTCTTGCCGTCGATGCTGATCACCGGCTGCACGAACAGGGACGCACTGGTGATGAAGGCCTCCTTCGCCGCCAGGGCCTCCTCAATCGTGAACGGCCGCTCCTCGACGCGCAGCTGGCGCTCTTCGGCGAGCGCGACCACCGCCTTGCGCGTGCAGCCCGGCAGGATTGCCGATGAATTCTGCCGCGTCACCAGCACGTCGTCCTTTGTCAGGATGAAGGCCGAGGACGATCCGCCCTCGGTCACCTTGCCGTCTTCGATCATCCAGGCTTCGCCGGCGCCGGCTTCCGCCGCCGCCTGCTTGGCCAGTACCTGCGCCAACAGCGCGACGCTCTTGATGTCGCGCCGCGTCCAGCGAATATCGGGCACGGTGATCACGCCGATGCCGGTCCTGGCCGACGGCGCGTCGATGATGTCCTTGACCGAGGTGAACATGACCAGGGTCGGCTTCACGCCCTTTGGGAACGCAAAGTCCCGCCCGGGGGCGGCGCCGCGCGTGACCTCGATATAGACCAGGCCGCTTTCGAGCTGATTGCGCGTGATCAGCTCGTGCTGGATTTCCTCGATGCGCGCGCGAGTTTCCGGCAAGGCGAGCGCGATCTCGCCGACCGAACGCTCCAGCCGCGCCAGGTGCGAGGCATTATCGACCAGCTTGCCGTCCAAAACGGCGGAAACCTCGTAAATGCCGTCGGCGAACAAAAAGCCGCGGTCCAAAATCGAGACCTTGGCCTCGGTGAGCGGCACGAACGAGCCGTTGACGTAGGCGATCTGATCCAAACGAATTCTCCTCTCGGGGGGCGAAGCAGCTGACAAAGGATATACGCAAATTGTTGCGGCCGATAAACCCTCCCCGCCGTCATTCCGGGGCGCGCGCAGCGCGAGCCCGGAATCTCGAGATTCCGGGCTCGCGTCTTCGACGCGCCCCGGAATGACATCGAGAATCAATGCGACAAAATCTTCGACAAGAACTTTTGCGCGCGGTCGCTGCGGGGCTTGCCGAAGAAATCGACCTTGAGCGCATCTTCCACGATTTCGCCCTGGTCCATGAAGATGACCCGATGCGCGACCTTGCTGGCAAATCCCATCTCATGGGTGACGACCATCATGGTCATGCCCTCGCGCGCGAGGTCGACCATGACGTCGAGCACCTCGCTGATCATCTCGGGATCGAGCGCCGAAGTCGGCTCGTCGAACAGCATGGCGATCGGGTCCATCGCGAGCGCGCGGGCGATCGCGACGCGCTGCTGCTGTCCGCCGGACAATTCCGCCGGGTATTTTTGCGCCTGCTCCTTGAGGCCGACGCGATCGAGCAGCTTTGCGGCTTTCGCGAGCGCCGCGCCATGCGACCGTCTCAGCACCTTTTCCTGCGCCAGGCATAGATTCTCGATAATCCTCAAATGCGGGAACAGTTCAAAATGCTGAAACACCATGCCGACGCGGGCGCGAAGTTTCGGCAGGTTGGTCTTGGCGTCGTTGACCTTGATGCCGTCAAGGATGATCTCGCCGCTCTGGATCTGCTCCAGCGCGTTGACGCATTTGATCAGCGTCGATTTGCCGGACCCCGAGGGGCCGCACACCACCACCACCTCACCCTTGGCGACGCTGGTGCTACAATCCTTCAGCGCCTGAAAGTTCGGCCCGTACCATTTGTCGACGTGGCGGATTTCGATCATCAATTATCCTATCAGTGAACGAAGGCGATGCGCGCCTGAAGGCGCCTGACGCCGAATGACGCGACGCAGGAAATCGCGAAATAAACCAAGGCCGCGAACAGATACATCTCGACCAGCCGGCCGTCACGTTGCGCGACCTTGCTGGCTGCGCCGAGGAAATCCGGAATCGACAACACGTAGACCAGCGAGGTGTCCTGAAACAGCACGATCGTCTGCGTCAGCAATACCGGCAGCATGTTGCGGAACGCCTGCGGCAGCACGACGTAACGCATGGTCTGGCTGTAGGTCAGGCCGAGCGCCTGGGCGGCGGCGGGTTGTCCTTTCGAGATCGACTGGATGCCGGCGCGCATGATTTCGGAGAAGTATGCAGCCTCGAACAGGGTGAAGGTGACGAGCGAGGAGGCAAACGCGCCGACGCGAACCGGCCGCGATGATCCGGTCAGCCATTGTCCGATATAGGGCACGAGGAAATAGAACCAGAAGATCACCAGCACCAGCGGCAGCGAGCGCATCAGGTCGACATAGAGACCGGCGATACGTCCGAGTAGCCAGAAGCCGGACAACCGCATCAAGGCAATCAGGGTTCCGAATATAATGCCGCCGAACGTGGCAAGACTCGTCAGCGTCAGCGTGAACGTCATGCCATCGAAAAACAGGTAGCCGAGCGAGCGGCGGATCACGTCGAAGTCGAAATTGGCGAACATGAGCTATTTCCCGGTGATGTAGCCGGGGATCGCCAACCCGCGCTCGAGAAAGCGCATGGCGATGACGACGACGATATTGATCAGGAGGTACAGGATCGTTGCGGCCGTGAAGGCTTCGAATACCTGAAAAGAGAACTCCTGCATCGCGCGCGCTTCGGCCGTCAGCTCGATCAGGCCGATGGTGAGGGCCACCGAGGTGTTCTTGATGGTGGAGAGGAATTCGGAGGTCAGCGGCGGCAGCATGATACGGAACGTGATCGGCAACAGCACGTAGCGATAGGTCTGCGCCGTGGTCAGCCCGAGCGCCGTGGCGGCCAGTTTCTGGCCACGCGGCAGCGAGCTGATGCCCGCCCGCGTCTGTTCGGCGACGCGCGCGGACATGAACAGCCCGATTCCAATCGCCGCCGTGTAGAAAGGCGCGTTGGGCATCTGCTTCAGCCAAAGCCCCCACGACGGCGGCACGATTTCCGGCAAGACGAAGAACCACAGGAACAGCTGCACCAGCAGCGGCATGTTGCGGAAGAACTCGACATAGGCAAAGCCGATCGCAGATGCCGTCTTCGATGGCAGCGTGCGCAGCACGCCGATCACCGCTCCGAAAGCAAGCGCAATGATCCAGGCGCAGATCGCGGTCTCGATGGTCAGCATGAGCCCGGACAAAAGCATGTCGAGATAGGTGCCGGTGCCGTTCGGGGCCGGTTCCAAGAAGACGAGCCAGTTCCAGTGATAGTTCACAACGACCGTCCCCGCGCCGCTACGGATCGAACCGGCACTTCTGTTCGCTCAAGCAATGTCTGCGCCATCGTTAGAGACTCACACGCCTTACATCGCCTTATAGGAATCAGGATCGGGTGAATCGGAGGGCTTGGCAAACGCCTTCTTCAGCTCCGCCCCAATGGGCACATTGAGATTCAATCCCTTGGGCGGGATTTTTTGCATGAACCATTTGTCGTAAAGCTTCTGGCCGTCCGAACTTTGATAAAGTGCCGCGGTGGCGTCGTCGGCCACTTTCTTGAACGCGGGATCGTCCTTGCGCATCATGATGCCGTAGGGCTCCGGCTTCGAAAACGCGTCCGTGGAGATGACGTAAGCGCTGGGGTCTTTCGACCCCGCGGCAAAGCTTGCGAGCAGGATATCGTCGAGCACAGCCGCGACCGCGCGATCGGTCTCGACCATCAGGAACGATTCGGCATGTTCCTTGGCCGGGATGATGTTGATGCCGAGATTGAGGGCGGCGTTGGCTTCGGTCAACTGCTTGATGTTGGTGGTGCCGGAGGTGGAAGCCACCGACTTGCCCTTGAGTTCCTCGATCGAGTTGAGCTTGCTCGACTTCTTCGAGATGAAGCGAGTCGCGGTCAGATAGTGGGTGTTGGTGAAGGCAACCTGCTTGAGACGATCGGGATTGTTGGTGGTCGAGCCGCATTCGAGGTCGATGGTGCCGTTGGCCAGCAACGGTATGCGGGTCGACGAGGTCACCGGATTGAATTCGACCGCAAGCTTGTCGAGCTTGAGCTCCTTCTTCACGGCGTCCACGATCTTGAGACAAATATCAATCGCAAAGCCGATCGGCTTCTGGTTGTCGTCCAGATAGGAAAAAGGGATGGACGAGTCTCGGAAGCCGATATTGATGACGCCGGTCTCCTTGATCTTCCTGAGCGTCCCGGTCAGCTCGTCGGCTTTGGCCTGCGCGGCACAAACGGTCGCGGCGAGCGCAAGGCTCATCAGACGCAGGCGTTTCATTCGCACTCTCCTCGCTTGGGTAATTTTCGGCAATGGTTGCACAATTCAATCCGGAATAGAATGTAACCTTTGGCGGTCTTGAGGCCCGGGAGCCTGCGAGCCGCCTCCTGCAAGGGCCCTCATACAAGGGCCCTCATGCAAGGACCGGGCCGCCGCCGGGGCCGGCGAACCCTACATGGCCTTATAGGAATCGGGATCGGGGGAATCGGACGGCTTGGCGAATTCGTGCTTCAACTCCGCGCTGATCGGCACGTTGAGATTCAATCCTTTGGGCGGGATTTTCTGCATGAACCATTTGTTATACAGCTTCTCGCCTTCCGGGCTCTGGTAGAGCGCCGCGGTGGCGTCGTCGACCACCTTCTTGAAAGCCGGATCGTCCTTGCGCAGCATGATGCCGCAGGGCTCCGGCTTGGAAAATGCGTCGGTGGAGATGACATAGGCCTCCGGGTCCTTCGATCCGGTGACGAAGGCCGCAAGCAGGATATCGTCCATCACGAACGCCACCGCCCGGTCGGTTTCAACCATCAGGAACGCCTCGGCGTGATCCTTGGCCTGGACGATGTTGATACCGAGGTGGCGGGCAGCATTGGTTTCCACCAGCTGCCTGATGTTGGTGGTGCCGGAGGTCGCAACCACGGGCTTACCCTTGAGATCATCGATCGAGCTGAGCTTGCTGGACTTCTTTGCGACGAAGCGGGTTGCGGTCAGAAAGTGGGTGTTGGCGAAGGCAACCTGCTTCAGACGGTCAGGGTTGTTGGTGGTCGATCCGCATTCAAGGTCGATGGTACCGTTGGCGAGCAACGGAATGCGGGTCGACGACGTCACCGGGGTGAATTCAACCGCGAGCTTGTCGAGCTTGAGCTCCTCCTTCACGGCATCGACGATTCTGTAACAGATGTCCATCGCAAAGCCGATCGGCTTCTGGTTCTCGTCCAGATAGGAAAATGGAATCGACGAATCCCGAAAGCCAAGCGCGATTGCGCCGGTTTCCTTGATTTTTTTCAGCGTCCCCGTGAGCCCTTCGGCGCTGGCCTGTGTGGTACACATGGCTGCGGCGACCGCAAGGCCCAGCATACGCAGTCGCCTCATTCGTCCTCTCCCCGCCTGGATGACCGCGGCCATGCTGGCATAATTCGGGCCGGAATAGAATGTAACTTTCGGCCGTTATGCGATCGCGAAACGCGTGCGATGGCGCGGCAAGGGCCGGGCCATCGCACGAGCCGACAACCCTACATCGCCTTGTAGGAATCCGGATCGGGAGAATCCGACGGCTTGGCGAATTCATACTTCAGCTCTGCGCTCATCGGCACGTTGAGATTTAGCCCCTTCGGCGGAATTTTCTGCATGAACCATTTGTCGTATATCTTTCGACCCTCCGCGCCCTGGTAGAGCGCCGCGGTGGCGGCATCGACCACCTTCTTGAAGGGCGCATCGTCCTTGCGCACCATGATGCCATAGGGCTCGGGCTTGGAGAATGCATCCTTGGAGATGACATAGGCGGCGGGCTCCTTCGATCCGGCCACCAGGCTCGCCAGCAGAATATCGTCCATCACGAACGCCACTGCCCGATCGGTCTCGACCATCAGGAATGCTTCCGCATGATCCTTTGCCGGGATGATGTTGATGCCGAGATTGCGGGCCGAGTTGGCTTCATTGAGCTGCTTGATATTGGTGGTGCCGGAGGTCGAGACCACCGACTTGCCCTTGAGATCGTCGATCGAATTGATGCTGCTGGATTTCTTCGAAACGAAGCGGCTCGCGGTCAAGAAGTGCGTGTTGGTGAACCAGACCTGCTTCTGCCGTTCGGCATTGTTGGTGGTCGAACCGCATTCGAGGTCGACCGTGCCGTTGGCCATCAGCGGAATGCGGGTCGCCGACGTGACCGGGTTGAGCTTTATCTCGAGCTTGTCGAGCTTGAGCTCCTTCTTCACGGCATCGACGATCTTGTAGCAAATGTCCATGGCGTAGCCGATCGGCTTCTGGCCGTCGTCCAAATAGGAAAACGGAATTGACGAGTCGCGGTAGCCAAGGGTGATCGCGCCGGTTTCCTTGATGTTCTTCAACGTCCCCGTGAGCTCCTCGGCATTCGCCTGGCACCCGCCAAACGCAACGGCGAGCGCGTAGCCCAGGATGTGCATGCGTTTCATACGTGTTCTCCTTGTTTGTCGAATGTGGTTTTCCCAAGAATTTGGCTTAGTATCGGCGCGATGTAGCGGCGAAACTGCTGCGGATTTTCGCTCATCGGAAAATGACCGAGCTGCTCCATGATGGTGAGGCTGGCGCCCTTGATCGCAGCGGCCGTCCGCCCGGTGTCTTCCGGCGTGCAGGAAAAATCGTATTCTCCCGTTAGCAGATAAAGCGGACAGACGCCGGGGTCGATAACCGCGGCGTCGCTTGCGTTCGAAGGGGACGTCATAGGCTTCAAGCAGGCATTTCCTGCAACAACTACATTGGTGAGCCAACGGAACAGACTTTCCGATGCCTCTATCTTATGGTCCGAACCTCCGGTCATCGCAAGACGCCTTTGGCGGTGGCCAGCGCCAGGCGTGCCACTCCGTCACGCCCCGTGCGAGTCGGCGGAAGTCGTTCTGATGGTGATCAGGGTAGCCAGGCTGAGCACACAGACCAGTGTCAGGTAGTATCCCGGCGCAAGATCGCCGATGAAGGCGATGGCGCCGAGCCACGTCATGATCACAGGCCCCATGCCGCCAAACAAGGTAACGCCGATATTATAACCAAGACCGAGGCCGGTGGCCCGCGTCGCTGCCGGAAGCAGCTCCGACATCAATGCCGCGAGAGGCCCGTAATAGAGCGATTTCAGCGTCGATAGCCAGAACACGGCGACAATAATGACCGTTGGCGTCGGATTCCTGGTGACCAGCAGAAATGCCGGATAGATCGACAACAGCAGCAGCACGTTGGCCGCGATCATGTGGGTGGTGCGCCCGATCTTGTCGGAGATCATGCCGGCGAAGGGGGTGAGGAAGGTGACAACGATGCCGCCCACGAAGGTCGCGACAAAGCCGATAACCGGCGGCAGATTGAGAGTTTTGACCACATAGGTCGGCATGTAGATGATGAGATAGTTGACCGCGGTCGATATCGCGAGCGCGCCGATCCCCAGAAGCACCCGGAATTTTTGGCGCAGGAACAGCTCCTTGACGGGTGAGCTCCGCCCGGCTGGCGGCGGCGTCGCGTCTTCAAGGTGATTGCGGATGTAGATGCCGGCGGGTCCGACCAGGATCCCGAAGAAGAACGGAATGCGCCAACCCCACGACGACAGGTCCGCGGGCATCATCCATGCGGTGAGCCCGACGCCAAACGCGGACGCCAGGAGATTGCTCAGCCCCTGGCTCGCAAACTGCCAGCTCGCGACAAAGCCGCGGCGTTGCGGCTGATGCTCCACCAGAAACGCCGTCGAACTTCCGAATTCACCGCCGGCCGAAAATCCCTGCACCAGCCGCGCGGTCAGAACCGCAATCGGCGCCAGGATGCCGATGCTCTCGTAGGTCGGCATCAGAGCGATCACAAGCGTGCCCAGGGTCATCAGCGCGATCGAAATCATCAGTGACGCCTTGCGGCCGTGACGGTCGGCATAGGCACCAAGGACAAGCCCGCCGATCGGGCGAGCGAGGAACGCGAGCCCAAAGGTACCGAAGGTCAGAATCAGTGAGGTCGTCGGATCGTTATTCGGGAAGAACGCCCTGGAAACATACACTGCGAAATAGCCGTAGACGGTGATGTCATACCATTCCAGCGCGTTGCCGATCGATGTCGCGACGATGAGCCTGGTGATATTCTTTTTCTCCGCACCCGCCTGCGACATTCGGGTCAATTCGGCCGGCGCCGAGACTGTCATTCCATGTCCTTTCCAGAGAACGTTCGCGCGACATTCTACAGGGGGCGCGGCATTTCGCCCAAATCCCAGAACAGACCCGCCATGATGCCAAGCGCCTCTTCGGTGACCGACAAGAGAATATGCTCGTCGGGGGCATGCTGCGAGCAGCCCGGATAGGAGTGAGGCACCCACATTGTCGGCAGTCCAAGCGACTCGGAAAACACGTCGTTGGGCAACGAGCCACCGAAGTTCGGCAGAACCGCTGGCGCCTTTCCGGTCGTCTTGCGGATCGAGTCCGCCGTCCAGTTGATCCAGGGACTGTCGAAATCAGTTCGCGACGCGGCGAACCTCTGCGTCGCCTGGACTTCGACCATCGGAAAACCGCGCTCGTGCAAATGCGTTTTGATCACGTCGGCAATCTTGTCGACCTTGGTGCCGACAACAAAGCGAAGCTGCAGGACGGCTGAGGCATGTCCCGGGATGGCATTGGCCGGCTTTTCGATATTGCCGGACGACATCGCCAGCACTTCCATCGTGTTCCACGCATAAAGCCGCTCGGCGGCCGACAGGCCTTCCTCGCCCCAGTTTTCGGAGAGGGCCGGCTCATCCTTCATTGGCTCGATCTTCACGTCGGCAAGCGATGAACGGATCTGGTTGGAAAGGCGCGGTGGCTTCAATTGCTCCACCTGCAAACGCCCGTTGCCGTCCACCAGGGCGGCAATGGCGCCGGCGAGAATGGTCGCGGGATTGGCGAGGACGCCGCCCCAATTGCCGGAATGATGCGAACCCTCGCGCAAGTTCACGGACAGATGAATCCGTATTCCGCCGCGGCAACCGAGAAAAAGCGTGGGCCGATCGGCGGAAAGCCTTGGCCCATCGGAAGCCAAAAACAAATCCGCCTTCAGCTCATCGCGCAGTTGCTCGCAGACCTGGCGCAAATCCGGTGAACCGATCTCCTCGCCGGTTTCGATGATGAATTTGGCATTGAAGCCCAGCCGACCGCCGCGCGTCTCCCGCACCGCCCGGAGAGCCGAGATGTTGATGCTGTGCTGACCCTTGTTGTCGGCAGTGCCCCGGCCATAGACCCGATTGCCTGACGTCGTCGTGCGCCATGGATTGAGGTTATCGCGCCACTCACCGACCATGCCGTCGACGACATCGCCATGTCCGTACATCAGAACCGTGGGGGCCGATGCGCTCTCGCGGTATTCCGCCAAGAGGTAAGGATTCTTTCCGGTCGGGGATTCGATCAGCCGTGTCGAAAAATCGAGTTGCGAAAATGCCGGCTCAAGGTCTTCGGTAAGATAGGCGCGCAATGCGTCGCGCTTTTCCGGGTTTTGGCTTTCCGTTTGATAGGCGACCCTTCGATCGAGTTCTCCGATAAACTCGCCGGAATGGAGAAAATGGCGGGCTCGGGCGATCGCGTCGGTTCTTGTCATGACTTCTCTTTTTATTCCGCTCGTTGGGTTCGGATTTAGTTACGTTAGCGGGATACGCCGCCGGCTGGAAGGGCTAAGGATTTGGCTTTGCTAAACCCGTCCGGAATGCAACAATTTCGCCCAATAGCCCGGCGTTCGACCGGGCGAATTCCTGGGAGAGCTCCATGAAAACCATCCTGCGCGTCTCGGCTGTATGCATGCTGTTTGCAGGCTCCGCCTTGGCCCTGACCGGCGAGCGCATGGCGGAAATTCCGCTCGATAAAATGACAGCCGCCCAGCGCAGCGTTGCCGACGCCATCATGTCTGGACCGAGAAAGCGGATGAGCGGCCCGTTCAATGCCTGGCTGCGCAGCCCGGAGCTGGCCGATCGCCTGCAGAAGGTCGGCGAGTATGTCAGGTTCAACACCTCGCTCGACAAGCGCGTCAACGAGATGGCGATCCTCATGACCGCGCAATTCTGGGGCTCGACATATGAATGGTACGCGCATGAGCCGCTGGCGCTCAAGGCGGGCCTCGATCCCGCGACCGTCGCGGCCATCGGTGCCGGGCGAAAGCCCGACACCATGAAGGACGATGAAGCGATCGTCTGGGAGTTCACCACGCAGCTGCGGCGCGATCACGGCGTTGATGACGCAATTTACGCAAGGGCGCTCGAGAAATTCGGCGAACGGGGCATCATCGATCTGGTCGGGGTGAACGGTTACTACGACGCCGTCTCGATGACGCTCAACGTCGCACGCGTGGCGCCGCCGGCGGATGCGCAATTGCCCTTCAAACAAGCCGGCCGATAATTTTCCGTCTCCACTCGTGGCGGCCTTGCCGCGCGACAAGGCATTTAGGGTTACCCTGTCATGAAAAAAGAAATCCGGCTCAACGCCTTCGCCATGAATTGCGTCGCGCATCAATCGCCGGGGCTGTGGACCCACCCGCGCGACCGCACCGCCAGCTATAACCGCCTGCCCTACTGGATCGATCTCGCCAAGACGCTGGAGCGCGGACGGTTCGACGGTCTTTTCCTGGCCGACGTGCTCGGCGTCTACGACGTGTTCGGCAATAGCCCGGACGCGGCGCTGCGCAACGCCGCGCAGACGCCGGCGAACGATCCGCTGCTGCTGATCCCGGCGATGGCCGCGGTCACCGAACATCTTGGCTTCGGCGTGACGTCCAATCTGTCCTACGAGCCGCCCTATACGTTCGCGCGGCGCATGTCGACGCTCGACCATCTCACCGAGGGACGGATCGGCTGGAACGTGGTGACCGGCTATCTCGACAGCGCCGCCAAAGGCGCCGGCAAGGACAGGCAGACCGCGCATGACGACCGCTACGACGTCGCCGACGAATACATGGAAGTGGTCTACAAGCTCTGGGAGGGAAGCTGGGAAAACGACGCGGCGCTGCGCGATCGCGCGCGCGGCATCTTCGCCGACCCTTCGAAGGTGCATCGCATCCGGCATGAGGGAAAGAATTACCGCCTCGACGCGATTCACCTTTGTGAGCCGTCGCCGCAACGCACGCCCGTGCTTTATCAGGCCGGCACCTCGCCGCGCGGACGCCAGTTCGCCGCGGCACATGCCGAATGCGTTTTCATGTCGGGACCGTCGGCCAAGATCATCGCGCCGCGCGTCGCCGCGATTCGCGAACTCGCCGCGAAAGCCGGACGCAACGGCGCCGAAATCCTGATGTTCAGCATGTTCACCATCATTCTCGGCAACACCGAAGCCGAGGCCAAAGCCAAATACGCCGACTATCGCAACCACGTCAGTCCCGAGGGCGCGCTGACCTTGATGTCCGGATGGACCGGCGTCGATTTCTCGACCTACGATCTCGACCAGCAGGTTCGCCACGTCGAGAACGACGCCGGCAGGACGGCAATGGACAACATCACCCGCGCCGATCCAGACCGGATCTGGACTGTGCGCGAGGTCGCCCAGCATGTCGGCATCGGCGGCATCGGACCGCTCGCGGTTGGCACGCCCGAGCAGGTCGCCGACCAAATCGAGGCGTGGTTCGACCAGACCGACGTCGATGGCCTGAACGTTCCGTTTGCGATTTCGCCCGGCGATTTCGAGGATATCGCCGACATGCTGGTGCCGGAACTGGCGCGCCGCGGGCGTTACAAAACCGCGTACCGGGAAGGAACGCTGCGCGAAAAACTGTTCGGCGCCGGCCGCGCGCGGCTCGCGGCGCCGCACCCGGCTGCGCAGTATAGGCCGCGCTCGCAATGACGAGTCACACCGCCCCGTCAACCACAACCTCAATCAGCTTCGCGCCCGGACGCCTGAACGCCGACGCCAGCGTGGACTTCAAGTCTTTCGCGTCCGTGATCCGCATCGCTTCGAGCCCGAGCGATTTGGCCATCCCGGTAAAATCGAGCGGCGGGTCGGCAAAATCCATGCCGACGTAGTGGTCGTCGCCATGAAAAGCGAGCAGCCTCTGCTTGATGATGCGGTAGCCGCCATTGTTGACGATCACGACCGTCAGCGGCAGCTTGTGATGCGCCGCGGTCCACAGCGCCTGGATCGAATACATCGCGCTGCCGTCGCCGGAATAACACACCACCGGCCGGTCCGGATTGGCCAGGCTGACACCGACGGAGGCCGGCAGTCCCCAACCGATGCCGCCTGACGCCAGCGCGTGATAGCCAAAGCGGTCGCGGTGCGGCCGCAACGCCAGCATCTGCCGCGAGGAGGTCAGTCCCTCGTCGACCAGAATGGCGTTGTCGGGCATCGCCTCGACCACCTGCAAGGCCAGATAGTCCGGATCGATCGGCGAGCTATCCCTGGCCTTCGATATCTGCTCGACCAAGGCTGCGCGCCGCGCCGTCCAGTTCTTCGGCGCCAGCGCCGAGATGCCCTGTTTGGCGCGGGCCTCCAACGCTGCGCCGCCGGCGGACTTCAGCGCCGGCACCAGCTCGCGCAGGGTTTCCTTGACGTCGGCCTTCAGCGCTATCTCCGCGCCGTAATTCTTGGCGAGATCCCATTCGACGAGGCCGATCTGTACGATCGACATTCCCTCCGGCAGCGGCTCGGTCTCGCTATGCACCGACATCCGCAAGGGATCGGCGCCCAAAACGATCAGGAGATCGTAAGGAGACAGCACCTCGCGCACCTGCGTTTGCGAGCGCGTCAGCGCGCCCATGAAGCTCGGGCTTTCCGACAGAAAGTGCGCGCCGTAAGGCGCCGACTGCTGATAGGCCGCGCAGCCGAGCGTTGCTGCCAGCGAAGCCGCCTCCTGCAGCGCGTCGCTCTTTACAATTTCATCGCCGGCGATGATGACAGGCCGCTGCGATTTCAGGATTCGCGCTACCAGCACCTCGAGCGCCTCGTCGGAGGGTTTGACGCGGGTATCGACGCGGGTCGAGCGGCCGAGTTCGATGCCGGCCTCCGAATTGAGGATATCGCCCGGCAGCGAGATGAACACCGGGCCAGTCGGCGGCGTGGTCGCGATCTTGGCGGCGCGGCGCACGATCCGCGGCAAGTCCTCCAGCCGCGTCACCTCGACCGCCCATTTCACCAGCGGCTCGGCCATGCGTACCAGCGGCCCGTACAGCAAAGGCTCCATCAACCCGTGGCCCTGCTCCTGCTGGCCGGCGGTCAGGATCATCGGGGTGCCGGTGAATTGCGCGTTGTAAAGCGAGCCCATCGCGTTCCCAAGCCCGGGCGCGACGTGGACATTGCAGGCGACGAGGCGGCCCGACGCCCGGCTGAAGCCGTCGGCGATGGCGACCACCAGGCTCTCCTGCATCGCCATCACATAGGTGAGATCGGGATGATCCTTCAGCGCGTGCATGATCGGCAGTTCGGTGGTGCCGGGGTTGCCGAACAGATGCGTGATGCCCTCGTCCTTGAGCAATGCGAGGAACGCCGAGCGCCCGGTGATGCGATTCTTCATGTCTCCTCCTGCCCGCGGCCGTTGCCGTTGCGGGCGCCGGCATCATGATCAAACTTGATGGGTTGAGGCAAGGAAGCGCGCTCATGGCAGCCCTGCGCGGAGCAACGCGGATGGCCTGCCGCCATCAAAACATCCCCTCGCGATCGCCGCCTCGCTTCTTTTTCGAGCGCTGCCAGACCACGCCGGGAAAACCCTTCAGCGGCACCAGCGGCTCGCCGGCATAAGTCCACTCCTGCAGCTCTTCGATGGCGACATGATAGAGCGGCTGCCGGCCGGTGCGGCCGGCAAAAAGCGCCCGCGGAATGTTCACCATGTGCGGCGAACGTGCGCGCTGGTAGATCAGCGGCGTGCCACATCGCCTGCAAAAGCTGCGCGTGGCGTTTGCAGCCTTGTCGTCGAAACGCGCGATCCACGTTTCGCCTTTGGTGATACGAAACCGCTTGCGCCAGCTCCCGACATAGGTGGCGTAGGCCGCGCCATGGGCGCGCCGGCTCGCGAGCGAATGATCGTGCCAGGCCCAGCGCGCCGGCACATCGATCTCGAAGCCAACGCTGCCGCACAGGCATTGGCCCTGGGCAATTCCGACTGACGCCTTTGCCATCTGCGGTTTCCGCCTCCGTCGTCATTGCGAGGAGCCAACGGGTCGCAACGACGTCAATGTTCACGCCCGCTCCAGCTCTCCATAGGCGGGATAATCGGTATAGCCCGCCGCCTCGCCGCCATAGAAGGTCGCGCGGTTATAGGGCGTCAGCGGGAAACCATGTTGCAGACGGCGCGGCAGATCGGGATTGGAAATGAAGATACGGCCGAACGCGATGGCGTCGGCATGGCCATCGGCAATTGCGGCTTCCGCCGTCTCCCCGGTGAAGCCGCCGGCCGAGATCAGGACGCTGCGCCAGATCGGCCGGAACAGCACCATCGCCGATGGCACGTTCTGATGGTTGACCTCGGCGCGGCCGGCGCCGCTCGATCGCGGCTCGATGAAATGCAGATAGGCGAGACCGAGCGGATCGAGCGCCTTGATGACGTGAGTGTAAAGCGGCATCGGATCGGCTTCGCCGCTGCCATTGGCGACGCCGTAGGGCGACAATCGCACACCGACACGGTTGGCGCCCCATACTTCGATCGCGGCTAAGGTGATTTCCATCAGCAACCGCGCGCGGTTTTCGATTCGACCGCCATATCGATCGGTCCGCAGATTGGTATGCGACTGCAGGAATTGCTCGAGCAAATAGCCGTTGGCGCCATGGATCTCGACACCATCGAATCCGGCGGTGAGGGCGTTGCGGGCGGCTTGCCGAAACGCTTCGACAATTCCCGCTACCTCCTCCGTCTCGAGCGCACGCGGCGTCTCATAGGGCACCACCTCGCCATCGGCGGTCATCGCCATCATCCCATTGCCCACGATCGGCACCGCCGAGGGCGCGACCGGCAGCACGCCATCGGGCTGGAACGAGGAATGCGAGACGCGGCCGACATGCCAGAGCTGGAGAAAGATCACGCCGCCTTTGGCGTGAACCGCATCGACCACACCTCGCCATCCCCTGATTTGCTCATCTGAATAGATGCCGGGCGTCGCGGGATTGCCGCGCCCCGTCACCATCACGGGCGACGCCTCGGCGATGATCAATCCGCCCGGCGTGGCGCGCTGGCCATAATATTCCGAATTCAGCGGCCGCGGCGCGAAGCTTGACCGGTCCGCCCGCATCCGCGTCAAGGGCGCCATCACGAGGCGATGCTGCAGTCGGTAGGGGCCGACCTGAAGCGGTGAAAACAATGAAGGAAAATTCATCTCTGCCCCGAAATAATTTCTCGTGATCCGTTTTGTATCCGGTTTCGCCCCGCTCGCAAAAGCCTAACCGGCAAGATAGCGTTCGGGCGAAGACCCCCTATATCATTTCGTGCGTGGTCGGCCCGCCCTGTTGGCATAGTTGAGGGCCAAAGATCCAACCATTTCTCGACACGTCAGGAGAGTTCATTGTCCCACCCAGCCATGTCGCTCAACAGCGTCGCCGTCATCACCGGAGGCGCGTCCGGATTGGGTTTTGCAGCGGCGATGCGGTTCGCTCGCCTCGGCTTGAAAATTTGTATTGCGGATTTGGGAACTGACCGTCTCGCCCAAGCGGAGGCCAGATTGTCATCGGCCTCACCTGGCGGCGCAGCCAATATCATGGCCATGACCGCTGACGTCAGCCGGGCCATGGAAGTGTCGGGCCTGGAGCAGGCCGTGCGGGAGCGGTTCGGCGGCACTGATATTCTGATGAACAACGCCGGCATCCAGCCGGGCAGCCAGATATTCGGTCCCGCGGAGAACTGGCAGCGTATTATCGGCGTAAACCTCTGGGGCGTGATACATGGTTCGCAGATTTTTGCGCCTCGCATGATCGAGCGCGGGCGGCCGGGCCTCATCATCAACACCGGCTCCAAGCAAGGCATCACAACCCCTCCCGGCGATCCCGCCTATAATGTCTCGAAGGCAGGCGTGAGGGCCTTTACCGAGGCGCTGCAACACGAGTTGCGAAACACGTCAGGCGGCAAGATCAGTGCGCATCTCTTCATTCCCGGATTTGTCTTCACCGGTCTCACGGCAAAGGGCCGCTCCGAAAAACCGGCCGCGGCGTGGACGCCGGAACAGACCGTTGACTTCATGATCGAGCGAGTGACGGCCGGGGATTTTTACATCCTGTGTCCGGACAATGACGTGCCGCGACGCCTCGACGAGCGGCGGATTCTGTGGGCGGCCGGCGACATCGTCGATAATCGCCCTGCCCTGTCGCGCTGGCATCCAGACTATGCCGAGGCTTTTGCAGCGTTCGTGAAGGGCGCTTAGCAGGGACGGGTCATCCCTGGAACCAGTCCGCAGCCACCCTCGCCGGCGAAGTTGCCTCCACCAGCTTGACTCCAGCGTCGGGGCGTCAGGACCACACGACTTCGCCGTCCACCTCCGGTGCGCTTCGTCGTTGCGCGCCATCAGCGTCCATCGCATCCCGCCTCACGTTCGTGACGATCGCGAAACGCCCCTTTGTTGGGACGGGACGGGGCGAGCTTGTAGAGATGATTTGCCCGACGGGGAAAGCGGAAAATTTCTTCGATCAGGACTGGACAGCTAAAATCAGATTGATTTGCTTGAACAAATAAGTTTTTCGGAAAAACCACGGTCGGTGGCGCTGATGCAGCCACGGGCTCAGGCCGAACGGGTCGCGCGATGGCCGCATATCAACCTTTGGGCTCGGTAAACTCAGTCGGCACGCCCGAGGTAACCTGTTGCTGAGAACACGACAGTCGAAACCGCGCCCATTCCTCGGCCTCGGCGAGCCAGCATTCCGTTTCCTTCCTCGCAACGGCAGCGCGCTCGCGGCACATGAATTCGAGATCGTAGAACTGGCTTTTCGAGTACATCGACAGCTCCGTCACGCGGCGCCGCAGACTCTACTCTCGTCCCGCCAGACGGAAATTAAACAATCTGTTAGTCAGGGCGACGAATAGCGAGGCATCGGCCGGCGCTGCGAATTTCATCGAAGCATTGTTCCGAAAACTCGATCCCAGACCTTCGTCGTGACACCGTAATTTCGGTTCGCAAATTTGTGGTGGTCGAGGTGATGCTTCAGCAAGGAAGCCGGAAGAAGCACGGGATTGTGATGGGCGCAATAATGGAGGGACAGATACCAGGCGTAGGCGACGAGAACGCCGGCCAGAACCGCGCCTCCCGCTGTCAGGTAGACGACGGTGAAGGCGAGCCATATCTGCCAGAAGATCCTGTCGATGCCGTCTCGCGGGCGGGCGTGATGCATCCCGTGCTGTACCGGGGCGACGCCATGCAGCACGAAACGATGGGTGACGTATTCGGCCAGGGTCCACGACACGAGGCCGCAACAGAAGAGAGCAATGGCGGTCGAAAGCTCAAGAGCTGAGGCAGCAAGCAAGATGGTTGCAAGCGTCATCGCGAAGAGGAGCTCGCCAAGATAAATCGCGACAGTCATCGTAGGCAGGAGGCCCCAAGGCTTGTTCCGAAACTCCATCCGCATAGCCCGATAAAGCCAAGGCATGACTTCTCACCCTCGGACGGCGAGGAAACTCCCAACCGCTGACAACGGTCTTAGCGCGTGGCAGGTTCCAAAATAGGGCCGTCCATCTGAAAGTTGCCCCGACGCCGCTCGGATGTGCCTCAATGCTGCTGGACACGGCAATTTGAATGCCTCCATCCTGGCAAAAAACCGCAGGTGAAAACCTATCATTGCAATGGCACATCCCGTCACCTTCCGCAGATACCAGACAACAGATTACGCTCCGGTGGCTTCGCTGTGGACGCGCATCAATCGAGAACTCGCGCCGGCCGGGATGGAGGAGCTATTCGAGCAATACATCGCGATGAGCATCGATGGCGAGCTAAGGCAGCTTGCCGAGGTCTTTTCCGAGGCAAAGCGCAACGCGTTTTGGGTCGTCGAAAGCGCGGATGAGATTGTCGGCACGTTCGGCATCGAAAGCCGCAGCGCCAGCGACACCGAGCTTCGTCGGATGTATCTCGATCGGAGCTACCGCGGTTCCGGAATTGCGCAACGCATGCTGGACCTTGCGCAGGCAGAAGCGCGTGCGCTCGGATTCAACAGGATGATTCTGAGCACAGCCCAGATCCAGAAAGCCGCCGACAGGTTTTATCGAAAGAGTGGATTTATTGAAATCCGAATCGAAGTCGCCGAGGCCATGACGACCAAGCAGGCGGGTGGTGGCTTGACCCGTTTTCATTTCGAGAAACTGCTCTGATCGCTCCGAACCGCCGCCTTTGTCACTCGATTCAACTGGCGCAGCCTTCGATCTGATCGTACAGGTTGTCATCCCTGACGTTGTCCATCCATCACCGATGCTGGCGCGGCCAACCGTTCAATTGGAGCAAGAACAACCATGCGACGCAGTCACGACCGTATTCTCACGACCCATACGGGCAGCCTCCCGCGTCCGCCCGCCTTGACGAGGCTATACGCCAGGCGCGCGCGTGGGGAAACGGTCGACGCAGGAGAGATCGAGCAGGCCGGCCATGCTGCCTTGCAAGACATCGTTCCGAAACAGATCGAAGCCGGAATCGATATCGGCAACAATGGCGAGCAGCAGCGCGAGGGATTCTTTCTCCACGTCAAACACCGAATGACCGGCTTTGGCGGAACATGGAAGCGGTGGCCGCGCGCCGATGTCGAGCGCTACCCTGTGTTCAAGCAGGCGCTGGAACAACAAAATGCGGCTAAGGAAATGGTCAGCAGCTTTGCGCCGCCGAAAGTTATCGGCGAAATCCGCTACACCGGCGCCGCACAGGCCGTGCGCGAATGTGCCGATTTCCGCGACGTTCTGAGTGCCCGCGCGAGCGCCGGCGAGAGCGGGTTCGTCGAGGCGTTTCTCACCGCGCCATCGCCCGGCATCGTGGTCGCCGCCATCCGCAACGAGTACTACGACACCGAGGACGCCTATCTCGCCGCGGTCGGGCGGGCCCTGCAGGTCGAATACGAAGCAATCGTCGCGCAAGGCTTTCTGCTTCAGCTTGACTGCCCCGATCTCGCACTGGAGCACCACATTTCGTTCCAGGATCGTCCAGAGTCCGATTTTCTCGATTTTGTCGAGCGCGTGGTTGCGACCATCAACGACGCGCTGCGCAACATTCCGCGCGACAAGGTCCGCATGCATGTCTGCTGGGGAAATTACGAGGCGCCGCACGATCGCGACGTGCCGCTTGCGACGATCCTGCCGCTGATCGCACGAATGAACGTTGGCGCCCTGGTGTTGCCGTTCGCCAATCCGCGCCATGCCCACGAAGTTCGATGCCTTGAAGGGCACGCGATCTCCGACGACCAGATCCTCGTCGCCGGCGTGATCGATTCGACGACGAACTTCGTCGAGCATCCCGAAGTGGTGGCCGAGCGGATCGAACGCGTCGCCAAAACCCTTGGCGATCCCCGCCGCGTCATCGCCGGAACGGACTGTGGATTTGATACCTCCGCGGGCGCCGGACGCGTCGCGGAGGATGTGGTGTGGGCCAAATTGGCTGCCTTGCGTGAAGGCAGCCTCATTGCTTCAGGCCGGCTGTTCCCGTGATGGGTTTTTCAGAGCGCGCTAAGAATTGCGGCCTTTTGAATATTACTGTTTCTGGAGCTTGGTGATCGCCTTGCTCCCACCTGTTTCGGTGACGGAATAAGTGACCTTGTCGCCAGCATGCAACTTGTCCAAAGCTATGGCGTCTTGTGTTTTGAACTCTTCGGCAGCGCCGCCGGTATTCGCTCCAACGGTACCGCTTTGGATTTGCTGGATCGCAACGGTGCCATGGATCCGGTCAATTTTGGTGATCATTCCCGAACGCGTTTGTTGGGCCGAAGCCGCCGAGCTGATGAAGATGAGGCACGCAATAGCAGCCAAAATGATCTTTGCGATTTTCATGGCCGTCTCCTGGTTTTTGAAACCTGCGCGATAAGTCGCTGCGGCCGGGATTGGTTCCTGCCGAGCATTGGACCAAGGTTTGGCACAGGTTAATGAGCGATATTGGACGCTCCAATTTTGGCGTAACGACGTTCATAACGAGTACAGATGCAGGCAGGGCTGCCTGACTTAAATAAAGGCCATTTGGTCACTTTTTTCATTGAGCCGGGCCGCGAACCCATCAATGCGCCGGGCGGACGGCCTGCCAGAGTCCGCCATGCCCCGATAGCCGACGCATTGTGGCATAGCAGCGAAACGACGCTATGTGCCAATAGGCGACATCGAATGCTTCAGCTGCCAAGTGAGGCGGCCTTACTCCTCAAGTCCGGTCGCAAGCGGCAAAATGCGATCAGCAGAGTCTGAGCAATATTGCTCACTTGAGACCAGCTGCTTTTGGTCCCAGCTGCCCTGGCCATTTTCGCTGCTCCATACAATAGAACCACGAATTATATCGACTCCCGGATATGCTCGGGTTTAGAATTTTGAAATCACCGCACCGTATCCGGCTGCAATCGGTGACTGAGAGTGCTGCACGCTCCCGCCTGATTCCTAGGAGCATCGCATGCGTATAACCTCCCTTTTCCCAGCCGCCAGGGGTTCGCAAAAGCCCGCCCAGGAAGCTTTTGAACGTGAGGTCGCGGCGCGCTTTGGCCTCGTTCCAAATTTTTTCCGCTCGGCTCCTGATGCTCCTTTCGTGATCCATGAATTGTGGCAGTTCGCGAAGGCGGCCTATTTGGACAACCCAATCCCAAGCCACTTAAAGGAACGACTCTTTGTCTACCTCTCTCGGTTCTGTGAAGTGCGATATTGCATTACGCGACACTGCGGCTTTTTGTTAGGGCTCGGTCAGGCAGCCGGTGATCCGAGTGCGCAGGCGATGACGATCACACAAGTCATCCGATTGCTTCAGCGGCCCGTCCCTGACGATGAAGATGTCAGCGCCGCGCTCAGCCGGTTTGAATCCGTCGCAAAGCCGATTGATTGGCCTTCAGCCGAGACCTCCCACGACGACGATCTATTTACTTTGGCCACGATACTCTTTCTCCAGCCAGCGAGGGTTCAAAGAGTGAAACGAGCCCTGCGCATTGCCTTGGGGGGTGAAAAATTCGAGCTATTGGCGGGCCTGCTGACATTTATCCGTTCAGCGCATTATTGGACGTTGATGCACCCGGAACTCCTACTCGAAGACGACTTGACAGAGCTGTTGCGCCAACATGAGGAACTCGCCCGGCTCCTATTGGAGGATAAAGAAGCGGCTCGTTGTGAAATGGGGACGCGGCTGTTCGAGGAACTTGAAACATTGCGCGACCTCAACGAGCGGCAGGAGCTCGAAAAAGCAAAACATGCACTTGAACTGAAGGACCGGCAAAAAGACCTGCTGCTGAAGGAGGTCGACCATCGCATCAAAAACAGCTTACAAATCGTGTCGAGCCTTCTGCATCTGCAAGCTAAAACAGCAGGCGCGTCGCAATCTCAATTCCGCAATGCCGCCGCCCGCATAGCCGCTATCGCTGCGGTTCACCACCAACTTCACAAATCTGACTACGTTGGAACGGTACAGCTTGACGAATACCTCACCGATCTTTGTCAGGAATTGGCAACCGCATCAGGCAGTCCCGATAGGCCGTGCTCGCTTATCGTTGACGCCGTTCCGCTTACGATACCCAACGACATTGCGGTGCCACTCGCTCTCATCGTGAACGAACTACTCACGAATGCCATTCAGCATTCGCAACCTGCTGGTGGAGACAGAGCCGTATACGTAGTGGTCAGCAGCCGCTCGGACGATTTTTCAGTAAGTGTTTCGGATGCTGGGGTCGGCCCCGATCCTGCACAAACCACTTTCGGGCTAGGCACTCGACTCGTTGACGCATTAACTCGCCAAATCAACGCTACAATTACAAAACAGAACCTGGGCGGAAATTATACCGTCACCGTAACAGTTCCTATGATCCACCCGAAGTAGTGATCGCCGGGCGAGGGAGCTAACTTCGAGCCTATGATCAATGGTCGCCAGTCAACCCTCGCTACCGCGAAACCGTTCAGGCAAACGTCTGGTCATGAGGCGCCATCGCGGTCAGTAAGCTGATGGCCCTGGTTCCAGCTCGATCGTGGTCGGTCAACGTCGCACGGGCAAGTGCGCGGAGCGTAGCGGCGAACCGATCAGACCAGGAGGCCGCCACCGTCGATCACCAGAGTCTGGCCGGTCACGAAGGTCTGTCGCATCAGGTAGAGATAGCCCTCGGCAACCTCCTGCGCGTCGGCGACATGTCCCACAGGCAGGCGTCGAGCTTCGGAAGCATACAGCGACTCCCGCGCTTCATCCGGCATCTCACGCCAAAGCGGTGTCTTGACCACGCCTGGAGAGACGACGTTGACGCGTACCGGCGCCAGTTCAACCGCCAAGGCTCGTGTCAGCCCCTCCATCGCCCCGCAGATACTCGCCGCGACGGACCACCCCGGTCCTGGCCTTGCCCCCGCAACGCCGGATGTGAACACGATTGAGCCGCCCGTCCGGATCTGGCGGTGCCCCCATCGGGCCGCCATGAACGCGCCCCAATAGCGCAGCTCGAAGAAGTGACGGGCGCTGGCGATGTCCCCCTTCGCCAGGGGCGAGAGCTTCAGCGACTCCCCGGCGGTGTAGACAAGATGGTCAAAAGGCCCGACAGCGCCAAAGAAAGCCTCAATGGCGGTGACGTTCGACAGGTCGAGCACGTGTCCTTCCGCGCTGGCAGGAAGCATCGTAAGCGCTCGCTTGACCCGTGCGCCGTCGCTGGACGCGACCAGCACCTGGGCGCCATCCGTTGCCGCAGCTTCCGCGACCGCCAGGCCGATACCCGAAGTTCCACCAAGAACGATGATCCGTTTGTCCTTCAAAGTCATGGTAGCCTCCTTTTGCGAGAGGCTCATTTTCCATTGTGCCCGCCTTTGATACAAACGCATCCGAGTCCATACAAAGATGACTCGGAGTCACTATCAATGTTCGATGCGCGGTTGCTCTCCGGTGTCAGTGTGATGATAGCCGTGGTCGAAGCCGGCAGCTTCGTTCGGGCGGCCGACGCACTCGGCCTCACTCCGTCCGGCGTCAGCCGGGCCATCGCGCGGCTGGAGACGCGGATCGGCATAAGGCTATTCGATCGCAACCCACGCGCCGTGGTCCTCACTGAGGAGGGCCGGCGTTTCCATGCCCAGGTGGCACCGCTGCTGACGGGGATAGAAGAGGCGGCAGAAGAAGCGGCCGGTGCGAGTGCCACGGTTCGGGGCCGTCTCAAGCTCAACCTCGATCCGTGGTTTGCCCGCATCGTTCTGGCACCTCGCCTGCATGAGCTGACAACCCGCTATCCCCACCTCTCATTGGAGCTTCTGGTCAGCAATCATCGCGAGGATATGATGGCCGGCGGCGTTGACCTCGCGCTGCGCTTCGGGCCGCCCTACCCATCAGCGCTGATCGCTCGAAAGATTCTCGAAACGCGCATCATAACCTGTGCGTCTCCGGGCTATCTCGCGCGCCGGGGGACACCCAAAGTCCCGCAAGACATCGCAAATCACGAAGCACTGCTGTTCCGAGACCCGCAATCCGGGCGGCCCTTCAGCTGGGAGTTTCATCGGCGGGAAAACGTCGTCGAGATTCCCGTCGCCGGGCGCGTCGTGATGGACGATCCATCGGCGGCGTTGGCAGCCTGCGAAGCCGGGCAGGGTTTATTTCAGAGCCTCGAACTCGGCCTGGCCCAGTGGCTCGCGAGCGGGAAGCTCGTGCAGGTCCTGCCCGAATGGTCGGACGAGCGTTTCCCCTTGTATGCCTATTATCCCTCGCGCCGGCAGGCGCCAGCCAAGCTACGCGCCTTTCTTGAATTCATTCACCTCATCGCCGCGAACGCGTGACATCCCCGCAGTGGATCGCATTCAATTGCGCAGCACGTCACAATATGTGCCGGCTGCGCGCAGCGCCGTACATAATTTCTCGGCCCCGCCGCGGGTATCCTCGCCTACCCGGACCCGTGCGGCTCCCGACTGACCGATGATTCCGCGTATGACGACGTGCGGCTCGCGGTCGCCAACGATTGCGGCGTATTTCGGCTGCCATTCATGGTAGCGAGCAAGCGCCTTTTCTGGCGATATCCCGCCGACGATTTCCACGCCCCAGGGTTTGATGGTTTCGGGCTTCGGCCGGGATGCCCCGGGGTTCGGCGGAATCAAGGCGGAGGCTGGCAGCTCGCACGAGGCGACTTCGATGGAGGGCATTTCAACCGGGCTGGCTTGGGTACCGGCCGCCCATTCTTCAGCAGAACGACCGGTCACAATCCGCACATACGCCCGCGTTTCTTGCGGGAGCTGCCGACGGCCGCCAAGCCAATCGTGAACACGTCCAGATCCGGCATTATACGCGGCTGCCGCAAGGCCAAGATTTCCAAATTCACGGCGCAGATCACGTAACAACTGACCGGACTTCGTGATCGCCTCGAGCGGATTGAAGGGGTTTTCCAGACCGCTTGATCTCGCAGTGGCCGGCATGAATTGAGCTATGCCCTGCGCGCCTTTCCGGCTGATCGCGTCCGGCTTGAAGCGACTTTCCTGCCAGATCAGGCGGGTGAAGAAATCGACCGGCAGCTCATTAGCCACGGCCGCCGCGGCGAGCGCGTCGCAAAGGCCTGGTGCTGTCGGCGGAGCCCCCGTCTCCGGCTCCCTGGTTTGTTTCGTGTCGTGATTTTCTTCAGGCTGACCGTTCTCGTGAGACGGCTGCTGTTGCACCGGCTTCGGATCCTCTCCTGCGTCCGATGCCAGTGCGGGCCATCCACTCGCCGCCACCGTCGCTAACAGAAGCAGTCTCAGCGCGAGGCCGGGGACCCGGCTGACGCTACCGGGCGATGGTGCCTGAGTAAGCTCAAACCTCATGGCGATCGCTTTGACGGAACCGGCTATGCAAAGGCCTGCCCCATAACTGCGTCACGGAAAGGGCGGTCAAGATCACCTTCAAGGAAGACCAAGCAAAGACCTACGCAACGCAACGTCGGAACATGAGATGCGTTCCGACATCGAACATGCTGCGTGCGGCGAGGCTGTTCTTTCGGGCGGCTCAAACGAATGAATCCGATGCGCGGCTCGCGAATAAAAACCGGCCTGATGCCGCAGACGGGTCATTCGCGTCCATTTTGCGGCGGGTAAGCTGATGGCCTGGTGCGAGCGGTCGGTCAACGCCACGCAAGGCACAAGGGCGGTAATCTCACAGCGTCCCCTGCTTGTGGCCGCATTGCTTGCAGGCAAACTTCACCCGCGTGGCGCCCTTTTCCGCCGAGAGGCGGTTTGGCGCGCCGCACTTTCCACAGATCGTCTCGATGCGGGTATTGCCCTGCTTCACGACCAGCGCCTTGCGGGCCATGGTTTCGCGGATCAGGCGCTCGGCCTCTTCGCGCATCGACTGCTTCGACATTCGCTCCAACCTGGCGTGATCAAGAGGGCCGCCTTATAGCATGCGAGAGCCATCTGGCGAGTGACGGGATGCGTATTCTTCAAGACCGATACCGGTAACGCAATGCGGACCGGCAAGGCTTCACGTCTCGATGATGACGTAGCTGTCCTCGATGTGAACCGGGAAGGTTTCCGCCACATACGACCCCCTGGCGAGCGTTTCGCCGTCCTCGATGACAACCGGATAGGTCCGCACCCTGAAGCGCTTCGGATCGAACCAGGATTGCCCGTCACGCATGTCGAATTCCCACCCGTGCCAGGCACAACGAAGCAATTCGCCGACCCGGGTCCGCTGATAGACGCCAGGCTCCGGCGAGGTCAGCCGTGCGACGCACGCCGCCTTGTCGAGCGGCGCGCCCGCGTGCGGGCAGCGATTGAGCAGCGCAAAGAATTCGCCGTTGACATGGAACACGACGATGTCGCGGCCGTCCAGGGCGACCACCTTGTTGCCGCCGGGCGGGATATCCGTGGTGCGCGCGACAATGTGACGGGCCACGGGAAGCGATCAGAGCTTGTAGAGCGCGCGCGCGTTGCCGTTGAAGATTTTTCTCCGTTCGGCATCGCTCAGCGGCGTCCGAAATGCAAAACGCGGATCGTCGAAATCCCAATGCGGATAATCCGATGAGAACAGCAGACGATCCACGCCGACCCATTCGATCAGGGACCGCAGGTGCCTCGCCTCGTCCGGCTCGTCGATCGGCTGGGTGGTAAACCAGAAATTCTGCCGCACATATTCGGACGGACGCCGCTTGAGATGCGGAACTTCGGCGCGGAAGCGTTCGAAGTGCTGGTCCATTCGCCACATCGCCGACGAGATCCAGCCGAAGCCGCCCTCGATGAACACGATCTTGAGGCGCGGAAAGCGCTCCGGCACGCCCTCGAGAATCAGACTCGTCAGCGTGGCCGCCATCGTATGCGCATTCGACTGGTGTTCCTCGGCATAGTAGGACGGCCAACCGCCGCCGGCCGGCGCGTGGCCGCCATAGCCGCCGACATGGACGCCGAGCGGCAGGCCAAGCGCCTCGGCGCGCGCATAGATCGGCCAATAGCGATGGCGACCGAGCGGCTCGTTGGCGCGCGGCGACACGTTGATCTGGACGTATTGGCCGATTTTGGCGCAGCGCTCGATCTCGGCGACGGCTGCTTCCGTGTCGTCCTGCCCCACTAAAATGGCGGCCTTCAGCCGCGGTTCCCGACTGGTCCAGTGCGCAAGCTGCCACTCATTGACGGCGCGCTGGATAGCGGCGCCGAAATCGAGGTTCTGCTGCGAGAAGATGAACATGTCGAGCACCTGCAAGAGGCCGAACTCGATATCGAGCGGATCGAGGTGCTGCTTGCGCATGAAATCAAGATCGGATGCGGGTGGGCCGCCGGTCGGTGGCCATGCATCGCGCCGCGCGAGCAGCGGCGAGGACCGCGGATACGGCGTGGTGCCGATATAGGGCGTGCGCAGATGATCGCCGTAGGTCTTCAGGTGCTCCTGCCAGCGTTTGGACAGGAACGGGTTGAGGTCGCTGCGCGCATGCAGGCTGGGGTGAATGTCGCAGTCGATGATCCGGAGCCTGTTTTGCGGGGAAGCTTCCTGCTCGAGCACGGGACGGTCGATGACATCACTCATGCGATGCTCCCTTAAATTCATGCGGCAAGCGAAAGCCGCGGAAAGGTTTCAAGCGGATTGTCGGCACACATGCGCGAAACCAGACTGGCCGGCAGATGCGGCGGGATCGCGTCGTCGCCGTCGAATTGCCAGTGCGGATAATCCGAAGCAAACAGGAACATCTTGTCCGAGCCGATCATGTCGATGATGTCGGCTACGCCCTTGGCATCGGGCGGGCTGTCGAATGGTTGCATAGTCAGGCGAATGTGGTCGCGCATGATCGCCGCCGGCTCGCGATCGATCCAGGGCACTTCGACCCGGACGCCACGCCAGGTCTTGTTGGCGCGCCACATGAAGGCCGGCAGCCAGCTGACGCCGGATTCCATCAGCACCACCTTGAGGCCGGGGAGTTTCACGAATACGCCCTCGTAAATCAGGCTCAGCACCTGCGCCTGGAACGCCTGCGCCTCGGCCAGATAATATTCGTAGCGATAGGACGGCCAGCCGATCGAACTCGGCGCCTGGCGGTACTGGCTGCCGGCATGGATGGCGAGCGGCAATTTGTGTTTCTCGGCCGCCTGCCAGACCGGCCAGTAGTGCCGCCGCCCCAGCAGGCTCTCGCCTTGGACCAGCACCAATACCGAAACGAACCTGTCGTCGCCGGCGCGGCGCTCGATTTCCTCGATGGCGAGATCAGGCGCCTGCAAGGGAAGCACGATCGAGGCGCGCAGCCGCGGATCGCGCGACAGCCATTCGGCCGCGATCCAGTCGTTGATGGCCTTGCAGAAGGCGGCGGCCATGTAGGGATCGTAGACCGCCTGCGCACCGTACAGCACATTGCAGATCGCGTGGCTTGCGCCTAGCTCGTCGAACGCGCCGCGCTGGACCATCGCCAGATCGCTGCCGGGCTTGCCATGGGCGGGGCGCCAGTCGGCCCGGCCGGACAGCGGCATGTTCGGCGGATAGCTGGTGAGATCGAGACCGTCGATGGCCCGGCTTACCACCTGCTCTTTCCAGTGGTCGTCGAGGTAGGGCAACAAGGTGGTGCGGGTTCCACCCACGGCCGGATGGATATCGCAATCGATCCGCGTGGCCGCCATCGCCGTCCCTTGGTTGTCGTTCTTGGCGGCCTTGCCTGCCGCGCGTTGCGATCAAATGTGCCGCCGGCCGTGCTCCGGCGCAAGGGTTGAGCGGCCAAAAACGAAGGCTTCAGACGGTCCGGGCGCGCGTTGGCGCGACCCGTTGGCTTTGCCCGCACGACGAAGGCGATACGTCTTGACTTAACCGATATTTGAATTAACATACACGTTAAATGAATGACCTCAACCAGATCTTTGCAGCCCTTGCCGATCCGACCCGCCGGGCCATTGTCGCGCGGCTTGCCAAGGGGGACGCGACCGTCGGCGAACTGGCTGGACCGTTCAAAATTTCGCCGCC
>Ga0210405_10000608_pt1 | contig 46588 bp, 40 predicted proteins | sample IncBWH11MmetaG_FD_155492 | JGI IMG/M metagenome (GOLD analysis project Ga0210405, IMG submission 155492) | Forest soil microbial communities from Barre Woods Harvard Forest LTER site, Petersham, Massachusetts, United States - Inc-BW-H-11-M | ecosystem: Environmental > Terrestrial > Soil >... | reverse complement strand
GTACACCTTGCTGGCCGGGGACAATCACAACGACTTTCAAATTCCGAACAATCCCGGACAAATGCCGATCTTCAACGACATGGGCAGGACCCATTTCAATTCGGCGAAGCTCGATGAAAACCAGGCGGAAGATAACTCTTACGAAATTCTGACCTACCAAAAGAACGCGGGCGATCTCAATTTCCAGGCGTCGATCTTCAATCGCTACAGCTCCATCCTTTTTCGTCCCGACAATGTTGGCGATCTCATGTTTAACGGCGTGGCCTCGCGCGTCGATCGTGACGTCCTTTCAAACGGTGGCGAATTCGATTCGAGCTACAAGCTCAATGATGAGCACACGCTTCGCGGTGGTCTCATTTTTACCGAACAGTACGCAACAGTCGATACAAGCACGTTAGTCTTTCCTGTGGGCGCCACTCCCACTCCCACTCCCACTCCCACCCCGCAGCGTATCGTCGATAATCACCAGAAGTACGGCTATTTCTACGGCTTCTATTTGCAAGATGAATGGAAACCGCTCGAACAAATCACGGTCAACTTCGGCGGACGCTTGGATTTCGTGAACGCGTTTTCGGACGAGAACCAACTCAGCCCGCGCCTCAACATCGTTTACAAGCCATGGGATTTGACTGCGCTCCATGTCGGTTATGCCCGCTATTTCACGCCGCCGCCTTTGGAGGCTGTCCCACAAAGCACAATCTCCAAGTTCGCTGGCACGAGCAACCAATCAGCCATTACCAAGGACTCGCCAATCAGCGCCGAGCGGGCCAATTATTTTGACGCCGGCGTGACCCAAAAAATCATGGAGGGATGGAATGTTGGCCTCGATGCTTTTTACAAGAGCTCACACTCGACGCTCGACGAAGGCCAATTTGGAGCGGCTCTTATTGAATCGTCCTTCAATTATAAACGCGGCCGGATTTACGGCGGCGAATTCACAACCAACTACGATCATGGTCCATTCTCCGCTTACGGAAATTTGGCATGGGGATGGGCGCGCGGCACGCACTGGAGCTCCTCGCAGTTCCTCTTCAGCCCGGAAGACTACGCCTTTGTTAAAAAGCATTGGATTTTCCTCGACCACGACCAGCGTGTCACCGCTTCAACTGGCGCTTCCTATACATGGAACGACTGGAAAGCGGCGGCCGATCTGCTTTATGGAAGCGGGCTTCGACGAGGTTTCGTCAACACCAAAAGCGTGCCCGATTACACCACCGTCAATTTGTCGCTACAGCGTAATTTCAAAATTCCGAAGGTCCCCGGCAGTTTCAAGATCCGGTTCGATATTACAAATTTGTTCGACGAAGTTTACGAGTTGCGTGACGGGAGCGGTATCGGCGTATTCGCCCCGCAATTCGGCCCCCGCCGCGGATTCTACGGAACGGTGGCCTACGATTTTTGACCTGATTTTTTCGGAATCTGGCTATTTTGCATCGGTATGCATCGCGCGGATCACTCTCGTTTCCGCCATCCCCACGATTTCGTAAGCGATTTCACGAAAGGCGAGCGCCGCACGCACATCGTGATCGCCATCACCGGCGTCATGATGATCGTCGAGATCACCGCCGGCCTTCTTTCTCACTCCATGGCGCTACTGGCCGACGGCTGGCATATGAGCACGCATGTGACCGCTTTCCTCATCACTGCGATCGCTTATTACTTCATGCGCCGACACTCAACGAGCGAGCAATACAGCTTCGGAACAGGCAAAATTGGCGTGCTCGGTGGATTTGCCAGCGCTGTCGTGCTCTCAGTCGTCGCGCTGCTCATGGCCGGCGAATCCGTTCATCGTCTGTTTGTTCCTCTTGCGATCCATTTCAACGAGGCAATCGAAATTGCTTGCCTGGCGCTGACCGTGAATCTCGTCTGCGCTCTTCTTCTGAAAGACGATCATCGCCACTCGGCACACGATCATCACGGACAAGGTCATCATCATCACGATTTGAATCTGCGCGCAGCTTATTTACACGTCCTCGCTGATGCGTTTACAACGTTCCTCGCCATTGTCGCACTGACTTCGGGGAAATTTTTTGGCTGGGGTTGGCTCGATCCCGTCGTTGGTCTCGTTGGAAGCGGCGTTGTATTTTCGTGGGCTTACCAATTATTGCGAGATACCAGCGGCATTCTGGTCGATCGGACACCGCTCTCTTCCGATTTGCCTGACGAAATCCGGCGCGCAGTGGAAAGTGACGGTGATTCGATCGTCACCGATCTCCATGTCTGGCAGGTCAGCACCGGAAAATTCGCAGCCATTGTTTCCATCGTTGCCCACGAACCGAAGAGTTCCAATGCGTATCGCGAAATGCTTCAAGAGCACGAAGAGTTAGTCCACGTCACAATCGAGACACAACGCTGCGTTGAGGATCACGAAACCTTGTCACGTTTCTAACGTAGTCGGCTGTTGGTGAGCGACGTCATTGCTAGCGTCGCTTTGTGTGGCAAAGATCTACCGCGTATTCGTCTCCCACCGCATTGACGTAAGACAGGAGCCTACATGAAAAAATTGATCCCTCTCGCGTTGGCAGTTCTTCTGGTGATTGATTTGCGGGCGCAGGACGCCGCGTCCACGCCTGTCACGTCACCTGATGTGGAAAATTTGCGCGAACAGGTGCAAGCGCTGACCGAGTCGGTGAAAACGCTGCAGCAACAAGTAAAAGATCAACAAACAACGATCAATCGATTGAACCCGTCGAACAATGTTTCTTCGGAATCGCCAGAACCGACGCCAATCGCAGCCGCTTCGCCGTCATCATCCGCGTCCGCGAAGGCAACGACTGCGAAATTTCCAACTGAAGATGCGTCGGTGGTTTCATCAGCCACAGCCAGCGGGCCGTCCACTGCGCAAAGCCCAAACGTGAATGCAAACGGCACCGCAGTCGGAGGTTTTCCGACAACCGACACGTCCGTCGTTTCGTCCGCGCCAACTGAAACAATTTCTACCACCGGTGCCGGCGCGTCGCTGACCCAGCCGATTGGAATCAGCAGCGGCAAAAATTACATGAACATTTCGTTCGACGGCTTGTTTGCGCTCGCCGGTTCGAGCGCACGCGATCTCAATCGCATTGAGGTTGGTGATCACGACCCGATGCAACGCGGATTCAATGCTCGCAACATCGAGCTCGCATTCGACGGCGCGGTGGATCCCTACTTCGAAGGGTTCGCCAACATTGTTTTCAAGCTCGACAACGACAACAACACCGACGTCGAAGTTGAAGAAGCGTTCCTGCAAACCACGAGTTTGCCATTCAATCTGCAATTAAAGGGCGGACAATTCTTCGCCGCGTTCGGCCGAATCAATCCGACGCATCCGCACACCTGGGACTTCGCTGATTACCCGATCGTCGCCGGACGTTTCCTTGGGCCGGACGGGCTCCGCGGTGTTGGCGCGCAAATCTCCTGGATCGTGCCCGTGCCCTGGTATTCACAGTTGATTCTCGGCGTGCAAAACGGCCGCGGCGGAACGGGGTATTCATTCCGCAATCCGGGCGACAACGGAATGTTTTTCGGTCGACAAACCACCGATCGTGAGATCCGCGGTCTCGAGGATTTTGTTTGGATTCCGCGCTGGGAAAACTCGGTTGATCTTAGTCCCACTCAAGTGGTGCTCGCCGGAGTGTCCGGCGCGTTTGGCTCAAACGAAACCGGTGGCACAGCGCGAACCCAGATCTACGGCGGGGACCTTCTTTACAAATGGAAGAGCGCGAACGCCGAAGGCGGATTCCCATTCGTAAAATGGCAAACCGAAGTCATGTATCGCCGGTTCGAAGCCGGCCGCGGCATCAACGAATCGTTTCCGGTCGCCGAGACGTTTCATGATTGGGGACTGTATTCGCAGGTGCTCTGGGGATTCAAAAAAGGCTGGGTTGCCGGCATTCGCGGCGACTACTACGACGCCGAGGATTCCAAATTCACGGACGACATCGACCGGCAATCGCGTTCGCGGATCAGTGGGAACCTGACCTGGTATCCGACTGAATTTTCCAAGATCCGTTTGCAATACAATCACGACTTTCTCGACGACACTTTTTTCCTGGCCGGTCGAGACGTCGACTCGGTCTTCCTCCAGTTCGAATTCATCCTCGGCTCGCACGGCGCCCACAAATTTTAACCCTTATGCCTTGTCATCCTGAACGAAGTGAAGGACCTCTCACAGGCCGGTTGATCAAACCGGGTAATTTGTGTGACCCAAGCTTCGACTGTGAGGTTGAACTCGCTCGTCTCCGGACTAACTCGCCGCTACCCTCTCGGCTTCGCTGTCCATGTCGCTCGTCCCACTCGCTCCATTCCTCGCTCTGCTCGGAATGACAAATCGCGCACATAGCGAACACAGACTTAGAACTATGAAAAAAATTCTTCTCACTTCCTTTGCGGCCTTCTCATGCGCTTTCGTAGCACAGGCAAAGTTGAACGTTGTCGCCACGCTTCCTGATTTCGGCTCGCTGGCGCGCGAAGTTGGCGGCGACAAGATCGACATCATCGTGCTGGCGAAACCAACCGAAGACCCGCACTTCGTCGACGCGCGTCCCAGTTTCGTTGTTTCACTGCGCAACGCCGACGTGTTGATCGATGGCGGCGCCGAGCTCGAGATCGGCTGGTTGCCGCCGTTGTTGCAAAATGCGCGCAATCCGAAAATTGAAGTCGGCAAACCCGGACGGGTGCAAGCTTCGCAGGGGATTCGTTTGATGAACGTGCCGACCAACGTAACTCGCGCGGCGGGTGACGTTCACGCGCTCGGCAATCCGCATTTCACCGTCGATCCGATCATTGCCAAGGCGATCGCTCAGCACATTGCCCAATCATTCGCCGCGCTCGATTCGGCGAATGCCGCATTCTACGAGAGCAATTACAAAAAGTTTGAAGAGACAATTAATTCGAAGCTACAGGCATGGGGCGCGGCAATGTTGCCATTCAAGGATCAACATGTCGTTGCCTATCACGATTCATGGCCCTACTTCGCTCACCGGTTCGGAATTAACATCGACATCTTCCTCGAACCCAAACCGGGAATCCCGCCTTCGCCGTCGCATTTGACCGAAGTAATCGCGCAAATGAAAGCGCAGCACGTGAAAGCGGTGATCGTTGAACCGTATCATGATCGCCGGATCGCGGAAAAAGTTGCCGGCGCGACGGGCGCGAAGGTAGTGGAATTTTCGCAATTCCCGGGCGGGATTCCGGCCACCGAAACGTATGTGAAACTGATCGATACGTTGATTTCGCGGCTTGCCGCCGCGCTCAAATAATATGTGGGAGGTAATGTTTTGGCCGATCGTGGCCTGCGTTCTGTTGCCATGGTTGCTCGTTTATCTTGGCCTTCATGTCGTCCAACGCGGAATCATTTTCATCGACATCGCGATGGCGCAGATGGCGTCCCTCGGAATTTGCCTGGCCGTTCTGTTGCATCTCGACCTTGAAAGCTGGACCGCCTTTGGCATCGCGCTGTTTTTTACGTTGATCGGCGCGTCGATCTTTTCGGTGACCGGTAAACGCAAGAGTCCGATCCCGCAGGAGGCCGTCATCGGAATTTCCTACGTCGTTGCGGCCGCAACCGCCGTTTTGCTGTTAAGCCGGGCGGCTGAAGGTGATGAGGAAATCAAGAACATGCTCATTGGCAACATTCTCCTCGTCACACCGCGTGAAGTTTGGGAGCGATTCGCGCTCTTCGCAGCCGTCGGCATCTTTCACTTCGCCTTCCGGAGAAACTTTCTGCTGGTTTCGTTCGATCGCGATGGCGCGTACCAGAAAGGATTGCGAGTGCGATGGTGGGATTTTATTTTCTACGCGGTCTTTGGCCTGGTCGTGACCAGTTTTGTACGCATCGCCGGTGTGCTGCTTGTTTTTAGTTATCTGATTGTGCCGGCGGTCTGCGGAATCAACCTCGCTCAGCGAATTGGCAGTCGATTGCTTGTTGGCTGGGTGATTGCGCTGCTAGGCGGAGTGGCGGGTTTGTTTCTTTCCTACTGGTGGGACTTGCCGTCGGGCGCGGCCATCGTTTGCACATTCGGCGCGCTTTTGATTTTGATTTCATTTGTTGGCCTCTGGCGCCGCCGCCTTATTCTTTCTGAATGAGGAACTCGCGCCGAAGTGAATGACGTCGTTTTCATAACCCTCCTGACCACGGGATTTGCCGTCGGATTTCTTCACGCTGTTATCCCGACCCACTGGCTGCCATTCGTGGTGGCGGCCCGGGCCCAGCACTGGAACAGAACCAAAACGCTGACCATCACCGGTTTGGCCGGAGCGGGACACGTTCTATTCACCACCGCGCTTGGAGTGTTGATCGTGTGGGGCGGCATGGCAATCAACAGCCGGATTGGCAACGCGTTTCCCTATCTGGCCGGCGGCGCTCTAATCGCGCTCGGACTCTTTTATCTTATTCGTCAGGTCAGAGGCGGATACGGACACGTTCATTTGTTCGGAAGCCATTCGCATCATCACGGAGATGGGCACACCCACAGCCACCAAGAGCGTCACGATCAAGTCGATGAAACCATTGAGGAAGAAGAACGCGAGATCGAACAAGATTGGTCCCGGCAAAGGTCCGACTGGACCGCGATACTCGGTTTGCTGGCTTTGCTGGCATTCTCGCCTTGTGAAGCGTTCCTGCCAGTCTTCCTGACGGGAGCGAAATATGGCTGGCGCGGTTTCGCATTATTAAGCGCCGTGCTCGCCGTTGCCACCGTCTCTGGAATGATCACATTCACGTGGCTGACTTTGCTCGGCCTGCAACGTTTACGTTTTAAGATGCTGGAAAAATACGAGCCGTTGATTGTCAGCGCCGTCTTCTGCGTGCTCGGAATTTTAGTGATTATATTGGAACGATAACGACATGGTCCACGATCATTCCCATTCTCACTCGACTTCGCCGCGAAATTTCAACGCTGCGTTTGCCGTCGGTATCGCGCTCAATACCGCGTACGTTTTGTTTGAAGTTGTTTTCGGCTTCATCGGGCACTCTCTCGCCCTGCTAGCCGACGCCGGTCATAATTTGAGCGACGTTCTGGGTTTGTTGCTGGCCTGGGCCGCGAGCGCAATGTCCAAGAGCCTGCCGACGAAGCGACGAACCTACGGACTTCGCGGTAGCTCGATTCTGGCGGCGCTGTTCAACGCCATCTTTCTCCTGGTGTCGGTCGGCGCCATCGTTTGGGAGGCACTACGCCGATTTAAAGCACCCGCTGATGTCGCTGCCACGACCATCATTTGGGTTTCATTGCTCGGTATTGCGATCAATACCGGCACCGCGCTCATGTTCAGGTCCGGCCGGGATCGCGATCTGAATATTCGCGGCGCGTTTTTGCACATGGCCGCTGACGCTGCAATTTCTGCCGGTGTCGTGATCGCCGGTTTTGCCATTCTTTGGACTGGATGGCACTGGATCGATCCCGTAATGAGCTTGTTGATCTCCGCGGTGATAATTTGGGGCACCTGGGACTTGCTACGCGAATCCACCAATCTTGCCCTGCAGGCAGTCCCAAGAAATATCGAAACGGAGAAAGTTGAGCGCTATTTGGCGCAGTTGCCCGGCGTCGCCAAGGTCCACGATTTACATATTTGGGCCATGAGCACCACTGAAACGGCGCTCACTGTCCATTTGGTGAAACCGGATGGAAACATCGATGACGAATTGTTGGCTCGAGTCTGCGACGACCTTCAGGAAAACTTCCGGATTGGTCACGTCACTATTCAGCTCGAATGCGGAAGTGAAGCACACCCGTGCAAGCAGGCAGCTGACCACGCAGTGTAGACAGAAACGACCTTAGGTCTTCCGGAAGCTGAGAGTAGTTGCCCACACCAAAATTCATTGATTTCAAAGGAAGGCTGTTGTAATCGGTTTACGTGTCGAAATTGTCGATCCTCCCGCTGGCTTTTGTCGCTGCGCTCGGTATGAGTTTTTCTGCGTCGGCTGAGGCGCAATTGAGTGGAAACCCCAACGCTTATAACCAAGGCCAGGGCACCTCTGGGACAGACCCCTTTTCTGGCGCTCCGGGCGTGGGCACAAGTGGCCGTTCAGGGGCGCAAAAACCGGACACATCGGACGCTACCAACACTGGCAGCGATACCGACGACACAGTGACCCGCTTAAAGACCAATGACAGTCTTGGCGCCGGGTCAATGTCGAGGGACGAAGGTCAGCTGACGGCCAAGCAGCGCCGACGGGAAAAGGTGTTGCACGTCGAGTCCACCGACAAACTTCCAACCAGCGGTACGGATCCAAAATTTCAAGGCAGCTTGCTCCATTCCGGCGTGACCTCGATCCAAGATGTTGGCGATAAGGCGAACGCCGAAACAGAAGTCCTGGACGAAAGCGACCCCCGCTTCAAAGCCAAACGTCTGGTTTTCAGTCCGGCCACTGAGGACGAATCCAAAACGAAGAAGAAGGAATCATCACGCACGAAAGCGGATACTTCGCCTTCGCCGAGTCCGTCCGCAACCGCTTCACCGACTCCATCAAGTCACTGATCGCGTTTCGGTTTTAGAAGCGGGAACAACACGACATCACGGATCGATTCCGCGCCGGTGAACATCATCGCCAACCGGTCGATTCCCAAACCAAGACCGCCCGCGGGCGGCATACCATGTTCGAGCGCGAGCAAAAAATCCTCGTCGATCTTCTGGGTCTCCTCGCCGGCTTGCTCGAGCAAACGTTTGCGCTGGACGTCCGGGTCATTGAGCTCCGTGTAACCCGGGGACATTTCCACGCCATTGATGATCAGTTCGTAAACATCGACCAGTCCTGGATCAGCCGCGTTCTGTTTCGCCAGCGGCACGAGCTCCTTCGGACAATGCGTGACAAACAGCGGATCGAACGTTTTTTCTTCCACCAGTTTTTCAAAGACATGCTGAGTCACTTCGAAGTCGGCCAGCTGCGGTAAGATTTCGAGTTTCAAATCCTTCGTCGCGCGCGCGCGGCGTTGCTCGCTGGAAAGCTCGAACCATTCCTTGCCCGCGGCTTCACGCACCAGATCAACATAACGCGCGCGCCGCCACGGCCGCTTGAGATTGATCGTGCGGGTCACGTTCCCGTTCACATCGCGATGCTCGATCATCAACGATCCGCAGACTTTCTCCGCAAGATGGCAGATCAATTCCTCGAGCAGATCTGCCATTCTTTCGAAGTTGGCGTAGGCCCAATAGATTTCGAGCATGGTGAATTCCGGATTGTGCTTTCGGGAAATTCCTTCGTTCCGGAAGTTGCGGTTCAATTCAAAAACCTTGTTAAACCCGCCGACCAACAAACGCTTGAGATAAAGTTCCGGCGCGATCCGCAAGTAGAGATCGAGATCGAGCGCCTTGTGATGCGTGCTGAAGGGCTGGGCCGCAGCGCCACCGGCCACCGATTGCAGCATCGGCGTTTCCACTTCGAGAAAACCGCGGTCTTCCAGAAAGCGCCGGATCTCCCGGACCATCAGGATCCGCTTTCGAAACGTCTCTCGCGATTGCTCGTTCGCGACAAGATCGACATATCGCTGCCGGTAACGCGCTTCAACATCCTGCAAGCCATGCCATTTTTCCGGTGGCGGCCGGAGAGATTTGGCCAGCACTTCGAATTTGTGCGCTTTCAATGTCGACTCACCGGTTTTCGTGAGAAAGCACGTGCCTTCGACACCGATGAAGTCGCCCAAGTCGAGCAGTTTGAAAATCTCCATCGCATCGGCGCCGACTTCTTTCTCGTGAAAATAAATCTGGATGCGTCCACTCGCGTCCCGAAGATCGACGAAGTGGCTTTTGCCCATGTCGCGGTGAGCAGTGATTCGGCCCGCGGCACGCAACGTTTCGCCTTCCTTGAATATCTGCCGGACTTCAGCGACGGAGCCCGACGTCTCAAACGCCCGGCCAAAAGGCTCGACGCCTTTTTCGCGAAGCGCCTCCAGCTTTTCGCGACGTTGCACGATTAATTCGTTTTCCGGCTCCATGTTCTCGCGGCTACGGAACGCTTTCTTTCCCCATTCCGCAATCCGAAATCCGCAAAGTGCCAGTCCGGGCCGCCAATCGGACGGACTCGTCCCGTTGGCGAGCTCGGACTTTATTGTTTGCCATCGAAAGTGCGGCGATGAGATACTCGGTGGTGGATCGAGCTCTCCGAGCTCGATGATAATCTAGGCGGCGCAGCCGCATTTGTTTAGCATCGCCCGCGGAGCGGCCGATCCACCTCACATGGCACTCGACCTTCCCAAGACCACCTCGAAACGCGACGGCCCGCTCGTAAAGCAGTTTTCAGTTTTCCTGCCGAACAAGGTCGGCGCCATGCTCGATATCCTGAAGTTGCTGAACGCCCACGATTATCACGTGATTGCCCTGAGCGTTTCGGAATCGACCGATTCGGCGATCGCCAGACTCGTGGTGAGCGATCCGGACGGCGTCGAAAAATTGTTCAAGGAAAGCAATATCGCGTTCGGCACCTGTCACGTCGTGGTGGTGGAAATGCATGAGGTTGCCAGCGAGTTGCCCAAACTGTTTGCCACCCTATTCATGGGCGAAGTGAATGTGCACTTCACTTATCCTCTGCTTATGCGCCCTCGGGGCCAGGCCGCGCTCGCCGTCCACGTCGACGACAATGACTGTGCGATCTCGGTTTTGAGCGGGGCCGGTTTCCAACTCCTCAGCCAGGGCGAAATCTCCCGGTAATGGCCGTCCCGGCATTGGCAGGCGAATGTTGAATATTTAGATACGACCCCTCCGGCTTGACAGGGCGGCCACGCGGTTTAGAGGAAACGACTACCCATGGCGTCCCTTTCATTCGTTTCCGGGTCGCGGACTGACAAGAGCTTTAACATCGGTCTCGGTCTGGTGATTCTTTTTGCCGCTGCGGAAATTGGAGCCGTCGGGATCCACTACATCGGACGCATCCGCCCGGCCCAGGTCAGCATCGCGCCACGCGAAGCTCCCGCGGCGCTTCCGTCAGCCGCGCCATCTGCGCCGCCCATGGCCTTGCCGGTAACTTCGCCCGCGGCCGCGCTCACTCCGCCAACCACCGTTTCTTCCGAAATTGATCGGCTGACCAAACAAGCTCAAGCCTCACGCGAGACTGGCGATACTGTGAATGCGCTGGCCCGCTTGCAGGACGCGGCGCAGCGCGACCCAAAAAACGCGGAAGTGCTCGCCGAGATGGCCATGATTTACGAGTCCACCCAGAATTTCGACAAATCCGCTGAGACCTGGAGGCGGGTGCAGGACATTGGCCCGTCAGCCGGTCAGCTCTACGACGTCGCGGACATGAAACTGAGAACCGGAGTTCCAGCATCGACGTCGACGTCGACCTCTGCTGCCGTGCCGGCACCCACCGCAATGGCCAAGCTCGACGTTGCCTCTTCGCGCGGCGCGGTGGAAGGAATTCCGCCGGGATCGACGCTCGGCATCAGTGATATTAACGCATCGGAGACACCGGACCCCGACTCCGAGACGAACCTAATGTTGCGCATCACCGTAAAGAAGCGCCCAAGCGCAGTGATCGATCACACGAAAGTGAAGATCCAGGTTTTCTTTTACGACACGGCTGGCGACAACGACGTTAAATTGACCGACGCCGACGTCAGTTACGAATGGTTGACCCCGAACCACGATTGGGCGGACAGCGCCGCTGAAACCCTGGCAGTGACCTACATCCGGCCGAAATCAAAAGCGAAAACCGCCGACGCAGACCTGGCTGCTGCCGCCGCCGCGATCAATCCGGCGAAGAAAGGCAAGCCGATGAAGGCAACTCCGTCCCCCGAATCTGGGTCGCGCAAATATCTTGGTTACATCGTTCGCGTTTATTATAATGATCAGCTGCAGGACAAACGCGCCGACCCAACCAAGTTGTTGACGCTGTTTCCTGCGCCCAACACCGCTCCGCCCCAGTAATGCAATTGCTCATCGTGCACCACGACCCCGAACTGGGTGAGGCGCTGGTGCAAATGGTGAAAAATTACACCCGTCATTATTGCAACCTAGTTTCAAGCGACGTTGGGGCAATGGATTGGAGCAGACGCCATCAGCGCTGCGATCTGCTTTTGACCCAACTCGATGCGGAAGGAATCAATGGTCTCGCCCTCGGTGCCGCGCTGAGCGAGATCTGCCCCGGTCTCCAGGTTTTGTTCTTCCCAAGTTACGCCGCTGACGAACGACGGCTCGAAATCGCTGAGACCAAGGTCTTCCCAGAGCCGATCTCGGGCGACGATTTATTGGGAGCGATCGAGCGCACTGAGCAGACACCGAACGATGCGCCCGATCTTTTTCACGTCGCCGACGTCTTGCAAATGTGCTGTCTCAGCGGCCGCAATGGAGCCGTGCAAATGGTCAACGACGGAAAGAGCGGACTTGTCTTTTTGTGTCACGGCAAGATCGTGCACGCTGAAACAACCGCTGGTCGCGGCCGCGACGCCTTGCTCGAAATCGTGACGTGGAGATACGTCGAGTTCGCCTATGAGCGCAGTGTCCGGGCGCCGTTGGAGACTATCAGCGCGCCCTGGAACGAAATTCTGGTCGACGTGGTGAATCGCGGGAACGAAGAGCACAAGTCGCAGCGCCAGTCGGCCTAGCACTTTTCTATGCAACTGCGTGGCTTTACGGTAGTTTACGCTTTCATGAAGTTGCGCTGGGCGCTGGTCGGTCTGGGGTTCGTCACGGGCAGTGCATTCGCGCAAATTCAGGTCGAATTGAAATTTCCACGACTCCAATACATAGCCTACGAGCCGGTGGTCGCGAATCTTACCATCACAAACCTGGCCGGTCGCGATGTCGATCTTCGCGACAATCCTAGCCAACCGTGGTTCGGCTTCGAAGTCAGTGACAACGAAGGCCGGTCGATCCCGCAAATTTCAAAGGCCGCTACCGAGTCGCTCAGCATCGGCGCCGGGCAGCGGGTCACCCGCAAGGTTAATCTCACGCCGTTGTATGGAGTGCACGATTTCGGCGCCTACCGTGTCCGCGCCCACATCTATTTTGGCGACGTGAACAAATTCTTTTATTCCGCCACAAGGGTTTTTGAAATCACCAATGCCCGTCCGATTTGGCAGAAAACGGTTGGCGTTCCGCAGGAGAGCGGCGCTTCCGGAAGCGCTCGTACTTACTCGCTGATGACGAACCGCTTCCCCGACCACACGTCGCTTTATGTCCGTGTCGAAGACAAGGACCGCGGGATGGTCTATGCCACTTACTCGCTAGGCCAAATCATCGCCTTCGATCAACCGCAGGCCGAATTCGATCATTCCAATCAGCTTCATGTTCTTTATTGCGCGGCCCCTCGAATGTGGTCCTATGCGCGGGTTGGTCTGAACGGCGAGCTTGTTTCCCGGGCCAGCTTTGCCGAAACGAAAAGCCGGCCGCGTCTTGTCCATTCCGATGATGGTGTGATAAGAGTTGCCGGTGGAATGATGAATACATCGGTGACCCAGGCGGCGCGGGATACTCAGCTTTCCGCGCGCCCGCCCAAGGGGCCGAACGAAGATTAGACATGCGCAAATACATTTTCATTTTCTTGGCGCTCGCGGGAGCGTGGAACGTTCCAACGGCCCGCGCTCTCCCCGCTCCCAGTACGCTGTCAGCGCGGGAACACCGCGTCAATGCGCCGGGATCAACGCCGACTCCGACTCCGGTTGCGCGTTCCCGCACCGCTGTTGCACCGGAAGGAAGCCGTCCTTCAACCACCGTTATCATTGACGCCGGCCACGGTGGATTCGATCGCGGCGGAATTGCGGGTCAGCGCGTGGACGAGAAGACAATGAACCTCGATGTTGCTCTGCGCCTCAGATCAGTGCTCCAACAGTACGGCTACCGCGTCGTGATGACGAGAGACCGGGACGTCTTTATTCCCTTGGGTACTCGCGTCGCCATTGCCAACGGCTACCGCGACGCGATTTTCGTCTGCATCCACTTCAATGCCACGCCGCGGCGTAGCGCGAGCGGTATCGAAACTTACTTTTACAGCTCGCAAAGTTTGGCCCTCGCATCGGCGATTCATTACTATGTCGCGGGCGGCGCGCCGTCGGCCAATCGTGGTGTCCGACGCCGCGGCTTTTTCGTTTTGCGAAACACGAGGATTCCTTCCGTCCTGGTGGAATGCGGGTTCCTGACCAATCCGGCTGAGGCCCAATACGCGCAAGATTCCGCATATCGGCAAAAACTCGCTCTGGAAATTGCGCATGGAATCCAAAACCGTGCTTCGGTAGCGCACATCCCCGGCGTCACGAGAATCGTCTCCAGTTCTTCCGCCGAGACGTTGGAGCCGGAGACGGTCCCGCTTCAACCGTTCATCGACCAGACACATTATCGCGATCCGGATTTGTCGCGTTCAAGGCACAAGCGGAGCTCGAAGAGTTCGAAATCGGCATCGTCGAAATCGAAAAGCAAGAAATCCTCCGACACGGCGTCGAGCACCAAAAGCTCGACCAGAAAAAAGAAATCCGCCTCACAGGCGGAAGATTGAGTTGGAATCGCCCGTTCTGAGCTCAGCGCAAATGCAGGCCGCTGAACAAGCGGTCTTCGCGCGCGGAACTAGTGTCGAAGCGTTGATGGATCAGGCGGGTGCCGGAGTCGCGCGCACGGTCAGGCAATTTTTTCCGAACCCGGGAACCTGTCTCGTTTTTACCGGCAAAGGCCACAACGGCGGCGATGCGTTGGTCGCAGCAGAGCAATTGCAGCAAATCGGCTGGAAAATCGACATCCGCATGCCGTTTCTGGAAGAAAATTGCAGCGAGCTCACCCGGAAGAAACTGAAAGTCTTACGCGAGTCGATGGCCAAGCCCGCTGACATAATCGATCGCGCGCCGCACACGATCATTTTGGACGGTTTGCTTGGAACAGGTGCGAAATCGTTTCTTCGCGAGCCGATCCGCTCCGCCGCGCGCGAGATCAACCAGCTGCGTCACGAGGAAAACGCGTTTGTCTTTGCGGTGGATCTTCCCACCGGCCTCGACGCCGATTCGGGCGAAAATGATCCTGAAGATTCCGTCGTGGCTGATTTCACGGTCACTATCGGGTTCGCCAAACACGGACTGATCGTCGATTCGGCACTCGATTTCGTCGGTCGCATTGAAGTTGTCCCGCTGCCTGGCCTCTGGACGGACGCGACCACGCCCAACGAACTTGTGGCCACTCCTCATTCGTTCGGCCCGATTCTCTCACGCCGAAAATTCAGCGCTTACAAAAACCAGTTCGGCCGAATCGGAGTTGTCGCGGGATCGAAAGGATTCGTCGGAGCCGCGATTATGACAGCGGAGGGCGCGCTGCGCGCCGGCGCCGGCCTGGTGGACGTTTTTGTGCCGGACGAAATCTACGAAATCGTTGCCAGTATGGCGCCGATCGAGGCGATGGTGAAACCAGTTCGCAAATATCGCGATCTGCTCGAGGAAAAAGTTGACGTTTGGGCGCTCGGTCCGGGCTTGGGAAAGGGACGCGCCGCGGAGATTCTGAACCTGATCGAGAACGCGCACCAGCCAATGATCGTTGATGCCGACGGACTGAACATTGTCGCCGATAAGATCGACATCCTTCGCAGTTGCCGCGGGCCGCGCTTGCTCACGCCGCATCCAGGAGAAATGCAACGATTGATGGACGTTGGCAAAATGGCACGAGCTGGGATTACGCGAAACTTCTGCGACCGGTTCCCGATCACGCTGCTATTGAAGGGAAGCCGCACCATCGTTTGTGAGCGCGGGAAGCCAATCAGTTATAACACTACCGGCAATCCCGGAATGGCCAGCGGCGGAATGGGCGATGTCCTTACCGGCGTTTGTGCCGGAATGGCGGGACGCGAGCTGTCTCTTTACGATTCCGGCCGGGTCGCTGCCTGGGCGTGTGGACGCGCCGCTGAATTATCGATCTTTCGAAAAGGCGAAAGCGAGGAATCGCTTCTCGCCAACAACCTTCTCGCGAATCTGGGCGGAGCATTCAACGAACTACGAAACCCGTGTGTCTGATGGTTGACTGAAGTCACGCCGGCTGTCGATTGGTGCCTTGTTTTTTCAGAAAGATTGAGGTCGAGGGCAAATTCGTTGAAAGTTGCGAGATGAATACACCCGATGGCACGGCCATCGAAACAGATGCCGCGCATCCGTCGCAGCAAAGTTGGCAGACTCGCCTCAAGAAGGCGCTCGGCCCAATAGGCGTCGCCCTTGTCGTCATCGCGAAGTTTTTTGCGAAGCTGAAATTTTTCATTCTACCGGCGCTCAAGTTCCTGCCAATTATTCTGAAATCGGGCGGAACGATGATTCTTTCCATCGGTGTTTACGCCCTTGTTTTTGGTTGGCAGTTCGCAGTGGGATTCGTGCTTCTTCTCTTTGTTCATGAGTGCGGGCACTTGATCGTGGCAAAGAAATTCGGATTGCCGGTCAGCGCTCCGGTCTTCATTCCGTTCATGGGCGCATTCATTTTGTTGAAGGACCAGCCGCGCAACGCCTGGATGGAGGCTTGTGTTGGAATTGGCGGACCGATGCTCGGCGCTTTGGGAGCTCTTGTTTGTAACTCTTTAGGCGAGATTCTGCATTCTCCCACTTTGCTGGCTCTCGCTTCCGCGGGGTACTTCCTGAATTTATTTAATCTGATGCCAGTTGGCTTTCTCGATGGCGGCCGGATCGTTACTGCTCTGTCACGCTGGCTTTGGTTGCCCGGATTTGCCCTGCTTCTTTGGTTCGGTTGGACCTATCCAAATCTGATTGTTTGGCTCATATTGATTACATCGCTCCCGCGCGTATTTTCGTTGTTTCGCAAACGCACCGAAGAAGAACAGCGCTATTTTGAGGTGACCCGGGCCCAGCGCTGGATCATGTCCATCATGTATTTCGGTTTGATCACGGCGCTCGCCCTTGGCTGGCACGTCGTGCATAACGAGTTGGCCGATTATGGGTTCGTCGATCGCGTCCATCCGCGTCACGCAATACCGCAATAACCTGCAACGTCTGGTTCAGTTCAGTGCGGCGGGTTGACCGCGAAAACTTTTTTCGGTTCGAGGCCGATTCTTTCCACCAGCGACACAAAACGTTTATCCGGACGAAGTGGTGCAAATTCCGGGGCAATACCAATGAAATGAAGCGATGAAGAGCGCTCATTGGCGGCGATTTCCAGTTCGCGCATCGCATCGTCGTACGCGCCAAGAGCAACGTAGACGTGCGCGTTCGCGTCGCCCGGTGTGTAACCCCCGCGAGCAGCGATCGCTTTCGCCAGCATCTCGCGGGCTTGCTCCGGCCGATTCATTCGCGCGTAAGTGATAGCGTAGCCAAAGGCCGGCCGGCCAGTCATCCCCAGCGCTTTTTCGTAGAGCGCAATCGCTTCGTCGAAGAAACCCATTTCGCGGTAGAGAGCCGCCAGCAACGGCTCCCCGTAAATAAAGGTGGGGTCGAGTTGCAGCGCACGCTCGCCGGCCACCAGCGCTTCATCGTACAAACCAAAATAGCGATAAAGCTCGCAGGCGGAATTGGCGACCCAAAGCGAAGCCGGATCGATAGTCGAAGTGCGCTGCAAATACTTGAGCGCTTCGTCACGATCGCCGCGGGCGGAAAGGAAGGCAGCCAAGAAGTAGTTGGTCGGAGTGGATTTTGGATCGAGCTCAATCGCCCGATAAAATTCGCGCGCCGCGCCGTCCATGTTCCAGTCTAGAATGCGCTTCGCTTCCCCAAGATAGACATGCGCTTCCGCGTCGCTTTTGTCGATTTTCAGCGCGTTGAGCGCGGCATCGCGCATTTTGGAATACGCTTGCAGTGGTGCGACATAAGCGTCAGCCAGCCAGAGCCACGATTTTGCGATTCCCGTCCAGGCCCGGCCGAAACGCGGATCCTTCTGCAACGCGTCCTCAAAGTATCCCAGACTTTTCCGCAACGCCTCCTCAGTGCTCTTGTCTGAATAGAAGAGACCCTGCAAATAGGAATCGTAAGCATCAAGACGGCGCGCCGGTGCCGGTGGCGAAATCGCCAGCTTCAGTTTCAACTTGTCGACGATCGCGCGCGTGATTTCGTCCTGAAGCGCAAAGATGTTTTGCATCTCTCGTTCGAACGTATCGGACCAAATCGTGAAACCTCTCCGCGCATCAATTAACTCCGCGGTAACACGGACGCGGTTCTCATCGCGGCGCACTGATCCCTCCAAGACGTGGTCCACATTCAGCTTTTTTGCGATTTCGCGCAGATCGGCCTTTTGATCCTTGAACCAGAAAGATGAGCGCCGCGCAGCCACCCGCAAATTGTCGATCTTGGAGAGAGCAGTCAGAATTTCCTCGGCAATGCCATCGCTGAAATAATCGTGATCGCGGTTCGGGCTGAGGTCGGCAAATGGCAGAACCGCGATGGAATTCTCGCTGGAACCGGGAGCCAACGCGGTGGCGATGTCTTTCAGGTTCGGCGTGCGCACGATGCCGTAGCGAGTGAGATCGAAAAACCACGAAAGCGTAAGAGCGACTGGAAATCCGACGATGATCAGGACAACCAGGAGCCGAATAAGCCAGTTCGGAACGTCAAACACCGGCAACACCTGGGCGATACCCTGAGCGAGCGCCCATCCGCCGACGAGGTAGCCAATCGCTATCGCGTAAACTTTTCTCCGCTTAAGCTCGGCGAAAAATTTCCCGGGATTCACTGAGGCGCCCGTTCGATCAGTTTTTGAAAACGCGGGTCGCTCCGCATCGGGTCCCATTCCCAGCGGTATTTCAGATCGTTCACGGTGATACTGTAGTTGGCGGTATCTACCGCTCCGGGAATAGACATCAAATGTTCGAGAAGATCGAGGGCCTTGGCGCTTTCGCCAGTGCGAGCGTAAATCATCGCCAGAACGGCACTCATAATCGTACCGTCCAACGCGTCTTTCGATTCCGGACGTAGTTCCACCGCACGCTTTCCTTCGATGACGGCCCGCTCCTTTTCGCCGAGCAGAGCACAGGCCAACCCAAGAAAAGCGTGACGCTCAGGAACGTCGGGCGCTTCTTTAGCCGCCGCGGCAAAGACGTCGCGAGCGTGCTGGAACTCTCTTCGGGCGCTCATTTCGTCTCCATGAAGCAGCGCAATCTCGCCAGCGAAAAAACTTCGGGGTGTGTCGACGCCGTTATAGTACGAAAAAGAATCGAGCGGAGAGGCTTGGAGGATCTGTGTCGCGGCTGCGACGTCGCGATCGATCAAACTCGTATCCATTCGGCACGCGCTAACCCCGCCATCCGGGTCTTTACCTTGCGGGATCGTGGCCATTTCGCTTTTAAGCCGCGCAGTGGTGCCTCTGGACCAAAATTCGACATAACCGATCTGCACTTTCGCGTTCAAGGAATCTGGCGTTAGCGCGAGAAGTCGTTCTCCAGTCGCCTGAGCGTTGGACCAGTCCCGTATCGCGCAATAAACGTACAAGAGGTCGCGGACGACATTCGCATTCTGGGGATCAAGCATTGAGATCTGGCGATAATCAGCAATGGCTTCCTGCCAGTTGCCCTGCCGGCGCTTAATCGCAGCCATGTCCCAGGGAACCGAGCTGTCGTTAGGCAAAAGCGTATGTGCGATCTGGAATTCCTGCAACGCTTTCACGTAATCCCGATCGAACCAATAATAGCAGAGTCCGAGCGCGTGGTGGCCCTCGCCAAGGTTCGGTTGCAGTTGCAAGGCAAGCAAAGCTTCGGCGCGCGCGGTCTTGCTCCATGTCCCAGTCGGTTCGAAAAAATGATAGATGCGTGCGCGCGTCATGGCGAGACGGGCGTGAGCGAGCGCAAACTTCGGATCTAGCGTAACCGCCTGAAGGTAAAGTTGCTCGGCGGTCCGGTAATCCTGCAGGAACGTGTCGGGTTTGAATTCGAATTCCTTTGCCTGGAGATAAAGATCGTAAGCTTGGGTATTCTCAGTTGGCTTATTGATAACGCGCTGAGTTTCGTCAGGCGTCACTTTCGCGCCCAGCGCCGAGGCAATCTCCTGGGCAATCTGCCCGTCAATACCTAACGAATCCCGCAAGGTGAGCTCATAACGTTTGGCCCACCGATGTCGATCTTGCAAGGCGTCGATCAGCTGAATATTCATGACGATTTGCTGGCCAACGCGGCGAACGCTGCCTTCCAGCACGTTGCCGACTCCAAGTGCTGTCGCAATATCGCGCAGGTTACGAGATTCCTTGCTGCCGCGATATTTCTCCACCGAGGTGCGGCTGATCACGCGCAAATCACGAATCTTGGCCAACGCCGTCAGGATATCGTCCTGAATGCCGTCGGCGAAATAGCCATTCGCTTTGTCGTCACTAAAATTTTCGAACGGAAGCACCGCAATGCTCTTTTCCGGAATACCTGACCGATTGACGCGTGTCTCATAAATCATTAGTCCGATCAATAAAACTGCAGCGACGATAACTGCATTTCTCCATTGAAATATCGAGGCGCTCGGTTTTCCGCTGCCCTTTTGCGCCCCTTTCAGCTTTTCCGGAGTGTTCCGGTTTCCGATGTCATCGTCGTAGAAATTGAAAACCTCGATCGTGACGCCGTGTTTCACTGCGCACTGGCCGAGATCGTGCAAGTAAGGCTGCCATTCCCGAGATTGGGCCAGGTCTTCGGCCACGCGTTTTGACAGCAAAATCTGGCCGGAATCCGCGCAATCCATAATGCGCTGCGCCATATTGATTCCGGCCCCGGCAACGTTCGTGCGCCCGTCTACGTCTTTCACGATGTTGACTGGGCCGCTGTGAATTCCCATCCGCAATGGAATCTCCAAATCCTTCAGAGCCCTGCTGATTTCAATCGCGCACTTCAGCGGCGCTTCCGGGCTGTTGAAAAAAACCAGCGCCATTCCGTCGCCGGCTGGTAACCGCACGAGCTTACCCGCGGTATCGGCGATTCGGAATTGTTCGGTGCCGCGGACGATTTGGTTGAGCCGATCCTGTATTTCCCGCTGTTCGTCGAGCAACAGTTTCGAATAGCCGACGGTATCCATAAAGAGAACGTGGCCGATCTCCATCTGGGCCGGCGGCTCAGGGTTCGCTGGCATGATGCGATCTTAGCTGGGCTGCGGCAGTTCCGCCAGAACAGCGCAACAATCCGCCGCGCTTTCGAATCGAACCCGTCGATGTTAGATTGTCGGATGGCTTTTCAGCTCGAATCGAACTACAAACCGCGCGGCGACCAGGGCCAGGCCATTGCCAAGCTGATTAAGTCGATCGAAACCGGAAATCGCCACCAGACGCTCCTCGGCGTCACCGGTTCGGGCAAAACATTCACGATTGCGAATGTGATTCGCCAGCTGGACCGGCCGACCCTGGTGATTTCTCATAATAAAACGCTTGCGGCGCAGCTCTATTCCGAGTTCAAGCAATTCTTCCCCAAAAACGCGGTCGAATATTTCGTCAGCTATTTCGATTACTACCAGCCGGAAGCGTACATCCCACGCAGTGACACCTACATCGAAAAGGATTCCTCGATCAACGAAGAGATTGAACGATTGCGGCTTTCGGCGACCAGCTCGCTGCTTTCACGACGCGACACAATTGTCGTCGCAAGCGTTTCCTGCATTTACGGCGTCACGTCCCCGGAAGATTACGAGCGAATGCTCCTCAGCGTAAAGCGCGGCCAGCACGTCTCGCGAGAAGCCGTGCTCGGACGATTGGTCGACATGCTTTACGAGCGCAATGACATCAATTTTTCGCGAGGCAAATTCCGAGTGCGCGGCGATGTGGTCGAAGTCTATCCCGCTACCGCTGACGAAGATGCGGTCCGTCTTGAATTTTTCGGCGACCAGATTGATGCAATTACTCGGTTCGATCCGCTGACCGGGCATGCGCGCGAATCGCTCAACCTGATTGTGTTTTATCCGGCAAAACAGTTCGTCACGCCGGCGGACAAGTTAAACCGCGCGCTTCAAACAATCCGCGCAGAACTGGAAGACCGGATCAAAGTTCTCGAATCACAAAACAAACTTCTGGAAGCGCAACGGCTACGCATGCGCACGGAATACGACCTCGAAATGTTGCAGGAAATGGGCTTCTGCAACGGGATTGAAAACTATTCCCGCCACCTTTCCGGCCGGCCGCCGGGCTCCAAACCCTACACAATCCTCGATTTCTTCCCGAAAGATTATCTGGTCGTGATCGACGAGTCGCATGCCACGATCCCGCAAATCGGCGGGATGTACGAAGGTGATCGTTCGCGCAAGAGCGTGCTGGTTGATTACGGATTTCGCCTGCCTAGCGCGCTTGATAATCGCCCGCTCAACTTCGACGAATTCATGAAGGCGACGAACCAACTCGTCTACGTCAGCGCGACGCCGGCCGAGTTCGAGATCCAAAACAGCGTCGTGGGAAACAAAGGCTACGCGCCGCATCACCGTCAGCGCATCGGCGAGCAGGAACTCGTCCCGTTTGTCTTGCCCGGGAAAAAACGTTCACCGAAGGGTGAAGTCCCTATTTCGCGGACCGACGATCCGCCGGAGAAATTCGATGTGCATACGCCGGGCGCAGCGCTTGTTGTCGAGCAAATCATTCGTCCAACTGGCCTGCTCGATCCGAAAATCACAATCAAAGCGCTTAAGAATCAGATCGACGATACGATTGAGCTTTGCCGTCAGCGCGTTGAAAAAGGCGAGCGAGTTCTGATCACAACGTTAACGAAACGCACCGCGGAGGACCTTGCGGACTATCTCCGGGACGTCGGTTTGAAGGTTCGATATCTCCACAGCGACATCGACACAATCGAACGAGTAGAGATTCTGCGCGGACTGCGGGCCGCAGAGTTCGACATCCTGGTCGGAATCAATTTGCTCCGCGAAGGCCTGGATCTTCCGGAAGTTTCTCTCGTGTGCATTCTCGACGCGGACAAGGAAGGGTTTTTGCGCAGCCAAACTTCGTTGATTCAGACTGCTGGTCGCGCCGCGCGTCACGTCAATGGCGAGGTCGTTCTGTTTGCCGACGTCGTGACTCGAAGCATGGAGGCGCTGATTTCGATCTCAGAGTATCGGCGCGCCAAGCAAATCGAATACAACGAAAAACATGGGATCACGCCGCAAACGGTGCGCCGCGCGGTCCAGGAAAGTTTACATACGATCTTGCGCGGTCGCGAAATCGAATCGTCCGTGATTCGAGAAGTCGGCGGCGATTTCGATCTGACGGAGCTGTTGCGAGAGCTTGAAGAAGAGATGCAGCGGGCCTCAGCCAATCTCGAATTCGAACGCGCTGCGCTTTTGCGCGACCAAATCATGGAAGTGAAAAGCGGAACCGGTTTGACGAAGATCGAGCCCAAACGACGACCCGTGAAATACACGCGCAATTCCGGCCGGCGGCGGTCAAGGGTGTAGGTGGATCGGTCTCTCTGAGGGCGATGTTAAAATTAATGCGGCTTTGCCGCCCGAAATAACAACGCGCTCGGAGATCGCGTTCCACCATCCCGTTCGCACGAAATTAGCTCTGTTAGCGGCGATGCGCCGCTTATCGATCTTCACACTCGCCCTGACAGCGTTCATTGTGTCGAGCGCAGTTCCGCAGGATCAATCTAACGTCGGCCTTAATTCGCTTACGGAAGTCGAATTTTCGCAGCTAAGCCAGCGCGACCCTAATCCGCTCGGCGAGAAAGCGCTGGCGATTCATCCTGACCAATGGAAGCACGCCGAAACAGAGCATTTCATCTATCACTTCGTCCACAGCTACGTTGCGACGCCGGTTTCGGTCGAAGCCGAGTTCCATTATCGCGTGATTGCCAAGGAACTGGAACGCGAGCAGCTCACCACCGATATCAAATCGCACATTTATATTTTCGAGCGACCCGAAGAATGGCAGCAATTTCAGATGTTCGGGCATTTGGAGCAATGGACCGGAGGGATTCACTCTGCCGGCAGCCTCTTCATCCAACGCAATCCGGCATACAAATTTAGCGATAACTCGCTCGGTCACGAAATTGTCCACCTTGTCCTGCACCGGTTTTACACCGATGGGATCCCATGCTGGCTGGATGAAGGATTGGCCCAGTTTATTTCGAAGGATGCGCATGCCAGTTATCAGCGAGCGCGCGGCTACATTAGCAAGCCGCACTCCGATCCGATCGCGCCCGGCGACCTGATTCCGCTGCCGACGTTGGTCGCAATGACTCATCCTCCGTCAGAACAGGTGCACACGTTTTACAATGAATCGGAGCGCCTCGTGCGCTTTCTCGAAACCACCGACAAGCCCAGCTTTCTGAAATTGGTGGATGCGCTGGCGCGGCATCAGCCTATCGAAACGGCTTTGGCCCAGTTTTATCCCACAAATTTCGCAACGGTCGGGGCACTGGAAGAGAAATTTCGCGAATACGCCTCAAAAGATCTCGGATCTTCTCTGCAACAGGCCAGCAACTAGGTGCAACGCGTTGATTCGCTCGCTTCCCGCCAGCTCACCCGGTTGGGCGGTCGTCCATGTCGCTCGGCTCCCGCCGGCTCCATTCTCCGAACGCGTTAATCATCTTCGGAGAAGGCCGCCGCTCTGCGGCGAACCAAAAGCCGGGCCCACTTTCGCCACACTAGCGGGAGCGTAATCCGATCCACCTTGTCGATTTTCTCTGCACATGCGAGAAACGCATGTGCCGAAAGCAAAGCCCAAAGCCGCAGCGCCCGCCAAAATTCACGCCGTTGTCGGTTCGGATGACGTCGAGGTTAAACATGTCGCGGCAGAGCTGGCCGAGAAATTGAAACCGGCAGATGCGGGGGACTTCGGAGTCGAAATCATCGACGGCGCAGCGGACAACGCCGACCAGGCCGCCTCACGGATAAGATCGACGATCGAAGCACTGCGAACGTTGCCGTTTTTCGGCGGCGAGAAGGTCGTATGGCTCAAGAATGCGAATTTCCTCGGGGACGATCAGAAAGCACGCTCCGCCTCGGTGCAAACTGCCCTGGAGGAGCTGACCGAAACGATTGACGAAGGATTTGGATCGGAAATCAGCTTTTTGATCAGCGCAATCGAGGTGGACAAACGGCGTTCGTTTTACAAATCGTTGGTCAAGCGCGCGGAGCTGCAGGTTTTCGAGAAGCTCGATTCCAGCCGCGGCGGTTGGGAGGAGGAAGCGACGGAAATTGTTCAGGCGCGCGCGAAGAAGCGAAAACTGCAATTCGATGACGACGCGCTGGAGCTTTTCGTTTTGCTCACCGGCGGCAACACTCGCGAGATCGAAAACGAACTCGAAAAGATCGACATCTATCTGGGCAAAGAGCGCGGCGTGAATATTGATCTTGTCCGCGAGATGGTGCCGCTCACCCGTGAGGGCGTAATTTTTGATTTGAGCAACGCACTGGCCGAGCGGGATCTCGAGCGCGCACTCGAACTCGTGAGGCAATTACTAGATCAAGGCGAGAGCGCGATTGGTATTCTTCTGGTCGCAATTCTTCCAACTGTTCGAAATCTGCTCCTGGCGAAAGATTTGATGGAACGCCATCGGCTTTCGCGGCCGCACGCGCCGTTCCCGTTCATCTCTGCGATTAACCGACTCCCGACCGATGCGACGGCGCATCTGCCGCGTAAGAAGGACGGCACAGTCAACGCTTTCGCACTCGGCATCGCTGCCCAAAACGCGCACCGTTTTGAAACGGATCAGCTGATCTCTGGCATGAAAGCGTGCCTCGCGGCAAATCTCCAATTAGTCACGACCCAACTCGATCACGAACTGATTTTGACCGAAGTCGTGGTGAAGATTTTAGGTAACTCCAATGTGGGAGGGACCTCAGTGTCCCGACGATCGCGGCACTAAGGCCGCTCCCACATTCTTTTAGCTTTCGCCGACTTGCTTGCGCGCGATCGGACCGATGTAGGGAATATCCCAACGAACGCCGGTGAAGGCTTTCACCGTGGCGATGATCCAGAGAACGACGAACGCGATATGCACGATCGCCGCGACAATCGCCCAGAAAAAAACTAGAATGCCGCCGATCCCCGGAATCGCACCAAAAATCGCATGGACGATCGCCGAAACGATGTTGAACAGAAACCAGGCAAGGCCAAAAATGATCGACTGCATTGAATAGAAGCGCACGAACGAGTCTTGCTTCTCCAAGATAAAAAAGACGATACCGCCGATGAGCGGAATGCAGGCAAGCGCGGCCGCCACGTTGGATGGAAGCCCAGTTGATTTCGGAGAATCGGAGACGGGCGGCGGAGGCGTTGGCTCGTCGGGCATGAAGTACTTACACAGGATGTAAGGGGTTTCGTCAACTCCGAATGCGTTCGCGGCGCGGCTCCGAGGATCCGAGGATCCTCTCGGGCAAGCAGTTTTGCTTTTCCAACCAACAAAAGCCAATACCGTTCCCCCGTGACTTCGATTGAGATTCAGTCCGCCAAACACCGGTATCGTGTGCTGATCGCCTCGGACTTGTTGGCGCGCGCGGGCGAGATATTCAGAACAGAACAATTGCCGCCCGAACGGTGCGCGATCATTTCGGATACGAACGTTGGGCCGCTGTTTGCCGGAGGTCTCGCGAAAAATCTTAGATCGACAGAGTACGAACCGAAACTGATTACAATTCCGGCCGGCGAGGAGTCCAAAACCCTCGAACAGGCCAGCGAGATCTGTGAACAGATGCTGGGCGCGGGCCTGGACCGACAATCATTTGTGATTGGCCTTGGCGGCGGGGTCGTTGGAGATCTTTCTGGTTTTGTGGCCGCGATTTTTGCGCGCGGGATACGGCATGTGCAAATCCCAACAACGCTTTTGGCGATGGTCGACAGCTCGATCGGTGGAAAGACGGGCGTCAACGCGCGAGCCGGGAAAAATCTTATCGGAGCTTTTCATCCGCCTACGCTGGTGCTCGATGATGTCCGCGTTTTGAAGACGCTGCCACAACCCGAGATCAATCAGGGCTTCGCCGAAATCATCAAACACGCGACCATCGCAGACGCGGAAATGTTCTGCGATTTAGAGGAGCTGACGAGCCCGAAACTTGACGGCTTTAAGCCGTCAAGTCTGGAGGAACTGATTCGGCGCAACGTCGAAATCAAATCGCGCATTGTTGAAAAAGACGAGCACGAGCGGCGAGGCGAGCGCGCACTGCTCAATTTCGGCCACACCGTGGGGCACGCGATTGAACGCGCGGCCGACTATCGCGGAATCGCGCACGGCGAAGCGGTCAGCCTCGGCATCGTCGCGGCGGGTGAAATCTCAATGAAAAAGGCCGATCTTCCAAATCAGGAACGCAAACGAATTGTCGATCTTCTGCGCAAATTTGGATTGCCGACCCAGCTTCCGAAAGATCTTTCACGTGAGAAAATTGTCGAAGCCATCAAGTTCGATAAAAAATTCGTGCGCGGTCAGATCCGATTTGTTGTTACGCCGAAAATCGGCTCAGCGCATTTGTCATGCGACGTGACAATGGATGACATTCAAGCCGCGGTGGAGAAGTTGTAGAGGTAGGCGTGTCACCTGCAACTTATTCGACTCGGTTGCGGCCGACACGGCAGCCGCTACAGAAGAGGATCATTTTCGCGCTTCGCGATAATAGTCCGCTAGGCCGTTTGCCACGCTGTCTGCGTATTCCCGAAAAATGCTTTTGCGTTCGACACCGTTGATTTCCTTCGTGCCTTCATAATCGCCCGCTTCGATGCGCGCATAGCCATCCTTGCTGTTCATGACGTAGGGCTCGCAGTAAACCACCGGACAGCGGTAGATCCGGGTGGCGAGAAGATTGCGCGCATAAACATTACCGCTCGATCCGACTTTCGTCGTCGTCAGTGTGGTCGGATATTGATAAGCTGGCAGGCTTGTCGCCTTGGCCATAGACGCCGCGACCGTATCGGCGATCGGCAACTCTTCATCGTAAGCGCGGCTGAGCAAACGCCGGATCATCTCGAAGCGCTCGTCATCCAGGGCCAGCTCGTCCTGCAAGTACGAACCATTCACCAGCAAATGAAGATGATTGTTGTCGATCAACGTCGGATTCGCGGGATCGCCCCACCCTTCCGCATTAAAATGAAGGCACAGAACGAGATCGGGATGCAGCTTTGTGTTCACCAGCACCGCCCGGCGTCGGATCTCGCTGTAGCGATAAAACAGCATTTCACTTTGCCAGCGGATCGTTCCTTCTTTCGCCGGGTCCATCGGGTTGAGCACCTCGTCACGCGGTCGCGGAACGCCGTTCTCAATCAGGATCTTTTTGGCGAGATCGACAAAATCGCGTGGCCGTTTGGAAGTGATCGGTTGAGTGCTGTTGCGAACGAACAACACTGTCGCGCCAAGTCTTTTTAGTCGCGTCGCGAGCAATCGCGATACCCGCAAGGTCAGGTCGCCTTCGGTCACTGGCTTGGTGTCGCCAACCTGGAACCAGCGCTCTTCCATTTTCGCCCAGCGTCCACCGAGATGACCGGGATCAAGCGCGATCCGCAATCCGCCGAGCGGCTTGTCAGGTTTTGTGGGCGGCAAAGATTTCGCAGGCCGCCAGAGTCGCGGGATGCGCGCTTCCGAATTTTCATCGGGCGCGAACTGGAGAGTAAAAACCTTGCCCGAATCCCGACTCGACACGATCTGCGCGGAATCGCTGTCGATCTTGATGAGATCATTGGGGATTCCGTGCGTGCAATAAACATCATTAAGGAGATGCGCGAATTCGTCGTGGGTGATGGTGCGTTGATAGTTCTCGAGGACATCCCAGTTCGGTTTGGTGCCTAGAATGCCGAGGTTGTCGGCGGCAAGAAGGGTCGAGGATACCGCGAACCATGCGAGCAAAAATGACGAAGCTCGAATGACGAATGACGAATGAATGACGAAGCTCGAATAACTGAACCTCGCGTCTGAAGGTTGCCACGATGATTTGGGCTTTGTCATTTGTTATTCCTTCGACATTCTGTCATTCGTCATTTGTCATTTTCAGCACGATCCTGTTCAATGCTAACGGTACTTTTTCTCGGAGATATCGTGGGCGAGCCAGGCCGCAACGCGGTCATCACCCGACTTCCGGAATTAAAGGACCAGCATGGGCTCGATTTTATCGTGGTAAATGGTGAAAACGCGGCCGGCGGCCGTGGCATTACCGGCAAAATCACGATCGATCTTCTGCGCGCCGGCGTGGCCGTGGTGACAACTGGCGATCACGTGTGGGACCAGAAAGATATTCTAACGTTTATCGGTACCGAACCGCGACTGTTGCGGCCGGTCAATTATCCTTCCGGTGCGCCGGGAAACGGATCGATCGTGCTGGAAACGGCAAAGGGAAAAATTGGCGTGATCAACGTGCAGTGCCGCACGTTCATGCAGCCGATCCTGGACAATCCATTTCATGCGATGGAGGCGACCGTGGCCAAGATGCGCGAGGAGACTCCAAACATCATCGTTGATGTTCACGGTGAAACTACGAGCGAGAAAATTGCGATGGGCCGTTTCCTCGACGGCAAAGTTTCGGCAGTGCTTGGAACTCACACTCACGTGCAAACCGCGGACGAACAAATTCTTCCCGGCGGCACGGCGTTCTTGTGCGACGTGGGGATGTGCGGCCCAGTGAATTCCATTCTCGGGCGGGCGGTCGAACCAATCATGAATCGTTTCGTTTCCAATTTACCGGCCGCATTTCCGGTTGCGGCCGGGGACATTCGCCTGCGCGGCGCGGTGGTCCAGATTGACGAGAAAACGGGGCGGGCTGTGCGCATCGCCCGCCTGGACGAGCCGGGACCGGCTCAGGCCGCAGCCGAGCCGGAACCAAAGGTCGACATCGAACAGGCGCCGACTCCTGAGCAAACCTGAAGGAAAAGCGGCAACAATTGTGATGGCCAATTTTGAATTGTTTGGTCAATCTAACCGTCAACCTCGCTAACCATGAAAACACTGTTTGTTGTCTGTCTCGTAATCACATTGGGCCTGTCGATTGCGCCAGCCGCCCAACAGGAAGGAAACCCGGAAGCTGCCAAGATCGCACGGGAAGGAGCGCAAGCTGCCAAGGACCAAAATTGGGACAAAGCGGTCGAGCGATTTCACAAAGCCAGTGAGATAGATCGCAAATTCACGACGAGCCTCGCCCTGGCGTATCAACAGCGTGCCTACGCCTATGCCAACGACAATAGGTTTCAGGATGCGATGAACGATTTGAACGAGTCGATCAAAATTAAACCCGACCCGCGCGCATACGAGCAACGCGCTGCGATTGAGATGAGGATCAATGATTACGATAAGGCTCTGGCCGACTATGCTGAGGCGGGCAAGCTCAGTCCCGGCGACATCAAGTATCACAACTATCGGGCCTACATCTACGAAACCCGCGGTGATCTGCAAAATGCGATGGCTGAAAACGACGCGGCCCTTAAGATAAACGGCAAGAACAAAGAAGCGCTCGACCGAAAAGCCCGATTACAAAAGATCCAATCGCAAAATGCGATGCCGAGTACGCCGGTGCCAGCTCCGCCGAAGAAACCATAAGCCAGGTCTCGTTAACCGAGACGGCGCTCAGGATTTGCTGCCGTTTTGAGATTCGGCCGCCGCGGTTGTTTCTTTCGGCGGCGGCAAAAAACGCCGTTTGCGGCGATTCGCCGGCAACGGCGTCAGCGTCATGGTGATGTTGCGGCCGGTAATCTTGGGTTCCATTTCCACCTGCGACATTCCGGAAAGATCATCACGCACTCTTTCCACCAGCTGCATCCCGAATTCCTGGTGCGCCATTTCGCGGCCACGAAATTGCAGCTGCACCCGCACCTTGTTCCCGCGCTCGAGAAATTCTTCGCCGTGGCGAACCTTGGTCAGGTAATCGTGCTCGTCGATATTCACGCGAAACTTGATCTCCTTTAGTCTCGCGCCGCCCGCCTTTTTATCTTTGTCGTGCTTGGAAAGGTCGTAACGGAATTTTCCAAGCGCGACGATTTTACAGACCGGCGGATTGGCATTCGGGGCAACTTCGACGAGATCGAGCCCCCGGTTCGTCGCTTCCCGCAAGGCGTCCGACAATTTCATAACGCCAAGCTGTTGGCCGCTTGCTCCCAAAATGACCCGGACTTCGCGAGCGCGAATGCGGCCGTTTACACGAAATTGCGGTTGCAGATTATTCTAATCTCCTTGCCCGCGAGATGGGAGTGCGCCATTTCGCCGGTATTTTTATCCTTTCGCATTTCATCGACATCCACTTTCGCGATATGCCGATACACTCTGCTTTGCTGCGACTGCGAGGACCGCCGCAAAGTGCCCGCGTCATTAATCGCGAGCCGAAGGGAAGATGTAGGCAACATTTGGACGCTGGCAAGACGAATCTCGTTTACTTTGACCGAACCCGTAAAGCAGGACAGATGCCGACAAAATCACTCGCCGATCAATGGTTCCAATTGCACCACACCGCGATTCCTAAGCTTGCAAATCATTTAGCCGGCGGATCGCCGAAGTGGGCTTTGTGGGTGGCATAAAAATGCGCGTCGTCGAGCATGCTGTCGATCGTTGCCGCAATCGGTTCGAACCGTACGATGCCGGAAAAAATCGCCCGATCGCCGATTTCCGAATCGATGACGAACGTCGGCCGCTGCGTGACCTGCATGGCGTGGAATTCAGCCGTCGAATCCCGAAGGCGTTTTTCTACGGCCGGCGATTGCGCAGCTTCCAGTAATTTTTCCTTGTCGAGTTTCGCCGCGTTTGCGGCAATTTCGGCGCAAACGTTCCAATCACTTACTTGTTTCCCCTCGCGCAATGCCGCGTAACTCAGCGCGAGCCGGACGCGATCGTCAATGATTCCAAAGTCTTTCGCCGCTTCGGCAACTGCGTTTACTGCCAGCCATTCCTTCAAACTGGCGTCGTACCAATCGGTGTTCAGCATGAACGGTGATCGCATCAACATTCCGCTGCGGCGATAGAACCATTGCTCCTGCTCGCGCGATGTGGGCAAACCGCTCGGGTCCATCATCGCGATCTTCCACTGGAAAGCAACGCGACCTTCATAACGCTTTTTTAGTTGCGCCCACGTTGGCTCGGACCAAAAACACCAGGAAGAAACCACTTCAAGATAATCGGTAGCGGTGATTTGCATGCTCGAATGTTAAAGGCGTTACAAAAGTTACAAGGCGAAAAAACCAGTGAAGCCGAATGACATCAGCCTTGTAACGATGTAACTCTCTTAACTTTTTATCCGCTCGTGGACCTGAATCACATTTTTCTTTTTGTGGCTATTGTCTCGCCCTTTCTCGTCCTGGCGCGGGCATGGCGGCCAGGCGGGATGTTTCGGGGCTGGCGCGTGGCCGCGGTCCTTGTCCTGGCGATCACTGGAGTCGCCTGGTTTTTGAAGCCGGACATGGCCGGCTACATCGGTGGCGGCGCCTGGTTCGTTCTCTTGTTCTTGCCGGCGGTCGGGCTGCGCAAAGCATCGCAGTTGGCCGAACAAGGCCGATATGAATCGGCACTGCGATTGGCGATCTTCCTCCAGTGGTTGCATCCCACCGCGCAGGTGCGCGAACAGCTCAGAGTTTTCCAAACGCTCGCGTCGCGCTGGCATGGCGTTACCGCGGTTCGGTCTCGGACCTCGTGGAAGTATGCGATCTATCTGCGACTGAAAGAATCGCCAGCCGTATTCCTTTTCGTTCTCATCAATGTCGTCGTCTTTTATGTCGAATGGCGGAGAGGCGCTTGGGACTCTCCCATCGTCATGCGTCGACTCGGTGCTTTGGATTACGCCGAGGTTATCGGCGACGGCGAATTTTGGCGCTTGCTTACCGCGTTATTTCTTCACTACGGCTGGGCTCATCTGATTTTTAATCTATTCGCGCTGTATGTCCTTGGGCCGCCGCTCGAACGAACAATCGGCTCCATCCGATTTGCGATCGCTTACTTGGTCTCCGGGATCGGATCCACCGCCGGCGTAGTCGCGCTCACCCTGCTAAGAATCGTGCACCCGGCGGAATTGGTCGGCGCATCCGGGAGCGTGATGGGGATCGTCGGCGCGTGGGCGGGATTTCTCCTTCGTCATCGCCACGTTTTGGGGGTTAAGCAGCGACTACTCAACATTCTGATGATCATCGTAATTCAGACCGCCTTCGATATTTCCACCCCGCAGGTCAGTACATCGGCGCATCTTTGCGGCCTGGCCACCGGATTCCTGGTTGGGCTCTATCTCGCTCCGCGCCGGCGGCCGCTGGCTGCGCCGTAGTCGCGCGGTTGTTGGACGAAGGCGGGATCCAAGCCAGAATCTGGCGTGAGTTATGCAGCGGAGAAACTTGCCGCTCGACAATTTTTCGCCAATTTGCCATTTCGCCGCTACCCATGCCGACGTTTCAGATCTATAACGTAATTCCCACTCTTCCGGCGGCGCTTGAGCCACTGCGAGAAATCACCTTCAACCTTTGGTGGACCTGGGAACCGACAGCCCGGCGTCTGTTCCGCCATCTCGATCCCGATCTTTGGGACCGGACGAACCACAATCCGGTGCGCATGCTCCAGCTTTCGCGTCAGGCGCGGTTGGAAGAACTGGCCCAGGACAAAACCTTTCTCCGGGAACTCAAACAGGTTCATGACGCGTTCCGGAACTATCTGGCCCGCCAGGATACCTACGGCAAAACTGGACCCGGTGCAGCCATCAAGAAACCGATTGCGTATTTTTCGGCCGAGTTCGGTTTTCACGAATCGATTCCTAATTATTCCGGCGGCCTCGGCATTCTGGCCGGAGATCATTGCAAGTCTGCCAGCGATCTCGATTTAAACTTCGTCGCGGTTGGACTGCTTTATCGCCACGGTTATTTCCGGCAGGAGATTGACAAGGACGGCGCGCAGCAAGCGATCAGTCTCAATCAAAATTTTCATCATCTGCCGATTCGAGAGGTGCAACGCGACGGAACCAATTTGCTGATTTCCGTTCGAATCCTCGACCGCGAGGTCTTTGCGAAAGTCTGGCAGCTTCAAGTCGGGCGGATCAGCCTGTTTCTTCTCGACACCGACACGCCGGAAAACAATGCCGAAGACCGTCTCATCACCTCCGAGCTCTATGGCGGCGATCAGGAAATGCGGATGCGTCAGGAGATCGTGCTCGGAATCGGCGGCGTCCGAACTCTCAGTGCGCTCGGGATCGAGCCGGAGGTTTTTCACATGAACGAAGGCCATTCGGCGTTTCTAGCGCTCGAACGGATTCGTCGAAGAGTTGTCGACAAGAAACTGGATTTCTATTCCGCGCTCCAAATCGTGGCCGCCGCGAATGTTTTCACAACCCACACGCCGGTCCCAGCGGGTAACGATTCGTTCCCGCGCGACATGATGCGGAAATACTTTGGCGACTTCGCCAAGGAAATCGGCCTTCCGTTCGACGAGCTTTTCTCGTTCGGCCAAACGCGGGTCGATCGGTCGGATCCGTTCAGCATGACAATCCTCGCGCTCCGAATGAGCCGTCATTCAAACGGTGTGAGCAAATTGCACGGCGAGGTCAGTCGTTCGCTTTGGCGCGACGTCTGGAACGCCGTGCCTGCCCACGAGGTGCCGATCGCCAGTGTGACGAACGGTATTCACACAAAAACCTGGATGGCGCCGGAGTTCTCCGCGCTCTATCGAAAATATCTTGGCGAATGGGAGGAACGCATTACCGAGCCGGATTTCTGGCGGCGCGTCATGGACATTCCAGATGCGCAGCTCTGGGAAGCGCACCAGAAATTGAAACATCGCCTCGTCGAGTTTGTTCGTGAACGGGTGCGCTTGCGACGTCAACGCATCGGCGATTCGCCCGAAGCGATTCGTACTGTGAACAAGATCCTTGATCCGGAAGTGCTGACGATCGGTTTTGCGCGACGCTTTGCGACTTACAAACGCGGCGCGCTGTTATTCAGCGACAAAGAACGTCTGAAACGTTTGCTCAACGATACGACGCGTCCGGTGCAATTCATTTTTGCCGGCAAAGCGCATCCGCGCGACGAAGGCGGCCGGGCTTTGATCCAGCAAGTCTATAAATTCAGCCGCGAAGCGGGATTCGAAAACCGTGTCGTGTTTCTGGAAGATTATGACAGCTACATTGCGCGCCGATTAGTGCAGGGTGTTGATCTTTGGCTAAACACGCCCCTGCGGCCGATGGAAGCCAGCGGCACTAGCGGAATGAAATGCTGCCCGAACGGTGGAATCAATCTCAGCGTGCTCGATGGCTGGTGGCTCGAAGCGTTCAACGGAAACAACGGATGGGCGATCGCGCCTGAAATCAACGACGGAACGGTTGAATTCCAAAGCGAAGTCGATTCAAACAGCCTTTACCAACTGCTCGAGAACCAGATCATCCCGCTTTATTACGCCAAGCCCGACGGCAAACTGCCGCTCGCCTGGCTGCAACTAATGCGGGAATCGATTCGCAGCGTCACACCGATCTTCAACACGCACCGGATGGTGAAGGAATACAACGAGCGTCTTTACATTCCGGCCGCGCGATCCCACGAAAATTTCTCGCAGAACGGCTGCGAACCGGCGACTCACCTAAGTCAGTGGAAATCGCACATGCGCAAAGTTTGGCCGCAAGTGCGGATCTACGACGTGCAGGTCGGCAACAAAGATCGGCAAAACATTCTGGTCGGCGAATCGCTTCAGGTCAGCGCTCACGTGAACCTGGGCGACGTCGATCCGAGCCACGTCCGGGTCGAAGCGTATCACGGCGAGGCCGACAACGGCGGAATTAAGAATCCGCTGGTTACGGTTTTGAATCCGAGCGGGCGCAACGGCGACGGCAGTTACGTTTATCAGGGATCAGTGCCCGCGTCGGAAAGCGGCGCCTACGGATTTAGTGTTCGCGTTATTCCGACCCATCCCAACATGATGCAAGCGCACGAACTGCGCTTGATCACCTGGTCGTGAGGGCACTGTAGTGGCGGACGTGTCGCCCGCCTGATTGCAGCCGACACGGCTGCCTCTACAGCATTCAGTCGATTGCGCTAACCGTGCGCATGAATTTGGAAAAATCTTTGCCGTTGAGGTGACGGTTCAACGCCCGCCGTCTTCTGTAATTATTCCGTCACGGGAACAACGAAGCCCGTCGGTCTTTAGTTCGACGAATTTCTTCTGCTTCTCGTCAATCTTCCATGCGCTCACTGCTGGAAGAAAATCAGAACCAGCCTCATTCTTTAGCACACCAATCGCGTAGTCCGGGAGATCCTTACCGTTTAATTGGCACGAACCGACGAATTCTGGCGACTGCTTCGAATGTTTCGGAACTTTCAGCGCGTCGCGGACAACATCTCCATCTTCGAGAACGGCGTACTCCTCTCCGCAGACTAGCCAGAATATTAAGTTTAAACCGTCTGAGATCTCGTCAGCGCCCAGATCCTTAAGTCCCAGGTCCTTGTGCCGTGCTTCAATGACAACGACCCTCTCATTCGACGTTTTTCGGCCGATAAGAGCTTTTCGAATATCGGATCCACAGCGGACCGATTCAAAACCGTCCGCACCGAAAATGCTGCTCACACACAAGAGCAGAAGGACGAGCAGTAAAATCGCGACATTTTTTCTTCTCGGTTTCACTTAAGGGAAGGTTGAGAAAATGCTTAGCTGGAGCGGCAGAAGTGAACAAGCTGAAACTAATCGAGCGGCCCACAGGGCCGCGGCTACAACTGTTCAGTCAATCGCGCTGAGGGAGCGCATGAATTCGGAGAAATCTTTGCCGTTGCGCGCGGCTTGATTGAGCGCTTCGAGTCGCGCATCAGCGAATGCCTCCGGCAAACCGACCCGGCGTGAAAGCGCGCCATTGGCAAATACCAGCTCGTCCCATTGAATCGACGCGATCTGATCGTTAAACCGCGCGACGGACCGTCCGCGAAAAAATGCCCGGGTCGTCTCGGGCGGAGTGAAGATCGCGGTCTTGATCTCGTCCTCTTTCACGAGACGGCGGACCGATCCCTGGCGCGCCAACTCATAATACAAGCCCGATTCAAGATCGACATTATGATATTCGAGATCGATCGATTGCAGCCACGGATCAGTCCAGGAAAGTTTTTCCTCTTCCTGTAACGCGTTAAGCAAAAATTTCTTGGATGCCCAATCCACCCGGTCGCGTGTCGCCATCACGTCGCGCTCGAGATCGTTCAAAACATTTTCCCATTCCTGCAAAATCCATTGCCGATCTTCATCCGGTACTTCCGTCTCCACCTTCGACGCCGCGCGAAGATAAATCCGTTGCACTTCGATCGCAGAGATCTTGCGGCCATCTTTGAGTTCGATGATCCAGTCGTAATTTTGATCGCGGCTGATCGATTTGTTGGCGTCGATCGGTTGCGCGATCTCGAGCTGCGGCGCCTGACCGCGTTCGATCAAATCGAGAACCAGCGTGGTCGTTCCGATCTTGAGCGCGGTCGCCCACTCGCTCATGTTCGAATCGCCAAGGATTACGTGAAACCGGCGATAACGGCTGGCGTCCACGTGCGGCTCATCCCGCGTGTTGATCAACGGGCGGCGGTTCATGGTGTCGATGCTCACTACAACACTGAAGAAGTCCGCGCGCTGCGAAATTTGATAAACGCCCGGCTGCCCGGAAGCGCTTTCAGCTTCGATGCCCATTTTGCCCGCGCCGGCGAATATTTGTCGCGTGATCAAGAACGGCAGAATCGCGCCGACAATCCGGTCCCACGGGACCTCGCGCTTCATCAGGTAATTGTCGTGACAGCCGTAGCTGTGGCCGAAGAAGTCGGTGTTGTTTTTATAAAGCCGGACCTGTTGTCCGTTCGGCAGTTTCAAATTTCTGCGACGGGCGCATTCGGCCAAAATGCGTTCGCCGGCCTTGTCCTGAGTTACGATTTGTCGAATCGTTGTGCATTCCGGCGTTGAATATTCAGGGTGCGCGTGATCGTTATAAAAGCGGGCACCGTTCGAGAGAACGAGGTCGCTTTTGATTTCCTCGAAGCTGAGCGGGCGGTTCTTGTCGATCTCGTAGTAAGCCGATTCGTCCGTGTCCTGCATCAGTGCCTTTGCCCGAAATCCACGAGCGTCGAGATGTGGATCTTCAAGCTCGTAGTCCCATTTCATGTGAGCGCCGTGGTCGGTGTAGTGCCGCACCAGCTCGATCGACTCCGCCACCACATCGACCGTTTCGGCGCCGTTGACGGTGATGCCGTATTCCGTCTCGAGACCAAAGACGCGCTTCATGCTGGTCCTGATTTTGTAGGAGAAGCTGTCACCTCCTCGTCACTAATTGAATCCAGACAGAACGGCCAATCTTCGGCCCGTTGAATCAGTACCGCCCGAACTGGATTCTCTCGCACGTAAATCCATTTGTTTCCCAAATCTTTGTCCGAGCGTAACAAACGATCAAAGCAGCCTGGCCGCCATTCCCATTGTTGACCGGCAAGGCTTTCCGAGAATCGAGGTGGCTCCGCCATGGTAATCGGGAAGCTAACAGCTTCCCCTACAGTTTAAATGATCCCGGAACCTATTTGATCGGCCGAATCCCGGATCGGTTTGACCGGCGCGATCTTGACCACGTTTTCCGGATCGTAATCGATCAGCTTCAGCCAGTCTTCCGTGATATCGGTCGTCGGAAAGATATCGTTCTCCTCGTACTCAGCGTTGAAGGCGAGTTGCAAATCCATCTCACGAATCCCCTGCTCCTGATTCGTGGCAATCGCACGTTTGATAGCCATCGCCTTGGCACGCTCCACGATCGAAGCGATGATCGCGCCGCTGATGAGGTCGCTCCGATACAGAATTTCCTTGCGGCCGCTTCGGAGCGTAACTTCGAGGAACTTGTTCTCCTCGCGGCGAGTGAATTGCCAATCGACAAAGCGCTCGATTAATTTGTCGACCGCTTCGCCAATATGCGCAGCTTCTTTGGACAGCGCGCCGTCATAAGGCAAGTCTGGCGTCAGGTAAATTCGGTAGATATCGCGCGCACCGTCGCGATTCGGACGGTTCACTTTGATTTTGCGATCGATCCGGCCCGGACGAAGGATCGCGGGGTCGATCAAGTCGGCGCGATTCGACGCCAGAATAATAACGACGTCGTTCAACGAATCGATCCCGTCCATTTCCGAGCAGAACATTGGGACCAGCGTGGAAAGAATGTTCGAGTAGCGCGACGCGCGGCGGGTTCCGAGAATCGATTCGGCCTCGTCGATGAACAGGAACGGCATGTAACCTTCGCGACGTTTCTCGCGCGCTGTCGCAAAAATCTCGCGGACCATGCGTTCCGATTCGCCCACCCACATGTTTAGAATCTCAGGGCCCTTGACGTGCATGAAGTATTCCTTCATTTCCGCGCCCGTCTTTTCGCGGAGCTGCTTGGTCAGATTATAAGCGGTAGCCTTGCCAATCAGCGTCTTGCCGCAACCCGGCGGCCCATAAAGCAGAAATCCTTTCGGCGTCGCGTGCTGAAATTTTTTGAAAAGATCGACATGCAACAGCGGGAGCTCGATCGCATCCTTGATCGCCTGAAGCGCGTCTTCCTGGCCGCCGACTTTTTCCCACGGCAATTCTGGAACGACGTCGAGATAATGCTCCTGCGATTTGGTGCTCGATAACATTTCGAGCGCCATCCGGTAATTCGAGTCAACGCGCACTTCGTCGCCCGATTTCAAAGTCGAACCGGCCAAATCAGCCGACCGTTGCAGGACCATCGACTGCGTTCCATGCTCGGAACCGACGCGTAACCGATCTTTGCCAAGCACCTCCGTGACTTTCGTCACCGGCCCGGCTGTTTCAAAACCGAGATCGCCAACGATGACGAACGCTTCGTTCACCAAAACGCGCGTGCCCTTGTTCAGTTTCGCCAGCGGAATGCGTGGATCGACGTTGCAATAATAATCCGCGCCACCAACAACGATGTGCGCTGTATCTTTCGAAGTCGCGCCCAAAAACGTGCCGATCCGGTTCGCCGGTGAAGTGACCTTCTTGATCACCTCTTCGAGTTTTTCGATCATCTGCCGCGCCTCGCCGATCATTTGCGATTGATCGAACACCTGCGGACGAAGATCGAGCAGGTCCCGCCGGAGCGGATCGCCTGGGGGCAGAGAGGCAATCACGCGGTCGAGTTTATCGAGCAGGGGAAGGTTCGACGCCGGCTCGTCGTAGCTTTCGAAGTCTTTGCTGCGTTCTTCACTCATCGTAAAACCCCGTCCCCTCCCAATCTCCTACGATTATAACTTTGTCGTCAAATCTTCGCAATCTTCGACGCCGCGGACGCCCTAAATGTTCAACCAGCCACGACTCCTAAGGTCGCGGAAAATTCCAAATCCCAAGCTTCGGGCACCAAGCAGATTTCAAGCCCCAAAACTCCAAGACAGCACAGTCAACAGCGATAACTTGGAAATTGAGGTTTGGAGATTCCTCGGGATTGGGGCTTGGAATTTGGGATTCTCGAGTCGAAGAAGCACTGCCGTCTGACTTCTGATTTCCGACATCTGACCTCTAAAGAAGAAGCGCAAGTGCAGTTGCGGTGATGCATCGCTGCCACTAAAATGCGCTTCTTCTTTGGAGCCTTAGCTCAATTGGTTAGAGCGCCGCCCTGTCACGGCGGAGGTTGCGGGTTCGAGCCCCGTAGGCTCCGAGGTGACGAGCCAGTATTAGGCGATTGGCTTGTGTAGTGTATGTTGCTTCCTAACTTTGCAGCGTCAATCGACCGCGGGTGCGGCCCCTTCCCTCTGCACCAACTGTAAGCCCTGTGCGAAATCGATCTCCGGATATGTCCGAACAAAGACGCAAATATGACTCCGTTAAGAGCGGCTCGATTCCAAAACGCGAATGGCTGCGACCGGGAAGGACCTCTCCGAAGCAACGTAAACAACTGGCTCACAAGGCCCCTGTTCGACGGGCCTCGAGTAAATTTCGCGAATAAATCGCCGCGCCAATGGAATGTGATGATTCAACACTCGCACAAAGCAGCGCGATTTATTTCAAGCGACATAGACGGTCAAAATGTCGAGCGGCGCTTTTCCGGCAGCTTCGCGCTTCATCCACAAATCAGGCCCGCGATGTTAAGCAGCAGACGTTCGGCGCCGGATACTTTTCGCAAGACCTTCGATCAAGACAACTGTCGCTGACAGGTTTCTCGCTCTAGTTATGCGCGCGGCGATGGGCAACTCGAGCGCGATTAGACGTACCACTTCGCGAGGTATGACAAGCAAACAAAATGGATCCCGATCCTCTGATCAGGAAGTGATGCGACATCTTTCGCGCTCGCAGATTTTTAGAGATTACGAACGGGCGTTCAGTGAAGCCATGGGTTTGCCGCTTAATATCCGAGGACACGCTTCGTGGTCGCCGGCGCACCATGGAAAAGAGGATCGCGACTCACTCGCGTCGATTCTGGCTCGTTTCAACAAGGCTCGCGCCGCGTGTTTAAGGGCACAAACTGACGCATCTAGAAAACCGGACTCGACAACGCGCACCGTTACCTGGTTTGCAGGACTGTCGGAAAGCGCAGTGCCCGTCTATGTAGGCGACCACATTCTTGGTTTTCTTGAGACAGGCGAAGTGATGCTCAAGAACCCGACTAAGAAACACTTCGCAACCATTACGCGGCAGCTCCGCGCGTGGGGTTACAAAACGGATTGGAAGCAACTTGAGCGCGCTTATTTTCGGACGTGCGTCTTATCGCCGGACCGGTATCGCGCGATGTTGCGACTCCTGAGTATTTTTGCGCAACACCTTTCGATCTTGTCGAATCAGCTGGTAGTAGGCCGCGAGAAGGAAGAGTCCGTGAACATGGCGCGAACGCGGCAATTCATCGAGAAGCATCAGGCGGAGCCACTGTCGCTCGGACGGGTAGCCCACGCGGCTAACATCAGCAGGCATTACTTTTGCAAGATGTTCAAGAAAGCGACCGGGATGAATTTCATCGATTACCTCTCGAGAGTTCGAGTGGAGAAATCAAAGACGCTCTTACTCAATCCCAATTCGCGAATTAGCGAGGCTGCTTTCGCCTGCGGATTTCAATCCATGACCAACTTCAATCGCGCGTTTAAGCGAATCGTTGGCCGTTCTCCCACACAATTTCGCGAATCGCTCCCGAAGCTACGACGCTCGGTAAAAGCGGCCAATGGCACAAGTTAGATCCCCCGGTAGTGATCTTTGCGTTGAGGGCCTTGTTGATGGAGTAGGGACTATCGCACACCCGATTGTGGCCCCGTCAGGCGCGGGATTTCTCAGGAACTTTTAGCGTTTTCTTCCGTCATCCTTCTCCCGTGCAATCGCTTCAATATTTATTGCTCCTACCAGCAATTTTTCACCGGTTACTACGGGAACTTCGCCGACCTTTGCGCTGAGTATGATTCGCTCCGCTTCCTCAATCGTCTGGTCTTCGAGGCAATAGGCACTGTTTTTTTCGATGTGTGCTTCTAGCGGTTCTGTTTTGGGGTCGTGTCCCAAACCACCTACGTTCCGGTTCATTTTATTCTTCGACACGGTACCTAATAATTTGCCGCGTTGATCGGTTACAGGTAACGAATCGATTGCCCGTGCCTGCATTTCGTCTAAAGCCGCCTTTACAGAAAGCTTATCAGAAATGCTCTTGGCAGGCTTGATGATCTCCTTGACTGTGCGGGTTTTGAAATCCGTTCGCTGGTAATCGTTACGATTTATCTGTTCCATAGACTTAACGACCGATGCCGGTTCAAGCGAGAGGCGACTAAAGTGAGCCGCCTTACACTGGTGAGGCGAACGCACGGAACTTTCCGCACGCTCGCCGTCAGTGGTTAGTGCATTATTGCACTTTAACTTCGAGAGCCTTTGATTTGGCTTTCGTCGTAGTCGGGAGGTGAACTTTCAGCACTCCGTCGCGAAACTCCGCCGTGACTTTCGTGCTATCGGCATCTTCCGGCAGCGTGAAGCTGCGTCGGAAATTACCAAATGAGCGCTCGATGCGGTGGAATTTTCGTCTGTGATCTTCCTTCACGCTTTTTCGTTCTCCGGAAACGCAGAGGATGCCGTCTTCAACTGTTACCCTCACATCATCCTTCTTCATTTCAGGCAAGTCTGCTTTGAGCAGGTACTCTTGATCATCCTGGCTGATATCAACCTCTGGTGACCAATCTGCGACTGTCAGGTTGTGAGTCTCCCCATCGCCTATTCTGTTCGGAAATCCGCCTAAGAAACGATTGAGGCGATTTTGCGCTTCATCCATCTCTCTAAGCTGATTCCATCTTATTAATGTATTCATTATATTTACCTTTCTAGATTGAGTTAAAGGCATCTCAGCGCATCGCGCTCACCGCTTATTGTCAGAGTCGACCTTAATGTTGCGTACGCTGAGGAAAATGCGTATCGGCGCCTGGACGCGAGGCACATCGCCGACTCAGCTCAGTTTACAACTCGAAACAGCAATCCAGAACTGGATTACGATGGCGTTGGAAGTGAACTGGCGGGCACAGCGCCGCCTTCGCTTTCTCAGTCGCGCAACGCTTCGTCGTCCGGTTTGTCGTCCACAGGTTCAAAGAAAGGTCGCTCTCCGAACACAAACCCCGGCTGCGCTGATTGGGCTGATCGGACCCCACTCGAATCACGGTGGATCGAATCCTTCGAGCGAGGGGCGTGTTTCTGGCCCGGGTGCAACATACTTTATATTACATGTGTTGCTGAATCCATTGTACGAAATCGCGAACTCGAATTGGGCAATCCAATTCACTGGTCAACGGATGCTGCGCCCCACTAGTTCGACGATCCGCACGTACGCTTGCAAAGCGGCCGACGGATTCTCGCTTCTCCATGCGACACAGCCTTCCGTCGCCACGGTGACATTGAGCGGCCGGAACACGACATTCTCGTGCTCGAGCTTTTTTAATTGCTCCGGCACGAGGGCAACACCCAATCCTGCGGCTACGGCATGAATCATCGTTCGTTCAAGGTCGACATCCTGCAAAACTTTGGGCGTGAAGGCGGCTCGCCGGCACGTCTTAGTCAACCAATCGCGATAGCCGGGATAACTTGCTTCGGACATTCCGATGAAAAACATCGAGGCAAGAGCTTTCAGCTCGACCGTCGCTTTGGCCGCCAGGGGATTGTCTTTCGGCAAAGCGACGACGGTTTTGTAGGACACAACAGTTCGGAATTCCAAGCCGCGCCGCGCAATTGGCTCGTGCAATCCAACGAAACCAAGATCGAGCTTGCCAACTTCGAGCGCACGAAATTGCTCACCGCACGACAGGTCGAAGAGATTAACCGAAACGGTGGGAAACGATTGATGAAAGGAAGCGAGAGTCTTCGGCAGAAGATCGTAAAAGAGATTGCTGACGTATCCCACATTGAGCGCGCGAATCTCGCCGCTGTGTAATCGCCGGACCGACTCGACCGTTTCGGTGGCGAGAGCAAGAACGCGTTTGGCATCGATGAGAAATGAGCGGCCCTCGTCGGTTAGCGTTACCAGTTGCTTTGTGCGATTGAGAAGCCGGACGCCAAGCTCGTCTTCCAGGTCCTTGATCTGCCGGGAGAGCGAAGGCTGTGCGGTGTGCAGTTTTTCGGCGGCTTTTGTGAAGCTGAGCGCTTCCGCGACGCTGACAAAGTAACGCAGATGACGAAGTTCCATTCGAGACGAAGACTTATACTAGCTACCACCGGGGAGACGGCCATACCAAAAAAGTATGACGTGCTACCAAGACGGTATTGGCTGGCGAGGTAGGCGTGTGGTCAATATGAGAATGATTAAAAACAAACTTCTGCTCGTAGCTATTATTGTGACGAGCATTCTTCTACCGGCCGCTCTTCGAGCGGATGGCATCTCAATCCAAGTTGGCGACCGGCCATTCTACACGCATGGCGCGCGCTATTGGGACCGCGACTATGAAATGGTTTGGGTCCCGGGCCACGTGTCGCGCGACGGGCACTGGATTCACGGCCAATATGTCCGCGGCGAACAGCGCCGGCACAACGGGCAAGACCGTCATGATGATCAACAAAACGACCATCGCGACAACGATCGCCGATAAACTGGGCGACACTGAAAGCCAACTATGAAAAAACCTACTATGGTTATCTCGCTCTTTTCAATACTTGTTGGCGTAATGCTGAGTTCCTGCGCGTCGGACAAGGCGGCCAGCGAGTCAACAACGACCACGCGTCAGACGACGGTGACGCAGCCAACGGCCACACAGACGACGACGACTCACACTACAGGTTACTAAGCGTCAACTTCGATTCCGTTTAAAAAAGGGCACGCGTCGAGCGTGCCCTTTTACTTTGTTCCGCCAACAGCGGGGACCGCCCGTTCCAACAGGCGCACGCGTCATACCTTAAAAGTATTACGCGCTGCCAAGAAGATATTGGCCGGCAATGACTTGCGGGATGACCCTTCGGTCTACCTATGAACCGAAACGCCGCAGCTCTTTGGAAAGGAACCCTTCATGAGGGCGAAGGGACTTTAACCACCGAAAGCGGCGTGCTCTCGAAAACTCAATACTCGTACCGAACGCGTTTCGTGGAAGGCATCGGCACCAATCCGGACGAGCTAATCGCTGCCTCCCTGAGCGGCTGTTTTTCCATGGCGCTCTCCAACGAGCTCGGTCTTTCCGGTTTTCACCCCAAGAGTATCGAAACAACTGCCACTGCGACTCTGGAAGATTTGGCCGCAGGGTGGACTCTCACGCACGTTCAACTCGACGTTCACGCAAACGTTCCGGACGCATCGCAAGCGCGTTTCATGGATGCGGCGCTCGCGGCAAAAACAAACTGTCCCATCGCTCGCCTGCTTAAGACAAACATCTCAATGACCGCAAGTCTCGACCCATGACGTCAAATGCATCGATTATCCCCGCCAAGCTGATGCCGGCCAGCGGCAGAGGAAACTCGTTGGAGCTGGGCCCGGGTGTATCGGAGTTGCGCTACCGCCGGCTATTCGAAACCGCGCAGGACGGCATCCTGATCCTCGACGCCGACAGCGGCAAGATCATCGATGTGAATCCATTTCTGCTCGATTTGCTCGACTTTCCATTCGAAAGCATAATCGGCCTCCAGCTCTGGGAGATCGGCCTGTTCAAAGACATCGCAGCGAACCAGGCCGCTTTCGAAAAGCTGCAAGCAGAGGAGTACATCCGCTACGAAAATCTGCCGCTCCGAACGAAAACCGGCAAGGAGATCCAGGTCGAGTTTGTCAGTAATGTCTACTTTGTCGGCCCAACCAAAGTAATCCAATGCAACATCCGCGATATCACCGCGCGGGCTCAATTTCAGGCGGCGTCACAGAGCCACGCCCATACGCTCGAGCTCGCAGGCAAAGCAAGAGATGAAGCGAATGCTGTGCTCTTCCATGAGTTGCGCAATCCGCTCACCGCCATTTCGTCAATGATCGACCTGCTCGAGGTGGGTCATAATGAGGTCCGCATGGCGGGGCAGACGGAATTGCCACCGCTGTTCGATAAGTCCGCCTTGGCCTTCATCCGCCGCAATGTTCAAAGTCTCGTGCGGCTGGTCAATGAGTTGCTCGATTTCACTCATGTCGCGAACGAGGCCTTAGGGCTGAAGCTCTTGAAGGTGGATGCGCACGAGGTAATCCGCCTCGCCCTCAAGAATCTCGAGAGTCAGCAAGACAGGACGCGAATTGGGATCGACCTCCGATTGCAGGCCCGGCATAGCCATATCCGAGCCGATGCGCTCAAGCTCGAACAGGTACTCTCGAATTTAATTGGGAACGCGCTGAAGTTCACGCCCCAAGGCGGCAAGGTTTCGATCTTCACGCGCAATGAGCCAGGCGGCAAGCTGGTCATTGAAGTGAGCGACACCGGCATTGGCATTCCGGCCGACGCCTTCTCGCGAATCTTTTCGCCGTTCGAGCAAGGGGATTCGTCTATTCATTCGCGCTACGGCGGTCTGGGTCTCGGCCTTTCGATCGCGCGCACTTTAACG
>Ga0210405_10000607_pt1 | contig 46756 bp, 41 predicted proteins | sample IncBWH11MmetaG_FD_155492 | JGI IMG/M metagenome (GOLD analysis project Ga0210405, IMG submission 155492) | Forest soil microbial communities from Barre Woods Harvard Forest LTER site, Petersham, Massachusetts, United States - Inc-BW-H-11-M | ecosystem: Environmental > Terrestrial > Soil >... | reverse complement strand
CGGAGCCGCTCTCGCTCGCCGCCGGTCTCGCTCGCACGGCCGCCTGGTTCCGCGCTCGCCACCTCGCCCCGCCCGCGGGTGGAGCCGGCGAAGTGGAGGTGGCCGGCGTGACCGGGGTATTGCCGAGCAGCAGGCCGCGCAACGGCTGACCGTCGATCGTGAAGTCCACGTAGGAGATGCCGCTGAATTGCAGCGCCGTCTCGGTGAGCTGGGCGAGCATGCGCGAGTTCTCGCAGGCGTCGCCCAGCGCGAGATAGCCGGTCAGGAGCACCCTGGCCTGCGCGCCGGAGCGCTCGACGCCGACGAGCTCCAAGCGCGAGGCGTGGAGCGAGTCGAGCAGCCCGGAGGCCGGGTCGTAGGGATCGCTCATCCGCAACAGGGCCCGCAGGGCGCCTTCGAGAGCCGGCCCGGGGCGCGGCAACGTCACCTCGACCGGCACGGCGCTGTCGCCGCAGGCCACCTTCCGGCCTGAGCGGCCGCCGTCCTGGGGCGCGATCAGGAAGACGTGCACCCGCTCTGCCACCGCCGCCGGATCGGGGGCCGGCGTCGCCGCCGGCGCGGCGGCCTGTCCGGCGGTCTGGGCCGCGCCGTGGCAAGAGAGGCCCAGCAGCAGCGCCACCACGAACAGGAGCGTCGGCAGGAGACCAGGGCGCGGCGCCCTGCCGGTCATACCGCCACCGGCGCCTTGATGCCCGGGTGCGGGTCGTAGTCGAGCAGGGTGATGTCCTCGTAGCGGAAGGCGAACAGCGACCGCACCTCAGGAGCGAGCCGCAACCGGGGCAGCGGCCGGGGCTCGCGGGCGAGCTGCACCGCGGCCTGTTCGAGGTGATTGACGTAGAGGTGCGCGTCGCCCAGGGTATGGATCAGCTCGCCGGGAACAAGGCCGGCGACCTGGGCGACCATCAGGGTGAGCAGAGCGTAGGAGGCGATGTTGAACGGCACGCCCAGGAAGACGTCGGCGCTGCGCTGGTAGAGCTGGCAGGAGAGCGTGCCGCCGGCGACGTAGAACTGGAACAGCACGTGACACGGCGGCAGCCGCATGCGCTCGAGCTCGCCGACGTTCCAGGCGCTGACCACGTGCCGGCGGGAATCCGGATCGCGGCGCAACCGCTCGACGAGCAGCGCCATCTGGTCGATGGCGCTCCCGTCCGGCGCCGGCCAGGAGCGCCACTGGCGGCCGTAGATCGGACCCAGGTCCCCGCGCTCGTCGGCCCATTCGTCCCAGATGGTGACGCCGCGATCGTGGAGATAGGCGACGTTGGTGTCCCCGGCCAGGAACCAGAGCAGCTCGTGGACGATCGAGCGCAGGTGCAGGCGCTTGGTGGTCAGCAACGGGAAACCGGCCGCCAGATCGAACCGCATCTGGTGGCCGAAGATGCTGAGCGTGCCGGTTCCCGTCCGGTCCTGCTTGGGCTTGCCCTGCTCGCGAACGGTCCGCAGCAGGTCCAGGTACTGGCGCATGTGCCGCGCCGCCAGGCTAGATGAACGTCTCGATCTTGCCCTTGGCCTTGAGCGCCTTGACGTGATCCAGGAACTTGTCCCGCTGCTGCTGCTGCTTGAGGAATCCCGCGATCCGGTCCTTGACCTCGGCGAACGGCACCACGCCGGCTTCCTGATGCTCGATCAGCTGGATGATGTGGAAGCCGTACTGGCTCTCCACCACCGGCGACAGGTCGTTCGGCTGCTTGAGAGCGAACGCCGCGGTCTCGAACGGCGGCACCATCTGGCCCTTCGAGAACATCGGCAGCTCGCCGCCGTGCTGCTTCGAACCCGGGTCGTCGGAGTTGTCAGCGGCCAGCTTGGCGAAGTCGCCACCGGCCTTGAGCTTCGCCAGGAGGTCGTCGGCCTTGGCCCGCGCCTTCGCCTTGTCGGCGGCAGAGGCATCCTTGCCGACCGCGATCAGGATGTGCCGGACGTGGATGCGCTCGGGACGCTTCAGCTTGTCGGGGTTCTGGTCGTAGAAGGCCTTGACGTCCTGATCGGTCACCTTGACGTCGTTGACCACCTTGGTGTCGACCAGCTTCTGCACCATGATGGTTTCCCGCGTCTGCTTGACCAGGTCGGCCTCGGTCAGCCCCTCCTTCTTGAGCTCCTCCTGGTACTTTTCAGGCGTCATGCGGGTCTTGAGATCGCCGAGCTGCTTGTTCACCTCTTCGTCGGTGGCCTTGATGCCCGCGGCGTTGGCCTCCTCGATCAGCAACCGGTTGCCGACCAGCTGGTCGAGCACCTTGCGATAGAAGTCCGCCGTCTCGGGCATGTTCGGCACCTGGGAGTGGATCTGGTCGGCCAGCTTGATCAGGTCGTTCTTGGCGATCGGCGCGCCGTTGACCTTCGCCACCACGGCCGGGATCTTGTCCTGCGACAGCGGCTGGGGCGGCGGCGGGGCGGCCGCCGCGCCGGCAGCCGCGGTCGCCTGCGCCGGCGGCGCGCCGGCCGAGCCCGCAGGGGCGGCGGTGGCCGGGGAAGCGCTGGCGGGCGCGGCGGCCGGCGCCGGCGCTGCCTTGGCCCCCGCGGTGCCCGCCGCGTTCTGCTCGCCCTGGGAGCCGTGAGAGCACCCCAGCAGGCCGGTCAGCAGGAACACGAGCGAGAGCGAGGCGAGCTTGGGAGGGTGAGACGAGGTGGTGTTGGGCATCGGATTGGCTTCCTCGGAGAGTTGCTGTCGCCACGCGCGCCGGCCGCGGTGACCGGGGCGAAGTTGGATACGAGAGCATGGGGCCGCGGACCATCCGCCGCCTCGAAGCTCGATATCCTACTCGGAAATCGCCCGGAAGGGTTAGCCCGGCCCGGCCCGCCGGCTGGCGGCGGCCGGCGGCGGTGCCGGCGTATCGTCTATACTTCGAGGCGGATGCGCGAAGGTAGAGGAAAGGAGCAGCCATGAGCTTGCAGCGGGAAGACGCGGGGGTCGTCGGGACGGTCGAGCTCGCCGACTCGCACTACAAGCCCGCGGCGCTCGAGAGCATGGGCGAAGCGCGGCAGCGTTGGGAGGCGGCGAGGGCACGTGCGGAGGCAAAGGCGCCGGCGTGGAAGCAGGACTTCACCACCGTCTCCGGGATGGAGATCCCGCCGCTGGTGACCCCCGAGGAGGTTGCAGATCTCGATCCGCTGCGCGATCTCGGGGTGCCCGGAGAGGCGCCGTTCACCCGCGGCATCCATCCCACCGGCTACCGGGGCAAGCTCTGGACGATGCGGCAGTTCGCCGGCTTCGGCACCGCCGCCGACACCAACCAGCGGTTCAAGTACCTGCTGGCTCAAGGGCAGACCGGCCTGTCGGTGGCCTTCCACCTGCCGACCCTCTATGGCTACGACTCGGACCACAAGATGGCGACCGGCGAGGTGGGCAAGTGCGGCGTGGCGGTGGATTCGCTGGCCGACATGGAGGCGCTGTTCGACGGCATCCCGCTCGGCGAGGTGACCACCTCGATGACCGTCAACTCGACGGCGCCGGTGCTGTTCGCGATGTATCTGGCGGTGGCCGAGAAGCAGGGCGTGGACGTCGCGCGCCAGGTCTCCGGCACGCTGCAGAACGACATCCTCAAGGAATACATCGCGCAAAAGGAGTACATCTATCCGCCGCGGCCGTCGATGCGGCTGATCACCGATCAATTCGCCTTCGCCGCCCGCCACGTGCCGCGCTGGAACACCATCTCGATCTCCGGCTACCACATCCGCGAGGCGGGATCGACCGCCCTGCAGGAGCTCGCCTTCACCCTGCGCGACGGCATGGAGTACGTGCAATACGGCATCGACGCCGGCCTGCCGGTGGACGAGTTCGCTCCCCGCCTCTCCTTCTTCTTCAACAGCCACAACGATTTCTTCGAGGAGATCGCGAAGTTCCGGGCGGCGCGCCGGATCTGGGCGACGGTGATGCGCGAGCGCTACGGCGCCAGGAACCCGCGCTCGACGATGCTGCGCTTCCACACCCAGACCGCCGGCTGTTCGCTCACCGCGCAGCAACCGATCAACAACGTCGTCCGCACCACCGTGCAGGCGCTGGCCGCGGTGCTCGGCGGCACCCAGTCGCTGCACACCAACGCCCTCGACGAGACGCTGGCGCTGCCGACCGAGGCCAACGCCCGCACCGCCCTGCGCACCCAGCAGATCCTGGCGCACGAGTCGGGGGTGATCAACAGCATCGATCCGCTCGGCGGCAGCTATTTCGTCGAGGAGATGACCCGGCGCATGGTGGACGGGACCTTCGACTATTTCCGCCGCATCGACGAGCTGGGCGGCATGGTCGAGGCGATCGAAGCCGGCTTCCCGCAACGCGACATCATGGACGCCGCCTTTGCCTACCAGCGGGCGGTCGAAGAGCGCGAGAAGCTGGTCGTGGGGCTCAACGCCTTCCAGGTCGAGAACGAGCCGCCGATCGACATCCTCTATATCGCCGACGACCTGGCGGAGCGCCAGATCTCCGGCCTCGACGAGGTCAAACGGCGGCGCGACGCCGGCGCCGTGGCGCGCACCCTGGGGGCGCTCGCCCGCGGCGCCGCCGGCGCCGACAACACCATGCCGCTCATCCTCGACTGCGTGCGCGCCTACTGCACGGTCGGCGAGATCAGCGACGCGCTGCGCGACGTCTTCGGCGCCTACGAGGAGCCGGCGGTCTTTTGAGCCCGCGACGCGCCGGAGAGCCCGTACGATGACCGGTCTCGTCGGGACCGTGCGCCAGCTGCTGCTCTACACCCTGTGGGCGGACCGCATCTGCCTCAAGGCGCTCGAAGCGGTGGACGCCGAGGATCTGGCGCGCCCCACCGGCAGCAGCTTCGGCTCGCTGCTCGCGACGCTGGCCCACATCCTCGTCGCTCAGCGCCTCTGGCTGGCGCGCTTCGAGGGCAAGACCCTCGAGCGGCTGCCGGAAGTGGCGGACTTCCCCGACTGGGAGCGGCTGACGGCGGCTTGGAGCGAGACCTCGGCGGAGCTCGGTTTCTTCCTGGCGGCGCTCACCGCCGACCAGGCGAGCGCCGAGCTGACCTGGACCAGCACCGAAGGCGTCACCTACCGGCGGCCGCTCTGGCAACCCGTGTTGCACCTGGTCAACCACAGCACCTACCACCGCGGCCAGGTGGTGTCGCAGCTGCGCCAGCTCGGCTACCAGGCGCCTTCGACCGACCTGATCTATTTCCTGATCGACCAGGCGGCGCCGGGCCGCGATGACCCCATCTGCTAGAATCGCGCGCGCCATGCCGCCGCCGTCCACGAGTCACCGGCCGTTCCGCATCCTGATCGCCAAACCGGGCCTGGATGGGCACGACCGGGGAGCCAAGGTGGTGGCCCGCGCGCTCCGCGACGCCGGTTACGAGGTGATCTATACCGGCTTGCGGCAGACGCCGGAGCAGATCGCGGCCGCGGCGGTGCAGGAGGACGTGGACGCCGTGGGCCTGTCGATCCTGTCCGGCGCCCACAACAGCCTGCTGCCGGAGATCACCCGGCTGTTGCGCGAGCAGGGCGCGGGCGACATCCTGGTGTTCGCCGGCGGCATCATCCCCGATCAGGATCTGGAAGGCTTGAAGCGCGCCGGCATCGACGCGGTCTTCCTCCCCGGGACCTCGACCAAGGACATCATCCAGTACCTGCGGGGCCGCCTGTCGGCCGCGTGACCCCCGCGGCGGGGCGGCGGACCGGGGCTGGACGCGGCCTGCGACGAACCCCTGGGCGGTGGCGGTAAACCTCGATTTGAGAACGGTTTGACGGTTGCACCGCGGGATGCTACGGTATTTCGAGATCGGGATCGGAGGAGTCCATGAGTAGACGCATCCTGCTGGCTGACGACAGCGTCACCATCCAGAAGGTGATCGAGCTTACCTTCATGGACGACGACTACGAGGTCCGGGCGGTCGGCAACGGCGACGAGGCGATCGCGATGCTGAGCGCCTTGCAGGTGGATTTCGTGATCGCCGACGTCCATATGCCGGGAGCCAGCGGCTACGAGGTCTGCCGGCGCTCGAAGCAGCTGCGGCCGGAGGTGCCGGTGCTGTTGCTGGTGGGCACCTTCGAGCCCTTCGACGAGGCCCAGGCCCGCGAATGCGGCGCCGAATCCTTTCTGAAGAAGCCTTTCGATTCCCAGGAGCTCCTCGGGCGCGTGCACGACCTGCTGGGTGGCACGGCCGGCGCCGCCGCTTCGTCGGCAGCCGCCCAACCGGCAGCGGTCCCTGCGGCCCCTCCAGGACACCCGGCGGTCACCGCGGCGCCCGGCGGCGACGACGCGCTGCCGCTGCCGGCGCCGGCGGCATCGCCAGGCGGCGCCCAGGGTGCCGGACAGGCATCGGCCGTCCCGTCCCCGCTCCTCCCTCCGACGTCAGCGGCGGACGCCGCAGGCGCGCCGGCCGGCGTGCGCGGGACCGGCGTCATCGAGGCCGCCGCCAGCTGGCAGGAGTTCGAGCTCGAGGCCGAGCCCGAATTCATCCCGGATCCCTGGAACCGGGACCTGCCACCGTCGTCGGCTGCCGTCACCGCGGCAGCCCCGCCGGCAGCGCGGCCGGATGCGCACCCGTTCGCGCTCGGCGATCTGGAGGAGCAGGAAGCCGCCGAGATGCCGGCCGCGCCATCGCTCGCGGGTCTGGCGCCGGCGAGCCCGGCGGGCGAGGCAACGCCGGCGGCCCCGGAGCGGTCGACCGCCGCCGGCACGGCGTCCGGAGCTGCCGCGACCGCTGAGACGATCGCGGCCCCCGTCCCCCTCGGCTTCGAGCCGGCGCTTGGCCAGCCGTTCACCCTCGGCGAGCCGCTCGACGACCACGCCTTCCTGCTCGACGACTCCGATGAGGAAAGGTCGGAAAGGTCGGAAAGGTCGGAAAGGTCGGAAAGGCCGCATGACGCGGTCCCGCCGCCCGCCGCGGAGACGCCAGGCTGGCACGTGGCCCCTGGCTCCGTTGCGACCCTCGACTCCCTCGGCACCCTGGCCGCCGTCGGTACCGTCGGAGCCGTCGGCTCCGACGCCCTGCGCGCCACGCACGCCGAGCCGGTGTCGCCCTTCCCGGCCCAGCCGCCCAATCCGGCGCAGATTCAGCCCGATCGCATCGAGGTGGCCCCGGCTCACGCCGCCGCCGGTGGCACGAGCGCCGCGGGACCGGAGGCGCCGCCTCCGACCCCTCCGGACACCGCGCCCTCGCCGGCGGGTACCTCCGCCCTGGGCGACGGCGACATCGACCGCATCGCGCGCCGGGTGGTGGAGCTGCTCGGCGACAAGGTGGTGCGCGACGTCGCATGGGAAGTCATCCCCGATCTCGCCGAGGTCGTGATCAAGGACCGCCTGCGGGAGCTCGAGAGCCAGCTCGACTGACTTGCCCGGCCGGCTCCTCCTCGGTGCCGGCGGTGCTGGCCGCCGCGGCGGGCGCGGCGCGCCATCTCCAGCCATGAACGATCGAGAACGAGACGCGGCGGGCAGCGGCGAAGCGCTCGACAAGCGCTTCGATCCGCGGACCTACGAGCGCGCCTGGCAGCGGCGCTGGTCCGAGAGCGGCATCTTCCGCGCCGCAGCCCCCTCCACCCGCCGATCGTTCTGCATCATGATCCCGCCGCCCAACGTGACCGGCAAGCTCCACCTCGGCCACGCGCTACAGACGGCAACGCAGGATCTGCTCACCCGCTGGCACCGAATGAGCGGCGACAACCCCTTGTATCTGCCGGGGACCGATCACGCGGGCATCTCGACTCAGTTGATGGTCGAGCGCCAGCTGGCCGCCGAGGGCACCGACCGGCGCACCCTGGGGCGCGAGCGCTTCCTGGAACGGATGTGGGCCTGGAAGAACCAGTACCACACCAACATCCGCGAGCAGCTCGAGCAGCTGGGCGCGAGCTGCGATTGGAGCCGCGAGCGCTTCACCCTCGACGCCGGCATGTCGGCGGCGGTGCGCGAGGCGTTCGTGCGCCTGCACGGCGAGGGGCTGATCCAGCGCGGCGAGTACCTGGTCAACTGGTCGCCGGTCCTGGGCACCGCCATCTCCGACCTCGAGGTCGAGATGAAGGCCGTGGCGGGCAAGCTCTACCACGTGGCCTACCCGCTCGCGGACGACGGCAGCGGCGGCGGCGAGGTGGTGGTGGCCACCACTCGGCCGGAGACCATGCTCGGCGACACCGGTATCGCCTTCCACCCCGAGGACGAGCGCTACCGCCACCTCCTCGGCCAGGCGGCGGTGCTGCCGCTGGTCGGCCGCCGCCTGCCGTTCGTCGCCGATGCGGCGGTCGAGCGCGACTTCGGCACCGGGCTGGTGAAGCTGACCCCTTTCCACGATCCCCACGACTTCGAGATGGCGCGCCGGCACGGCCTGCCGGGGGTCACGGTCATCGACCCGCAGGGGCGGATGACGGCCGAGGCCGGCCCCGACTTCGCCGGCCTCGACCGCTTCGCGGCGCGCGCCAAGGTGGTCGAGCGGCTGCGGGCGGCCGGGCTGCTGCGCAAGGTCGAGGACCACCTCCACAACGTCGGCCACTCGCAGCGCAGCGGCGAGCCGATCGAGCCGCTGGTCTCGACGCAGTGGTTCTGCGACATGTCGGCGATGGCGGCGCGGGCGCTGGCGGCGCAGCGCGAGGGGCGGCTGCGGCTGATACCCGACAGCTGGGAGAAGACCTGGGAGCACTGGCTCGAGACCATCAAGCCCTGGTGCATCTCGCGTCAGCTGTGGTGGGGCCATCAGATCCCGGCCTGGTATACCGACGACGGGCGCTGCTTCGTGGCGCGAAGCGTCGAGGAGGCGGCCGTCGCGGCCGGCACCGACCGGCTGACTCAGGACCCGGACGTGCTGGACACCTGGTTCTCCTCGGGGCTCTGGCCGTTCTCGACCCTGGGCTGGCCGCAGGCGACGGTCGACCTCGCGACCTTCTACCCGACCACCGCGCTGATCACCGGGCACGACATCCTGTTCTTCTGGGTGGCGCGGATGGTTATGATGGGTTTGCACTTCACCGGCGAGCTGCCGTTCGCGGACGTCCATCTCACCGGCCTGGTGCGCGACGCCGAGGGGGTCAAGATGTCGAAGACCCGCGGCAACGTGATCGATCCGATCGAGCTGGTCGAGGAGTACGGCGCCGACGCGCTGCGCTTCACCCTGGCCGCGCTGGACAGCCCGGGGCGCGACATCCCGCTCAACCCGGAGCAGATCGCCGGCTACCGCGCCTTCGGCAACAAGATCTGGAACGCCGCGCGCTTCGCGCTCGGTCGGCTGGACGCGGCCGGCACCGCTCGCGTGCAGCCCGACCTCGATCCCGCCGGATTGGCGGCGCCGGAGCGCTGGATCCTGTCGCGGCTGTCGCGGCTGGCGGCGGAGATCGACGAACGGCTCGCCAACTTTCGTTTCGACGAGGCTTGCAATCGCCTCTACCATTTCATCTGGGGCGATCTCTGCGATTGGTACATCGAGCTCGCCAAGCCCGCTCTCTCCGGCGAGGCGCCCCGGCCGCGCGCCGCCGAGGTGCTGCTGACGGTGCTCGACCGCAGCCTGCGCCTGCTGCATCCGGTGATGCCCTTCCTGACCGAGGAGGTCTGGCAGCGGCTGCCGGGGCACGAGGCGATCCACCCCGAGACCATCTGCCTGGCGCCCTATCCGGTGCGGGTGGAGCGCTGGGAGAGCGCCGAGGTGGAGGCGGAGATGGACGTGTTGATGCAGGTGGTGACGCGGGTGCGCGGCCTGCGCGCCGAGATGGGGCTGGCGCCGAAGGCGCGGCCGGTGCTGCACCTGGGAGCGACGGCGGCGGGTGTGGATGCCGCCCGGCCGTCGCTGGCCTTCTTGCGCGAGCATGAGCCGCTGGTCCGTTTCCTGTGCCGCGCCGAGCAGGTAGACTTCGCGCCGGCGCCGGCGGGTAGCGCGCGCGACCTGGTCGCGGGCATCGACCTGGCGCTGGCGGTCGCACGCCCGGATGGCGGGCGCGGCGCCGGCGGTCCGGCATCCCCGGCCGGCGAGGTCGGCGGGCCGACGGCGGAACGCGAGCGCCAGGCGCGCGAGCTCGAGCGGCTCGCGGGCGAGATCGAGCGTGCCGAGCTGCGGCTGGCCAACGGCGATTTCCTGGGCAAGGCGCCGGCGGCAGTGGTGGAGGGCGTCCGCACCCGGCTGGTGGAGCTGCGCGAGCGGCAGGAGCGGCTCCGTGCCGGGCTGGGCGGTGCCTAGACTGGACACCAGGGGACGCTGCCAGATCGAAAGCACCGGAAGCAAATGGATTTCGAGCGCTATGTCGCGGAGATCGAGCGGGGACGCACCCGTGCCGGCGTCGCTCCGGAGCTGGGGCGCGACAACCTGGTGGTGCTCGCCCGCACCGTCTCCACCAACCTGCTGGCCCGCGTCGTCGTCGGGGAATTCGAGAGCGAGGGGCTGGATCTCGGCCCGATGCTGGTGCTGGCGCTCGAGCAGAGCGGCGGCCGCGGGCGGCACGGCAGGAGCTGGTCGAGCCCGCGCGGCCGCGGCGTCTACGCCACCCTGGCGCAGCCCTTTCCGAAGCCGGAGCTGCTGCCGGCGCTGCCGCTGCTGGCAGGCGTCGGGCTCTGCCGGGCGCTGGCGGCGCATCTGCCCCATGGCTGCCGGCTCAAATGGCCGAACGACCTGCTGGTGCCGGCGCTCGGGGAGCCGGCCTCCGGCGCCGGCCAGGGCGCGGGTGCGCCGGCGACCGCCGGCGGCCTCGGCGACCCCGCAGGCCCCGGCGACCCCGGCAGGCACCTCGGCCGCAAGATCGGCGGCATCCTGATCGAGGCCATGGTGCATCCCGGCGACGGTTGCGTGGCGCTGATCGGCTTCGGCGTCAACCATGGCCAGCGCCAGGAGGAGCTCCCCGACGGCGCCACCTCCCTGCTGCTCGAATCCGGAGGGCACCTTGGCGGCGGCATGGGGGTCGGCCTGGCGGAGCTGACCTGGGACCTGGTCGGGGGCCTCGAGCGGGAGCTGGCGCACGCCGGCGACCTGCCCTACGCGGTCGCCGCCTACCGCGAGCTGGTCGCGCACCGGCCCGGCGACCGCCTGCTGTGCCGTGTCGGCGAGCGCCGGGTGGCGGGGACTTTCGCCGGCATCGACGACGCCGGCCGGTTGCGGCTGCGCTTTCCGCAGACGGTGGGGGATGGCAGTCCGGCGGCGGAGGCAGGCGGTCCGGCGGCGGGAGACAGCGATCCGGCGGCCGGCGAGCCGGACGGCGAGCTGCTGCTGTCGGCCGGCGAGGTGATCGCCGGATGAGCGCCGAGCGCACTCCGGGCCGCGCCGCAAGTGGCGGGCGACCCCGCCGGGAAGGACCGCCCGGGAGCGGCGGGGCGGCGGCACTGCGGGGGGGCCCTGCCGGCCAGGCCGGCGAGGAGCTGCTGGTCGTGGTCGACGTCGGCAACACCAACACGGTTTTCGGCGTCTACCGCGGCGACCGGCTGCTCGAAAGCTTTCGGCTGTCGACCGACACCGAGCGCACCGGCGACGAGTACGGCTCGCTGCTGCTGCCGCTGTTCTCGCGCCACGGCATCGATCCGCTGGCCGCCGACGCGGTGGTGATCTCGTCGGTGGTGCCGCCGCTGCACCTCACCCTCGACCATCTGGCGCAGCGCTACTTCGGCCGGCGGCCGCTGTTCATCGAGCCGGGCGTGCGCACCGGCATGCCGATCCGCTACGACAACCCGCAGGAGGTCGGCGCCGACCGCGTGGTCAACTCGGTGGCGGCGCGGGAGCGCTATGGCGCGCCGGTGATCGTGGTCGACTTCGGCACCGCCACCACCTTCGACGTGGTCAACGCCGCCGGCGAGTACGTCGGCGGCATCATCGCGCCGGGCATCAGCATCTCGGCGGAGGCGCTTTTTTCCCACGCTTCGCGTCTAATCAGAGTGGATGTCCGCAAGCCCGACGAGCTGGTGGGCAAGAACACCGCCGGGGCCATCCAGGCCGGCATCTACTACGGCTACATCGGCCTGGTGGACGGCATCCTCGAGCGTCTGCTGGCCGAGATCCCGGGGGTCAGGATGGTGGTCGCCACCGGCGGCCAGGCCGACCTGATCGCCGGCGGCTCGAAGCACATCCGCGACGTCGATCCGCTGCTGACCCTGCGCGGTCTCAAGCTGATCTACGAGCGCAACCGGGGCTGAAGCCGCCGCGCGCCTCGGGGACCCGCCGGCATCATCATCGCTGCCGCGCGGTCGCGGCGGCTGCTTCGCGGTCGCGGCGGCGACCCGCCGCGCGGCGCGAGAGCAGGGCGCTAGAGCAGGGGGTTTGCGGGTTGTCCGATCACGGCAGCGACGGGCTCGACGACCATGCCTACTTCCTGGCCATCGAGGACCATTTCGTGCGTCTCCGCGGTGCGCCGCTGCTGCTGTCGCCGGCCGACTGGCAGGCGGCGCGGCGCTGGCACCGCCAGGGCATCCCGATCGAGTTGGTGCGGCGAGCCATCGAGGAGGTCTTCGCGCGGCGCCGCGAGCGCGGCGCCAAGGGGAGGATCTCGAGCCTGCGCTACTGCGCGCCGGCGGTCGAGGCGGCGTGGGTCGAGCACTCCGAGCTGGCCGCACCCGGCGGCCGGGTCGCACCCGAGGTCTTCGACGCCGCGGCCCGCCTGAGCGCCCTGGCGGCGGCACTGCCGGCGGACCTGGCAGGAGCGGCGGCGCTGCGGGCCGAGCTGGCCACGCTGGCCGCGGAAGGTGGCTCCGGTCTCGACCCGCAGGGGGTCGAGGAGCGCCTGGCAGAGATCGACCGCCAGGTGCTCGAAGCGGCGCTGGCGGGGCTCGCCGCCGCGGAGCGCGAGGCGCTCGACGCCGCGGTGGAGAAGGCCCTTGGCGCCATCTCCGGACGCCTGGCGGCGGCGGAGATCGAGCTCGCGTGGGGGCGGCTGGCGCGGCAGGTGCTGCGCGAGCGTCTGGGGCTGCCGATCCTGTCGCTGTTCTCGCCCGAGGCCATGGTGGAGCCATGAGCGCCGGGCCGGGCGCCGGAGCGGCGGCGGCGATCGTCGCCGTGGTCGGCGCCACCGCCACCGGCAAGAGCGCGCTCGGCCTGGCGCTTGCCGAGCGGCTCCCGGGCGGCGGCGAGATCGTCAACGCCGATGCGTTGCAGGTCTATCGCGGCTTCGACCTCGGCACCGCCAAGCCGAGCGCGGCCGAGCGCCTCAGGGTGCGGCATCATCTGCTCGACGTCCTGGAGCCGCACGAGCGCTGGTCGGCCGGCGAGTTCGCCCGCCGCGCGCACCAGGCGATCGCCGCCATCCGCGAGCGCGGGCGCCATCCCATCGTGGTCGGGGGGAGCGGCCTCTACCTGCGGGCGCTGCTCTCCGGCATCAGCCCGATCCCCGTCGCCGATCCGCGGGTGCGGGAGCGCCTGCGGCGCCGCGCCGACGAGGAAGGGTTGGCCGCGCTTGCCGCCGAGCTGGCCCGGGTGGATCCCGAGACGGCGGCGCGGCTGGCGCCGGGTGATCGCCAGAGAGTGCTGCGGGCGCTCGAGGTGGCGCTGGTGTCGGGGCGTCCGCTCTCGGCCTGGATCGCGCGACAACCCTTTGGGACTCAGAGCATTGCAGCGATCCGTGTCGGATTGACGCTGCCTCGGACCATCCTATACGATCGCATCGCGGGGCGGGTGGCTCGCATGGTGGCAAGCGGTTGGATCGAAGAGGTCCGGGGGTTGATCGGGCGTGGGCTGGACCCTGACCTGCCAGCGTTTCAGGCCATCGGGTATCGGCAGTTGGTCCACCACCTGCGCGGCGAGTGGTCGTTCGATCAGGCCGTCGAGGAGACGGTGCGGGCGACCCGGCGGTTCGCCAAGCGGCAGGAGACCTGGTTCCGCAAGGAGCCCGATGTGACCTGGTTCTCATCCGAGGATCTGGAATGCCGGATACCACCGGTCCTGGAACACGTTCAGCGCGCCCTTGGGGAGAGTCAAGGATGACCAAGCACAACATCAATATCCAGGACGGATACCTGTTCCAGAGCCTGAAGGAAGGGCAGATCATGTTCCTCGAGCTGGTGACCGGCAGTCATCTGCTGGGACGCCTGAAGCGTTTCGATCGGTTCGCCGTGGTGCTCGAGAGCGACGGCAAGGAGATCCTGATCTACAAGCACGCGATCGCCACCATCGCCCTGGCGCCCGCATCACCTTCGGCTTAGGCACGGGGGACGCCGCACCATCGCCACGCAGATCTCCCGCCGGGCCGCCTGGCGCGCCGCCGCCTGGGCACTGCTGCCGTTGCTGGCTGCCGCCTGCGCCGAGAACCGCCCGCCGGCGCGCCCACCCGCGGCGCCCGAGAGCGTCGCCGCCGCCACCATCCGGCGCGAGCGCGCCTACCTGCTGAACCCGCTCGAGGGTCTGGCACATACCATCGACCCCACCCGTCGCGAACAGATCACGCACGCTTTCGACGGCCTGGTGGCGACCGGCAGCGTCGCCCTGGCGCGCCAGGCGGCGACCGAGCTCCTGGCGGTCGAGCCGACGCTCGCCCCGGCGCAGGTGCTGGCCGCCCAGGTCGACTTTGCCGAGGGCAACGACCAGGCGGTGGTGGTGCGTCTGGTCGCGGTCGGCGACGCGCAGCCCAACTACACCGCCAGCCAGCTGGTGCTCGGCCGCGCCGCCGAGCTCGCCGGCGACGTGCCCCTCGCCTATGCCGCCTACCGTGCCATTGCCACCCGCAGCGGCAAGGCGTTCGAGCGCACCGGCGACCTGCATGCGCGCGCCCTGCGGATCGTCGGCGACCGTTTGCAGGAGGCGCTCCGCGGCGGCCGTCCGGACCGGTTGCAGGAAGCCGACCGCGACCTTGCCCTGCTCAAGTCCTGGGGACCCGGCGAGCTGCCGACTCTGGAGGGGGCGCGGGCGCTGGCGGTTGCCCGGAGCGACGCCAGGGCGGAGCTCGAGGCGGTCAAGGGGTTGTCGGCGCGGCGGTCCGACGATCTCGCCCTGCTCGAGCGCCGGGCCGATCTCGAGATCGAGGTGGGCGATCCCGGCGTCGGCCTGAAGCTGATCCAGGACCTCGCCGATCGCCACCCCGGCGACTCCGGGCTGCAGGAGAAGGTGCGGGTGGCCAAGTTCCGCTGGCGCCTGTCGCTGCTGCCTGCCGACGTGCGCGACATGGCGGCAAAGCCGGAGCTCAACCGCGCCGACCTGTCGGTGCTGCTGTACTGGCTGGTGCCCGAGGTGCGCTACGCCAAGCCGGTGGCCGGGCGGATCGCCACCGACATCCTCGAGCATCCGCATCGCGAGGAGATCGCGCACGTGGTCAACCTCGGCCTGATGGACGTCGATGCCAACCTGCATCGCTTCTCGCCGGAGGCGACGGTGCGGCGGGGCGTCGCGTTGCGCAGCCTCGTCCGGCTGCTGAGCGGCTTCGGCAAGCAGATCGCCTGCGTCGAGGCGGCCGGCGGCGCCGCGGCCGCTCCCTGCGGCCTGGCGGCGGGGTGCGGCCTGGTGGAGGGCGATGACGCCTGCCAGGCGGGGGACCCGCTGTCGGGGCCCGACGCCGTCGAATGGATCCGGCGCAGCCTGGTGCTCCTGGGCGGCGCCTGAGGCGATGAGCTTCACCATCCCCAACCTGCTGTCGCTGCTGCGCATGGCGCTGGTGCCGCCGTTCATCATCGCGCTGATCAATGGCCAGGCGAAGCGGGCGCTGCTGATCGTGGTGCTGGCGGGGATCTCCGACGCCCTGGACGGCTTCATCGCCCGCTTCTTTCACCAGCAGTCGCTGCTCGGCTCCTACCTCGATCCGCTGGCCGACAAGCTGTTGGTCACCGCGGCCTACATCATCCTGGCGCTCCCCGCCCTGCGCCACGGCGGCGCCTTCCTGATCCCCGCCTGGGTCACCGTGGTGGTGATCGCCCGCGACGTGCTGCTGGTGGTGGTGGCGCTGGTGCTCTACCTGGCGGCCAACGTGCGCAGCTTTCCGCCGTCGCTGCTCAGCAAGATCACCACGGTTTTCCAATTCGGCGCCGTGGTGGTGGTGCTCTCGACCGGCGTCTGGCCGGAGCTCGACGTCGCGGCCCTGGTGCTGGTGCACGTGGTGGCGATCCTCACGATAGCCTCCGGCCTGCTCTACGTCTGGCGGGCCAACCGCCTCTTCGACCGCCATCCGCCCCACCAGCCGCCTACGAAGCCGGCGGCAGCCGGCTGACGCTTGACAGACAGGTCGCGAACGGCCTAAGTTCAAATCGATGTTATGAAAAAAAGCAGAAACGTAGACATGGGTAGGAAAGCGGCAGCGGCAGCGACGACTTCCACAGCAGGGAGGATCCATGAAAAAGCAGCGTAGCCCCAAGCTCACCTTGACGCGCGAGACCCTCTCGGCGCTCGATCGGAACGACCCGCTGGCCCGCGCCCACGGCGCCGCGCTGACGATCAACTCGCCGACATGTCTGCCCTCGTGCAACGGCCGGCTGACCTGTCACGTCGTGTCGATCTGCGCGTCCTGCCCGGGTTGAGGCCAGCACCTCGCGGGCGCCCCTGAGAGTCGGGCTCGAGCGCCCGTGCCGCGGCGAACTCGATCTCCTCCTACATCCAGACCTACGTCGAGAGGGACGTCAGGCAGCTGCTCAAGGTCCACGACCTCCGCACCTTCGAGATGGTCCTCGGCCTGTGCGCCGCCCGCCACGGCCAGGAGCTGAACCTGGCCGACGTCGCCCGGTCCGCGGGCATCTCGCAGCCGACGGCGAAGACCTGGGTGAACCTGCTGGAGGCCGCCTACGTCATCCGCCTGCTGCCCCCCTATTTCGAGAACTTCGGCAAGCGCATCGTCAAGTCTCCCAAGCTCTACTTTCTCGACTCGGCCCTGGTCGCCGCCCTGACCCGTCAGCCCGGAGCTGTGGCCGCCCTGGCCGGCGCGATGGGAGGCGCGCTCTTCGAGGGCCTCGTGGTCAGCGAGGCCTTCAAGGTCTTTGCCATCGAAGGCAGGCGGCCAGACCTGTTCTTCTGGCGGTCGCACGGCGGCCTCGAAGTGGACCTGGTGCTCCTGACCGCGGCGCGCCTGGTGCCTATCGAGATCAAGCTCACCGCCACCCCGACGCTCAAGCACGCCGAGGTCCTCGGCAGGTTCAAGCAGCTCGCAGGAAGCAAGGCGGCCGGCCCCGGGGTGCTGGTGTGCAACATCCCCGAGCCGGTCAAGCTCCCGGGCGACAACCTGGCGCTCCCCTGGCGCCAGTTCCCGGAGTGGCTCAGGCGCCAGGTCGGGCAGACAAGGTAAACGGTCCCGGGCGGTCCGGCGCCGCCCCTCGAGTCACGCGCGGCGGCAAGATCGCTCCCCGAGAGGCCGGGCCGGTCTGGTAGCATTGGGGGAGACCCGAGCGCGATGGCAGACTTCGTTCACCTCCACCTCCACAGCCAGTTCAGCCTGCTGGACGGCGCCAACCGTCTGGACGAGGTCATCGGGGCGGCGGCCGCGGCCGGCATGCCGGCGATGGCGCTTACCGACCACGGCAACATGTTCGGGGCGATCCAGTTCTACAACCTGGCGCGCAAGGCGGGGATCAAGCCGCTGCTGGGGATCGAGGCCTACGTCGCCCAGGGCAGCCGGTTCGACCGCACCCCCGGCAGAGGGAGCAGCAATCACCTGGTGCTGCTGGCCGAGAACGAGACCGGCTACCGCAACCTCATCAAGCTCACCTCCAAGGCCTATCTCGAAGGGTTCTACTACAAGCCGCGGGTCGACAAGGAGCTGCTGCGCCAGCACAGCGAGGGCATCATCGCGCTGTCGGCCTGCCTCAAGGGAGAGATCAACGAACGCATCGTCGGCCGCCAGGAGAAGGAAGCCGAGGCGACCGCGCGCGAGTTCGACGAGATTTTCGGCCGCGGCAACTTCTTCCTCGAGATGCAGGACCATGGCATCGCCGAGCAGCGCCTGGCCAACGAGGTGCTGCGCCGCATCGCCGCGCGCACCGGCCAGCCGATGGTGGTCACCAACGACTGCCACTACCTCCGCCAGGACGACGCCTTCGCCCACGACGTGCTGCTGTGCATCGGCACCCAGCGCAACCTCGCCGACACCGACCGGCTGCGCTACGCCTCGGAGGAGTTCTTCCTCAAGTCGGCCGACCAGATGCACCGCCTCTTCCCGGACGACCACGCGGCGCTCGACAACACCCTGGCCATCGCCGAGCGCTGCAACGTCGTCATCCCCACCGGCACCTTCCACCTGCCCGAGTTCCCGGTGCCGCCGGGCTACACGCCGCAGTCCTACTTCGCCGAGGTGGCGCGGGCGGGCCTCGAGGAGCGCCTGACCGAGATCCGCCGCCGGCGCGCCCAGGGGCTGGTCAAGTGGGCCGACGAGCGCTATCGCGAGCGCCTCGAGTTCGAGATCCAGGTCATCGAGCGAATGGCCTTCGCCGGCTACTTCCTGGTGGTCTGGGACTTCATCCGCTACGCCCGCGAACAGGGCATCCCGGTGGGTCCGGGGCGCGGCTCGGCGGCGGGGTCGGTGGTCTCCTACGCGCTGCGCATCACCGACATCGATCCGCTGCAATACGACCTGCTCTTCGAGCGCTTCCTGAACCCCGAGCGCATCAGCATGCCGGACATCGACATCGATTTCTGCATGCGCCGGCGCGGCGAGGTCATCCACTACGTCAGCGAGAAGTACGGGCGCGACCGGGTGGCCCAGATCATCACCTTCGGGACGCTGGCCGCCAAGGCGCTGATCCGCGACGTCGGCCGGGTCATGGGGATCCCCTACGCCAAGTGCGACCGCATCGCCAAGCTGGTGCCCGACATGACCAAGTCGCTGGCCGAGGCGGCACGCGAGGTCGACGCCCTCGCCTCCGAAGTGGCGAGCGATCCCGAGGTCAAGACCATCGTCGACGTCGGCAGCCGGCTCGAGGGCCTCACCCGCCACGCCTCGGTGCACGCCGCCGGGGTGGTGATCACGCCGCGGCCGCTCGACGAGTTGGTGCCGCTCTACAAGACCACCCGCGGCGACGACGAGCAGATCATGACCCAGTGGGACATGAACGTCGTCGAGAGCCTCGGCCTGCTCAAGATGGATTTCCTCGGGCTGCGCACGCTGACGGTGATCGACGACGCGGTCAAGATCCTGCGCCATCAGGGCGTGGCGATCGACCTCGACGAGGTGCCGCTCGACGACCCCGAGGTCTACCGGCTGTTCTGCGAGGGGCGCACCAGCGGCATCTTCCAGTTCGAGTCTCGCGGCATGACCGATCTGCTGCGCCGCGCCCGGCCGTCCAAGTTCGAGGACCTGGCGGCGTTCAACGCCCTCTACCGGCCGGGGGCGCTGTCGGTGGGCATGGTCGAGGAATACATCCAGCGCAAGCTCGGCAAGAAGCGAGTCAAGTACCTGCTGCCCGAGATCAAGGACATCCTGGAGGAGACCTACGGCGTCATCACCTACCAGGAGCAGGTGATGCTGATCGCGGTGGCGGTGGCCGGCTTCACCATGGCCGAGGCCGACGTGCTGCGCAAGGCGATGGGCAAGAAGAAGGCCGAGGTGATGGCGCAGCAGGAGGAGAAGTTCATCCGCGGCGCGGTGGCGCGCCGGGTGCCGCAGGAGACGGCGCAGACGCTGTGGGACCAGATCGAGCCCTTTGCCGGCTATGGCTTCAACAAGAGCCACAGCGTCGCCTACGCCATGCTGGCCTACAAGACCGCCTACCTCAAGGCGCACCACCCGGTCGCGTTCATGGCCGCGATGCTCAACTCCGAGCTGTCGTCGTCGGACGCCATCGCCAAGTACCTCGCCGAGTGCCGCGCCAACATGGGTATCCAGATGCTGGCGCCCGATATCAACGAGAGCGACTATTTCTTCACCGTCGCGAGCGCCCCCGCCGGCCCGGCCGGCGCCCAGGCGATCCGCTTCGGTCTCGGCGCGGTCAAGGGAGTGGGGGAGGGCGCGATCGAGTCGGTGCTGACGGCGCGCCGGCGGGTGGGCCGCTTCCGCAGCCTGGCTCACCTGGTGAGCGAGATCGACCTGCGCCTCGCCAATCACAAGGTCCTCGAGTGCCTGATCAAGGCGGGCGCCTTCGACAGCCTCGGAGTGCATCGCGGGGCGCTCGCCGCGGTGCTCGACGACGTGCTCGAGTTCGGCCAGCGCAAGCGGCGCGAGCGCGAGGAGGGGCAGGGGAACCTGTTCGGGCTGATGGCCTCCCCGGCGGCGCCGGCGACGCTGGCGGGGCTGGCGGTGCTGGCGGGGGTTGCCGCGACGGCGCCGGCGATGGCCGGCGCCGGCGGCTTCGAGCGCGAGCCTTGGCCCGACCCGGCGACGCCGGCGTGGAGCGAGCGCGAGCGGCTGCGCTACGAGAAAGAGGCGCTCGGCCTCTACCTGACGGGCAACCCGCTGTCGGAGCACCAGGAGGCGCTGTCACGGCTCACCACCCACACCATCACCGAGCTCAAGGAAGGGGCCGAGGGCACGGTGACGGTGGGCGGCGTGGTGAGCGGCTTGACGCGGGTCAAGATCAAGAGCGGACCCAATGCCGGCCGCTTCATGGGGCGCTTCGTGCTCGAGGACCTCGAGGGCAGCCTGCCGGTCACCCTGTTCGCCAACCAGCTGCAGCAGTTCGGCGGCGTCGTCGCCGACGAGGCCGTGGTGCTGGTCAAGGGACAGCTGCGCGACCGCGGCGGGCGTCCGGGCCAGGGCGGCCAGGGCGCGCCGGCAGGGGCCGGCGGCGCCGGCGGAGAGGTCGAGCTGACGGTCGAGGAGATCGTGCCGCTCGAGCGCGCCGGCGCGATGGCGCTGGCCGGGATCGACCTCCTGGTCGCCCCCGACCTGCCGGCTCCCGACCTGCGGCGGCTGCGCGACCTGCTCTTCGAGCACCCCGGCAACGTGCCGGTCACCTTGCAGGTGCGGTTCCCCGAGCGCACGGTGCGGATCACCGCCAATCACAACTGCAAGATCGACTTCGGCCCCCGCCTCGCCGCCGCCATCGAAGCGATCCTCGGTCCAGGCAGCATCCGCGAGCGGCCCGAGCGGGCGGCCTGAGCGAACCCCATGGGGTTGCGAGCGGCCATTGCGGTGCACCTGCGGCCGGAGCTGGCATCGCGGGTGGCGGTGGTGGCACGTCTGGCGGCGGCGATGGGCGTCGAGGCCTACCTCGTGGGCGGCACGGTGCGCGACCTCCTGCTGGGACGCGACGGCCCGGACCTCGACTTCGTGACCGTGGGCGACGGTCTCGCCCTGGCAACGGCGATTCATCGAGAGCTGGGTGGCCGCCTGCAACGTCATTCCGCATTCATGACCGCGGACGTCGTCGACGCCGACGGCGTCCATCTGGACGTTGCCACGGCCCGGCAGGAATCCTATGCGGCAGTCGCCGCGCTGCCCGCGGTGCGGCCGGCGGCGGCGCTCGAGGACGACCTGCGGCGGCGCGACTTCACGGTCAACGCGATGGCGTTGCGGCTGGTGGCGCCGGGCGATGCCGGCGGCAACGCGGAGCGGCCGGAGGCGCTCGATCTCGGCAGCCTGAGCGCTCGTGGCAGCGGCCCCATCGATCCGCATGGCGGCCGGCGCGACCTCGCCGCGGGTCTGTTGCGGGTGCTGCACGAGCGGTCCTTCTTCGACGATCCGACCCGCGTGCTGCGCGGGGCGCGTTTCGAAGCGCGACTGGGCTTCCGGCTGACGCCGGAGAGCGAGGCGCAGGCCCGGCAGGCGGTGGCGGCCGGCGCGTTCGCGCAGCTGACCGGAAGCCGGCTGCGGCACGAGCTCGAGCTGCTGCTCGGCGCCGAGCCCGTGCCGGCGGCGGCGCTGGCCGGGCTGGAGCGGCTGCAGGATCTCGGCGTGCTCGCCGCGGTGCATTCCCGGCTGGCGCTCGACGACGCGGCGCGGCAGCGGCTGCGGGCGGTGGCGGCGGAGCATGCCTGGTACCTTGCGGCTGGACCTGGTGTGGCTGGCGGCGCCGGCATGGCGCCGGCGGCCGGCGTCTCTCTCGGCAGGGCCGTGCGGCAGGCGCCGTCGGTCCGACTCTGGCTGCTGCTGCTCTTGGCGCTTGCGGCCGGCCTTGCCGAGCCTGATCGCGCCGAGCTCGCCGAGCGGTTGCTGCTGGCCGGCGACGAGCTGCGGCTGCTGAGCGGCTTCGGCCGCCGCCTGGCCGCCGCCGTGCCGCTGCTCGGCGCCGGCGCCCTGCCGCACGAGGTGGACGCGGCTCTCGCCGGCCTGGCGGACGAGGAGCTGCTCGTGCTCGCCGCCACCGGCGGAGCCGACGGCTCCCAGCCCGCGCGGCAGACCGGGCAAGACGGGGACGCGCCTGTCGCCAAAGGCACGTCGCACGGGCCGCTCGAATCGGCTTCCCCTTTCGGCACCGGCGGGTCGGTTCAGGTGGAACCGCAGGTGCGGTCGTGGGTCCGGCGCTACTTGACCGGCCTGCGGCCCCTCGCGCTCGCCATCCGCGGCGCCGACCTGCTGGCGGCCGGCGCGCGGCCCGGTCCCGAGGTGGGCAACGCCCTTCGGGTCACCCGCGAGGCCAGGCTCGACGGCAGGATTGGCGCCGGCGAGGAGCTCGGCTTCGCACTGGCTTGCCTGCACGAGGCGCGATCTGGGGCGGATGGCGGCCGCCCGGTGGAAGGCGGCGAAGGCATGGGCAGATGGGAGCGGGAATGAACGCACGGTGGCCGCCGACGGATCGGGGCGACGGAGCACGGGAGCCTCGCCGGCGGTCGCTCGATGCGGCGCGAAGCCTGCCGCCCGGGGGCACCCGGGTGTCGCCCTGCGGCACCGGACTGTCCGCGTCCCCGCGGCTCCCGGGGCCGCCGCGCCGCGACGTCTGGCTGACGCGGCTGCCGATCGCGGCCGGGCTGGCTGTCATGCTCGTTGCCGGTCCCGCGCCGCTGCCGGCGGCGGGTCAGCCGGCATCGCCGCCTTCGGATCGTGTGACCGAGGTGCTGCGCTTCGACTGCGCCAACCAGCTCGGCCGGCGGGAGGTGACGCTGTTCGGCAACGGCACCATCCGGCTGCGCGACGGGCCGCTCGGCAAGGAGTGGATGGGGCTGGCGGAACTCGGGCCGGACGAGCTGCAGGGCACCTTGCGACGCCTCGCCTCCGAGGACCTCTCGGATGCCTCTCACGCGCCGCAGGGCGTGGTCGGCGACTGGGTGGAGAAGTGCGACCTGGTGCTCGAGCTTCCCGGCCAGAAGCGCCAGAAGTTCTTCTTCGGGCACTATGACACCTTGCCGCTGGCCCTCCACAACGTGCAGCGCATTGCCGAGGAGCTGGCGGCGCGGGTGGCCGTGCTGCGCGACGCGGTGCAGCTCCCCGAGCGCTACGAGCCGCGCCTCGGCGACGTGCTCAAGCGCACCGACGGAACTCGCTTCCGGGTGGTCGAGTTCACCAGCGACCGCAAGGGCGTCGAGCTGGACGGCCTCGACCAGCCGCTCCACCTGCTGGTGTTGAGGGAGCAGATGCGCATGGAATTCGTCGCCCTGGTGTCGCGGGAGCGGTGAGCCGCGGGGTACGGATCACCGGCGGCGCCTGGCGCGGCCGCACCGCCATGGTGCCGGCAGGCGCGCGCCCGACCGAAGGACGGGTGCGCGAGGCGCTGTTCTCGATCTGGTGCGACCGGCTCGCCGGCTGCCGCTTCCTGGATCTGTTCGCGGGCAGCGGCGTCGTCGGGCTCGAGGCCGCGAGCCGCGGCGCCCGGAGCGTCCTCTGCGTCGACCAGGACGCCCGCGCGGTGCGGACCATCGCGGCCAACCGGTGGACCGAGGACGCCGCGCTTACGACCTTCGAGGCCCGTCGCCTCACCCTCCCATCCGGCCTCGGCTCGCTGGCCGGGCAGAGCGCCCGGACCGCCGGCGGCGGTCCCGAGAGCGCGACCGCGGCGGCGCCCGTGTTCGACCTGATCTTCGCCGATCCTCCCTACAGCTTCGAGGACTTCGAGCCGCTGCTCCTCGGCCTGCCGCCCCTGCTTGCCGGCGGCGGCGAGGTCGCCGTCGAGCACTCGGCGCGGCGCGCCCTGCCCCCGGCCGCCGGTCCGCTGGCGCAGACCGATCTCCGCCGCTACGGCGAAAGCGCCGTCGCCTTCTACCGCACCAGGGAATGAAGCGGCCGGCCCCGGACCACCTCGGCGGCGAGCTGGTCGGTGGCGGCGATGCGGGCGAAACGCCGGCGCAGCACGAACTCGGTCCGCCGCAAGATCTCGTCGGTCGTCAGCTCCTCGCCGGTGGCAGGGTCGGCGATGGGGAAGGTGAGGGTCGCGTCGATCACGAAATCGACGTCATAGCCGAGGTCGGCCGCCAGGCGCGCCGTGGTCTCGCAGCACTGCTCGGTCTGGATGCCGGTGATGGCCAGCCGCCGCACGCCCCGCGCCTCCAGGCGACGCTGCAGGTCGGTGCTGGTAAAGGCGTTGCGGGTGTTCTTGACCAGCACCGGCTCGTCCGGTGTCGGCTGCAGGAAGTCCATCAGCTTGAACCATGGGCTGGCGGTGGTGAACCCCTCGTCGGCGTCGGTGTGCAGGAAATAGATCACCGGCAGGCCCGCCTCGCGATAGGCGCTCACCAGGCGCTCGACGTTGGCCTCGAAGGCGGTGCTGCTGCGGCGCTGCCACCGCGGCGTCGCCTTGAAAGAATCCTGCACGTCGATCACCAGCAGCGCCGACTGCTCGATCGGGATCTCGTTTTCGATGGCCAAGGGAGCGTCCTCCTCGCGGAACCCGGCGGCCGCCGCCGCGTCCCTCGGTCGCGATTCTATGCTGCGGACCCCGGCGGCCGCATCGCGGGAGGAAGCGAGATGCCGGTGCGACGGTGGCTTGCCGGCGGCTTGCCGGGGGTAGGGTAGGATCGGCTTGCCTTGAGCGCATGGACCCAGGAAGCGGCGCCGCATCGCCGCGTGGCGGCAGCTGCGCCGGCGGCTGGGCGGCAGCGGCTGATGGCGCTGGCCGCGGCGGTGGCGGCGGTCGTCACCCGCGTGCCGTTCGCGGCACAGCGGCTCTGGGACCATGACTCGGTGCAGTTCGCGCTGGGGGTGGAGAGGTACGACCTTGCCGCCCACCACCCGCACCCTCCCGGCTACCCGCTCTACATCGCGATCCTCAAGCTGCTGGCGGCGGCCGGCATCGACGCGCTGCACGGCATGGTGGCGCTGTCGATCGCCGCGGCGGCGCTGGGCGCGGCGCTGATCGTGCCGCTCACCGCGCGGCTGGCGTCCGCGGCAGCCGCCGCGCGCGCCGGCGCGGCAGCCGCATCGGAGCCCACGGCTGGCGGTCCCGGTCCGGGCGCCGGTCCGCCCGAGAGCGCCGGGCCGCTGGCGGCCGGCGCGCTGGCGGCAGCGCTCTACGTCTGCAACCCGCTGCTCTGGTTCTACGGCGAGCTGCCGCTGGTCTATGCCGTCGAGGGCGGCTTGACGGTGGGATTGGCATACGCCGCGCTGCGCATGGCGGACGGACGCGGCCCGCTGCTGGCGGCGTGCGCGGCGTTCGCCCTGGCCGGTGGCGTGCGGCCCTCGACCCTGGTGCTGCTGTTGCCGCTCTTCCTGCTCGGCGCCTGGCGGGCTTGGCGGCGCGGCACGACCATCGGCACCCTGGCCGCCGGCGCCGCGGTCGCCGCCGTGTTCGGCCTGGCGTGGTTGCTGCCGCTGCTGGCCGCCGCCGGCGGCCTCGGCGCCTACCGGCGCATCGGCAGCGAGAACTTCGGCGCCCTCCTGCCCTATACCTCGATCCTGTACGGTGCCGGCTGGCAGGCGCTCGCCCACAACCTGACGATCATGACCAAGTGGTTCCTGCAGGGTCTGCTGCCGGCGGCAGTGGCGCTGGGCGCGCTTTGGCTGTGGCCGGCCAGGCGCCGCGGCGCGTTCGCCCCGGTCGTTGCCGGCGTGCGTCTGCTGGCGGCGAGCTGGCAGTGGCTGGTGGCCTGGGCGGTGCCGCCGATGCTTTTCTTCGCGCTGTTCCATGTCACCAAGGCCGGCTACACCCTGGTCTACCTACCGGCGCTGCTGGTGGCGGCCTCCCTGCTGGCGGCTCCCGCCATGTGCCGCGGGTGGCGGCGCGATCATCAGAGCAGCGGGGAGGTTGCCGCCGGCGGATACGACGACGCAGGAGCGGCGGGCTGGTCCGCCAGTCCGGCCGCAAGCGGGGCTGTCGACGGCATGAAAGTCGGCGCCGCCCTGGTGCTCGCCGCCGCCACCGGCGCCGGGTTCTTCCTCTTCGGGGTCGACCGCCGCCCCGACCAGCCGCGCGCGCTGGCGGTGGTGCGCAACGAGTTCAACCGCGGCGCCATCGCCGCCTACGAGCGCGACCTCGACCGCCTGCTGGCCACCCTGCGCCGCTTGCCGCCGGCCACCACCGTCCTCGCCACCGTCGAGCTCTCCGGGACCGGCCCGGCGGGTGCCGACGGCTTCCTCTATCCGTGGCAGCGCCACCTGCAGTGGTACCTCCCCGGCTACGAGGTCCTCCACCTCGTCCCCGAAGAGCGTTTTGCCCTCGTAACTCGCGGCCATGTTCCCTTCCATCGCGAAGGGCCGGCCATCGAGCTTCCGCCTGGCACGCGGCAACTGGCCATCGTCCTCTCCGGACCGACCGGCGAGCGATTCCCGCTGGCTGCCTGGCCGCCGCAACTCATTGGCAAGACTTTCGATCTGGTGGTGGTGCCGGTCGCCGAGCACCTGGAGCTCGGCCCCTTCCGGTTCACGATCCATCGCCGCCAGGCGGCCTGAGGTGGCTATCCGCCCGGCCGCCTACTCGAAGACCTGGCGCAGCGAGATCCGGAGACCTGGCAGGAGCGGTGTTTCCAGCGTCGTCTCGCCGGCATGGCCGGGGTGGCCGGCGTCCGTGGCGTTGCCGGCCTGCGACAGCGAGGCCTGGAGCGCGAGGTGGCCGCCGGTGGTCATGCGGTAGACCTCGATCGTTGCCGCCACCGGATCGACGATCCAGTACTCGGGCACGCCGTGGGTCTCGTAGAGGCGGCGCTTCTTGATCTTGTCCATGCCGCGGCTCGCGGGCGACAGCACCTCCACCACGAGGTCGGGCGCGCCCGCGACATAGCGCTCGCGCAACCGGTCCGCCCTGCCGGCGGCGACGAAGAGCACGTCGGGCTCCACCACGTCGTGGGCGGAGAGCACCACGTCGGTCGGCGCGGTCAGGACCTTGCCGAGCCCGTGCGCGCGGACGAAAGCCAGCAGGATGGCGGCCAGATTGAGCACGATGCTCTGATGCCGCAGGTCGGGCGCCGGGCTCATGTGGTGCTCACCGTCGATCAGCTCGTGGCGCAGGCGATCCTCCGGCAGCCGGAGGAGGTCCTCATAGGTCAGCGTCGGCGATGGGGAGCGGGTGGTCATCCGGCTTGCCTCTTCGCGGCGATGCTAGACCCTCTCCTTGGCTTGACGCAAATCGATGGCGCTTGCGGATCGCCCGCAGCTGCCGGCCGCGGCTTCCGGCCCAGGGTCGCTGGATGGCTCGGGTGGGAGCGGGCAGGCCGGACGGCCGGTCAGGCGGGGCCGTCGTCCCGGCCCAGCAGCGCGGCGCCGGTCTTGAGGCCGTCCTGCTGCTGCTTCGGCGTCAGCCGGCCGACCAGGTCCCACAGCCAGGCCAAGGACATCTGACGCTTCAGGCGCCGCGATTCGGGCCAGAAGGCGCGGAACTCGAGCGGCCGCCAGCCGAACGGCGCGAAGAAACCGGCGCTCTCCTCGGGTGCGAAATGGAAGGAGGCCTGGGCGGAGTCGAGCGCCTTGCCCCAGCCCTTCTTGAGGTAGCGCATGATGGTGGGGGAGACCAGGTCGATCAGCCACCAGCGGAAGCCGGCGGCGGCCGCGAGGTCGCCGGCGAGAGCGGCGACCTCCGCCTCGGGCAGGTAGACCAGCAGCCCCTCGCTGATCACCAGGGTGGGCTCGCCGGTGGCGGCCAGGCGCGCGAAGAGCTGCCGCCGGGCGTCGCGGTCCGCGAGGTCGAGGCGGATGCGCTCGACGGCGCAGGCCGGCCGCGCGGCGCCGATCACCTGCTCCTTGTAGTCGAGGAGCTCGGGCAGGTCCACCTCGACCCAGCGCAGGGCGGCCGGCAGCGAGAGGCGATAGGGGCGGGCGTCGAGGCCGGCGGCCAGGTTGAGGACGGTGCGCGCCCCCTCCTGGTGGACCAGGCGCAGGATGATCTCGTCGAAGACGCAGGTGCGCACGATCATCGACCAGGCCGCGGCCTTGCCGCGCTTGAGGCTGCGGACGATCTGCTCGCCGCGCTCGCCCGCCAGCCGCCGCGCGTAGGGGTCATGGAACAGCGCGTCCGGCCGCTCGCTCTCCATGGCGCGGTAGACCGCCACCCAGCGGGCGGTGTCCGAGACGTTGCGGATCGCGGGCCCTTCGGTCATGCGTGGGTTCCTCGGCGCTATTCCTTGAGGAAGAAGGCCAGCTCCTCGAGGTTGATGCGCAGGTCGACGTTCTTGAGCGGCACGCCTGGCCGGGGCTTCACCCGGACGGTGGCGAAGTTGAGCACGCCGCGCACCCCGGCGTCGGCGAGGGCGTCGTAGTAGTGCTGGGCGAAGTCGCTGGGGACGGTCAGCACGCCGATCACCGCGCCCGATTCGCGCGCCACCGCGGCGAGGTCGGCGGCGTCGCGGACGGTGAAGCCGGCGACGCTCTGGCCGATCTTGCGCGGGTCGTTGTCCACTCCCGCGACGACGTGGAAGGCGCCATGGTTGAAGCCGAGGTAGCGGGCCAGCGCGCTGCCGAGGTTGCCCATGCCGACGATCAGCAACGGATGGCTGCGGTCGAGACCCAGCAGCGCGTCGAGGTGCTCGGCGAGCTCGTCGACCTGGTAGCCGACGCCGCGGATACCGAACTCGCCGAACTGGGCGAGATCCTTGCGGATCTGGGTTGCCGACAGGTGGTAGCGCTGCGCCAGCTCCTGCGAGGAGATGCGCGCCAGGCCCAGCTCCTGAAGCTGGCGCAGGCAGCGGAGGTAGAACGAGAGGCGGTTGAGGGTGAGCGGCGAGATCTCCGGCGGCTCGCTCGTCGCGCTCTGGTGCTCTCGCTGTCCACCGGGGTCGCCGGAGTCGCTCACCTCGCTCCGGCTGCCGCGATCAGCCATTGCAGCAGGTCTGCCGGCCAGAGGCCCAGCACCAGGGTGGCGAGCGCCGCGATCACCGCCGCCGCACGTCCCCAGCCGTCGATGAGCAGGCCTTCCGGCTGCCGCCTCTCCGGCCGCATGTAGAGCACGTACACCACCCGCAGGTAATAGAAGACACCCACCAGGCTGGCCGCCACGCCAAGCACCGCCAGGTGGACGTGGCCCGCCGCCACCGCCTGCTGGAACACCAGGTACTTGCCGAGGAAGCCCAGGGTGGGCGGGATGCCGCCGAGCGACAGCATGCAGATCGCCAGGCAGCCGCCGAGCAGCGGGAAGCGGTAGCCCCAACCGGCCAGCTCCTCGATCTCGTGGCGGGCGCCCGGGCGGCTGTAGAGCAGGCTGACGACGGTGAAGGCGCCGGCGTTCATCAGCACGTAGGCCAGCAGGTAGACCAGCACCGGCGCCAGGCTGGCGCGGTCGAAGGTCACCAGGGCCAGCAGCAGGTAGCCCATGTGGGCGACGCCGGAGTAGGCGAGCATCCGCTTGATGTCGGTCTGCGCCAGCGCCAGCAGGTTGCCGACGACAATCGAGAGCGCCGACAGGATCCCCACCACGTTGACCCACCGCGAAGCCGTCAGGCTGGGCCCCTGCGCCGCCACCTCGAGCAGGCGGAAGAGCACCAGCGCGCTCGCCACCTTGGGCGCCACCGACAGGAACGCCACGAACGGCGATGGCGCTCCCTGGTAGGTGTCGGGCGACCAGGCGTGGAAGGGCGCCAGGGCCATCTTGAAGCCGAAACCGCAGACCACCAGCAGCAGCCCGCAGCTGGCGAGCGCGGTGCCATGGCCGCCGGCGAAGGCGCGTCCGATCTCGTCGAGCCGGGTGCCGCCGGTGGCGCCGTAGAGCAGCGCGATGCCGAAGAGCACGAAGGCGCTGACGAAGGCGCCCATGAGGAAATACTTGATCGCCGCCTCGACCGCGACGCTCACCCGCCGGTGATAGGCGGCCAGCGAATAGAGGCTGATCGACAGCAGCTCGAGCGACAGGAAGATGGTCAGCACCTCGGTGGCGCGCAGCATCAGCAGCATGCCCGCGGCGCACCACAGCAGCAGCGCGTGGTATTCGCCGCCCAGGATGCGCTCGCGGCGCAGGTAGCTGTCGGAGGCCAGCAGGCAGAGGGCGGTGGCGAGCAGGACGATGAGCGAGAAGGCGACGGTGATGGGTCCCGTCTCGAGCATGCCGTTGCAGGTCCTGATGGAACCGATCGCCGTCCAGGCCGAGGCAGCCCCCCAGGCGGCCGCCGCGGTGACCGCCAGCGCCGCCGCCGTCCAGGCGCGCCGGAGGCCGGGAGCGACGGCGTCGAGCAGCAGGATCAGCACCCCGCCGCCGCAGAGGATCAGCTCCGGCAGCAGGCTGACGAGGTCGGTGCGAGTCATCGCGGCCCTCCGGCGAGGCTGGTGGCGGCGACGGTCCGCGATCCCGTCACGCCTCGCCGGTCGGCAGCCGGCGTCGCAGCCGGGCCGGCCGGACTCGGCACGGCAACGGGCGCGACCGGCGATCCGTATGCGGCCGGCGAGGCGAAGCGCAGAGCGGCCTGCTGCACCTCCTCGCCGCTCAGCCGCTGGCGGTAGTCGGCGAGCGTGGCGGCGAGCGCCTGCTCGCTGGGCTTGAGGAACTGCGCCGGGGCGACGCCGATCCACAGCATCAGCGCACAGAGCGGCACGAGCGCCACGATCTCGCGCCAGCCGAGGTCGGCCAGGCCGCGGTTCTCGTCCTTGGTGAGCGGCCCGAAGAGCACGCGCTGGATGAGCTTCAGCAGGTAGAGCGCGGCCAGCACCACGCCGAAGGTGGCGAGCGCCGCCGGCCAGCCGAGCGCGCGGAAGCTACCGGCCAGGATCAGGAACTCGCCGGCGAAGCCGTTGAGCGCCGGCAGGCCCACCGAAGCGAGCGACGAGAAGATCAGGAAGAAGGCGAACACCGGCATCACCTTGGCCAGGCCCCCGAACTCGTCGAACTGCTTGGTGTGGCGGCGGTCGTAGAGCATGCCGACGAGCAGGAAGAGCGCCCCGGTCGAGATGCCGTGGTTGACCATCTGCAGCAGCGCCCCCTGCCAGGCGATCATGTCGGCGGCGAGCAGGCCGAGCATGACGAAGCCGAGGTGGGCGATCGAGGAGTAGGCCACCAGCTTCTTGGCGTCCGCCTGCACCCACGACACCATGGCGCCGTAGAGGATGCCGACCAGCGCCAGGGCGATCAGCAGCGGCAGCGCCGCGCGGCTGGCCTGGGGGAAGAGCGGCATGGCAAAGCGCAGGTAGCCGTAGGTGCCGAGCTTCAGCAGGATGCCGGCGAGCAGCACCGAGCCGCCGGTCGGCGCCTCGACGTGGGCGTCCGGCAACCAGGTGTGGAACGGGAACATCGGCACCTTGATCAGGAACGCGGCGGCGAACGCCGCGAACAGCCAGAGCTGCGCGTGCACGGGCAGGTCGAGGCGGAGCAGGTCCTGATAGGCAAAGCTCCAGGCGCCGCCGCTGGCGCCCTTGTAGGTCCAGGCCAACCAGAGGATGGCGACCAGCATCAGCAGGCTGCCCGCCATGGTGAAGAGGAAGAACTTGATTGCGGCGTAGATCCGCCGCTCGCCGCCCCAGACGCCGATCAGCAAGTACATCGGCACCAGCATCACTTCCCAGAAGACATAGAACAGGAAGAGATCGAAGGCCATCAGCGCGCCGAGCACGCCGGTGGTCATCAGCAGCAGCGCGGCGCCGTAGGCCGGCCAGTGGCGGTCGATGCCGCGCCAGGAGCCGAGCACGACGATCGGCAGCAGCAGGATCGCCAGCACCGCCAGCGGCATCGAGATGCCGTCCAGGCGCAGGTCGTAGCGGATGCCGTAGCCGGCGATCCACAGGAAGCGCGGGTCGCGCACCGGCGGGAAGCCGCCGCCGGCCGCGGCCAGCCTGGCGCCGACCAGCGCCAGCGCGAAAGCCAGCTCGATCAGCGACACGATCAGGGTGTAGATCTTGACCGTGCGTGCGGACCGCGCGGGGTCGGCCGCGGCGCCGGCGCCGCGCCCGAGGAAGAGCAGCGGCAGGCAGGCGACGGCCGGGAAGAACACCAGCCGCGTGAGGGTGTTGCCGGCGAGCAGGGAGAGGATGTCTTGCATGGCTCAGCGCACCAACCACCAGAAGAGCACGATCACTCCGACGAAGAAGTAGAGAGCGTAGTTGCGCACGTTGCCGGTGGTGGTGAGGCTGCCGAGGTCGCCGCCGGCGCGGGTGACGGCGGCGCCGGCGCGCACCGAGCCGTCGACCACCAGCGTGTCGACGACGCGGTAGAACACCCACGACAGGCCGTGCAGCGGCCGCACCACGATCGCGTCGTAGAGCTCGTCGACGTACCACTTGTTGGCCAGCAGGCGATGCAGCGCCGGGAATCGTTCCTCGAAGGCGAGGCCCCGCTCGGCGCCCCCGTCGCCGCCGTAGATCGAGCGCGCCAGCAGGATGCCGGCGACCGCCAGGCCCACCGAGAGCAGGATCAGGACGACCTCGGTCCCGAGGCCGAGCTCGCGCTCCGCCGGCGCCGCGCCTTGAACGCCGGCGAGCAGCGGCGCCAGGAAACGGTGGAACCAGTCGGTGCCGCGCAGCAGCGGGATCTCGATCCAGCCGGCGACCACCGCGCCGACCGCCAGGATGACCAGCGGCACCGTCATCACCGGCGGCGACTCGTGCAGGTGGTGCTCCTGCTCGGGCGTGCCGCGGAACTTGCCGTCGAAAGTCAGGTAGACGGCGCGGAACATGTAGAAGGCGGTGAGCCCGGCGGTGATCCAGCCCACTCCCCAGAACAGCCAGTGCAGCGGCATCCCCGAGGCGGCGGCGGCGGCAAGGATCTCGTCCTTGCTGAAGAAGCCGGCGAACACCGGGATGCCGGCCAGCGCCAGCGAGCCGGCGAGGAACGTCCGGTAGGTGATCGGCAGGTGGCGCTTGAGGCCGCCCATCTTCTGCATGTCCTGCTCGCCGCCCATGGCATGGATCACCGAGCCGGAGCCGAGGAAGAGCAGCGCCTTGAAGAAGGCGTGGGTCAGCACGTGGAACAGCGCGGCGCTGTAGGCGCCGACGCCGACCGCCAGGAACATGTAGCCCAGCTGCGACACCGTCGAGTAGGCCAGCACCTTCTTGATGTCGTTCTGCGCCATGCCGATGGTGGCGGCGAGCAGCGCGGTGGCGGTGCCGATCACGGCCACGAACAGCGACACCCCGGGGGTCAGCTGATAGATCAGGTTCGTGCGCACCGCCATGTAGACGCCCGCCGTCACCATGGTGGCGGCGTGGATCAGCGCCGACACCGGAGTCGGGCCGGCCATCGCGTCGGGCAGCCAGACGTAGAGCGGTATCTGGGCGCTCTTGCCCATCGCGCCGATGAAGAAGCACAGGCCGACGAAGGCGGCGAACGACAGGCCGCCGGCGTAGCTCGCGGTGCCCAGCGCCGGCTGCGCGGCGAGGCGGTGGAAGATCGGGACGAAATCGAGCGTGCCGAAGCGCGCGATGAGCGCGAACATGCCGATCAGGAAGGCGAAGTCGCCGATGCGGTTGACCACGAACGCCTTCTTGCCGGCGTAGGGCGGGAACTCCTGATCGTAGTAGAAGCCGATCAGCAGGTAGGAGCAGAGGCCGACTCCCTCCCAGCCGACGAACATCACCAGGTAGTTGTTGCCGAGCACCAGCGTCAGCATCGCCGCCATGAACAGGTTCAGGTAGGCGAAGTAGCGCGCGTAGCCCTCGTCGTGGCCCATGTAGCCGACGGAGTAGACGTGGATCAGGAAGCCGACGAAAGTGACGATGAACAGCATCACCGCCGCCAGCGGATCGAGCAGGAAGGCGACGTGGATCGACAGCGCGCCGGTCGTCCAGGCGTAGCTGATCCGTTCGACGGCCTGCGGCCAGTGGCCGCCGCCGAGGTACTGCCCGATGCAGGCGACGGCGACCAGCAGCGAGCCCAGTGGCGCGCCGAGCGCGACCGCGGTGACCAGCGCCTTGGCGGCCTTGCGGTACGCCAGCGCCCCGTTGATCGCGGCGCCGGCCAGCGGCAGGGCGGGGATGAGCCAGAGCAGATCGAAGGCTTGCATGGTCGGCGGGGTCGTCCGGGTTGGCGCGGGCTAGTGGCGCATCAAATTGATGCGGTTGATGTCGATGGTGCGCCGCTGGCGGTAGACGGCGATGAACAGGGCCAGGCCGACCGCCGCTTCGGCGGCCGCCACCGCCAGGACGAAGAACACCAGGATCTGGCCGGTGCGCTGGTCGAGCTGGCGCGAGTAGGCGATCAGCGCCAGGTTGGCGGCGTTGAGCATCAGCTCGATCGACAGGAAGATGCTGATGCCGTTGCGCCGCGTCAGCGCGCCGATGGTGCCGATGGCGAACAGCGCCGCGGCCAGCGCCAGGTACCAGAGGATCGGCACCGCCGGGCCGGCGCTCATGCCCGCCCCCCGGGAACCGACGCCGGCCTCGCCCCGCCCGCCGCGCGGTCGGCCTCGGACGACCAGGCCGCGTAACCAGGCCGCGGGGCGCCGGCTCCGGCGCCAACCGGCTCCGGCGCCTCGGGGCCGCCGCCCCGAGCGGTGGGATCGGCGAGCGGGCCGCTTGGAGCCACGGCAAGCTCTTCCTCCGTCGCCCGGCGGGCGATGACGGTGGCGCCGATCACCGCCACCAGCAGCAGCAGGCCGACGATCTCGAACGGCAGCAGGTACTCGGCGAACAGCTCCTGAGCGAGGCGCGACAGCGACACCGCCTGCTCGGTGAGCGGCGCCGGCGGGCCGCCGCCGAGCGCCGAGCGCAGCAGCAGACCGAGCATGCCGGTGAACACCAGAGCGCCGAGGATGGCGGTGGCGAGTTGCAGGCGGTGGCCGCCCGGTATGCCCTCGTCGCGCCCGACGTTGAGCAGCATGATCACGAACAGGAAGAGCACCAGGATGGCGCCGGCATAGATCAGCAGCTGCAGGGTGGCGATGAACGGCGCCCCCAGCAGCACGAACAGCACCGCCACCGAGAACAGGGTCACCACCAGGCTGAGCGTCGAGTAGATCGGGCTCCGGTGCGCGATCACCACCAGCGACGAACCCACCGCCAGCAGCGCGAAGACCGCGAAGACCGCCATTTCCATGTTCGAAGGTCCCCCTCGCCTACAGCACGCCCGCCAGGGTCAGAGCCGCCACCAGGATCAGGTTGAAGATCGCCAGCGGCAGCAGCACCTTCCAGCCCAGGCGCATCAGCTGATCGTAGCGGAAGCGCGGGAACGTCCAGCGCACCCAGACGAAGAAGGCCATGAAGCAGGCGACCTTGCCGAACAGCACCGCGAGGCCGACCGCGACGCCGGCGAAGCCCTCGACGTGGACCCACGGCAGCGTCCAGCCGCCGAAATAGAGCGTCGCGCCGAGCGCCGACAGCGAGGTCATCGAGATGTATTCGGCCATGAAGAAGGTCGCGAAGCGCATGGCGCTGTACTCGGTGTGGAAGCCGGCCACCAGCTCCGACTCCGCCTCCGGCAGATCGAACGGCAGGCGGTTGGTCTCGGCGAAGGCGGCGACCAGGAAGATCAGGAAGCCGACGATCTGCGGCAGCACGTTCCAGCCGTGGTGGCGCTGGTAGTCGACGACGTCGGCAAGCTGGAACGAAGACACCGGGATGACCACCGCCACCACCGCCAGGGTGAGCGCCAGCTCGTAGCTGATCAGCTGCGACGAGGCGCGGATCGAGCCCAGCAGCGAGTACTTGTTGTTGGAGGCGTAGCCGGCCATCACCAGCGAGTAGACCCCGAGGCTGGCGATGGCCAGGAACAGCAGCACGCCGGTCTGCGCCGGCGCGACCACCATCTGATAGACGTGCCCGCGGAAGGTGACGTCCGGCCCGAACGGCACCACCGAGAAGGTGGTGAGGGCCGGCAGCAGGCCGAGCGCCGGCGCCATCAGGTACAGCGGCCGGTCCACGGCGGAGGGCGTCACGTCCTCCTTGAACATGAACTTGAGGGCGTCGGCGAGCGCCTGGAAGATGCCCAGCGGCCCGAGCCGGTTCGGTCCCGGGCGGTCCTGGATCAGCGCGCCGCCGCGGCGCTCGACCCACAGCATCACCGGCACCACGTTGATCAGGATCGCCAGGGTCACACCCAGCTTGATCGCGGTGGCGACGAGATCGGCCAGCTCGGCGCTCATCGCGGTGCCTCCCGGGGCGTCCCCATCGTCCGCTGCTCGGTCATCGCAGTCGTCGCGGTCGTCGTCGCGTGCCGTGGCCAGCGCGTCAGATGCCGGCCGCCGTGTCTTCGGGCGCCTGCAGCCGGGGTTCCTTGAAGGCGTGCGCCGCGGGCAGGTCGAGCGCCGCGCCGGTGGCCGGCAGGTGGCGCCAGGAGAGGCCGGCGAACGCCGGCACGGCGGCGGCGAGGCGGTCGAAAACCGCCGGTGCCGTGAGGTTCGCCCAGCGTGGGTCGTAGCGCGCCAGCAGCTCGGACAGCGCCTCGACCGCCGGGCGGGCCTGGCCGGGAGGCGGGAAGGCGCGCTCGAAGCGCTGCACCCGCCATTCGACGTTGACGAAGGTGCCGTCCTTCTCGGCGTGGTTGGCCACCGGCAGCGCCACGTCGGCGGCCTGGGCGAGGAGCGAGTCGGCCCAGCCGAAGACGATCAGCGCCTGCGCCCGGCGCAAGCGCGCGACGGTGGCCGGGTCGTGGGCGCCGGCGCCGAAGTCGCTGTCGCACACCACCAGCACCGCGCAGCGCGCCGCGGCGTCGCCATGCAGGAGGCTCTCGGCGTCGATCGCGCCGGCGGTATTTTCCGAGGTCCCCGGGGTCTCCGGGGTTCTCGGAGTTCCCGGGGTACCCGGCGGCGTCGGGGCTGCCGGGGGCGGGGTGCCGGCCGGGGGGGCCGGTGCGGCCGGTGCCCCCAGGCCTGCCAGCTCGGCGCCGCGCCGGTTGGGCGCTGCTTCGTTGCCGGTCACGCCCCCTTGCAGGTTGGGGATGTGGCGCTCCGGCCCGAGATCGACCGCCACCGAGCGGTGGGCCGTGCCGGCCATCTCGGCGAGCTGCGCGAAGAGGTAGGCCTCCTCGGTGGTGAGGAACCCCGAGCCGAGGAAGGCGACGGCGCCGTCGGCGCTGCGCCCGCGCAGGTGGCGTGCCACGGCGTCGAGCCCTTCCTTCCAGGAGACCGGCGCCGCGCCGTCGCGGCCGGCGTCGCGCCGCAGCCGCGGCGCAAACAGGCGTGGCACCGTGCGGTAGCGTTCGAAGGTGCCGCGGCCGTAGTCGCACATCCAGTAGTCGTTGACGTCGGGATTGAAGCGCGGCTTGTAGCGCTTGATGGCGCCGCGCCGGTGCTCGATGGTGACGTTGCAGCCGACCTCGCAGCCGGTGCACAGCGACGGCTGCTTGTCGAGGTAGAAGACGCGCTCGGCGAAGCGGAAGCGGGTGGAGGTGAGCGCGCCCACCGGGCAGATGTCGACGACGCAGGTGGCGAGCTGGTTGTCGAGATGCTTGCCCGGGAAGGTGCCGATCTCGGTGCGGGCGCCGCGATGGAAGAAGCCGAGGTCGCCGGTGCCGGCGATCTCCTGGGTGAAGCGGATGCAGCGCGTGCACTGGATGCAGCGGTTCATGTTGAGCAGCACGTTGGCGCCGAGCGGGATGCGCTCGCGGCCCGGGTAGGTGCGCTTGTCCTCGAACTGGAAGCGCGAGTAGGCGACGCCGTGCTTGAAGGCGTAGTCCTGCAGGCCGCACTCGCCGGCCTGATCGCAGATCGGGCAGTCGAGGGGGTGGTTGAGGAGCAGGAACTCCATGATCCCCTTCTGCGCTTCCTTGACCTCCGGCAGCTCGGTGCGCACCACCATGCCGTCCTTCATCACCTGGGTGGCGCAGCCGGCCTGGAGCTTCCCCATGCCGTCGATCTTCACCAGGCACATGCGGCACTGGCCGACCACCGACAGGCGCGGGTGGTAGCAGTAGTGGGGGATGTGCACGCCGGCCTTGAAGGCGGCTTCGATCAGGTTGGTGCCGGCCTCGACCTCCACGGTGCGGTCGTCGATGGTGACTTTGGGCACGTCAAGACGCTCCGTTTGCGAAGTAGCGGCGATGGGGGAACGGGCAGGCATGGTCGCGGATGTGCTGCTCGACCTCCTCCGGGAAGCGCTTGATCAGCGAATCGACCGGACCGATGGCGGCGTCGGCCAGCGCGCACAGGGCGGTGCCGTTCATGTTCTTGCAGACCGACCGCAGCAGCTCCGGATCGCCCGGCCGCCCCTCGCCGTGCTCGATGCGGGTGAGCAGCAGCTCGAGCCAGTTGGTGCCCTCGCGGCAGGGGGTGCACTGGCCGCAGGACTCGTGATTGAAGAACTTGGCCAGGCGGGCGACCGAGCGCACCATGCAGGTGGTGTCGTCCATCACCATCACCGCGGCCGAGCCCAGCATCGAACCGGCCTTGGCCATGGTGTCGAAGTCGAGCGCCAGGTGGTCCTGGTCGGCGGTCAGGATCGCCGCCGAGGCGCCGCCCGGGATGTAGGCCTTGAGCTTGCCGCCGCGGTACATGCCGCCGGCGAGCTCGAGCAGCTCGCGGAACGGGATGCCGATCGCGGTCTCGTAGGTGCCGGGGCGCTCGACGTGACCGGAGATGGCGTAGAGCTTGGGGCCGGTGTTGCGTTCGTCGGTGCCGATCGATTTGAACCAGTCGGCGCCGCGCACCACGATGTGCGGCACGTTGGCGAGGGTCTCGACGTTGTTGATGACGGTGGGGGCGCCGAAGGCGCCGACCACGGCGGGGAAGGGCGGCTTGACCCGCGGCTGGCCGCGCTTGCCCTCGAGCGACTCGATCATGCCGGTCTCTTCGCCGCAGATGTAGGCGCCGGCGCCCTGGTGCATATAGATGTCGAGCTTGAAACCGGAGCCGAGCACGCTGTCGCCGAGGACGCCCTCCTGGTACGCCTCCTTGATCGCCTGCTCCATCACCGCGTTGGCATGGGAGTACTCGCCGCGGATGTAGATATAGGTGGTGCTCGCCTGGACCGCCCAGCAGCAGATGGCGCAGCCCTCGATCAGCTGGTGCGGGTCGCGCTCCATCAGCAGCCGGTCCTTGAAGGTGCCCGGCTCGGACTCGTCGGCGTTGCAGACCAGGTACTTCGGCTTGCCCTTGCCCTTGGGGATGAAGCTCCACTTCATCCCCGCCGCGAAGCCGGCGCCGCCGCGGCCGCGCAGGCCCGACCGCTTCACCTCGTCGATCACCGCCTCGGGCTCCATCCGCAGCGCCTTGGCGAGGCCCTCGTAGCCGCCGCCGCGGCGGTAGCCGGCGAGCGTCAACGCCGCGGGGTTGCCGACGTTGCGGGTGAGCACCGGCTCGAAGGCCTTGGCCGGCGCGCGCGCCGGCGCGGCCGGCGGCGGGGTCGGATCGGCCATCACTCGAGCTCCCGCAGGATGCGGCGCACCGACTCGGGGGTCAGGTTCTCGTGGTAGGCGTCGTCGACCATCATCATCGGCGCCGTGTCGCACGAGCCCAGGCACTCGAAGTGGACAAAGGAGCAGCGCCCGTCCTGGGTCACCTCGTTCTCGCCGACCCCGAGCTCCTGGCGCACTGCCGCCATGATCTCGTCCGAGCCGCGCAGCATGCACGGCAGATTGGTGCAGACGCGGATGCGGTGGCGGCCGACCTGGTGTTGATGCAGGAGGTCGTAGAAGGTGACGACGCCGTAGACCTTGGCCTCCGGCAGCTCGATCTCGCGGGCCACCGCGGCGATGGCGGCATCCGGGAGCCACCCTCCCCATTCGCGCTGGGCGATGTGCAGGGCCGGGATCAGCGCCGCCTCGCGGGTGGGGTAGCGCTTGAACAGCTCCCGCAGCTGGGCCTTGCCGGCCGCGCTGAGATCGCGGCGTTCTGCCGGCGAGGCGGCGGCGGTCGAGACCGCGGCGGTGGCGCCGGTGGCCAGGTCGCTCATGGATGCGCCTCGCGCGGCCGGGCCGCGGCCGGGCGCCCGCTGAAGGTGAGGCCGCCGGGCCGGCGGCGCTGCTCGCGCAGCGGGCCGAGGTCGAGGCCGCCCTTGAGCCAGATGTAGGCGTAGCCGACGAGGATCAGGAAGACGAAGACCATCACCGCCGCGAACAGCTCCCAACCGCCGCGGCGCAGGACCAGCGCCCAGGGGTAGAGGAAGGCGGCTTCGAGGTCGAAGACGATGAAATCGATCGCCACCAGGAAGAAGGCGATGGACAGGCGCTTGTGCGAGCGGTCGAGCAGCGGCATGCCCGATTCGTAGGTGGTGCGCTTGATGCGCCCGCCGACCTGGTTGCCGGCGAGGGTGGAGAGCAGATGGGAGATCCCGAGGATCGCGGCGCCGACGATGGCGGCGATCCCGAGGGTCAGCAGGACAGGGTAATATTGCGCGGGCAACGAGGCCTTTCCTCCGCTCGGGTTTCCAGCCAAGCACGGGCGGCAGGTGCACCCACCACCCGTCGCCGGCGCGGACCGCTACCTGTCCGGGGAGCCGATCCCGATCCCGGAGCTCGTGAAGGATGGCACAAGCTCGAATCGGAGACAAGGCCGGAGGGGAGGGGCAGGTCGTGCGACCGCGAACCGGGATCTCGGCAGGCGGCCGGCTTGCGGCAAGGAGGTGGCGCGAGGTTGCGGTGGCGGACGGCAGGTCGGGGATGGATGCCGGACCGATATGGTCTACGGTGGCGGGTGGCGGATGGCAGGTCGGGGAGGGAAGCCGGACCGATATGGTCTAGGATGACGCGATCATGCAGGCGGTGCCAGAGGTTGCGCGACTTCAGGGAGTCTTTGGGTACGCCCTGACCATCGACGTCGAGGAGTGGTACCACAACTGCCTGGTGCCCTCCTACGTCCAGCCGCAGCTGCGCCCGGACCTGCCGGTGGAGCTCGACCGCCTGCTGCCGAAGCTTCTCGGGTTGCTGGCGGAGTCGGGTTGCCGGGCGACCTTCTTCGTGCTCGGCGAGGTGGCGGAGCGTTTGCCGGCAAGGGTGCGGGAGATCGCCCGTGCCGGGCACGAGGTGGCCAGCCACGGCTTCCACCACCTGCGGGCGTGCGAGCGGCCGGCGCCCGAGTTCGTGCGCGACATCCGGCGGTCGAAGGCGCTGCTCGAGGACCTGCTGGGCGAGCCGGTGCGCGGCTTTCGCGCTCCCGAGTGGTCGTTGCGGACGCTGGCCAGCCCGCTCTTGCCGCTGGTCGCCGCGGCCGGGTTCGACTACGACAGCTCTCTCGTCCCCTACTCGCTCTCCGGCCGGCGCAGCAACCCGGTCTTCGCCAGCCGCTTGCGCTGGGGAGGGTGCGAGGCGGTCGCGGCGGCGGCGGTCGCCGGCACGGCGGCCAGGGTGGCGGGTGGCAGTCTTGCCGGCGGCGCAGTCCGGCCGGCGTCGAGCGGTCTTGCCGGCGCCGTGGCCGCGGTGGCAGGGCTCGGCGACGCCGCGGCCCGTCTCGAGCTGCTGGAGCTGCCGGTCTTCACTTTCGGCGGCGTCCTGCGGGTGCCGGCCGGCAGCTGGACGGGGCGGCTGGTCGAGCCCGGCCGCCTGGTCGCCGCGGCCGAGCGCCATCTTGCCCGCGGCGGTCTGCCGGTGGCGGTCGCCCATCCGTGGGAGATCTCCGAGCGCCCCACCCCGGGGCCGCTGACCGGTCTCGCCCGCTTCATCCACGAGACCGGCCGCGCCGGCTATCTCCCCAAGTTCCGCCACATCCTCGGCGCCCTGCCCTGGAGCACGCTGTCCGAGGCCGCCGGCCTCCGGGCGGTGGCCCGCGCCGGCCACGCTCACCTCGCCGCCGAGCCGGCCCGTGTGTTGGAACCGCCGCCGTCTGGCGGTACCCGCGCCGCCCTCGCGGTTCCGTGAGCCGCGGGCGCCGATCTTCTAGCCGGTACCAACCACGCGTGGCGTCAGGCGTCCGTCGAGGCGCGCCAGGGCTCCTTGACCGCACACTTACTTGCAGAAACCCTTGCGCCAAGCAAGGCGAGCCGTTCCACTGCAACCGGAAGGGAGTCAAGCCATGCACAAGAAGCTGTCCAAGCTCACCCTGCGCCGCGAGACCCTGCAGCAGCTCACCACCTGGCAGCTGCAAGACGCCGCGGGAGGTATCACCCTGCCGCCGATCTGCCCGCCGAAGACCAACACCTGCAACGTCCACGACTACACCTGCAGCGGCCCGCGCTGCCTGTAGCCGCCGCCTGGCGCTGAGCGGGCGCCGGAGCCTCGGGACCGGGCTCCGGCGCCCGCTCCAGACGACGAGTCAGCACGATTACCTGTGGGTCCTCGCGAAGGCATCTCTAGAATGCCCCCACGCCCGGAGTCGTGAAGTTCCGCTCATAGGGTTCGAATCCGCAAATATCTACTGTCAACTCAGGGCCGCAAGTCAGATTTCCCGAGACGCTGTCTCAACTCCTTCATCATTTGCCGCGACCCCTCCGGGGACCGATATACCTCTCGCCGCTCACGGCTGTACATCATCAAGCGAAACAGTTGATCGTCCTGTCCGCCATCCTTGCCGGCATCTTTTTCGAGATTGGTCAGTTCGTCTTTCGTACCAATGATTCTCAGGCCGGTGCCTGCCGCCGTCGGAAGACAGAAGACAAAAAAGTTAGTGTCATGAATCAAGTACTTCGGCTCATGCCTGAGATCGTCAGATTTCAGCTCTAGCATGTCAGCGCTGCGAAACCATCGCCCTTGGTCCTCGATCGTCTCAGGCGATATATCTGACCACTCGCTGTACATATACGACCCGTTCCAAAAAAGATAGAGACTGCTTCCACCAAGATAGCCGCTTCCCATCATTTCGGCCAGCTCTGGGGTCTCTGCGCTGTAACGCCCGGCGAGTTGTCGTGCGCGCATGCAGCTCGCAGCGGGCTGGACCGCTGGCACGATCCGCCGAAGGCGCTCCAAGACTGTGCTCGCCGCGCCTCCGCGGTCGATGTCTTGGCGGTTGTCGCTGCGGACTGGGGCCGGGTAGGCGCGAGGAGAGGGAGCAAGAACAAGATTCTGCAGCACAAGCAACGCAACAAGTTGTGCGCAACACAATAGGCGCGGCCGGGGGAGCGCGCTCACGGCGGGCCGGTCCGGCCAGGGCAAAAGTGGTTAATTTGGTTGGTGACAAAACCGATGCGCCTAAGTAGACCGGGGTCTTGAGGCTTTTTCTTGAGGCAAGTCAGCTCGGCACAATAACCAGCGCATTCCACCGGACCCTTGTCTGCGTGCGTTACCAAGACGGCTGTGCCGTCACGCCGGCCGGCGCAAGGCGAGCAGGGGAAGCGCCCCGCATTGAAATCCTGAAGGTGCTGGTCTTCGTGTACCCGGTTGCAATCTGCCTCAAAGGGATCTCGTGGAAACGGCGCGGGTCCCCTGCAAACAGCTCGCTGACCGCCTTTGCAACAAACATAGTAAACGTCGTCGCCTGGCACTGAGGGCGCCAGGCCTAGATCAGCAACGTCGCCCAGTGGGTTATCCTTAACATAACGAAACGGATTCGTGCCACCTTGGAATCCGATGATGTCTGCCTGCTGATATCTCCCGCTCCCATAGTCGTACCAACGGCTCAGGTTGTAGTACTGCCCAATGCTCAGCTTCGAGTTGTTCCAGCCGGTGTCGTCCCACTGACCGGGGAAGCGTAGAAAGATGCCGGACTTCTGTGCGCTTGGCATCGAGAAGTCCCGCCCAAACGGTTCGAATCCCCCGCTCCAGGTTGCGACGCCGGCGCCGGTCGAGGCCAGGATCGGCGTGCCCAGGTGATCGACTGTGAGATAGGTGAGCGTGGCGGTGGCCGGCGGGCCGTCGAGCTGCGCGACCGGGCGGCCGGCGAAGTAGAAGATGCGGGCCTGGGCTTGGATGGCCTTGGTGAAGAGGCCCTGCTGCTGGCGGTGATAGAGCAGCCCGTCCGAGCCGTAGGTCGGCGTGGTCACCAGCGGGCCGCAATCCGTCACGGCGTTGCGGGCGGTGGCGAGGAAACCGCGACCGTCGTAGAGGAGCGTGCTGGTGGTGCGCTGCGTCTCCTCGGTCATGCGGCTGAGCTTGCCGGCAGCGTCGGGCTGAAAGTCCAAGTGCGAGGTCGGCGCGGCTTCAAGGAGCACATTGCCCGCGAGGTCGTACTGGAAGTACTTGGTGCCGGCGCCGCTGGCAAGCGCGATCGTCTTGAGCAGCGGCGTGTCGCCCTGCGGGCTGGCCGCGTTGGTCTGGTAAGTGTAGGTGTCCTGAATACCGCTGCCGCGGTTCTCGCTCAACCGGTTGCCGATCGTGTCGTAGGTCCAGGCACGAGTGCCCCAGAAAGTGGGAGCGTTGGCCTGGGTCAGGAAGTACTGGAAGTCCTGGTAGCCGAAGCTGCGGCCGGGACTGATCGCGGTGATGTTGCCGGCGGCGTCCGTGGCGTAGGTCCAGCTCAGGAGACTTCCGGCGGTGATGGCGCTCGGGTAATAGCGCTGATCGAAGGTATGGGTCTCGTTCACGCCATTTGCCAGGTGAAGCACCTGTAGCGGCCCGGCAGCCGAATAGACGGTCGGGGCCGCCGGGGTCGAGACGACGACCGGCGTCGTCGTACCCTGGCAGACATTGACACCCGATGCCGTGCTGTAGGAGAGCGACGCCTGCCGGTCGGCGATGTCGAAGCCGTAACACGCCGTCACGTTGCCGGGATAGGCGATCGAGAGCCGGTTGCCGTTGGCGTCGTAACCGTAGGCGAGAGCCCCGTCCGCGAGCACCCGGCCAAAGAGATCGTAGGTGTAGCCGGTGACCATGGCCGCGGTACCGCTGCCCTTGGTGATCGAGGAAAGCCTGCCGATCGGCGAGGTGCCCGTCGCCGCGGTGGTGTCGTAGGCGTAGGCCGTGGTGAGCGTCGCGTCGGTCGAATAGCTCACCGAGGCCGGACGGTCCGCCGCATCGAGCTGCCGGGTCATCACCACTCCGCGGGCGTCGGTCTGCTGCACCAACGCGCCGTGAGCATTATAGGCGTAGGTCGTGGCACCGGACACCGGCGAGGTCTGCCTGGTCAGCAGATCGCGATCGCTGGTCACGTAGGTCGTCTGGTTGCGCTCGGAGTCGGTCACCGCGGCAAGGTGGTCTTCGAGATCATAGGCGTAGCCCGTGACGGCGTTGCCGCCGGCCGCGCCGCCCCAGGGCTGGATCACCTGGGTGAGGCGGTGGAGCGGATCGTACGCATAACTCGTCGACGGCGGCCCGGGCTGGTTGTGGTTGGGGTCCCAGAGACTGATCAGATCGTTCTCGCAATCGTAGGCGAACTGCGTGGTGCTCTGGACGCTCGGATCGTTGGGATCCCCCGCCGTCATGCTGTCGAGGTGACAGGTCGTGGAATAGGCGTAGGTGGTGGTGGCGTCGGTCACCGGCGAGCCGCCGACCAGCCGCTGGCGCAGCTCCTGGATGCGGTGGCCGGCGGCATCGAGGGTGTAGAGCGTCTGCTCCAACGGCTGCGGCGCGGTGCAGCTCGCCTGCTTGCCGATGGCGGTCAACCTGCCGGCCTGATCGTAGGCGTAGGCGACGGCGTTGCCCGCCGGCAGCTGGACGCAGACGAGGTCTCCCAGGGAGTCGTAGTCGTAGATCGTGGTCAGCGGCCGCGAGCTGCCGGCGCCCTGGGTCATGGTCAGCAGCCGATTGAGCGGATCGAAAGTGGACTGCGTGACCATGCCGTTGACATCGGTCACCACCGTCGTGCGGTTGAACGCATCGTACTGGTAAGAGGTCACGGCGTTGAGCGGCGCGGCGCCGATCACCGGATCGCTGCGCGTCGCGACGAGATAGCCGCCGCTGACGCCGGCCACGAAGGTGTAGTTCGTGGCGTCGGCGGTGGTGCTCGGCACGTCCGGCGGGTTGACCTGTCCCGGCAGGCCGGCGGCGCTGTAGCCGGTGAAGGCCGTCTGCAAGCTGAACTTCCCGGTCGGATAGGTCGCCTCGCTACCGCTCGCCGTGCTGGTCTGCACGTTGCCTTTCGCATCGTAAGCCAGCGCCAGCGTCCGCGTCCCCGTGGGCGGCGCGCCCGGCGGCGAGAACGGGCCGGTCACCGTGCTCACGAAGGCCGGGAAGGCGGCGTTGTAGGTCCAGGTGGTCTGCCGCTGCACCAGCGCCGGCGTGGTCTGCACCGTCTCCACCTTGGTGAGCTGACGGCCGTTGGCGTCGAAGGTGAAGCTGGTCGCGACGCCGTTGCCGTCGGTGACCACGGTCGCCAGCAGCGGGTTGTTGGCGTCGCATAGGTGAATGCCGGATTTGCCACCGTCCCGCACGACGGGCACTCGCCGGTGACCTGCCGCACCCGCGCCTTGCGGGTGGCGCGAGCGCCGGCGCGCCCCGGATCGCGATCGAGGTTGTAGGTGCCGGTCTGCCAGACGTCTTGGTTGACGCCGTTGACCACCACCCGCTTGATCAACGTCTGCACCGTGGTCACGGCCGGCGACGGCGGCGAGTCGAAGCTCAGCTGGAAGGCGTCGGTGGCGTTCGGGCCGGTGAAGAACGGATCCCCGCGCCAGGTCTCGACCACGTTGCCGGAGGTGTCGTAGACGAACGCCGCCTCGACCCGGCCGTTGTTGTGGCAATCCATCAGCATCACCTGCGTGACGTATCCCGGGTGCGTGGCATCGCCGTAAAGCAGCGTCCACGAGGTGCCGACCGAGAGGCCGGCGCAGATGTCAGGGCGGCCGATCGCGATCAGATCGTCGCCGTTCCAGGAGAAGGTCCAGGTCCGCGTGGTGACGCCGTCGGTGCCCACCTCGGTGAGCGCGGCGAGCTTGCCGGTGGTGCCGCCGGCATAGGCAGAGTTCTCGCGCCGGCCGTCCGGGAAAGTGACGTGGTCGAGCTGGTTGCCAGCGTTGTAGCTCGCCTGCACCGGCGGGTGGACGGTCGGGTTGTTGGGGTCGTAGAGCCGGTCGGTGATCTTGTCGAGGAAGCCCGCCAGCATGCCGGCCGGCGAGCCCGCGGTCTTCGGCAGGAAGA
>Ga0210405_10000606_pt1 | contig 46766 bp, 34 predicted proteins | sample IncBWH11MmetaG_FD_155492 | JGI IMG/M metagenome (GOLD analysis project Ga0210405, IMG submission 155492) | Forest soil microbial communities from Barre Woods Harvard Forest LTER site, Petersham, Massachusetts, United States - Inc-BW-H-11-M | ecosystem: Environmental > Terrestrial > Soil >... | reverse complement strand
CAAATTGAAAATGTCAGCCGTCGCGGTTTTTTGAAAGGGATTGTTGGTGCGGGCGCGTTTGTGCTGAGCGCGCGATACTTGCCGGAAAGTCTGATGGCGGCCACAGAGCCGTCGCCCACAGATTCGATGGCCGGTGCGGCGCTGCAACCAAACGTCTATCTCGCGATCGCGACGGACGGAACAGTTTATATCGTTTGTCACCGCGCGGAGATGGGCAGCGGCAACCGCACCGGTTTGCCCATGGTCGTAGCCGATGAACTGGACGCCGACTGGAACCGCGTGAAGGTTGTGCAGGGCGGCGGCGACGCGAAATACGGCGACCAGGACACGGACGGCTCGCACTCTGTGCGGAGCTTCTTCGACACGCTGCGCGAATCTGGCGCGAGCGGGCGGCTGATGCTGGTACGCGCCGCGGCCCAGAAGTGGGGCGTGCCGGAAAAGGAATGCTCCACGGAACCTGGCATGGTGGTGCACAAAGCGAGCGGCAAGAAACTCAGCTACGGAGAACTGGCTTCCGCGGCGGCCAAGTTGCCGGTACCGAAAAAAGAAGAGTTGCAACTGAAGGCCCGCAGCGAGTGGCGCTACATCGGCAAGCCCAAACCAGCTTACGACCTGGTGAACATGGTATCGGGCCAGGCCATGTACGGCCAGGACGCGCGCCTGGACGGAATGCTCTACGCCTCAGTGATGCACCCGCCAGTGTATGGAAGTTCGCCCAAGAGTGTGGACGACTCGGCCACGCTGAAAGTCGCCGGCGTAAAACAGACCGCCGCGCTGGACACTTTCAAGCCACCGATCCTTTACCAGCCGTTGGGCGGAGTCGCAGTGATTGCAGACAACACCTGGGCGGCATTCCAGGGCAAGAAAAAACTGAAAGTCGAATGGACGAAGAGCGACCACAGCGCGTGGAATTCCGATGCCTTCCGGAAAGAATTGGAAGCAACTTCGCTAAAACCCTGCAAGGTGGTTCGGGAAAACGGAAACGTCGACGCCGAATTCAAGAAGGGCGGAAAGATTGTCGAGGCGCAATACTACGCGCCGATGCTGGCACATGCCTCGATGGAACCGCCCGCCGCGCTGGCCGTTTTCAAGGATGGAAAGGTGGAGGCCTGGGCGCCCTCGCAAAATCCGCAAGGCGCGCAGGATGCGATTGCCGCCGCGGTTGGAATCAAGAAGGAAGACGTCACCGTGAATGTGACGCTGCTCGGCGGCGGATTCGGCCGAAAATCCTTTCCGGATTTCATCGTCGAAGCGGCCGTCCTGTCGAAAAAAACCGGAAAGCCAATCAAGGTTGTCTGGAGCCGCGAAGACGACATCAAGTTCGATTCCTTCCACTCGGTGGCGGCGATGTATTTCAAGGCCACGCTCGGCGCCGACGGAAAGCCCACCGCATGGCTGCAACGCAGCGTGTTTCCGCCGATCGCATCCACCTTTGATGCGACGGAGTACGCGGACGCCGGCGAAATCGGACTCGGCTTCAGCGACGTGCCGTTCGCGCTGGCGAATCATCGCGCGGAAAACGGCCCCGCGCCAGCGCACACCCGCATCGGATGGCTGCGCTCGGTGGCCAACATTTATCACGCCTTCGGAATTCATTCCTTCGTCGGCGAACTGGCCAACGCCGCCGGAAAAGACCAGGTGGATTACGTCCTGGCGCTCCTCGGACCGGACCGGATCATCCCGAAGACTGAACTGCCCAAGGATTACACCAACTACGACGGCGATTACGAGCAGTATCCGATCGACGTCGCCAGGCTTCGTCGCGTCGTGCAGCTAGCGGCGGAAAAATCCGGCTGGGGCAAACAAAAACTCGGCAACGGATTGGGAATGGGAATTGCCGTGCACCGCAGCTTCCTGACCTACGTCGCCACCGTTGTGCAGGCGGAAGTGAAAGACGGCCAGGTGAAGATCCATCGCGTGGATTCCGCTTTGGACGCCGGAACAATCGTGAACCCGCTGACCGTTCGCCAGCAGTTTGAGGGCGCGGCAACGATGGGCACCAGCCTGGCGTTCTACGGTGAAATCACCGCCACCAACGGCGTCATCGACCAGTCCAACTTCGACTCCTACCAGATGGCGCGCATGAACGTGGCACCTCGGGATACCAACGTGCACATCGTTGCCAGCGAGGCGCCGCCGGCCGGCATCGGCGAGCCCGGCTTGCCGCCCTTTGCCCCCGCGCTTTATAACGCGATATTTACGGCGACAGGGAAGCGGCTGAGGGAGATGCCGCTTTCGAAGCTCGGGTTGGCATGAGGAATCGTAATTAGTTTTCAGTTGTTAGTCTAAGTTTCAGAGAAGCGCGGCAGTGAAATTCCAGGTAAAAGGGCGCGACGAGGCTGCGCCCTTTTCTATTTTGGCGTAGTATGCCGTCCGGGAGGATTGCGTTGACGCGAATCCTGAAGTTCCAGTTTCTCCTGTTCGCTCTGTTTGTAATTCCAGCTTTCGCGCAGCGACGCCCCGTCCTGCCCCAGATTGATGAACCCCATCCTTATTACTACCGCGAACTGTATCTTCCGCAGCTGACGAGCGGCCCAAGCAGCTTGAGCTGGGGACCCGATTCGAAGGAGCTGGTCTACTCGATGGCCGGCTCGCTGTGGAGACAAAAGCTCGAGTCCGAAGTTGCCACGCAGCTCACAGACGGAGCGGGCTACGACTACCAGCCGGATTGGTCCCCGGACGGAAAAAGCGTCGTCTACGCTTCGTATCAGAACGATACGATGGAACTTTGGCTGCTGGATCTGGCGACGGGAAAATCTGTCCAGTTGACCAATAGTGGCGACGTAAACGTAGAGCCGCGGTGGTCGCCCGACGGAAAAAAGATCGCTTGGGTATCCACGCAATACAACCGTCGCTTCCACATATTCGTTGCCGACGTGAAAAACGGCGCACTGGAAAATGTAGTGCGGCTTACCGGCGAAACAAAGAGTTCCCTGCCCCGCTACTACTACAGCCCCTACGACATGGAAATCAATCCGGTCTGGACGCGCGACGGAACGGAGATTCTCTTCGTCTCCAACCGCGGCCACATCCACGGCACCGGCGGCTTCTGGCTGATGAAAGCGGCGCCCGGCGCTGAAGCGCGTGAGATTCATTACGAAGAAACCAGCTGGAAAGCCCGCCCCGATTTTTCCCCCGACGGCTCCCGGATAATCTACAGCTCCTATCTCGGCCGCCAATGGCAGAACCTCTGGCTGATGCCGGCAAAGGGCGGCGACGCATTCCCAATTTCCTATGGCGATTGGGACGAAACGAACGTGCGGTGGTCGCCGGATGGCCACAAGCTGGCCTACATTTGCAACAGCAAGGGCAAGCCGGAGTTGCGGATCAAGGGAATTCCCGGGGGCGAGACAAAGCCGTTGATCGCGGGGAACCGGCACAAAATCTCGGAAACGATTCAATTGACTCTGCAAGTGGTGGACGAAAATGGTAAGGAGATGCCTGCGCGCGTGTCCATTAAAGGAGCGGATGGCCGCTTTTATGGACCAGACGACGCATTGTGGTTTGCGGACGACGCCTACAACCGAAGTAAGGACAGCTTCGAGAGACATTACTTTTATACGAGCGGGCGCGAGAATTTAACTCTGCCACTCGGCAAATTTAGCGTGGAAGCGACAGCTGGCTATGATCGGCCTGTTAATCGCAAGCTCGGCGCCGTCTTTGCGGCCGGTGCGATTTGGTCAATGCAGGTGGGATTTAATCCAAAGTTTAAACTCGGCGACGACAGCGGCGCATGGATAAGCGGCGATCTCCATGTACATATGAATTACGGTGGAGTTTACCGGAACGAACTCTCTGACCTGGCAAGGATCGGAAAAGCGGAAGGGCTAAACATCATCAATGAATTGACGGTGAATAAAGAACAACGATTTCCTGATATTCCTTTCCTGCATTTCGGGAGCGAATACCAGCAGTCGGACGTGGCCATTGTGCAGGGGCAGGAGTTTCATACCAGTTATTGGGGGCATCGCGGGGTCCTGCATTTAAAGGATCATTTGTTGCTGCCGGGGTATGCGGGATATCCGAATACGGCCGCGGCAAGTTTGTATCCGATGAATGCGGATGTGTACGACATGGCGCATGCGCAGGGCGCGCTGGTGGGAGCGGTGCATCCTTTTGACGCCGTGCCAGACCCGTTTGCGAAGCCTGCTCAGCGAATCACCGACGAATTGCCGGTGGACGTGGCGCTGGGAAAGCTTGACTACATGGAGATTGTCGGATTTAGCGATCACAAATCCACGGCGGAGGTCTGGTACAAGCTACTGAACCTCGGTTTCAAATTGCCGGCCGGTGGCGGAACCGACGCGACCACGAATTACGCCGCCCCAATCCGTGGGCAAGTGGGTTTCGATCGCGTATATGTCTGGACGCCCGGATGGCCCGCGAGTATCGACACGTGGATGGACGACTTGAAGCAGGGCAGAACGTTTGCCACGAACGGCCCTTTGATTGAATTCAAACTGGGCGGGGAAATGGTTGGGAGCGAATTGAAATTTTACTCTCCGCAACCGGCAGTTCCCTTCACCGCGAAATTGCGCTCCATCGTGCCCGTGGATCATCTGGAAGTCGTCTGCAACGGCAAAGTTGTTAAAACTTTGCCGACGGACACGGCAAAGGAATCGGCCGACATCAGCGGCACTTTGCCTCTGCAGGAAAGCGGCTGGTGCGTTCTCCGTGCCTGGAGTGAAGAAGCAGAATACCCGGTGATGGACAACTACAGCTACGCCACGACGAGCCCGGTGTACGTCACTATTGGCGAAAGGCGCGCCTACTCCAAAAAGGATGCGGAATATTTCGAAGCCTGGATCGACCGGACTATCGAAGTCACCTCGCAATACCCCGACTGGAATTCACTCGCGGAGAAGGAACTGGTCCTGAAAAGGCTGCATGAGGCTCGAGCTGTCTACGAGAAATTGCACTAGCCGCTATTTCGCCGTGCGTGTCCAATTGTCGTCACATGTTAGCCTCGACGCTTTGCCGCCTTGTCCCGAACGTGACATTAGAGATAGAATTCCGCTGTTGAACAGACGCTGCACGTTTCGAGTGGGGCGTGTCGAATTCATGACAGCAGCCTTTCCCAGAACAGGGGCACTCGCTCCGCCCCCGATTCCGCAAGAACATTGATAAGCAAGCGAAGCTGCAATTTACAGCCGGAGACGAAAGTGCGGATGCGCGGCAGACCAAACAGGAAAATGATATCCCGCCGCGAATTTTCCGCATCTATATCGAAGGCCTTCTGGAAGGAGGGCGCATGATTCTTGGCATACCGCGGGAAATTTATCCCAAAGAACGGCGTGTCGCGCTGGTTCCGGCCGTAATCCCCAACCTAAAAAAAGCGGGCCTCGATGTGCTCATAGAGGCCGGCGCAGGGCAAGCGGCGGGCTATCCCGATAAGGATTACGTGGAAAAAGGGGCGAAGCTCGCGGCCGACCGCGCCGAAGTCTTCCGCACGGCCGACATCATCGTGCAGTTCCTCTGCCACGGCGCAAACGACAAAAACGGAAAGGTGGATCTGCCGCTATTTCGCAAAGGCCAGGTGCTCATGGGCTTTTTGCGCCCGCTAGGAACGACGAAAACACTGCAGGAAATTGCCGAGCGCGGCGTAACTTCCTTTGCCGTGGAACTCATGCCCCGCATCACGCGCGCGCAGAGCATGGACGTCCTCTCCTCGATGGCCACAATTTGCGGCTACAAAGCAGTGTTGCTAGCGGCGGACACTCTTCCTCGCATGTGCCCGATGCTCACGACCGCCGCGGGCACCATCGCTCCGGCGCGCGTCCTGATCATCGGCGCGGGCGTTGCGGGACTCCAGGCCATCGCGACGGCGCGCCGGCTGGGCGCGGTTGCTTCCGCATACGACATGCGGCCGGCGTCTAAGGAACAAGTCCAAAGCCTTGGCGGTCGTTTCGTTGAACTGGCCGTGGAAGCGAAAGACGCGCAGGATGCCAGCGGTTACGCCAAAGCGCAGGACGAGAGCTTCTACCAGAAGCAGCGAGAATTGCTCGGAAACGTCATCGCCGAAAGCGACGTGGTTATCGCTGCCGCGGTCATACCCGGCAAGAAATCCCCCGTACTGGTAACAAAAGAAATGGTCGAACGCATGGCGCCCGGCTCCGTAATCGTGGATCTGGCCGCCGAACGCGGAGGAAATTGCGAATTGACCAAGCCGGATGAAGTCATCGTGGCGCATGACGTGACCATCATCGGCGAATACAATCTCGCGGGAACCGTGCCGTATCACGCCAGCCAGATGTTCGCGAGGAACATCACCTCGTTCCTGCTGCACCTGGTGAAAGACGGCAAGCTGCAAATGAATCTCCAGGACGAAATCACGCGCGAAACGCTGGTGACATGCGACGGCGAAATTGTGAACGCGCGCGTGAGGGAATTTTTCTCGATGCCGGCGCTGCAGGCCGCGCCAGCCGGAGGAGGGGCCTGATGCAACTGGACCTGGTTACAAGTTTGTACGTATTCCTGCTCGCCGCTTTCATCGGCTTCGAAGTAATCCGTCGAGTCTCGCCGCTCCTGCACACGCCCCTGATGTCTCTCACCAACGCGCTGGACGCCATCGCGGTCGTCGGCGCCATCATCCTGGCCGGCGAAGGCAAAAGCAATCTCGCGAAAATCCTGGGAACCATCGCGATCGTCGCCGCGACCAGCAACATCGTCGGCGGCTTCATGATTACCGACCGGATGCTCAAGATGTTCAAAGCCAGCGGCCCGAGGAAACCGTAACCATCATGTTCGCGAGCGAAAATATCCTGGAAATTACCTACCTGATCGCCACCGCCCTTTTCGTTCTCTCTCTAAAATGGCTGAGCTCTCCCGTCACCGCGCGCCGCGGCGTCTGGGCCGGCGAAGTGGGCATGCTGCTGGCCATCGCCGGAACGCTGCTGCACAAGGGCATCGTTGACTACCGCTGGATCGCCATTGGTCTGGTGCTGGGCACCATCATCGGCGTCCCGCTAGGCCGCGTGGCCATGACCGCGGTGCCGCAGCGAACCGCGCTGAGCCACGCCTTCGGCGCGCTCTGCGTCACGTTGGTGGGCACAGCGGAATTTTACATGCGCGCCCCAAATGTTCCGCAATTCATGATGGGTGTGCTTTCGCTCGAAGTTATTTTGGGAGCGCTGACGTTCACAGGCAGCTTGATGGCCGCTGGAAAACTCCAGGAAGTACTGCCACAACGCCCGATCACCTATAAGGGCCAGAATTTAGTGAACCTGGGACTGCTGGCGATTGCCATCGGCATCGGTGTAATTCTCGTCCTGCATCCCGACAAAACCTTTTTGTTTCCCTTCATGATCGGCATCCCGCTGGCATTCGGCGTGATGATGATTATTCCCATTGGCGGCGCGGACATGCCGACGGTAATTTCGCTACTGAACTCCTACGCAGGACTTTCCGCGGCAGCGATGGGCTTTGTGCTCGGCAGCAAACTGTTGATCGTCGCCGGAGCATTGGATGGCGCTTCGGGGTTCATCCTTTCCGTGAACATGTCCAAGGCGATGAACCGCTCCTTTACAAACGTATTGTTCGGCGCGTTTGGACAGGAGCAAGTCGCGGCGGCCGGCTCGAAAGAAGCCCGACCGGTGCGCAGCGCTTCGCCGGAGGAGGCGGCTGGAATTCTGGCCGCGGCAAGCAAAGTGGTGATCGTCCCGGGTTACGGAATGGCCGTCGCCCAAGCGCAACACAAAGTGCGCGAACTTTACGATGCGCTCACCAAGCGCGGTGTCGACGTAAAGTTCGGCATTCACCCGGTCGCCGGAAGAATGCCGGGCCACATGAACGTGCTGTTAGCCGAGGCCGACATTCCCTACGACAAACTTCTGGAAATGGACGACATCAACGGCGACTTTCCCCAAACCGACGTCGCGCTGATCATCGGCGCCAACGATGTAACAAATCCCGCAGCCCGCGAAGACCAGACCAGCCCCATTTACGGCATGCCGATTCTCGACGTCGACAAGGCGCGCACCGTAATGGTTATCAAGCGCAGCATGGCCGCCGGCTTCGCTGGCATCGACAACCCTTTGTACTACCTGGACCGCACGCTGATGCTTTTCGGCGACGCAAAAAACTTCGTCGGCTCGATCGTGCGCGAACTCTCCGGAGGCCACGGCTAGGGCATTCCCCTTCACCCTTAAACAACCGCGAGAACTGTCAGTTCATGCATACTTCTCGTTCAACGCGTGGCGCCTCAGGAAGGCAAAATCCGCCGATCGCACTTAAACGCCATTGAAGAATAGGAAATATCCTTAATAGTTACCATGCCAACCTCCTCGTTTGACTTTAGCTGCTCAGAAACTGTGCCCCGTTATATACTTACGCCGTTGGACCCAGGCAGCCATTGCCAAGCTGGTGTTGTAGGTGTGCTTGTGTCCCTAAAGTCCTAAAGTCTCATGGATGATTTGAAGCCCAAGCCAGGTCGCGGCCAGGATGCCGGTGGCGGACTACGCGCGCCAGCCAAAGGCGAAAGCTCGTCCAGCGAAGTGCCGTTGGACAATAACGGCGCGACTTTCATCGAGCCTCCCCCGCGCCGGCCTCCCGCGGACCCTGGCGCGACCGTCATTCATCCCGATGCCTCCCGTGAAGGTGGCACTTCCGTCCGGACACCAACCGGCCCGCGCTCCTATGTAACCTCTTATCAAAATGTCGTCCTGCAGGAGGGAGATATCCTCGGCGGGCGCTACGAAATCCTTGCCCTGCTCGGCGAAGGCGGAATGGGAGCGGTCTATAAGGCAAAGGACCGCGAAGTAGAACGCGTGGTGGCTTTGAAACTGATCCGCCCCGAGATGGCCAGCAATCCTTCGATACTGGCGCGATTCAAACAAGAATTGATGACCGCGCACCAGGTGACGCACAAGAACGTGATCCGCATCTACGACCTTTCGGAAGCGGACGGGGTGAAGTTCATCACCATGGAGTTTGTCGAAGGAAGCGACCTTCGACAGTTGTACCGGGAAAAGGGGAAGCTCACGCCCGATGAGGCGGTGGATATTATTCGCCAGGTATGTATGGCGCTGGATGCCGCGCACACTGCGGGAATCATCCATCGCGACCTGAAACCGCAGAACATCATGCGCGACAAGTCCGGCCGCATCCTGGTCATGGACTTTGGCCTGGCGCGTTCCGTCCAGTCCGAAGGCATGACGCAAACTGGCGCCCTGCTGGGGACGATCGAATACATGTCGCCCGAACAGGCCATGGGGAAAACCCTCGACCAGCGCTCCGACCTGTTTGCCGTCGGCCTGATTTTCTACGAACTGTTGAGCGGGAAGATGCCCTTCAAGGCCGAGACCGCAATGGCCAGCCTGCTAATGCGGAATCAAGAGCGCGCCGTCCCTCTTGCTGAAATTGACGCCACGGTCCCCGCGGGGCTGAGCGATATCGTCAGCCGCTGCCTGGAACGCGACCTGGAACGCCGCTACCCGAACGCCACGGAAATCATCGCCGACCTGGACGCGTGGCAGGGCAAGCGCCCCGTGATGGCCTCTATCGTCATGCAGGCGCCAAAGCAGCCTCGTGTGATTCCCTGGAAGTGGGTTGCGCCGGCCGGGGCTGCCCTGCTGGCTGCGTTGATTCTCCTGGCGATCCCCAGCACCAGGCAGCTGATTTTCCGAGCGCCGACGGCGGGTAGCGGGGCTTCCATCGTCAATCCTGGCCTACCCCCGCTTTCGCAGGGGAAATACGTGGCCGTGATGCCGTTCCGGGTGCTCGGCGATGCATCGAGCATGGGTTATATCGCGGAAGGTTTGGGAGAAGCGCTTTCAGCGAGGCTCTTCCAGTTGAAAGACGTGCACCTGAGTTCGGCGGACGCGGCGAGAAAACTGGATCCAAACCTGCCCCTGCCGCAAATCGCGAAGAATTTGGGCGCGAACATGGTTGTGCAGGGGACGGTGCAAGGAACTGCGGACCAAATGCGGATCACCGTGAAGCTTGAGAATGTGGCGGAAAACAAAACCGTGTGGAACGCAGAGTTCCCCGGGGTGTCCGGAGACTTGCTGGCCCTGGAGGACACGATCTCCGGAAAGCTTGTCACGGCAATGGGGGCGAATGCTTCCGAAGGGGGAGGTGCGGACGCTACCGCGCATCCAACCGACAACGTAGACGCCTATGATCTATACCTGCGCGGGAAAAATGCCATGCGGGGGCAGTTCGATCAAAAAAACTTTCAGACAGCCATCGATTACTTTAATCAATCTCTGAAGAAAGACCCGAACTTCGCGCTGGCTTACACGGGACTCGCAAATGCCAGCCTGAGGATGTATTCCGTGAAGAAGGATCCGTCCTGGTCGGAGAAGGCTCTGGTCGCGGCGCGGCGCGCGGCAGAATTAAATGACAAGCTGCCCGAAGCGCACATGACACTGGGCACGGTGTACAGCAACACCGGACAGAACAACCAGGCCATTGCGGAGCTGAAGCGCGGGCTGGAACTGGCGCCCAATTCGGACGAGGCGTACAGAAGACTCGGCAATGTGTACGCATCGGTGGGCCAGAAAGATCTGGCGATCGAAGCGTTGGAAAAGGCGGTCGAGATCAACCCGTACTTTTGGGGAAACCCGAATTCTCTCGGGCAGACCTACCTCTCCTTTGGTGACTTTGAGCGTGCACTGAAAGCTTTTCAACAAGTGGTTCAACTGGAACCCCAGAACCCCAGCGGATACACCAATGTTGGAGTTGCCTACAGCGCTCTGGGGCGATATGACGAGAGCATAGGGGCGTTTAGGAAATCTCTCGACTTGCGGCCCGATCCGGAAGCCTATTCCGATCTGGGTACCGCGTTCTTCCTGACAAAGCGATATTCCGAAGCCGTGCCAATGTTTGAAAAAGCGGTAGAGATGAACCCGTCCGAACAGGCGCTGCTGGGCAACTTGGGCGATGGATACCGATGGGCCGGCCAACAGGACAAGGCCAACGCCACCTACAAGAAGGCGATCACATTGGCCAACAAGGACCTGCAAGTGGATTCCCGGAATTCCACCCTCCTGGGGCAGATGGCGCTTTACTACGCGAAGTCCGGAGATCTTAGCAAAGGACGCGAGCTGCTGCAGCGTGCCAAGACCATTTCCCCAGGAGAGTTCGGTCTTTACTATGCAGGCGCAACTTTGGAAGCAATCGCGAATCGGCCGGCGGAAGCGGTGGCGGAATTGAAAACAGCCATGCAAAAGGGACAACCTGCGTCAGATGTGGAAACTGACCCGGAGTTCACGTCCTTGCGGACTCGCCCTGACTATCAGGCACTCATCAAGCAGTATTCCCAGAAGAAATGAAGGTCCGTTCGAATATGAGCTGGAGGGCCCGCCAGCGCTCCTCGGGGAGAATCTGTGTAAACCCCTGAGTTTGACTGCCCTAAAGAAGGAGATGACAGCCAGGGCATAAAGCGAAGCATCAGGACATCCTGCAAAGTGGTGTAGAGGCACAACACCCGCAGTCCTCTCTGGGCAGAACGGGCAGCGGGTGCCGGTGCAAAGAGAGGGCAACCCGAGATGCTGTCGTGCGAACCAGCGCTGAATTGAAGATTTAAACAGAAGCAGGATGAGGATGGCTTTATAAAATCATCTGCGACGGGTGGGAAGCATTCGAGTTGGAGGGAAGCGGTAACAAACAGTAGCGGCCACCCTCGAGTGGCCGCTATATGGCGAATTTGCAAGATAATCGGGATTTACTAGGCTAGGTTACTGCTAAACTTTCTGGATCCGAGGAGAGCCAGAGCGGCAAACCCCGAGAGCAGGAGCAAGCCTGAGGACGGCTCCGGAACGTTCCCATTCGCAGAAAACGACATTGTAGCGCCTTGAAGCGAGGCGGGGTCTTCATTCGCGCCAGGAACGAAGCCGATGATCACCCCACACGCGTCGTCAGCGTCGCCATCGGGCACCAAAGCCCCGTCTATAATGTCCGCCGCCTCCACGGAACAGAGAGAGCCCCCTGAGAGAGCATAGATCCCACTGTTAGTGCCGATTTCCGTGCAGGTTGGGAAGACATCACTACCGGTACAGGGACCGAAGACAAGCGCATGACCTGAAGAATCGGTGCCCGAAGCAGTAACGTTTAACGCAGTAAGAGGACTGCCCGTGTCATTCAGAACCACACCGGAAGCCGCAATCGTATTGAAGGGATTACAATTCACGCCGATAGTATCCCCCGCATTGCACTCATGAGTGTCGGTATTAAAGTTCAGATCCGCAGCCAAAAAGGAGAGATTGTTGAAGTTGACTGTGCCTCCAGCAGTCAAAATTTCGGCGTCGCACTTGGGCTGGCCCACTTTACCGCAGCCGGAGGTCAATAGTACAGGATCGGTTGGCACACCGTCGGCGAGCGCTACCGAAGCCGAAATCCCGAGGAATGCGACCACCACCAATAAATGAATGAGTTTCACAGTCAACCCCCGTTAACTTTTCTGAGGACAGAACAATCAGAAACAAGCGTGCAATTTTGATGCCACTGTACCGAGTCGTCCCTCACCCAAAACACTTGTATCCATTGGCCTTATTAAGGGACAAATCCCATCCGACTTCCAGGTGTGCAACCTTTTTCTCAAATGAGCGGTCAACTTGCTTGAACTGTGCAAACCCAAAAAGATCAGTTGATCAGCTTGCAGAGATGGACCGCAGGGAACAGGCGGGCATTCTGCTCCAGGCACCGTGGTCTGTCAATCACAAACTGCGAATGGCAAGGGCAATCATGGTCTTTCAATTTCCTGAGTAAGTTCCGGAACTCTCAGGACCGGTTTCGCCCATTCCCACCTTTCCGAGCCCGCGAGTGTCGGTGGTCGGCGTCAACAGTTTCAATGTGATTGCGGCCGCCGGCACCAGGAAAATGAACGTGATACAAGTCCACATCAGCGCCCCGGCACACTCTTGGTCTTCCAACGCCGATAAGCCGAACCGGCGTGGCGCACTGATGTACGCCGGGTAGACCACGCGGTCACAAAATGTCAGGTACGCGGAGAGAATGTCGCAGGGCAAAGTTGCCGTGAACAGGTAAAGGAGGATAGACCATCTTGGCCAAACTGGAGCACTCGGCCACGGCTGGACGACCGGCCACCAGAAAAGAAAGCCCGCCGCAAGAAAGGACGAGTGCTCAACGATGTGCCACCCTTCTGATTCCAGCGCCAAGTTGAACACCGCAGGGACGTGCCATCCCACCAGCGCAGCAGTGGCGGCCACCCAGCAAACGCCGGGTTGCGAGAGCACTCGCCCGATCGACTGCACGAGAGGCAAACGCAAGAGAGGCCCGAGGACGGATTGCACAAATCGCTGTGGCAAGCCGTGAAGCATCGGCATCACCGGCGCACCCGTAAGAATCAACGCCGGAGCAATGGTCATCAACAGCAGATGTTGCACCATGTGGGCCGTGAGCAACTGTTCGTCCAGGAGCGCGAGCGGCGAGCCAATCGCCAGCCAAATCAGAAATACGCCCACAAGAAAACTGCCGGCACGCCAGGTGGGAACGGCATTCGAGGCGGCCGAGCGAAGATGATGCCATCCGCGCAAATAGAGGAGAACGGTGAGAGTGGACGCAAACGTAAGCGGAAGAGGAACGGTCCAGGAGGTTAGAATGTGTTGAGCGTCCTCTGGCATGGCGCTCTACCGTTGCGGAACCGCCACGGGCATCTGGCTTTCTTCGAGCGATGCATCACGCGCCGGTGTTTGCCCCGGCGGATGCAGAGTCGCAAGGAACGTGACCAGCGCCGTGGTCTCCGCAGGGCTCAAGTTCTTTCCATACGCCGGCATGTTTCCTCCACCCTGAATCACCTGGCGAATCAACTGGTCGCGCGTGAGCCGCACTGCCACGCTGTCCAGCGTCGGACCGCGCTGCCCGCCCAATTCGCCGAGTGAATGGCAGTTCCGGCACTGCTTTACCTGAAACACCAGCGCGCCCTGCCGTTCCAGCGCGGTCGTGCCTTTCAGGAAGCGCTCCGGCACGGGGTCGCCGCTCCAGGCATTCATGTGCGGGCTCCACGGCGTGTAGCCGGAAAGATGCGTCAAGGTTCCGAGGGTCACCGCGATCAACAGGATGCTCAGGACCGCGATCGGCCGCCGGCGCCAGCTCTTTTCCCCTTCCCCAAACAAAAATGGCAGCAGAATCAGCCCGAAAATCACCACAACCGGGCCGACGAGGAGCGCCGGCGTCTCCAGCGAAGGCGGAAGCAACGAAAGCAACGCGTAGAGCCACAAAAAAAAGTAGTCAGGTTTGGGAGCGGTTTGAATAATCGTCGGGTCGGGGCGCCCGCTCGGCCCGAACGGCCCCAAATAAGCCGCGCAAGCCGCAACCGCGAGCAAAATGAACGCAGCAAAGACTAAATCTTTCCACACTGCGTAAGGAACGAACGGCGCGCCATCTTTCTTTACCAGCTCTTCATATTCTGCTGTGTAGGTGGCGCGTTTCACGATGCGCCCGGGCATCGGCCAATCGTTAATGCCGAGTTTCAGCACCATCAAAAGGTGCAAGCCCACAAGCGCAAACAGCAGCCCAGGTATCACGAAAACATGCAGCGCGAAGAAACGGGAAAGCGTTGCGCCGGCAATGATCGGTCCGCCGAGCATCAGCTTTACGGTGGCCGGACCCATGATCGGCACGCGACTGGCGATCGAAGCGCCAATCCCCAGCCCCCAGTAAGCATCCTGATCAAAGCGCAGCACCTGCCCGCTGAAGGCCATGCCCAAAGTCATCAGTAATAGAAAAACACCGATGATCCACGTCAGCTCCCGCGGAAATTTGTAAGCCCCGAAAAGAAAAACCTGCACCATGTGGATCAGCACGATCGCCACCATGAAGTTCGATCCCCAACCGTGCAGCGCGCGAATAAACCAGCCCAAAGTGATGTCGTGATTCAGAACCTGGAGGCTGTTCCACGCCTCGGCCGCGGAGGGGACATAGACAATCGCCAGCAAAATCCCGGTGACAACCTGCAGCATGAAAATCACCAGCGCCGCGCTGCCGAACACGTAGAACCAGCTGGCGGTGTTTCGCGGCACGTGGTGCTCCGCCGTTTCGCGAATCGGCGCCGCCAGTTGCAATCGCCGGTCAAACCATTCGCCGACCTGGGAAATCACGCGCATGGAGGCCGCTCCGAATCGAGCGCGGCGCTCGGCGCTCCGGGAGTGGGAAGTTCGCCCGCCTGAATCACGATCAACCCGTCTTTCACCTTGTGCTGGTATTCGAAAAGCCCGCGCTCCGGCGGCCCGGAAGCGCGCGACCCGTCGCGATAATAAGCGCCGCCATGGCACGGGCACATGAATAATCCGGACTGCTGAAACCATCGGACCGGGCAGCCAAGATGTGCGCAGTTTATGGCGAACACCTGGAACTCGTCGCCTTCGATCCGCCGCACCCAGCACGCCGTGTCCACGGTTTTTCCGTCCGCGGGCATCACATTCGGATTTCGAAAAGTGGCGAGCCGCGTTTCGCCCTCCGGAAATTCGTTGACGCGACCAAGCGGTACCCACTCAAAGTAAGCATTCGCCCGCCCGCGCGTGACCGACGAAAGAACGTACCGCAGGACCGGCACCGCCAGCGCCGCGGCCACCAGTCCGTTGAACAAAATTCCCAGCTTCATAAGAAGTCCGCGGCGAGAAAGCATGTTTTCGTTCGGCATCATCTGGCTCCTAGTGCTGGCGTGTTCTGCGCGGCGGGATATGGCTGCCCCGGATTCCGCACCCGCTTGGAAGCAAGCCAGGCAACCACGTCGGTGATCTCCTGCTCCGACATCGGCTTGCCTGGCATGTTGCCGCGCCAGTCTGGCGCTTTCAATTCCGGCCGTCCGGCGATCACGACAGTGCGTAATCCCTGGTCGCTCACCAACGCAAGAAAAGCGCCATCGGTGATGGCGCTGCCTTTTTGACCGCCGCGCCCTTCGGCGCCATGGCAGGTTTCGCAGTAAGTCTTGTACGCGAGTTCGCCGCGCGCAGCGTCACCCGCCGATTTCGCTGCGTACGAAGGCGCTTCGATTCCATTCAAAATTCCCGGGCGGCCCCATCGCGCCCGGATTTGCGTCGTAATCACATCGATCTGTTTGTCGGTCAGCATTCCGCCGGAACTCCGCGCAAACGCCGGCATCGAGGTGCCGTGTGTGCCGTTGCCAATCACCTTGCGCATCGCCGCTTCATCGGCAATCGCCAGATACACCGGGTCGGCAACCGCGATGGCCGCTCCGCCGCGCCCATCCGTGCCGTGGCAACCGGCGCAGTTTTCCGCGTACAAAATCGTGAAATCGAGAATTTCGTCGGGCGCCAGCGTCTCCGAATCTTTCCCCGGCCGGCCGTGCGACAGATCGCAACCGGAGAGCAGCGAAGCTCCCAACAGCAGGCAGATGCACGAATGCAAAAGTGCTCTCAAGGACGTTTCTCTCCGCTTCCCTTTTCCCTCATCATTCCCGGTGCTTCGATCCCCGCGCGTACGGCGAATGGCAAATTCTCTCGCGTCGGAACTCGGGACTGGCGCATGACGACAAGCCCGGCAACCACGCCAAACGCAATCTGCGAAGCCATGAACCAGAACCAGTTGATGCGACTCTCCAGCACCGGATTCAACAAGCCGAGAATCGAATACAGCAATCCCGACCAAAGCACGGGCGCGATCAGCCCGCCGAGAATAATCGGCTGCCGGGGAAACATCGGAAGCATGGCGCCATAAAGCAACCCAACGAGCGTGGACACGAGGCCGTGCAGAATTAACGCCACCACGAAAGGGCCCGCGTGAAACGCATTCAATTGCGCGGGTTCCAGGTTCGCCGATTGCGTGTAAATCCCCGCGGCAAGAAGATTGATTGGGTACCAGATGCTTCCCGCCTTCAGAAGGCCGTAAATGCACGCCAGCACGGCCATCGCCACGCTTCCGGCCCAGCCGCCTTTCACACCGGCGGAGATCGGGTAAGTTTCCAGTGGAAGCCACGCGCGCACAATCGCTTCGTCAACGTGAATCCGCTCGACGCGCTCGCGCTCGGTGGCAACCGCAGCCTCCTCCGGAAAAAGTTCTACCAACTCTTCCCGCTCGTGCGGAAACACCTCGCGGAACCACCCAACGCAACCCGCAATCGACAACACCGCGCCCAGAACGCTCACGGACACGTGCGTCAGAAGTCCCGCAAACAGCAGCGTGAATCCAAATCCCAGCACGATGGGCCACGCCGTCGGCGCCGGCAATTCGATGCCGGCGCGGTTCCGTACCTCGCGCCCCAGTTTGTCCGCAGTTAGCGGCGTTGACATCGCGCCTCCTCAGCGCCCGAGAATGTAGACCACTGTAAACACCACAACCCAGACCCCATCCACAAAATGCCAGTACATCGAAAGCACTTCCACGCGCGCGGATTGCTCCGAACCAACGCGCCTGGCAAGGCCAAAGAGAAAAACGATACTCAGCATAATCAAGCCTACGGTGACGTGAAAGGCGTGGAGCCCGACCAGCGAATAGTAGGTCGTCCCAAACAGGTTCGTGGAAATCGTCAGGCCGTGCTCGTATATCAGCCGGTGCCATTCCCGGCCAGTGCCGAAGAGAAATAATCCGCCCAGAAAAATCGTCAGAAACCACAACGCCAGGAAGGCGCCGCGGCCGCCGCGTTCCAGAAACTTTTCCGCAAAGTGGATAGTGAAGCTGCTCGACAGCAGGCAAATTGTGTAGAAGATCGGCGTCTCCAGCACTTCGCGAGGCGTCGGCCCGGTCATGCTTTTTCCCGCGTAAAAGAGATACGCCACCACGAAGATCGTGAAGATCGCCGACTCCGCAATGATCAAGCAGGCCATCCCGACCTTGCTACGGTACGGAAGCCTCCAGGCACCAGGCGTTTGCGCAATGGGTGTTGTGATTGCGCTCATCAATCACTCCCTTCATTCATAGCGGCTATCCGGATCTTCGGGATGTTTCTGATCCCACAGCGGCCGCCGACTCGCCACGGTTGGAATGGCGGCGAAGTTGTACGCGGGTGGCGGCGAACTAACCGACCACTCGAGGGTCCACGCATCCCAGGGATCGTTCCCCGCCTTGGGCCCCTTGAAGTAAGAGAGGATAAGGTTCGCTACAAATATCAACGTTGCGATGCCCTGGATAAATGTGCCGATCGTAACGATCACGTTCCAGGTATCCCAGCCTCGGCCGGGCTCGTACGTGTAGATGCGACGCGGCATGCCGAGCAAGCCGGGAATGTGCATCGCGTCAAACGTCAGGTGAAATCCGACCACGAACAACCAGAAATGCAACTTGCCCAATCTTTCATCCAGCATTCTTCCGGTGGCCTTGGGAAACCAATAATAAAACCCGCCGAAAACGCAAAACAGGATCGCCCCAACAATCACGTAGTGGAAATGCGCGACGACAAAGTACGAGCCGCTAAGCTGCCAATTGAACGGTGCCGAGCCCAGCATGATTCCGGTGAGGCCCGCGACCAGGAATTGGAACAGGAATGCGATGCAGAACAGCATCGGTGTTTTGAACTGGATCTTCCCGCCCCACATCGTGCCCAGCCAATTGAAAATCTTGATGCCGGTCGGAACGGAGATCGCCATCGTCGTCAGCACGAAAAACGTGTTGGAGGCCGAATTCATGCCGATGGTGAACATGTGATGGGCCCACACGCTCATGCTGATAAACCCGATGGAAACGGTTGCCGCAACCATCACCGGATAGCCGAAAATTGGTTTGCGCGAAAATACCGGGATGATCTCCGACGCAATCGCAAAAGCGGGAATCACCAGGATGTACACCTCCGGATGCCCGAAGATCCAGAAAAAATGCATCCACAATGCCGCGGATCCTCCCGCCTGCGTATCGAAGAAATGCCCGCCCAAGTAGCGGTCCACGAGCAGCATGATCTGCGCCGCTGAGAGTGGGGTAATCGTAATCAGAACCAAGCCGGACATTACCAGAGACAGCCACGCCATCAACGGCATGCGGCCGAGCGTCATTCCTGGACACCGCATTGAGAGGATCGTCGCAATGATATTGGTGCCCGTGCCAATGCTCCCGAAGCCGGACACCAACACCGCGACGGTCCAGTAGTCCGAGCTGTGACCAGGGGAAAACGCGCGCGAAGTCAGGGGAGCATACGCCCACCATCCCACGTCCGGAGCATTGCCGGCGCCATAGAGGCCGCTTCCGCCCACAAAACTGAAGTAGAGAAGAATTCCAGAGAAGGCAGTCAGCCAGAAACTGAAAGCGTTGAGGCGCGGAAATGCCATGTCCCGGGCGCCGACCATCAACGGCACCAGGTAGTTGGCAAAACCGAAAACGATGGGCATGGCCACGAAGAAAATCATGGTCGTCCCATGCATCGTGAACATGCGGTTGAAGACCTGCGGAGGCACAAAGTCGTTGTGCGGGCGAATCAACTGGATGCGCATGATGGTCGCTTCGATTCCTCCGATCACCAAAAAGACCAGCGAAAAGAGGATGTAAAGAATTCCCAGCCGCTTGTGATCAACGGTTGTGATCCAATCGTGCAGCGTCTCCACCCACGGCCGGCCCGCAACTTCCGCAGCTCTGATGGCCATTGCATCCGATGACATCGTTCTTCTCCCAAATCTCTCGCTATCGAAGCGTCTCCAGGTAGTGCACCAGCGCGTCCAGATCGCTATCGCTCAATTTCATCGCCGGCATCAGCGAGCCGGGCTTGATCATCTCCGGATCCTGGATCCACATGCCAAGGTTCTCCGGCGTATTTTCGGCCGCCCCAGCAGCAATTGTCCTCCGGCTCATCATGTGTGTGAGGTCGGGACCAAATCGTCCCGTCGCCGCCGTTCCCGCCACTGCGTGACAATTGATGCAAGCGGTCGTTTCAAACACCTTGCGCCCGGTGATTACGGAGTCGTCCTGCTTCGCCGGTAGTTTTTGCGCGTTCACCCAGCTCTTAAAATCTTCCCGGCTGTCCACGGATACCTGCAGCAGCATTTTCGCGTGCTGCGTGCCGCAATATTGCGCGCACTGTCCCAGGAAGATGCCTGTCCGGTGCGGGTCCATCCACATCGTATTCACGCGATTTGGAATCAAATCCGTTTTTCCCGCCAGCTGCGGCACCCAGAAGCTGTGATCCGTGTCGGCGGAAAGCAACTTCAAATAAGTCGGCGTGGGATTCGCCGGATCGCTCACGGGAATGTGCAGTTCGTTGGCGGTCACGATCCCAAGCGCCGGATATCGGAATTCCCACCAGAACTGGTGGCCGATGGCGATTACTTCCACCACATTCGCCGGTTTATGAGCGTCCTGGATTGCGTGGATCACCCGCGTGGTGGCCAGGAATAGTACAACGACAATCAGGATCGGAATCACCGTCCATGCCAGCTCAATCTGGGTGCTGCCATAAACCTGCGCCGGCTCGTGCGGAGAATCCGTCGTCCGGGCGCGAAATTTCACCAGCACGTAAACCAGCAGGACAAACACGACCAGGAAGATCAGCCCGGTGATGGTGAGAACAAATCGCGAAAGATGAAAAATCGCATCCGCCGGAGTGGATTGTGGTTCAAAAATATCAGGCACGGGATTGTCACCGGGCGTGCCGGCCGTGCACAATCCCGCGGCGAGCAGCAGCCCAAAAACGAGAAGAAGGATTCCCGCGGCTCGCCGCGCGGCACCTTCCCATTTCATCCCGCGCAAATGCACTCTCATGCTTCTTTGGTTTCCCCTCAGCCGCGCTTCGGAACGCAACTCTCCCAGAACTTCGCGTCAACCCCAATTTTAGGACGCCTTGATGACCAGGATGCGGGTCACGGGCTTAATCTCCGATGAGATGCTGACCAGGGCGAATTGGCCAATGAAATTATTTATTTGTTCCAAGAACTAAAAGGATTCGCGATCTTCCGTCCCATATTGCCACTTCGAAACTTCATTCCAGGAATTGTATGAGTCCGCGAAGGACATAGGCAAATGCGTTGGTCTACTCAAGCGCATCATACTCCGGCACAACCCGTTCAACAACAACCTGGACGAAAAAAGCTTTCGGATGGCTAGAAAGACCTATTGCCAGCTTTTATTCGATAAGGCTTTATTTTTTAAGAAGATCGAGGGCTGCCACGGACGCCGACCGTCATTCAGACGTGTCGGTGTCTGGCAAACTTGCTGAATGGTTGCCAGCGTTGGAGTTGGTCATCAGAAAGGTTTGGTGGGCCCGCCAGGATTTGAACCTGGGACCAACGGATTATGAGTCCGCTGCTCTAACCGCTGAGCTACGAGCCCCTGCCCTGATTTCATTCTAGTTCACAATCGCCGTCTCTGCAGCCTGCTTTTCTTTGGGCCGAACCGGTACTTCAGAAGGTCGCTCACGCTCGTTTCGTTTCCTGAAGAATGTTTCCACCGTCCACCACAAGGATCTGCCCGGTGATGTAGGACGCCTCTTTGGAGGCTAGAAACGCCACGGCCACCGCCACTTCTTCCGGCTTGCCCGCCCGCCCAAGCGGCGTATATGTGGCCGCCACCAACTCTTCCGGCAGCGAAGAACCCGTCTGAATCCAACCAGGCGCCACGCCATTGATCGTGACCCCGTCCAGTCCATGCTCGATCGCCACGGCGCGCATCAATCCATCCATCGCGCCTTTGGCCGCGCCGTACGCGCCCGAACCGGAGTTGCTCACCAACGGCCCCGTCACCGACGTGACATTCACAATCCGACCGTACCTCTGCATCTTCATGATCGGCAACACCGCCCGGGTCATCAGGAACGCCGTATCCAGCGTCATCGCCAACTGCCGCTGCCAATCCGCATAGCTGATTTTTTCGACGGCGGTATTCCCAGGCTGCTTGCCGTTCTGCGCCATCCCGGCGTTGTTTACGAGGATATCGATCCGGCCGGTGCGCTTCGCAATCGTTTCCACGACCTCATGCACGCGCGCTTCCTCCGTCAAATCCGCAACGAAGGAAAATACGCGCTCGCCGGTTGGATCAAGTTTTTTTGCTGCTTCGTGGATGCGCTGGGAAGTAGCGCCGATGGCCAAGAATGCGCCTTCCCGGAAAAGATGCCGCGCGATGGCGAAGCCGATGCCCGTGGCGCTGCCGGCGCCTGTGACGATTGCTGTTTGACCCTGCAAAGAAGGATTCATCGTGGCGCGGAACTACGCCTTCACGCCGCCAATGCACAGGTACTTGATCTCGAGAAATTCCTCGATGCCGTATTTCGAGCCTTCGCGCCCGAGACCCGATTCCTTCACGCCGCCGAACGGCGCAACCTCCGTGGAAATGATCCCCGTGTTGATGCCGACGATCCCATATTCCAGCGCTTCAGCCACGCGCCACACCCGCGCCAGATCGCGCCCGTAAAAATACGCGGCCAGCCCAAATTCAGTGTCGTTCGCCAGCGCAATGGCTTCTGCTTCCGTCTTGAAACGGAAGAGCGGCGCCACTGGGCCAAACGTCTCTTCGCGAGCGACCGCCATCTGCGGAGTCGCATTCACCAGAATGGTCGGTTCAAAAAAACGCCCGCCCAACGCATGGCGATGTCCGCCGGCAATAACCTTGGCCCCCTTTGAAACCGCATCCTTGATATGGCTTTCCACTTTCTCAACAGCGGCATTATCAATCAAAGGCCCCTGCGAAGCACCCGCTTCTAGTCCCGGCGCCGGCTTCAACATCTTCACCGCCGTCATCAGTTTTTCCGCAAACGCATCGTAGACCGATTCCTGCACCAGCAGGCGATTCGTGCACACGCAGGTCTGTCCGGTATTGCGATATTTCGAGGCGATGGCCCCTTCCACTGCGGCATCCAGATCCGCATCATCAAACACGATGAATGGCGCGTTTCCGCCCAGCTCCAGTGACAATTTCTTGATCGTTCCCGCGCACTGCGCCATCAAAACTTTTCCAACTTCGGTCGAACCTGTGAACGAGAGTTTTCGGACAATCGGATTCGAAGTCAGCTCCGCACCAATCTCTTTCGCCGATCCGGTGATCACGTTCAGCACGCCTTTGGGGACTCCGGCGCGCTCGGCAAGTTCCGCAAGCGCCAGCGCGGAAAAAGGTGTCTGCGTCGCGGGCTTAATCACCACCGTGCATCCCGCCGCCAGCGCCGGTCCCGCCTTGCGGGTAATCATCGCCAACGGAAAATTCCACGGAGTGATGCAAGCCACTACGCCGATGGGCTGCTTCAGTACAACGATCCGCTTGTCCGCCTGGTGGCCCGGGATCGTGTCGCCGTAAACGCGCTTTGCCTCTTCGCCAAACCATTCCAGAAACGCCGCCGCATACGCTACTTCCCCGCGCGATTCGGTCAGCGGCTTTCCCTGCTCCAGCGTCATCAGCCGCGCCAGGTCTTCCTGATTCTCCATCATCAGGTCGAACCACTTGCGCAGCACATTCGCGCGTTCCTTCGCCGTCCGCGCGCTCCACGATTTGAAGGCTTCGTTTGCCGCTTCAATCGCGTGCCGCGTTTCCGCACCGCTCAGCTTGGGAACTTTGCCGATGATCTCGCTGGTGGCGGGATTATCCACGCCAACCGTTTCGCCGCTCGCGGCCTGCATCCACTTCCCATCCACATAACAGGCTTCGCGAAACAATCGCATGTCCTTCAAATCAACCGCGGCGACCGCAGAATTTGTGGCTGTGCTCGACATAAAACACCTCGTTCATTTGTAAGCGCATGGAACCCTTGCGTGCCTTGAACAGCGCCGGGTTCCCCGCGAAAAGGCTTATGCGTGTGAAAGGGCAACCTGCTTTTGATCGGAGACTAGCGCCAGTCCCGCCTCCAGCACGTCAAGCCCTTCGTCAAGCTGCTCGTCCGTAACCACCAGCGGCACCAGGATGCGTACCACATTCCCATATGTTCCTGCCGTGATGGTAATCAGGCCATGCTCGTAGGCGTACTTCGAAAGCTCTTTCGTTTGCGCGCCGGCAGGCTCGCGCGTCTCCCGATTGCTGACCAATTCAATCGCGCACATGCCTCCGAGGCCGCGCACGTTGCCGACAATCGGCCACTTGTCCTGCCACGCCCTGGCCCGCTCTTCAAAACGCTTCCCGATCGCCGTGGAGCGCGCAAGCAACCCATCCTTCTCGATCGTCTCGATGGCGGCAAGTCCTGCCACACAAGAAGTGGGATTGCCGGCAAACGTGCTGCCAAGCCCGCCGGGAATCGGCGAGTCCATGATTTCCGCGCGCCCGGTGACCGCTGCAATCGGCAAGCCGCCGCCCAACGATTTCGCGGTGATCAGCAGGTCCGGCTCGACCCCGTAATGCTCGATCGCGAACATTTTTCCGGTGCGCCCGATGCCACTCTGCACTTCGTCCGCAATGAAAAGGATCCCATGTTTGTCGCAGATCTCGCGAATCACCGGGAAGAATTCCATCGGCGGAACGACGAAGCCGCCTTCGCCCAGCACCGGCTCCGCAATAATCGCCGCCACCTGATCCGCCGCAACCACCCGCTTGAACGTGTCTTCCAGGTGATGCGCGCAAGTCATCTTGCAGGAGGGATACGTCAAACCGTACGAGCAGTGATAGCAGTTGGCGTAGGGAATGCGATAAATTTCCGGCGCGAACGGGCCGAAGCCAATCTTATACGGGTTGGTTTTGCTGGTCAGTGACATCGTCAGCAGCGTGCGCCCATGAAACGCGTCTTCGAAACAAATCACCGCCGGCCGCTTGGTGTGTGCACGCGCGATCTTCACCGCGTTCTCCACCGCTTCCGCCCCGGTGTTCACGAAGAACGTCTTCTTCGCACCGCGCATCGGCGCCAGCGAATTCAGCTTTTCTGCAAGCGCGATATACGACTCATACGGCGTGACGCCGAAGCACGTGTGCAGGAACTTCTCCAGTTGCGCGCGCACGGCGTTTTCCACCCGCGGCGCGCGATGCCCGATGTTCAGGCAGCCGATGCCGCCCGCAAAATCCAGGTAGCGGTTGCCGTCGACGTCCTCAATCCACACGCCCTCTGCCTTCGCGGTGAAAATCGGCGTAACCAGTTGCGGCCCGCGCGGGATCGCCGCTTCGCGGCGCGCCACCAGCGCTTTGGATTTTGGCCCGGGAACTTCAGTGCGTAATTGAATGGTTTTCATGGCTCTCACTTCCCCCACTTAAATTCAGCAAATTTTTCCTTCTCAGTACCACCCGATCGGAGTTTCGTCGAGATTGACGTACACCTGCTTGGTTTCCAGATATTCCTCAAGCCCCCACGGCCCAAGTTCCCGCCCGAATCCGGACTGCTTGTAGCCGCCCCACGGCGCTTCCACGTAAGTGGGCTGCATATGATTCACCCAGATAATTCCCGCGCGCATCGACTTTACGATGCGGAAGGCCTTGAAAATGTCACGTGTCCAGACCGCGCCCGCAAGCCCATACGGTGTGTCGTTGGCGATCTTGATCGCGTCGGTTTCGTTCTCAAACGGAATCACCGTGGCCACGGGGCCAAAAATTTCTTCACGGGCAATGCGCGCGCTGTTGTCCACGTCATAAAAAATCGTCGGCTCCACGTAAAATCCCTTGCCGAAGGCCTTCGCGCGCCCGCCGCCGATCGCCGTCTTCGCTTCCTTCTTGCCGATCTCCATGTATGAGGTTACGCGGTCGTACTGCTCCTTGCTGACCAGCGGCCCCATCTTCGTGTCCCGGTCGAGCGGCGCGCCCAGCTTGATGCGCTTGGCTTTTTCCGTCATGGCCTCGACAAACTTCGAATAAATCTTCTTCTCTACGAGAATGCGGCTGCCCGCCGAGCAAACTTCGCCCTGATTGATAAAGACGCCGAACAGCGCCCCATCCACCGCCGCTTCCCAATCGGCATCTGCGAAAAATACGTTCGGCGATTTTCCGCCGAGTTCCAGCGTCACGCGCTTCAGCGTGTCCGCCGCGCTCTTCACGATGATCTTGCCCACCACCGCGCTGCCGGTAAACGCGATCTTGTCCACGCCGGGATGTGCCACCAGCGCAGCCCCGGCAATTTCGCCAACTCCGTTCACCACGTTCACGACCCCGGGTGGCAAGCCGACTTCCTCCAGCCAGTTAGCAAATTCAAGCGCCGTCAGCGGCGTCTGCTCGGCCGGTTTCAAAACGCACGTGCACCCAGCCGCAAGAGCCGGCGCCAACTTCCACGCCGCCATCAACAACGGATAATTCCACGGAATAATCTGCCCGGCCACGCCAACCGGCTCGCGAAGCGTAAAACTCAAAGCATTCGCCGGAACCGGCATCACGCTGCCATTCACCTTGTTCGCCAAGCCGCCGTAGTATTCGAAACACGTCGCCACGTCGCCGATGTCGTATTCCGCCTCAACGATTGGCTTGCCCGTGTTGCGCGATTCCAATTCCGCCAGCATGGGCTGGTTCTGCCGGATCTTTTCCGCAAGCTTGAAAAGAATGCGCCCGCGATCCTGCGCCGTCGTCGCCGGCCACGGGCCGGAATCAAACGCCGCCCGCGCCGCCTTCACCGCTTTGTCCACGTCGCTCGCACTTGCCGCCGCAACATGCGCAATCACTTCTTCGGTCGAAGGATCGAAAACCGGAAACGTCTCGCCCGAAGAACTCGAGACCCACTGTCCGTTCACGTAATTCTGATAGGATTTCACCGCGGTTTTCGCTGGACTGGACATAAATCTCCTCCCACTCCAAAACTCAGGCTGGCGTCGAGCCTTCGGCCAATTTCCGCGCCGCTTTTCGGCTGCCATACACAAAAAAGAAAAACGCTGCCAGACCGATAAACCCGAGCGTGCCGCCAAACATCCAGACCTCATACGAAAGCAGCGAAGTGATCTGCTGTGCCGGGAAAAACGCCAGCGCGATACCGAGGACCGTCGTCAGCATCCCACACACGCCGGCAAACACAAGCATTCCCCGGCCATAGTGGCCGCGCACAAATTTCTCGTCGAACGCAATCTTCAGCAGCGCCCCGAACATATAAAGAAATGGAATCAGTTGCAGAACAACGGCGAGCGAAAGCAATTTCTGAAAAGTCTCCTGAACGCCGGAACCCGTCAGCGTAAAGTTCAGCACCACCAGTATCAGCGAAACGCCGGCATGCACAAGCAGCGCCGGATACGGAGTGGCATACTTCGGGTGAATCTTGCCAAGCCAGGACGGCAGATACGAATCGAGTCCGGCAACAAACGGAATCCGCGCCGAGCCTCCGAGCCATGCGGAACCGATGCCCGCAATCGACAAGCTCAGCATGAACGCAAACGGCGCCACAATCCACGAAACGCCAACCTGCCCCGCCATGTGGCTGACCGCCTGCACAATTCCCTGCAGCACGCTGATGCTGTCCTTGCTGACCGCAATCAGCAGCGTCATGGTCGCCCCAACATAAAGCAGCCCGGAAAGCAGGCCGCCCCACGCCACCGCTCCCGGCAAAGTCTTCCGCGGATTTTCAATCTCGTCGCCCATGATGGAGGCAAGCTCCAATCCCACCAGTCCAAAACAAATCACGCCAAACGAGTTCAGCACAAACCGCGGATTCGCCGGAATCCGAAAATCCGCCCAATGAATCGAGGTCCCAAACCGCGAACACACCACGACGCCAAGCCCCATCAGCAAAAACGCCGCGGCAAACGTTCCGATCCCGCCAAGGTTATTGATCCACTTGCCCACGCCAAGTCCCATGACATTCAAAATCACCAGCACGCTCAGCAGCACCACGCTTGCCGCCAGCGCGAACGGCTTGTTGTCCCCCAGCGACGCATGGCCCGGCCCCAGCACAAAAACAGAAACGCCGACGAAATACAGCATGATCGTCGGCACGTACATCATGTTGTTGGTCCAATAACACCAACCGGAAAGAAAACCGTGGAAGTCGCCGAAAACTTCCTTGGCCCAAAGATAAACGCCGCCTTCCCCGGGATACCGGTGCGCCAACTCGATCACCGCGATGCCCTGCGGCCAGAAAAACAAAATCAACGAAATGATCCACAGCCAGATGGTGACGCCGCCGTTCGCGGCAATCGAAGGCAAAACATTCAGGTTGAAAACAGCGACGACAAACAGGAGCACGAGGTCGCGCTTGCCCAGTACCCGCTTCAGGTGCGTGGTTCCGGTGGAAGAAGGCGAAACGTCAGCCTCCGCGAGCGCGGCCTCGTGACTCAAACTTTTCTCTCCTTAGTGTCCGGCAGCGCCAACGAACTGCGCGCCGCGTTCCTGCTGGGCCTTGGCCAGGCCGGGCGCGACCTCTTCAAAAACAGCCAGGTGTTTGTCGATGTCGGCTTCCGTGTGCTGCACGGAAATCGTCCACTGCTCGTCCCACCAGTACGGCATCGCCAGCACGCCGCGGTTGACCATGCCGAACCAGAACTGCCGCCAGATGTCGACGTCAATCTTCAGCCAGTCGCGGTAGTTGCGAATCTCCTGCGGATAGAACATCAGCGCGCCATTCACGCCGGCGCTCGCAACGTAAGCCTGCACGCCATTTTTCTTGACGATGGCGCGATACCCGTCGGTGAGCTTCTTGCTGAGCTTGCCCACGTGCGCATAATTTTCGCGCGTGAGCACTTCGCGGAAGACCGCAATCCCCGCCGCCATCGCAAAGCGATTCGTGTTGTACGTGCCGCCATGGAAAACCTTGTGCTGAACAATCAGGTCCATCACTTCCCGGCTCGCGCCAAACGCCGCCAGGGGCACGCCACCGCCGATGGATTTCGCCAGCGTGATCATGTCCGGCTTCACGCCGAAATATTCGCTTGCGCCGCCCCAGCCGAGCTTCGCGCCGGTCTTCACTTCGTCGAAAATCAGCAACGCGCCGTTTTTGGTGCAGATTGCGCGCAGGCCTTCCAGGAAGCCGGGTTGCGGCATGCACAGGCCGACGTTCATCAGGATAGGTTCCAGGATGATTGCCGCAATTTGTCCCTGGAACTGCTTGAACCGGTTTTCGACGCTGCCGAGATCGTTGAAGGTGGCCACCGTGACGTTGTCGAGCACGGACTTGATGACGCCGAGACCGCCGGGGACAGAATTCGGCGCGTGAATGTCGCCGGCATCTTCCAGCTTCGGCTTGACGCTGACGAGCGCCGTGTCGTGCAGCCCGTGGTACGCACCCTCAAAGCGCAAAATTTTATCGCGGCCCGTGGCAGCGCGCGCGATACGGCACGCATGCATCGTCGCCTCGGTCCCGCTGTTGCCGAACCGCACCATTTCCACCGGATACCGCGCGCAAATTTCTTCCGCCAGTTCCAGTTCCATGCCATGCGGCATGCCAAACGTGGTGCCGCTGTCGGCCATCAGTTTCACTGCTTTGGCTACCGCGGGATGCCCGTGCCCGGCCATCAGCGTGCCAAAGCAAAGGTTGTGATCAATGTATTCGTTGCCGTCGATATCCTTGATCTTGCTGCCGTGCCCTTCCGCCACAAAAATCGGATAGGGATCATACGCGCGGTAATTGCTGGCTACACCGAGCGGAATACGTTTCTGCGCCTTCTTGTGCGCTTCCGCCGATTTCGGCGTGCGCTTCTCGTACAGGGCGATTTCCTTCTGAAGTATGTCGTGCATTTGCTGCTCCATCCAGGTAGGCCTTCCTAACTTGGTCACCTGTGGCAGGTCTATTCCCTGCGGTCAGTGTAGGGGCGACTCGACGTCGCCTCTGTGTAGGGCCGGCTTTTGCCGACTCTGTGTAGGGGCGGCTTTATGCCGCCTCTTTCAGCGAGGTAAACAGCGCGGTTCCTGCGGCGAACTACGCCTATTAGTTTACGCCTCTTTCGCAATTTTCTGCAGCCGCGCGGGCGGTCATCGCGGCCGCATTGCTTCTTTTCGAGCGAATGCGCCCCGGCCTTGGTAGGGCGCTTCCGCCGAAAAGCCTGCTCTTCCAGACCTCAGAAGAGAATCTTCAAAGCAAACTGCATCACGCGCGGATCGCGTAATTTCAAGACTTGTCCGAAGGTCGAGTCCGTGAAGTTTCCGTCTGGGTTCTCAAATTCCGTATGATTCCACGCGTTGTAGAACTCCGCCCGGAATTCGGTATTGATCTTCTCGGTGATCGGGGTCCTCTTGGCAATCACCAGGTCCGTATTGCTCAGTGCCGGACCGCAGCAGAGGGCATGGGGGGTATTGCCGAACGTGCCCAGTTGCTGAGGACAAGTTGACGGTGGAGCCCCAGTAGCAGGGAAGCCTACGACCGGATCGCAGAAGGTCGAGGTATTGAACCAGAGTCCATTGTTGGTTCTCGGATTGACGAACTTAGTCGGCCCAGTCTGGAATGGCGTGTTGGTGTCCTCAAAGAAGAAGCTGCTCTGCAACTCCGCGTCATTCTGGTTCTGAACGCGGATGGGGAAGCCGCTCTGATAGGTGACAATGGCGGAAACCTGCCATCCATTGGCGACCTTTCCGGCAAACCCTTGCTTCTTCGGAATGGGGAGCTCCCACACCGGGCTGAACACGAAGCGGTGCTTGGCACTCAGAAGAGAAACGCCGCGCGTGGCACGGGGATCGATCGGGTTGAGCTCGTTTTCAAACGACGCACCCTGGTCAATCGCTTTGCTAAAAGTGTAGGAACCCTGGAAGAGCAATCCGTGGGAATAATTTTTTTCGACGGAAACCTGCAGGCCATTGTAGTTGGAGTTGGCATTGGTATCTTCCGAAAAAATGTTGCTGAACATGGATGTGCCATCCGCCGGGCAGCCATTTCCGATATTGGGGCCGACGGGAGTGCAGTTCGGCGAGGAATACGGACGCAATCCGACCAGTTCCACCGGTGTTCCGCCGGCCGCGCCGACGATCGTGCAGCCCGCGGGGTTATGGGGATTGCCAAACGGACATGGAATGTTAGGGCTGGTCGCAGTCGGGCCCGGCGCATAGGGCAGGTGGAACGTCACCCCAGCTGGTACGTTAAATGAGAAGAAGTTATCTGAATTGAATGGGAGGCAGCTACCTGTTCCCAAAATCGTATTGATATCATTGCAAGTCTGTGGGTTGCCGTAGTTCAAATCGCGCGAGGACAGCAAACGGTGCCCTTGCGTCCCTACGTAGGCGACGCGGAGCAACATAGTGCTATTCAACTGGCGCTCGAGAGTCAAGTTGTACTGATCCGCGTACTGTGCCCGCAAATGGGGCTGGAATTCGCCGAAGAGCAGGTCCGTGCGGAACAACGACCAGTCCACGCAACCGTTTGGTCCAGCGGGATCAAAGCATGGAGTGTTTGGAGTCTGGTGAATTATGCCCGTGCTGTTGTTCGGAAGTTGGCCGCCATTTTGCAACACGTAAGGAGTATTAAAGAGCGGGCTGGAAGCGAACGCGCTGACGCCAAACGGAGGCTCCGCGCTGAACTGCTCGAGAACCAGTTGCTCAATCGGGTTGTAGAAAAGTCCGAAGCCGCCGCGGATTGTAGATTCCCCCGGTCCACCGGTAATTGCTTTCAGCACGCCATCCGTCCAGCCGGGACTCCAGGCCAATCCGATTCTTGGCGCGAAGGCCTTGTAGTAGGTGGAAGTCAGCCCTTTTGGCACCCCTTTATCGCCTGGGAAAACCAGGCCCAGCGGGAAATAGGCATATTGCGAGCTTGTTTCGCCGCAATCGCCAGGGGAAGCTGCGTTGAAGCCGGCGCCGTTGTTAATAGTCGTAGCACCTTGCTGAGACAGAAAGCACGGATATTGTGTCGTAACCTGTCCCGGCCGGAAAGTCTCGATGCGGTTTTTCGTATCAACGTAGGGTGTATTCAATTCCCAGCGCAATCCGTAGTTGAGCGTCAGATTGGACTTGATCTTCCAGCTATCCTGCGCGAACAGGTAGAGCCCCGTGTTGCGGATATTTTCTCCCTGCGCCGCGCCTCCCGAGTAGCTCGTCGGCGTTCCCAGGAAATAGTCGGGATAACCGTCGCTGCCGGCCGGCGAATTGGTGGCCCCAGCCGGTTGGAAAGAGAAGTCTCCGTTAATGTTGAAGTACAGAAACTGATCAAAGCGCTGCCGGCGGGCATCCACGCCAAACTTCACGCTGTGTGCGCCAATTACCTTGCTGTAGCTGTCCGACCATTGAAACGTGTTGCCAATCTGAGGCAATTCTCCTTCGAAGTTGTTCCCGATCACGAATCCACCGGCGACGCTTACAAATGGGACGCCTTGCCGTCCAGGAATGTTAGTTGTGATTCCTGCCGTGGGATTGTTCGGATCCGCAAAACAGTTGGCGGCGGGGATAAGCGATCCGCAGGCATCATGCACGCTCGCCAGCGTATTCACCGGATGGTTCAGGTTGCCTTGTCCCTCACGGAAATAGTTAAAGCGGAATTCGTTGACGGCGGATGAACCGATCGTGGAGGTGTGGCTGATATTCCACTGCTGTACGCGGGTCTTAAAAATCCCTCCAAAGCCCGGAACGTTTGCCCCGGCGGCCTGGAAGAAGGAAAAGGGTTCATTCGTGTCGTCGTCGTTGAAGTAGTAATACGCGCTGAAGTGCTGCGTAGCGCTGAAATTATGGTCGAAGCGCACGGTGAACTGATTGGAGGTTTCCCGCTGGTCCGGCACCAGGGTTACCTGTCCCGTTCCAACCGGCGCCACATAGTTCTTGTAAAGAGCCACGGCCGTAGGATCGAAACACGCCGTGGGAATTTGGTTGTTTGGGAATATAGCGGAATACGCGGTCCCCGCTGCCAGTGGTGCGCCACCCGCGGCGCCAACCGCAGCTGCGCATCCCGGGCGGGCGTTCAAGGCACTCGCGAAGTTGGCATCTGTCAAGGTGCCTGCAAATGGCGTTTCGGCAGAGAAGTCTCCTCCAGCTTGCGCCGCGGTTGGAAGGAACACACTTCCCGAGGAAATGCCTTGTGCCAGCCGGTTGCCTTCATAAGTGGCAAAAAGGAATGTTTTATCTTTCTTGATTGGACCACCCAAAGTAGCGCCGAACTGGTTCTGTTTATAGTCTGGCTTGGGTGAGGACACGAACGAGAATTGTTTGGAGTTGAGAACCTTGTTGCGGAAGAATTCGTAAACGTCACCGTGGACGCTGTTCGTGCCGGATTTGGTCACCACGTTCACCACCGAACCAGAGTTGCGGCCATATTCGGCGTCGAAGGTGTTAGTGAGCACGCGAAATTCTTCGATCGCATCGGGTGAGGGCTGAATCGCCGGGCCGTTCACAAAGATGTCGTTGCCGTCGCCGCCGTTCACCATGTAATTGTTGGACCGCCCGCGGCCTCCGTTCACCGAAACCACGCCCGGGTTGTTGCTGCCAAAAAACAGATCCGCGCCCAACTGCGATTGCACACCAGGCTGCAATTGCAGCAACTGGTAAGCGTTGCGCGAATTCAAGGGGAGTTCTCGCACAGACTGGTCCGTCATCACCGCGCCCAACTGCGTCGTCGTTGTGTCAATCACCGGCGGCGCCCCGGTCACTTCAACGGTATCCACCGCGGAGCCAACGGTCAGGGGAATATCCACCGTCGCAATTTCGCTCAACAGGAGAACGATTCCCTTGCGCACGTATTTCTTGAATCCGGTCTGGTTGACCTCCACCGCGTAGGTGCCGACCGGCACTTCAAGGAAAAGATATTCCCCGCTGCTGGACGTCTGCGCCTCGCGCGCGATATTCGTGCCCTCATTGATCAGCGTAACCTTCGCGTCGACCACGGCCCCGCCGCTCGCATCCGTCACCGTGCCGCGGATGCGGCCGCCGGTGCTTTGCGCATTGGCAACGGAAACTGTAAATAGAAAGCTGAAGAGTGCAAGGACTGCGGCAAACAAAATACTATGGCAACAGACGGACCGAAGCTGCTGAAGACGCTTGGTGACTTTCATTTTGGACTCACCCCTGTTTCATCGAAGATCCCCTGCCCCGGCACAAGATTCTTCGTGGTTGCTACTTCCCGCTGAACCTTACTATAATCCAGTAAACTTAGAGAAAGCCGGGACCTGTGTCAAGCAGAAAGAATTTCTCACCCTCATCGAAATCTCCGGGCCGCCAGCCGCTTCTACGCATCTCCGAAGTGGCCCGTAGGCTCGCCATTTCCTCTTCCGCCTTGCGCGCCTGGGAAGCCCTCGGCCTCGTTTCGCCGCAGCGCACCGAAAGCCGCTACCGCATGTATACAGAGGCCGATGTCCGCCTGCTGCAGCGCGCCATTTTCCTGCGCCGCGCGCGCGGCCTGAATCCCGCGGCCATCGTGCACGTCCTCAAAAAACAGGGCCTCGTCTCCGCTCCCGCCGACGCGCCACAGCTTCCTGGCCAGCGCTTTCGCCGCCTCCGCATGCGCCGCAAACTTTCCCTCGCCCAGGTCGCCCGCGCCACCAGCGTCTCTGTCGGATTCCTCAGCGCCCTCGAACGCGGCCAGATGCGCTGCTCGATCGCCACGCTGCGCCGCATCGCCCGCTTTTACAAAACCAACATCATCTCGCTCTTCGAAACCAACGGCGAAGCCCAGCACCTCGTCCGCCCCTCGGAGCGTAAAATTCTCGAAACCAGCCCCAACGTCCGCATGGAGCTTCTCGCCTGGGGCAACACCGCCATGGAGCCGCACCTCTTCCGCATAAAACCCGGCGGCGGCAGCGGCGAATCCTACTCGCACGAAGGCGAGGAATTTCTGCATGTCCTGCGCGGGGAATTCGAGCTCTGGTTGCATAACGACGGCCACTATCATTTGAAAGCCGGCGACAGCCTGTATTTCGAAAGCTCCACGCCGCATCGCTGGAAAAATCCCGGCCGCGCCGAAACATGGGTTTTGTGGGTCAACACGCCGCCCACATTTTAGATTTGCACTCCAGCCTGCGGCGGCGCGCACTTCCGCAATGCCGTTCGAGGATCGCTTTGAAACTGCGTTCACTTCTTACCTTAGTTCTCTCTCTCGCCGCAGTGTCGGGGGTCACCCGCCCCGTATTTGCCCGGCAGTCCGCTCCGACAGACGTGATTCTCGTGGACCACAACATCTCTGAAATCGATCCGCACACTATCAGTGATACAAAGGTGGTGACCACCATCCTGGGAGGCAAGTTCGTCTATGAAGCCGACGCAAACTAAACTGCGCTCACTCCGCATGGCCGGCATTTTACTCGCGTGCGTGACTCTGCTCGCATCGTGCCAGAAAAAGGAAGAGTCGCTCAGCCTGCTCGTCTGGGAGGGTTACGCCGATCCCGCCTTTGTCCACGCGTTCGAAGAGGCGCACCACTGCAAAGTCTCCGCATCCTACATGGGCTCGAGCGACGACCTGGTGGCAAAACTCCGCGGCGGCAGCGCCGCCAACTACGATGTAATCTCGCCTTCAAGCGACGTAGCCGCTTCCATCGCACGCGCAGGCCTTGCCGAATCTCTGGACTTGAGCAAACTCCCGAGTTATGCCCAACTTTCGCCAAAACTCCGTGAACTTCCGCTCGTAAAATCCAATGGCAAAACGTTCGGCGTCCCCTTCATGTGGGGCCCGAATCCGCTGCTCTACGACACCACCGTTTTTGCGAAGCCGCCGGACTCCTGGGCGATTTTCTGGGACCCGAAATACAAAGGCAAAATCTCCGTCTGGGACGATCTCTCGACTCTCTATATGGCCGCGCAAATGCTCGGCTACGACAAGCCCGACCCCTCGCAACTCTACAATCTTTCCGACGAACAACTCGCCGCAGTAAAACGGAAACTCCTCGCTCTGAAGCCCAACATCCGGAAAATGTGGTCCACCGGCGGCGAGTTGACGAACCTTTTCGAAAATCACGAGGTGGTCGCCGCGATGGGCTGGCCGCTGATGACCAATCAATTGCACCAGGCGAATTTCCCCATCGGCGAGACGATTCCCAGGGAAAACACCACCGGCTGGATCGATCACCTGATGATCACAAGCGCCAGCCCGCACAAGGAACTCGCCTACGCCTTCCTTGAATACATGATCCAGGCGCAGACGCAAAAAAAAGCCACCGACGTCACGCATTACACTCCGGCCAATCCCACGGCTGCGCAACTGATGACCGACGCAGAGAAGAAGGGATTGCACCTGGATGACCCCGACGCCTACATGCAGCGCATCTATTTTTGGCAGGACGTGCCGCGCCGTTCGAAGTACATCGAAATCTGGAACGAGGTGAAGGCCGCTCCGTGACGCAACCCGGTTCCAGCGCGGAAAACGCCGCTGCAAGCGCGGCTTCGGGAAATGTGCTGCTCGAAGTCCGCAACGTCGCCAAACATTTTGGCCCGCGCGAAGTGCTCAAGCACATTTCGCTCGCAATTGCGCCTGGCGAATTTCTCACCCTGCTCGGTGAAAGCGGCTCCGGCAAAACGACATTGCTGCGCCTGATCGCCGGATTCGAGCAGCCCAGCAGCGGCGAAATCTGGATGAGCGGCCAGCGCCTGGACACGCTGCCTCCCTACAAGCGCCGCGTGAACACCGTCTTCCAAAACTACGCCCTCTTTCCGCATCTAACCGTACAGGAAAACGTCGGCTACGGTTTGCAGGTAAGCGGTGTTGCGAAACCGGAAATTCCCAGCCGCGTGAACGAGGCGTTGCAAATGGTGAAGATGCAGGAATTCGCGGCGGCGCGCCCGGCAAAACTCAGCGGCGGCCAGCAGCAGCGCGTCGCCCTCGCCCGCGCTCTCGTGAATCGCCCAAATCTCCTGCTGCTCGATGAACCGCTCTCCGCGCTCGACGCCAATCTCCGCAAACAGATGCAGGGCGAGCTGAAATCACTGCAGCGCGAACTCGGCATCACCTTTCTCTTCGTAACTCACGATCAGGACGAAGCCATGGCGCTCTCCGACCGCATCGCCCTTTTAAAGGACGGCGGCCTCGAACAGGTTGCCTCGCCGCGCGAAATCTACGCACATCCCGCCACCAGTTACACCGCCGAATTCATCGGCCAGACCAATCTGCTTCGCGCCAACGTAAGAAACGGCGTGGTCGAGTGCGGATCGTTGCATTGGCGCGCGACTCAACCAGCCGGCCCAGCTCTCTTTTCCTTGCGGCCCGAGTCCATACATCTATCGCCAGATGGCCCCGCCCCGCCCGACGCGGTCCGCTTCCACGCCGCGGTCCGGCAGCAAATCTTCTCCGGTTCCAGCGAGCAGCTGGAACTTGACTTATCCGGCCAGCCGTTGCGCGCGCGAATCCCCGCGCGCGGCCCGCTTTCCGGCGAACAGGAATTCTGGTTTTCTCCCGCGGACGCCATAGCGGTCCGCCAGTGATCTAAAATGTATTCGCGCGCGTACAAATGGATCGTCTCCGCGCCTCCGCTCCTCTGGGTGGCGATTTTCCTGTTGCTTCCCTACGCGCTGATGTTCGCCCACAGCTTCTGGCTGGTGCGCGACGGCATGATCGCCCACGAATGGAATTTGCAAAATTACGCAAAGCTTTTCCAGAATCCCGTCTACCTCGAAGTCCTGTTCCGCACTATGCGCATCGCCGCCGGCGTCACCCTGCTCTCTCTGCTCCTCGGATACCCGCTCGCCTACTACATGTCGTTCCACGCCGGCGTGCGCAAAGATCTTCTCTATCAACTTGTGATCGTTCCCCTCTGGGTGAGCTATCTCGTCCGCGGCTACGCGTGGAAAACAATTCTCGGCTCCGAAGGGGTGCTCAACGGGTTCCTTCAATACATCCACGTCACGAAAGAGCCTGTCAGTTTCTTCCTCTACAGTCCCTTCGCCGTCGTTCTGATGCTCACGCACATCTACACGCCCTTTGTGTTTCTCCCGCTCTACGCCTCGCTCGAACACATCCCGCGCAACCTCGTCGAAGCTTCGCACGACCTCGGCGCAGGTTCGCGCGCCACTTTCCTGCGCGTAATCCTGCCTCTCTCTCTTCCCGGCCTCCTCGCAGGCGCGACCTTCGCCTTCGTGCTGACCCTCGGCGATTTTCTCGCCCCGCTTCTCGTCGGTGGCCCATCCAGCATCATGATCGCAAATATTGTCCAGAGTCTCTTCGGCACTGCGTACGATTGGCCGCTGGGCGCCGCAATTTCCGTCTGCATTCTTCTACTGACGATCTCACTTCTGTTTCTCGCCGAGCGCCTCGAAAAGCGGTGGTCCTTCCGATGAGCCGCGCAACCAAAAACGCGAACCGTTCCCCCTTGCTCGGTATCTACGCGCTCCTCGTCTTCGCGTTTCTCTATCTGCCGATCGTGGTGCTGATCCTTTACTCCTTCAATCGCGATGGCGTCGGTGGCTTTCCCCCAAAACAACTGACCTTCGCCTGGTACCGCCTCCTCTTCAGCGACTCCGCCATTTGGGATTCTGTTCTTAACAGCTTGCTGGTAGCCGCGGGCGCCGTCGTTCTCTCTCTCACGCTGGGACTTCTCGCCGCTCTGGCCCTCGATCGCGCCTCCTTCCCCGGCAAATCCATATTCCGTCGGCTGGTCCTTTTGCCGTTGATCCTTCCCGGAATTATCACCGGCCTTTCCCTGCTGATGTTCGCGGTTTTCTCCGGATTGCAACTCAGCCTCACCACAGTATTCCTGGGTCACGGCACCGCGCTCATCTCCGTTGCCACCACAGAACTCTTCGCCGGCTTGCAAAAAATCGACCGCGCGCAGGAAGAAGCCTCGCTTGATCTCGGCGCCACGCCCTGGCAAACCTTCTGGCGCGTGACGCTCCCAAACCTGAAGCTTTCCCTGATCGCCGCCGGCCTGCTCATCTTCACGCTCTCGATGGACGAAATCGCCGTCACGTTCTTCCTCATCGGCCGCGACAACACGCTCCCCCTCGAAATCTGGGCGCGCCTCCGCCGCGGCATCACCCCGGAGATCAACGCCATCTCCACGCTGATTTTTGCCGTCTCCGTAATTTTAATTTTGATCTGGCATCAAATTCGCGCCCGCACCACTGGCAAAGAAGCTCAAGAACTTTTGGAACGACCCTAGGAGAAAGATCCCATGTCTCAAACACGCCGCGATTTCATCAAGTACGTGGTTGCCGGCTCCATCGCCTCCGGCTGCCCGATCGACAAAGCGCTTCTCGAAGAGCCGGGCGGGGCCGCCGCAACCCCGCTCGTCGAAGGCGAGCACTTCGCCGTCTGCCACCAGGTGCGCGACGGCCATTCGTTTCCCAAACCCGACGCCACAAAAAAGGCGGACGTCGTCATCGTCGGCGGCGGCGTCTCGGGGCTCTCCGCCGCCTACTTCCTGAAAGGCAAGGACTGGTTGCTACTTGAAAAAGAAGATCACTTCGGCGGGAATGCCTACCAGGAAGAATACGAAGGCCAGATCTTCGGCACCGGCGCCGCTTACGGCTATCGCGGCGACGCCGGCGACCAGCTCGCCAAAGAGATCGGCCTCGACATGCCGCTCATCAACATGCCCGACCCCATCATTGATAACGGCAAATACGCTCCGGACATCTGGCGAACAGGAATCAACGATCTTCCTTACTCGAAAGAAGTCGTCGCCAGCTTCAAAAAATATCGCGACGACATCATGAAAATTGACATCAAGAAAAACATGCTCGAACTTGACCAGGAGCCCTTCACCAAGTATCTGGCGCCGTACGCGCCGGAAATCACGAAGCTCTGGGATGCGTACGGCCCCTCCAATTGGGGCGCCTCTTCGGAGGACACCTCCGCCCTTATCGGCATCGCGGACACGCAATATCTCATTCAGGGGCTCGACGACCAGCGCGTGATTCTGCCCGGAGGCCTCGGCTGCATCACCCACAAACTGGTGGAAGTCCTCAAGCCGCACCACGGCGAACGCATGCTGAGCGACGCCACGGTCGTCGCGGTCGTCCCCGACAAGGACGAAGTCCGCGTCACCTACGCACAGGGCGACAAAGTCACCACCGTCGCCGCAAAAGTGGTCCTGATGTGCACGGCGAAATACATCACCTCCCGCCTCGTCGCCGGCCTTCCCAACGAGCAGAAGCAAGCCATGCGCCGCACCCGCTACGCACCCTACCCAATGATCAACATGATTTTTGACAAGCCCATCTACCGCAAGGGCTACGACAACTGGTGCCCGGGAAAAATCTTCACGGACTTCATCGTCGCCGACTGGACCATCCGCAACAATCCCGGCTACAAACCGAAATACAACATCCTGACCTTTTATACCCCGCTGCGCGAATCCGAGCGCTCAATCCTTCTCGATGAAGCCGACTGCAAAACGCTCGCAGCGAAAGCCCTCAAAGATTTCCAGGGTCTGCTCCCCGAATTCAACGTCGACCCCGTCGAAATCCGCATCTACCGCCGCGGCCATCCCATGTTCATGGCCGTCCCCGGGCAATACACCAAAAATCGCATGATCGCCTCGAAACCGCTCGACCGCATCTTCTTCGGCAACTCCGATTCCGGCGGCCCCGAATCCCTCACCAGTGAAGCCGTCCGCGTCTCCCACGCCGGCGTCGAATGGGCCAATCGCGTCCTCGCCGGAAAACCCGGCGCGGCCGACCTCGCCCACAAAGCCCTGACAGAGGTCGCCCTCTAGTTTCAATTTGTTCGCTTGAGCATCAGAATCATTGCAGGCGTGCTATCTTTTTGCGGGCAACAGAGACCTGCACGGAACCGGAAAGGAACCATTCAAGGGATGCTTCGACCAATATTCAGGGCCTATTTCGTAGTGCCGCTTCTCGTAAGCCTCGCGCTCCTTCCGTCCTACTCCGAGAAAAGTCCGGAGTCACTGCTGATTTTGAACGCGCAAGTGGCGGATGGCACCGGCGGCCCGCTCTATCATGCAAACGTTCGCATCAGGGCAAAACGTATCGCCGGGATCGGCAACCTGGTTCCAGAACCTGGCGAACCGACAATGGACGCGAAGGGACTGGTTCTCGCTCCAGGTTTCATCGACATTCACAATCATTCCGAGGAAACGCTGCCCAAAGATTTGGCGGCCGAGACGCAGGTTTCGCAAGGGATCACCACGCTCATTGTGGGCGCGGACGGCGAGTCATCCTGGCCGCTACGCGACTGGATCCGCTTGACGCAGGCGCATCCCCCGGCAGTGAACGTGGGGACGTTCGCGGGCCACGCCACAATTCGCCAGCAAGTGATGGGCACTGATTTCAAACGCGTCGCGACGCCCCAGGAGGTTCGGTTGATGGAAGAACGTATGCGCCAGGCGATGAACGAAGGCGCGCTGGGGCTCTCGAGCGGTCTCGAATACGAGGTTGGCAGCTATGCCGCGACAGATGAAGTCGTGGCGCTAGCCAGAATTGCCGCGGCAAGCGGCGGTGTCTATATGACGCACATCCGCGATGAAGCCGACAAATCGTTCGAAGCGCTGGAGGAGGAAATCGCCATCGGCGAGCAGGCGCACATTCCCGTGGAACACTCGCACATCAAACTCGGGACAGTGGGCGTGCAGGGCAAAGCTGCGGAATATATCAGGATCATCGCAGCGGCGCGGAAGCGCGGCCTGGATTTTCTGGCCGATTGCTATCCCTACGACGCATGGCACTCCAACCTGAAAGTCGTCGTCCCGGACAAGCAGTATGAAAGCCCCAAGAGTGTGGCGGCAGCGCTCGAAACTTACGGCGGGGGCTCCCACATCACGATCACCGAATTTTCGCCCAACAAATCCTACGCTGGGCACACCATCGCCGAACTGTCCAAGTCCAACGGCCTTTCCGAGACGGATATGTATATTCGCCTGATCCGCGAAGGCAACGCCGCGCACACGGAAGCGCTTATCATCGGCCAATCCATGATCGAGAGCGATATCAAGGCGTTTTACCAGCAACCCTGGGTGATGGTGGCCAGCGACGGCGGCGTGAATTCCGAGCATCCCCGTGGCGCGGGAACCTTTCCGCGCGTACTTGGTGTTTATGTCCGCGAGAAGCATTGGCTGACCCTGCCGGAAGCGATTCGCAAGATGACCTCGCTCCCCGCGCAGCGGCTCGGATGGAAAGACCGCGGCATCCTCCGAAACGGCGCGATCGCCGATCTGGTGCTTTTTAATCCCGAGACGGTGATCGATCGCTCAACGTTTTCGGACCCAACCGCCCTGCCAGCGGGCATCGAAAAAGTGTTCGTCAACGGTGTCCTGGTTTGGGATTCCGGGAAGCCTACCGGCGCGCGTCCCGGAACTGTGATCGGCCGTCTAGGCGCAATTCTGGGAGTCGTCAACTAAGCCAAATATCCCGCAGCGCTTTGGCGGATTCTGTGGCAGTACAATTGAGCATTGGTTTTTCCGGAGGAATCATGGGCAGAGAGGTGGATGACTTTCAGAAATTCCGCGCCGAGCTCAACGAGGAAATCCTCAACTGCGGGCACCTGGGCATCAAGCGATTCTTCGCCCTGGACCATCAGGCCTACGAAGCCGGCCCGCTCGACCCCCGAACCAAGGAACTCCTGGGCCTCGTCGCCTCCACGGTTCTGCGGTGCGACGATTGCATCACCTACCATCTCGTCCGCTGCGGCGAAATCGGATGGAAACGCGACGAAGTCATCGACGCCCTGAACGTCGCCCTGGTAGTCGGCGGCTCCATCGCCATCCCTCACGTCCGCCGGGCCTTCGCCAGAATGAGGGAGATACAAGGGCTTCAGCCTGATGTAAAATAGACGGCACTCTTACCATGAGCACAACACCCACAGCCATCGCCGCCGAACAGGCAAAATTCCTGCCCAGGCTGCGCGGCTTTCTGGGTGCAGCCTTCTTCTTCGCGCTGCGGCGTTTCCCGCGGCTGCTGCAGCTTCACCGCAACGAGAGCTCCTGGGCTTTGTTCCGTTTCGCTCTCGCGTGCTTAGGCGCCGCCGTTGTTGTTCTGCCGTTGAGCTTGTGGAATGGCTGGATCACCGCGATTTTCGGACTGGTATTATTCGTGGTCGCCATTCTGCTGCCGCCAGCCGAAACTGAATCCAGCACCGACCGCAAGGCCCGCGAGCTCGGCGCGCAAACCGTTGTCAGCGGCGGGGAATACCAGCCCGGCAATGCGCCCGCCGCAAGCGTCCGGCTGTTTATTTCTCCCGAACATATCTGGGCGCTCGACGCCCACTTTCACCCTTTGGTAGTTATTCCGGTCACAGAAATTACCCGCATGCGGGTTGAGCCCGCCGCCAACGGCTGGCTGCTCCAGCTTCGCTGGGGAGACCACAAGGCCGAATTTTCCTATCACGGCATTTTCGCGGAACGCTTCGCCAGATTGGCGGAGGAATCCATCCTCGCGGCAAACCCCTCGGCCGCCAGCGTAGTTCGGAAGCAACGGGCGGCGGGTGCCTAGGCCTGGGAACACCCGCAATTTGAAGCATCGAATCATTCGCAGGATGTGTGTCAAACTAGAGCCATGGCACGCGGGTGGGAGAGTAAAGATGTCGAGTCTCAAGTGGAAGCGAAGAAAACGATGAGCGCCTCTCCGAGCAGAGGACCAAAAACACCCGAGGAGTTGCGCCGGGAACAGGAATGCCGCGACCTTCAGCTTTCCCGCATTCGAATCGTCAACGACCTGCAGGTAGCCACAAATCCCAATCACAAAAAATCTCTCGAAGCCGCCCTGGCGCACCTCGACCAGAAAATTGCCGAACTCAGCTGAATTTTAGAGGAAATTCCGCCTCTAGTCCGTAAACACCACGCCCACCGCGGTCGTGCCTTTTTCCAGCCCCTCTTCGATGCGTACCACATAGCCGCGCAGGACCATCTCCTGAATGCCGTTCGTCCCCGGCGCGCGCATCACCACCTGCACTTCCGATTGCATCCGCGGGCTGTGTTTCAATGAGATCAGTGCGCCCTGAATCGAAAGATCCCGCACGAGAGTGTCTTCCTCGAATTTCTGTCCCTCCGCGGTAACCCCAGTGACGCATGCCTGGAACTGCGCTTCTCGCCGCAATGAGGTGCGCGAACCCGGCATGTGCGCCTGCACCGGCTCGCTCGCCGCGCCCAGCGTAATCACCATTCCTTCGCTCGCGGCAAATACCGAATCAAACTCCTCGCGCGCCTGCCGCAGCAGCTGATCCACAATCCGGTCCGTCGAATCCGGGTCGTGATGAAACAGCACCAGTGTTTTCACGCCGGTTTCGCGCGCCACTCTCACCCCTTCGCTCCACGAAGAGTGGCCCCAGCCTTTGCGGTCGCTGGCAAGTTGCGCGGGCGAATACTGCGCATCATTGATCAAGATATCCGCGCCCGCCGCCAGCTCTCGCAGATTCATATCGAGTGCCGGAACTCCGGGCTCGTTGTCCGTGGTATACACAACCGTCCCCGCGGGAGTCTCGATGCGGTATCCCAGGCAGCCCTGCGGATGATTCAGCCAGCGCGTGGTGACTTTATTTTCGCCAATCTGGAAGGTCTCGCCGCCATCCACTTCGCGAAATTTCCGCTGCGCGGTCATCGCCGAAAAGTCCACCGGGAAATACGGCAGTGCCATCTGCGCTTCAAACACCTGCCGCAGCGAATCGGGCCCCAGGAATTTCGAACGGAAGCTGTAAAACTGGAATTGATTTTTTTGGTCGTAGAGGGGCGCGAAGAACGGCAGCCCCTGAATGTGATCCCAATGATAGTGGGTCACCAAAATGTGCGTTGTCGAAGAAGTTGCCGAGCCGTCCGCGCCCCAACGATTTCCCAGCACGCGCAACCCGGTGCCGCAATCGAGAATGAACTTCGTGCCATCCGGCGCCACAAATTCCAGGCAAGGCGTGTTTCCGCCGTAGCGCCACGTGGCCGGATCGACGGTCGGCGTCGAGCCACGGACTCCCCAAAAACTCAATTTGGCGATCGGGCTGCTCATCTGTCTCTGCTCGGTGCCTAGATGCCCCTGACATGGGCAGCGCTAACCCTGCCCATCCGTCCCTAGTGTGCCCTTGTGTGATAGTGGCAGTCGCGGGTAGGAGCGTCAACGAATTCGCTGGGCTTGTTGTCAAAGTTTCCAATAACAGCATAAGACTTTGGGATGCAGCCGGGAGGCCAAGCTCGTAGAATAGACTTGGTAGCCATGCACACCCATTCCCACGCCCCCGGCCACACTCACTCCCACGACCACGCGGGGGATCATTCTCACGGCCACGACCATGCTCATCCGCCGATGAGCCCTTCGGTTCTGGCCTGGGCGATGGTAGCCACGCTCGGCCTCGTCGTCGCGGAAGTCTTTGGCGGCTTCCTCGGCCGGTCCGTCGCGCTGCTGAACGACGCGGTTCACAATCTCAGCGACGTCCCCGCGCTCGGAATTTCCTGGCTGGCCATGCGCTGGGCGCAGCGCCCCGCCGACTCCGAAAAAACCTTCGGATACCACCGCTCCGGCACCCTGGCCGCTTTTACCAACGCAATTGTCCTGGTGATCCTCTCGCTTTGGCTGGGTTACGAAGCCATCGACCGCCTGCGCTCACCCCATCAAGTCATCGAAAGCTGGATGATCTGGACCTCCATCGCCGCGCTCGTCGTGAACGGCGGCATCACACTGGCCCTGGTCCGCGGCCACACCGACCTGAATTTGCGCAGCATCCTGGTTCACAACTTCGGCGACGCGCTCTCCAACATCGCTATCATCGTCGGCGCTGTCGTCATCCAATACACCCACGCGGCTTGGATCGATCCACTGCTCGGCCTGGCCATCGGCCTCCTCGTTCTCTATTCCTCGATCGGCATTTTGCGCGATTCGGCGCACATTCTGCTGGAGGGCCGCCCCAAGTGCGCCGGCGTGGAAGAAGTAGCCCGTGCCATTCTCAGCATCGAGAATGTCTACGAAGTTCACGACATCCATATCTGGTCGCTCGGCGGCTCGCACAACGCCCTCAGTTGCCACGCCCGCATCCCGGACATGCACATGGATCAATGCGAAAAAATCATCGCGGCCATTCGGAAGAAACTTGCGGAAGACTTTCAGATCGAACACAGCACCGTACAGCTCGAACGCGCGGGGCTGCCGGCCTCTTCGGGCTACGTCATGCCCGAACCAATCCGAAAAAATTGAATTAAGTGTGGAGTGGAATAGTTTCCCGCCTGCGCCTGTCTGTGGCAAGCAAGGCGGACAGGCCCGCCTCAGGCCGGCAGACGGATCGAGACGCCGCGCTGTTCGTTGAACTGTTGCGTCGCGGCGACATCCAGCGTATTCAGCGGAATCGTGCGGCGCAACCCCTCCGCGGTGACGTATTGCAGACGGTCGTTAATCAGGGAATACGCCACGGCAAAAATCAGGCTGCCATCCTGGCGTACAAAAACATACTCGGTCTGCTCTGGCGGAAGCGGCTCGGAGCGCATCCGGTCCCTGAAACTGCTATCGCTAGCCCGAGCGGAAGTTGGGTCCGGAGGCGGCGGTTGGTTCGCGGCTTCAGCGTCATCAGCCTGCGGCGCAGGAGCGCCTTGATCCGCGTACATCGGAACCGGCATATAGAATCCGCCATCAATAAAAGGAATTACGAAGCCCGAATCGCGGCGGAAGCGGTTCCGTCCGGCGTTCGGGTGCACAGCAAAAAAGTGCGGGTAATCAAACCCCAGGCCGGGAACATTGCCGTCCGTCGAAAATCCCCCGTTCGGGAAAACCGGGTCGGTCGAAAAATTACTCCGGCGAGTAGTCGTGTGGTTCCAGCCGGTGGGATGCGCCGCTCTAGGCGCGGCGCTCAGGCGTGTGCCGACCGGTGCGCTGCGGACCACCGGCCTTGCGGAAACGGAAGAACGAACCGGCGCGGCATGCGCAACCGCCATCGGCGCAGCGGCAACAAACGCATGCGCGCCAGACATGGCTGGCATTGCCCCGCCGCCGTGCTGCGCCTGCCCAATGAGAGGGAATGTCGAAACAAGAAGGAAAGCTAGGAACGTTCGCCGCATGGTCGCTACCCCGGATCAGGCCCTTGACTGGGCTTCATTGTATTAGACGCGCCCATCGGCTTCAACGTTACTCCAAATTCCTCTCCCTCGATCCAGCACGGCCACCGGGCTTTCCCGCCAACCGGGACTGTGCTATAACCGAGGGGCCGTGAAACATACCGGTCAGCAGGAAATCGCCCTTGCGGCAGCTAAGGGCGTGGTGGTCGGGGAGTCTGGCCCGTCAGCGCAGTCGGCAAGCGAAACTTCCACTCACCGGCAGGAAGATGCCTCACGGTATTGCCCTGTTTGTTCGCAGCGACTGGAGTCGCGACGCTGCAA
>Ga0210405_10000605_pt1 | contig 46795 bp, 34 predicted proteins | sample IncBWH11MmetaG_FD_155492 | JGI IMG/M metagenome (GOLD analysis project Ga0210405, IMG submission 155492) | Forest soil microbial communities from Barre Woods Harvard Forest LTER site, Petersham, Massachusetts, United States - Inc-BW-H-11-M | ecosystem: Environmental > Terrestrial > Soil >... | reverse complement strand
GGCGGGGGCGGCCGGGCCGGTGGGGTCGGCGGGGGCGGTCCGGTCGGTGGGGCCGGCGGGGGCGGTCCGGTCGGTGGAGCCCGTGGAGCCGGTGTGGCCGGCGGAGCTGACGAGGACGGTCCGGCCGGCGGAGCCGGTTTCGGCCAGGCGATCAAGGCCGAAGGCGGCGGCCGCGGCGAGCACCAACCACAGCGGGAAGGCGTACCGCGCCTGCATCTCCGTCGAGGCGGGCAGCACCGGGCCGGCGGCGGCGGCGATGGCGAGCAGCAGGTAGGTGGCCGCACGCCAGCCGCGGGCGGCGGCGGCGATGGCCATCGCCGCGAGCGCCGCCAGCAGGAGGCCGCCGGCCAGCGGGGCGGGGCCCATGATCTCGCGTGCCAGCGCGAGCGGCAGGGCGGCGGCGAGGCGCGGGAGGTCGGCCGCCCGCACCGACCAGCCGTTGCCGCCGCCCAGGGTCCCGAGCATGTAGAGCCGCCAGCCGAGGTAGAGCGCGAACACGGCCAGGTGCGGCGCCGCCGCGCGCAGCCGCCTGCCGGCGCCGCCGGGTGCCGCCAGCGGAAAGAGCAGGACCAGCGGCACGTAGATCTCCTTCGCCAGGCAAGCCGCGAGATAGCAGAGCGCCGAGAGGTAGAGCCACCACCGCCGCTGCCGCGCCAGGCCGCGGCCGAAGCAGATCACCGCGACCGCGGCGAGCAGGAGACCCTCGAGGTAGTGGCGCGCCATGACCAGCTGCACCAGCGACAAGGTGGGCGCTCCCGCCAGCGCGAGGCCGGTGCCGAGCGCCGCCGGCGCTGGCGGCAGCCAGAGGCGCAGCGCCGCGTAGAACGCCAGGAACGCCAGCGTCGCGGCGGCAAGCTGATGGGCGTGGAAGGCGAGCGGATCGGCGCCGAACAGCCGCAGATCGAGATGAAGGGAGAGGAAGAGCAGCGGCGTCAGCAGGCGCATCGGCAGGAGGCGCCAGACCCGGGGATCGAAGCAGTACTCCCAGGGCCGGTGGTCGGTGACGAAATGGAGATTGAAGAAGTCGTCGTGGGACCACCACAGATGGAGAGACCGGAGATCGAGGAGCAGGACCGCCGCCACCAGCGCCGCCGCGGCGACGAGATCGGGAAGCGAGGATCGCCGAACGGTCCGCGGCGGCACGGTGGGCAGGTGCGGCACGGCGGACAGGGGCCGCGTGGCCGGCGGCAGCCCCGGCCCCGTCCACGGCGCCTGCCCCGGCACGGACTCCGGCGGTCGGCGCAGGCTCGCGGCAGCGGGCGGCGAGATGGGCCGATGGCCGTCGGGTGGCGATCCGGGAGGCGACAAGGTTCGGGGACCGAGAGTTCCAGCCGGGAATCGAGAGTTCCAGCGTTTTTCGACATTCTACCATCGCCCTGCCGTCGCCGCCCTGGCCGGTCTTTGTACTTTCTTTGCGCCCGGCGCGCGGCCTGGTCGGTATCCTTGAATGGATCTGGCCGCGGCACGAGACTCCCCGAAATGACGCGTAATCGCAGAGGGCTCCCGATCGCCGCGCTGTGCCTGGCGGCGACCCTGGCGGCCGGCGCCGCCGGCTGCCGGCCGGAGCGCCGTGCCGCCGATCCGCCGGGCCCGAGCATCGCGGGCGAGCGCATCACCTATCCCCCCGATGCCGTCGAGCTGGCGTCGCTGTCGCTGGCCGCGGCGGAGCCGGCGCCGGTCGGCATCGTCCACACCACCGGCCGGCTGGCCTGGGACGAGGACCGCACGGCGAGGGTGTTCCCGCCGGTCGGCGGCCGGGTGCGCGCGCTGCTGGCCGCCTTCGAGCAGCGGGTCGGGCCCGGCACGCCGCTGGCCGCCATCGAGTCGCCCGACTTCGGGCAGGCGCAGGCCGACGCCAACCGCGCCGCCACCGACCTCGCCGCCGCCGAGCGCACCCTGGCACGGGTGCGCGAGCTCTTCGAGCACCAGGCGGCGCCCGCCAAGGATCTCGAGGCCGCGGCGGCCGACCGCGACCGCGCCAAGGCGGAGAGCGAGCGCGCCTCGAGCCGCCTGGCGCTGCTGGGCGGCGGGCACGGCGGGTCGCGCGGCGTCGACCAGCACTACGTGCTGCGCAGCCCGATCGCCGGCGTGGTGGTGGACCGGGCGATCAACCCCGGCCTCGAAGTGCGCACCGACGCCCAGGCGCCGCTGTTCGTGATCTCCGACCCGACGCACCTGTGGGTGGTGCTGGACGTGGTCGATCAGGACCTCCCCTCGGTGCGTCCGGGGCTGCCGCTGGCCCTGCGCTGCAACGCCTACCCGCAGCGGGTCTTCGCCGGCCGCATCGAGGTGGTGGGCGACGCCCTCGACCCGGCGACGCGGACGGTGAAGGCGCGTGGCAGCCTGGACAACCCCAACCGGCTGCTCAAAGCCGAGATGTACGTCGACGTCGAGATCGCCGATCCGGCGCGGCGGCCGGCGCTCGAGGTGCCGTCGGCGGCGGTGGTGGCCGAGGCCGGGCGGCGCTTCGTCTTCGTCGAGGAGGGACGCGGCCGCTTCGCGCGGCGGGCGGTCACCGCCGGCGCCGAGCGCGGCGGCAAGACGGTGATCCTGTCCGGGCTCGCCGCCGGCCAGCGGGTGGTGGTGGACGGCAGCCTGCTGCTCGAATCGCTGCTGGCCGGGGGATAGCCGTGGGCTTGCTGCAGCGCTACACCGCCCAGGCGCTGCGCAGCCGCATCGTCATCGTCGCGCTGCTCGCGGTGTTCGTCGTCGCCGGCGTCGCCGCCTTCCGCGAGCTGCCGGTCGAGGCCTACCCCGACGTCACCAACGTCCAGGTGCAGATCATCACGCTGTTCCCCGGCCATGCCGCCGAGGAGGTCGAGCAGCTGGTGACGGTGCCGGTCGAGAACGAGATGAACGGCGTCCCGAAGCGCGCCTCGATGCGCTCGATCTCGCTGTTCGGGCTGTCGGTGGTGACGCTGGTATTCGAGGACGACGCCGACCCGGCGTTCGTGCGCAACCAGGCGTTCGAGCGCTTGCAGGCGGTCAACCTGCCGGCCGGCGCGCAGCCGGCGCTGTCGCCGGATTCGACGCCGGTCGGCGAGATCTACCGCTACACGCTGCGCGGGCCGCGGGGCTACTCGCTGCTCGAGCTCAAGGCGCTAGAGGATTGGGTGGTCGAGCGCCGGCTGCGCACGGTGCCGGGGGTGGTCGACGTGGTGGGCTTCGGCGGCCCCACCAAGCAGTACCAGGTGCTGGTCGACCCGCTGAAGCTGAAGTCCTACGGCATCACCCTCAAGTCGGTGTTCGACGCGCTGGCCAACGGCAACCGCAACGCCGGCGGCGCCTACATCGAGCACGGCAGCGAGATCTACGTGGTGCGCGGCCTCGGCATGGTGCAGAGCCTGGACGACATCGGGGCGATCGCGGTGACCTCGCGCGGCGGCACGCCGGTGCTGATCCGCGACGTCGGCCGGGTGTCGGTCGGGCCGGCGATCCGGCTCGGCCGGGTGGGCATGCTGGTGGCCAGGGACGGCGCCGGCCGGCGGCAGCCGGACGTGGACGACGTGGTGCAGGGGATCGTGCTGCTGCGCAAGGGAGAGAACGCGCTGGCGGTGCTCGAGAAGGTGCGCGCGGTGGTGGCCGAGATCGATAACGAGCTGCCGGCCGGGGTGCGCCTGGTGCCGCATTACGACCGCACCGAGCTGATCGATCGCACCCTGCTGACGGTGCGCAAGAACATGGGCGAAGGCATCGGCCTGGTGCTGCTGGTGCTGGTGGTGTTCCTGGGCCTGGGCAACTGGCGGTCGGCGCTGATCGTGGCGGCGGTGGTGCCGCTGTCGCTGCTCGGCGCCTTCCTGCTGCTGGATCTCACCGGCATCCCGGCCAACCTGATCTCGATGGGGGCGATCGATTTCGGCATCATCGTCGATTCGGCGGTGGTGGTGGCCGAGAACCTGCTGCGCATCGTCGAGCTGCGCGGCGCCCGGCTGCGCTCGATCGGCGAGGCGATCCAGCAGTCGGTGGCGCAAATGGGCAAGCCGATCCTGTTCGCGAAGGCGATCCTGCTGACCGCTTTCATCCCGCTGTTCACGCTGCAACGCGTGGAGGGCAAGATCTTCCGGCCGATGGCGCTGACGCTCACCTTCGCGCTGATCGCCGGCACGCTGCTGGCGCTGCTGGTGGTGCCGACGCTGCTGAGCTTCGCGGTGCAGCTCGAGCGCCAGCTCGCCGCCGCGCCGGCGCGGCTGGTCGCCCGGCTGCAGGCGCTCTACCGGCCGGCGCTCGACTTCGCGCTGCGGCGGCGGGTGCTGGTGCTGGCGGCGGCGGTGGCGGCGCTGGCCGTCGCCTGGCTGGTCGGCGCCAACCTGGGCTCGGAGTTCCTGCCCAAGCTCGACGAGGGGGCGCTGTGGGTGCGCATCACCATGCCGGGGTCGATCTCGCCCACCGAGGCCGACCGCGTCACCGGCGAGGCGCGCCGCATCCTGGCGAGCTTTCCCGAGGTCAAGACGGTGGTCTCGCAGCTCGGGCGCCCCGACGACGGCACCGACGTCAACGGTTTCGACACCGTCGAGATCTTCGCCGACCTGGTGCCGCGCGAGCGGTGGACGACGGCGCGGGACCGCGAAGGCCTGGCCGCGGCCATCCGCGCCCGCCTCGAGCGCATCCCGGGCACCGAGCTGACGGTGTCGCAGGTGATCGAGGACAACGTCAACGAGGCGGTGTCGGGGGTCAAGTCGGAGCTGTCGGTGAAGATCTTCGGCCACGACCCGGTGGTGCTGCAGGCGCTCGCCGACCAGGCGGCGGAGGTGCTCAAGAAGGTGCCGGGGGCGGCGGACGTGGCGGCCGAGCGGCTGGCCGGCCAGCCGCAGGTGCAGATCGTGGTCGACCGGCAGGCGGTGGCGAGGTCGGGGCTCACCGTCGACGACGTGCAGTCGGTGATCGAGACGGCGCTGGGCGGCGGCGTCGCCAGCCACGTGCTGGAAGGGGAGCGGAACTTCGACCTGGTGGTCAAGATGTCGCCGCTGGCGGTGACCGACCTGGACGCGATCCGCGCCCTGCCGGTGCTGGGGCCCAACGGCGAGAAGCTGACCCTGGGATCGCTGGCGCGGGTGGTGGTGGCGCCGGGTTTCGCGCGCATCTACCGCGAGGAGAACGCGCGGCGGATCGCGGTCAAGCTGTCGGTCGCCGGGCGCGACCTGGGCTCGCTGGTGGACGAGGGGCAGCGCCGGGTGGCGGCGGCGGTGCGGCTGCCGCCGGGCTATCGCATGGTCTGGACCGGCTCGTTCGAGAACCAGCAGCGGGCGGTCAAGCGGCTCGAGCTGATCGTGCCGCTGACTCTGGTGGCGATCTTCTTCCTGCTCTTCCTGGCCTTCAACTCGGCGCGCATGGCGGTGCTGATCCTGCTCAACATCCCGTTCGCGGCGGTGGGCGGAGTGCTGACGCTCTGGCTCGCCGGGCTGGTGCTGTCGGTGGCGTCGCTGGTCGGCTTCATCGCGCTGTTCGGGGTGGCGGTGCAGAACGGGGTGCTGATGATCGAGCGCATCCGCGAGCTGCGCCGGCGCGGCATGACGGAGGAGGCGGCGATCCGCGAGGGCGCGGCCTCGCGAATGCGGCCGGTGCTGATGACGGCGTTGATGGCGAGCCTGGGCCTGCTGCCGGCGGCGCTGTCGCAGGCGGTCGGAGCCGAGACGGCGAGGCCGTTCGCGACGGTGATCGTCGGCGGCCTGGTCACCGCGACGGCGATCACGCTCTTCGTGCTGCCGCTCCTGTACAGCTATTTCGAGCCGGAGCCGCCGCCGATGGCGGGGGCGGCAGTGGCGGGGGCGGCAGGGCGCTCGCTCGGGACGGATTGAGCGGGGCGCGCCGCGGGCAGCGTGGCGGCGCGGGCGCGCGGGGTCGCTTCCGCACGAGGACTCAGATCGACGCGGACGCGGCAGCCGATGGCGCCGGCAAAGTCAGCCAGCGTCCGCAGGGTGAGATTACGGCCGCCACCGAGCACTTGGGAAACGAAACCCTTGGTCTTGCCGAGCCTGGCGGCCAGCTCGGATTTCGCGAGCCCGGACGCGGCGAGCGCCCGGGCAAGCGCCTCCGTGACCTCCACGATGAGCTCCTCTTGCCCGAGGCCGCGGGAGTCCTCGATCGCCATCGCCTCATGAGCCGTGAGGTTACGTGGGCTCCTGGTCTCGCGATCTCCTGCCGAGGCGCTGATCGTGCTCGGCGAGGATCCGTGCGGCTTTCCTGATGTCGGCATCGCTGAGGTCGTCTTTCTTCTTTCTCAGCCCGATAGCCACGAGGAAGCGGCCTCCGGGTCGGTAGTCGCCCAGGAAACGTAGCTGGAAGCGTTTGAACTCCCAGAGATTGCCTCCCCTTCCACCCAGGCACTTGAAGTGCTCTCGGTTGGCGATGGCCCCGGCATCGGCCAGTCGCTTGAAGAGGGCGAGAACCTTCTGTCGGTCTTCACGGGAGAGCTCCTCATAGAACTCGAGCGCCGGCAATCTTCCCCGAGTGTCGCTGGCCCATTCCACCGTGAGCCGCTGTCCGATGGCCGCGATGGAGTTGGTTGACGACATCGGTGAGTTTACTTTTAACTAAACCGGGAGTCAATATCCGGGGGTGGCGGCGGCCGTGGGCGAGCGACCCGAAGCGACCCTTCAATCCTTTAGACGGAAAATGGGAGCGCATCGAGCATGGCCCGGGCCGGGCGAGCGCGCGTCGGTTGCCGCTTTTGGGCGACCGTCGATTACCATGGCGGGCACGATGAGCTTGGAGCGGACGGCTGCGGCCGGACGGCGGCGGCGCGGATTGGAGGCGGCGTTGCTGCTGGCGGCGGCGGTGCTGTTCGGGGAGGTGTGCACGCTGCCGCTGGCGCTGGCGGCGCGGGCGGGGGTCGCCGGCGCGCCGCCGGGCTGGCTGCTGCCGCTCGACGACGCCTACATCTTCGTGCGCTATGCGCAGCAGGCGGCGCGCGGCAGGCCGTGGCAGTGGAACACCGGCGAGCCATCGACCGGGGCGTCCTCGGCGCTGTGGCCCTGGCTGCTGGTGCCGCCGCATTGGATTTCCCGCGAGCTGGCGGTGTGGTCGCTGTGGTCGCGGTGGCTGGGAGTCGCGAGCCTCTGGGCGCTGGGGCTGGCGGCGGCGCGGGCGCTGCGGGCGGCGCGGCTGCCGGAGCCATGGCCGCTGGCCTGCGGCCTCTGCCTGGTGTGGTCGGGGCCGATCGGCTTCGGCGCGGTGGCGGGGATGGAGAGCGCGGCCAACGCGGCGCTGCTGGTGCTGGCCGGCGCGCTGTGGATGGAGAGCCTGGATGGGCACTGCGGCGCGGCGCCGGCGCGGCGCTCGGTGCGGGTGTGGGCGCTGGTGGTAACCGCGCTGCTGCCGCTGGGGCGGCCCGAGAACGGGGTGCTGACGCTGCTGGCGGCGCTGGCGCTGCTGGCGTACGGCGGTCGCTGGATTGGAGGAGATGGCGCGGCCCGGAAAGTGGCAGGTGCCAGGGGCCGGGCATCGCAGGCGGGCGGGGCGGGCGGCTCGGGCGATCGGGGCTCGCGTCATGAGGGCGCCGGTGGCGCTGGACCAGGCGGCGGCTCCGTCCATCCCGGCAGGGGCCTGCCCTGGCCGCGCTGGGCCGGGATCGCCCTGCTGCTGCCGGGGATGTTGCTGGCGTGGTGCGACTGGCGGGCGACGGGATATCTCGAGCCCGCCGGCGCGCTGGTCAAATCGTGGCTTCACGTGCCCTTCCTGCCGCTCGGGGCGAGGATCGCGAGCTATCTCGCGGTGCTCCGCCGCGGCCTGCTGCCGGTGTACCTCGGCACCAAACCGACGGCGCTCTGGCCGCCGGTTGGCCTGGTAGCCATCGCGACCGCGGCGGCGGCCCTCTACGCCGTACTCGGAGGGCGGGGCGCGAGGGCAGTGCGGTCGGGAGGACGGGCGCCGGCGGCGAGGACGCCGCTGCCGGCCCTCGCGCCGGTGGGCCTCCTGGCGCCGCTCGCCGTGGCTTGGCTGGCGCTGGCTGCGATGGCGCCGCTTTCGACCCTGCTGCTGTGGCAGGAAATGAGGCACCACCACTCGGGGCTTGCCCTGGCGTGGGTGCTGGCGTTTGCCGGGGCGGGCCTTGCCTTCGGGAAGGTGGTGGCAAGGCGTGGGCAGAGCCGGCAGCGCAGGCAGGGCGGGGCGAGGGCAGAGCCCGGGGAGTCCGGGGATCCAGGAGAGAGCGAGGAATGCGGAGAGGGCGGGCAGGGGGGCGGGGAGGGGGACGAGGGCCGCTCGTCGCGCTGGCCGCGGGCGCCGCTGGTGCTGCCGCTGCTGCTGGTGGCTGCCTTCCCGCACTGGGCGCGCGAGTCGGCGCGGGGAGCGGTCCAGCTGTACCGCGGCCATGCGCGGGCGGCTGCCTGGCTGGGGACCCACGCGCACGAGCAGACGCTGCTGCTCACCGACGCCGGGCTGCTGGCCGTCGCTCATGACGGACCGGCCATCGACGCCCTGGGCCTGGCCAGCCCGGACCTGACCGAGGCCGCCCTGAACGGGCCGGGCGCACTGGTGGCGAGCCTGGCCAGGCGGCGGGCGCTGCCGGAGATCGCGGCGGTCGAGCCGGCGCTGCTCAAGCTGCCGGTGCTCGGCGAGCCGTTGCTGCCGGGGCCGGCGCCGCCGGGCGAGATCACGGTGCTGGCGCAGGTGCGGCAGGACCTGCTTGCCGGCGCGGCGCGGGAGGGCCCGGGGCTGGACTTCGCCTACTTGCCTGACGAGCGGCGTCATCACCTCAGCTGGCACCCGCCGCCGCTGCCGCGGGCCAGCTTCGCCCTGCTGCTGCCGGCTCCCGCCGAGGCCGGGGGCGGCCTGGCGTTGCGGGGCTGCCGGTCGCTGCTCGGCTCCCTGGAAATCGAGCTGCCGCCGGGGATCGCCGAGGTAAGGCTGCGCGCCGCGGTGCTGCCGCCGGACGGCGAGGGCGAGGTGGTGGTGCTGGCCGGCGACGAGGCCGGCCCGGCCGGCCGGCCGATTGCCCGCGGCCGTCTGCTGGCCGATCGCTGGTCCGACGTGGCCATGACGCTACCCGCGCAGTTCGCCGCGCGGCTGTGGCTGGCGCGCCGCGGCCCCGGAATACCTTGCCTCGCGTCGCTGCGCTACTTCGGGCGGAGGTGAGCCGACGATGGCCTTCCTGCGAGCAGTGCGCGGCCTGGGCGCAATCGCCGCGCTCGCCGCGCTCGCCACGCTCGGTCTGGCGCCTGGACCGGTGAGCCGGCCCTGCGGCTTCAGACCGGACGACTGGTGCCCGGCGCCCGCGGGAGATGCGTGTGGCAGGCACCATGCCGAGGGGGCCTGCCGGGACGACCCTGGCTGCCGGGGCCTGCCCTACCGTGGAGAATCGGTCGTGGCCTGCATCCCGGATGCGCAGGGTTTCTGGTCGAACTGTCCGGCTGTCGGCTGCATCGCCCGTTCCGACCCACCCGGACAGCCGCCGCGCCGGGAGGTGGTCGCCGAGATCTGCGGCAGCCCGCGCGCCGGCGGCCAGACGGCCGCCGAGGTCCGCGTCTGGCGGACGGTGGCGAAGGCCGCCACGATCCTCGAGCTCCGAACCTCCTCCTCCGGCCGCCCCTGGTCCCTGTTCTACGACACACGCGGCCATTTCCTCCACGAGGTGCCCACGCACCCGGAGGACACGCCTGCCGGGCGCTTTCACGCCGAGGTCCGAGCCGCCGTGCTGACCGGTCTCGGCGAAGCGGAAAGCGTGGCCTGTCCCGCTCACCGGTAAGTGATCCCCCCGGCAGAACCTGGATTTTGGCTCGTGAGCCCGCCATCCTGCCTGCGCCTTGCCGGCGCCGGAGCACCGTGCGCCTGCTGCGGGCCGGCAGATGAGCGCCGGAGTGTGCAGGGCATAGGATCGGGGGCATGCGGGATGCGGCGGAGCAGGAGGTGCTGCGGATCGCCGGGGAGGTGGCGCGCGAGCTGCGGCCCGGTCAGGCGCTGTCACCGGCGCGCTTCGGCGCCGGATCGTCGCTCGAGCGCGATCTCGGCCTCGACAGCCTCGGGCGGGCCGAGCTGGTGGCCCGGCTCGAGCGGGCCTTCGGGGTCACCCTGCCGGAGGAGGTGCTGAGCAACGCCGAGACCCCGGCAGATCTGGCGCGGGCGTTGGCCGCGGCCGGCACATGGAAAGCGCACGTGCCGCTAGAAGCGCAGGTGCCGCTGGAGAAGCCCGGCGCGGCTACCGCCGAGGTGGTGGCGTTCGGAGGCGAGCCGGCGGCGGCGGCGCCGGCGCAGGTGGGATACGGAAGTGAGCCGGCCGAGGCGGCGCCGGAGCAGGTGGGGTCGCTGGTCGCGGTGCTGGAGTGGCACGCCGCGCGGCACCCGCGGCGCCGGCACCTGCTGTTCTACGCCGGCGACGGCGAGCCGCAGGAGCTGACCTACGGCGAGCTGCTGCGGCGGGGGCGGCGAGTGGCGGCCGGGCTGGGGGCGGCCGGCGTCGAGCGCGGGCAGGCGGTGGCGGTCATGTTGCCCAGCGGCCACGACTACTTCGCGGCGTTCTTCGGCGTGCTGCTGGCGGGCGCGGTGCCGGTGCCGCTCTATCCGCCGGCGCGGCGCAGCCAGATCGAGGATCACCTGCGCCGGCAGGCCGGCATCCTCACCATCTCGCAAGCGGTGGCGCTGATCACCTTTCCGGAGGTGATGACCGTCGCGCGCCTGCTGCGGGCACAGGTCCTGGGCCTGGAACGGGTGGTGACGGTGGCGGCGCTGGAGGCTGAAGGGGGCGATGCCACCGATGCCGGAGCTGCGGCGGTGGAGCGAGGGCGCGGGGATGGCGGCGGCGGCGCCAGCGGCGCCGGGGGGCAGGGCGATGGCGGCGCCCGGCCGGCGCCGTCCGACGTGGCGCTGCTGCAGTTCACCTCCGGCAGCACCGGCAGACCGAAAGGGGTGGTCCTCACCCACGCCAACCTGCTTGCCAACCTGCGGGCCATCGGCCGGGCGGTGGCGATCGGACCGGGCGACGTGGTGGTGAGCTGGCTGCCGCTCTACCACGACATGGGTTTGATCGGGGCCTGGATGGCCAGTCTCTACTACGGCATGCCGCTGGTGCTGATGTCGCCGCTCAGCTTCCTGGCGCGTCCGGCGCGCTGGCTGCAAGCGCTGTCGCGGCATCGCGGCACGCTGTCGGCGGCACCCAACTTCGCCTACGAGCTGTGCGCCCGCAAGATCGCCGACGACGAGCTGGCCGGCGTCGACCTGTCGGCTTGGCGGTTCGCGCTCAACGGTGCCGAGCCGGTGAGCCCGGAGGCCTTGCGGCGCTTCACCGGACGCTTCCAGCGGTTCGGCTTCCGGCCTGAGGCGATGGCGCCGGTGTACGGCCTCGCCGAGTGCTCGCTGGCGCTGGCCTTCCCGCCGCTCGGTCGCGGGCCGGTGGTGGACACGGTGGACCGCGAGGCGTTTGCGCGCTCGGGGCGGGCGGTGGCGGTGGGGTCGGGCCTGGCGCTGCTGCTGGCGGCGCCCGGGGTGGCGGCGGTCGCGGCAGCGCCTCCGGCGGTGAACGCGACGGAAGAGGGAGCGCCTCCCGCGGCAACTGGCGCGGGCGCCGGCCCGCCGGCGGCGCTGCGCTTCGTCGGCTGCGGCGTGCCGCTGCCGGGGCATGAGCTGCGGATCGTGGACGCCGCCGGCCACGAGGTCGGCGACCGCCAGGAGGGGCGGCTACAGTTCCGCGGGCCATCCGCCACCAGCGGCTATTTCCGCGACCCCGAGGCGACGCGCCGGCTGCGCCAGGGAGATTGGCTCGATTCGGGCGACCGCGCCTACGTCGTCGGCCGCGAGGTGTTCCTCACCGGGCGCGACAAGGACATCGTCATCCGCGGTGGGCGCAACCTCTATCCGCATGAGCTGGAGGAGGCGGTGGGCGGCCTGCCCGGCATCCGCAAGGGCTGCGTGGCGGTGTTCGGCGTGGCCGACCGCGAAACCGGCACCGAGCGCCTGGTGGTGCTGGCCGAGACCCGGGAGGCGCAGCCGGCGGCGCGGCAGCGGCTGCGCGAGGCGGTGCAGGACGCCGCCCTGGCGCTGCTCGGCGAGCCCGCCGACGAGGTGGTGCTGGCGCCGCCGCACGCGGTGCCCAAGACCTCGAGTGGCAAGGTGCGGCGGGCGGCCAGCCGCGAGCTGTACCTCGCCGGCCGCATCGGCGAGGGCAGCGCCGGCATGGCCTTGCAGCTGGCCCGCCTGGCGCTGGCTGGCGCCCGGGTGCAGCTCGGGCGGGCGGGGCGCGCGGCCTGGGCACCGCTCTACAGCGCCTGGGTGTGGTCGGTGTTCGTGCTGGTCGGCGTGCCGCTGTGGCTGACGACGGCGATGCTGCCCGGGCTGGCCCGGCGCCGCCGGCTGGCGCGCGCGGCGGCGCGGGGGATGTTCCATTGCGCCGGCCTGCCGCTGCGCGCCGGCGGGCTCGAACAGCTGGCGGCGCGCGCCGCCGGCACCCCGGGGACCGGTTGCCTGGTGGCGGTCAATCACGCCAGCTACCTCGACGGCATCGCGCTCACCGCCATGCTGCCGCCGGAGTTCGCCTTCGTCGCCAAGCGCGAGCTCGACGACAGCTTCCTGACGCGGGTGATGATGCGCCGCCTGGGCACGCTGCTGGTGGAGCGCTTCGATCCGGCGCAGAGCGCCGGCGAGGTGCCGAAGGCGGCGGCCGCCCTGGCCGGCGGCGAGTCGCTGGTGATCTTTCCGGAAGGCACTTTCCGCCGCGCGCCGGGCCTGCGCCCTTTCCGCCTCGGCGGCTTCCTCGCCGCCGCGCAGGCCGGCGCCGCGGTCTTTCCCGCCGCCCTCCACGGCACCCGCCAGGTCTTCCGCGACGACGCCGCCATCTTCCGCCGCGGCCAGGTCGAGCTCGAGGTGCTGCCGCCGATCTCGCCGGACGGCGACGACTGGCCGGCGGCGCTGCGCCTGCGCGACCGGGTGCGCGCCGCCATGCTCGGCCCCCTCGAACCCCGCGGCGAGCCGGATCTGACCGCCGGGCCAGGCAGCGACTGAGCGCGTGCGGGGCTACCGGCCGCCGATTCCTCTTGACAACCTTTTTCGGGCCGCCTGGCGACATTGCTCGGATCGGCGCTCGAATGGCGTCGGGCGGCCCGTAGGGGGCGGCTCACGGCGCGTTCTCGCGACGAGGCACCCGGACCCCTTCGACGACCGGAGATCGGCCTTGCCTTGGCAGCCAGCGAGGCGAAAAATCATGGGTTTACAATGGTCGATGAGAGAGAGGGGGAGGGAACATGATCATCGGCGAAGTAGTGCGGGAGGCAGGTTTCGAGACTCCGGTGACGGGCGGCGGCGCGGAGCTCGAGGAGCTCGGCGAGCGCATCGCCGAGCTGGCGGCGCAGATCTCGGCCGCCACCTATGAGCTGTTGGCCATGCTGCGCGACTTCGACGAGCGCGGCGGCTGGAACAGCGGGTTCCGCTCCTGCGCGCACTGGCTGGGCTGGCGAGTGGGGCTCGACCTGGGAGCGGCGCGCGAGAAGGTGCGGGTGGCGCGCGCCCTCGGCGCATTGCCGCTGGTCTCTGCGTCCATGCGCCGCGGCGAGATCTCCTACTCCAAGGTTCGCGCCCTCACCCGCATCGCCACGCCGGCCAACGAGCAGGATCTGCTGAGCTTCGCGCGTGCGGGAACGGCCGCTCACGTCGAAAGGCTGGTGCGGGGCATGCGGCGCGTCGATGGCCTCGCGGCGGGAGACGGCGAGAAGCGCCGCCAGGCCGCGCGGTACCTGCGTGCCTACACCGACGAGGACGGCATGGTCGTGGTAACAGGACGCCTGGCGCCGGAGGCCGGCGCGGCCCTACTGTGCGCCCTGGACGCCGGCGTCCAGGCGCTCTACGGGCACCCCCGCGAACACCGCGAACACCGCGAACACACCGGCCAGCCGGCAGGCGATCCGCAAGAGGCGGCGGCCGAGGACGTTTCCGTGGAGCAACGCCGTGCCGACGCCCTGGGCCTGGTGGCCGAGAGCGCGCTCGCCGCCGGCCTCGATCCCGGCAGTCGCGGCGACCGCTATCAGGTGGTGGTGCACGTGGACGCCGAGGTGCTGGCGGGCGGCGGCGAGGCCGGTGCTTCCTGGCTCGCGGACGGCACCCACGTTGCCGCGGAAACGTCCCGGCGGCTGGCCTGCGACTCGGCGCGGGTGGTGATGCGGCACGCCGCGGATGGCCGCGTGCTCGACGTCGGCCGCCGCACCCGCGCCATCTCGCCCGGCCTGCGCCGCGCCCTCGAGCACCGCGACGGCGGCTGCCGCTTCCCCGGCTGCGGCCTGAGGCTGTGCGACGCCCACCACGTCGAGCCCTGGGCCGAGGGCGGCGCCACCAGCCTCGCCAACACGCTGCTGCTCTGCCGCCGCCACCATCGCGCGGTACACGAGGAGGGATTCGCGATGGATCTGACGCTCAACGGCGAGGCGCGCTTCTATCGGCCCGACGGTCGGCTGCTCCCGGCGGCGCCGGCACCACCGGTGCTGGCACCAGCGCCGGTCGCGGCCCTGGTCGCGCGACTCGCGGACCACGGGGTGGCCGTCGATGCCGGCGCGACGCTTCCCAACTGGTGGGGTGGGCCGGTCGACTACGCCTGGGAGATCGATTGGCTGCGGTGGCGCGACCACCGCTGCCAGCCAGCGGCCGCCGCAGGATCTGCCGGAGGAACCGCCGCCCTCGTCTTGCGACAGGTGTGCTAACCTCCCTGCCGATGTCGGATCGTCGCCCCGCGGCCCTCCTGGTGGGCTTTTGCGTGCTGTTTGCGGCGGCGCAGGTGTTCGCCGCCATCCCCCAGCTCCACGCCTGCGCTCAACTGGAAGCTGCCGGCCTGCGGGCAGGCGCCGGTGGCGGCGCGGCCGCCGGATGGCGCGAATCCCTCCGCGGCAAGCCCGTCTCGGAGGAGGAGTGCCCCATCTGCCGGATCGCCAACCTGGCGCTGGTGATGCAGGGCTCGCCGCCGGCCTCGGCACCTTCGCTCCGTATCGCCCAGATCGTCCCCACCCCGCCGCAACGCTGCCGCTGGCTCAGGCTCGATAGCCCCTGCGGCCGCGCCCCGCCCCGCTCCTAAGCCGCTTCCCCCCCTTCCCCGGTCGTCTCGGTAGAGCTCTCAGGAGGGCTCTGTGATCGGATTGAAGTCTGGTTTTCCTGGCGCGCTGCTGAGCGCCACGCTCTTGGCGTTTCCCGCATCGGATGCGCTGGCACAGGCGCCGCGCGCGGTGGAGCCTGCCCCGACGGCGGGCGTCACCAGCTCGCCGCCGCCGGCATCGCAGCCGGCGCCGCCCCCGGTACCAACGGAACCACCGCCGACTCCGCCAGCACCGCCTGCCCCGGAAGCTGCCGAGACCCCCACGGCTCCCGGCACCCTGAGCCTGACGCGCCGCCAGGCGATCGACGAGGCGCTGGCGCACAACCCGGGCATCGCCGCCGCCGACCAGCAGGTCGCCGAGGCGCGCGCCCAGGCCGTGACCGCCGCGGCGTTCGCCGATCCCACCCTGAGCGCCGACACCATGGGCGAGCCCCACCCGCTCGACGTCGGCGCCGGCAACATCACCGACCTGTACGTCGGCTTCACCATCCCCTTCCCCGGCAAGCGGGGCATGCGCCGCGACGTCGCGGTCGCCGCCGTCAGGGCCGCCGAGTTCACTCTCACCCAGACCCGCAACCAGGTGGCGTCGCAGACGGCACAGGACTACGACGCGCTGCTCGTCGCCCTGCGCCACCGCGACGACCTGCGGCAGAGCCGGCAGTTCTCGGCCGACTTCCTGGCCAAGACCCAGGCCCGCTTCGCCGGCGGCACGGCGCCCAAGGTGGACGTGGTCAAGGCCAAGGTCGACTTGGCGCAGGCCGACAACGACCTGATCGCCAACGAGCGCACCATCGACAGCGCCCGCGCCACTCTCAACCGCGTGCTGGGGCGCCTGGGCGGCGCGCCGCTCGCAGTCACCCAGCCGCTGGAGGTGCCGGGACCGCTGCCCGACGTCGAGACGCTCGAGCGGCTGGCCGAGGCGACGCGGCCGGAGCTGCTCAGCATCGCGGCGCAGCGCCAGGGGGCCAGGACCGCCACCCGGCTGGCTCGCGAGTTCTGGGCGCCGGACTTCACCGTCACCCTGGCGCGCAACGCCTTCGAGGGCGGCCCGACGACCTACACCTCGACGCTGCTGATCGGCTTCCCGATCTTCTTCTGGCAGCACGAGAAGGGCGAGGTCGCCAACGCCCGCCACCGCGAGTCGGAGCTGGCGGCCAACGCCAACGACCTGCGCGCCCAGGTGAGCCTCGACGTGCGCAGCGCCTATGCGACCGCCTCGACCGCCCTGCGCCAGGCGGCGTTCATCCGCGACGACCTGCTGCCCGAAGCGCGCGAGGTCTACCGCGTCGCCGCGCTCAGCTACGGGCTGGGCGCCACCTCGGCGCTCGACCTGCTCGACGCCAAACGCACCCTGGTGGACGCCCAGCGCCAGTTCGTCGACGCGCTGGGATCCGCCAACGACGCTCAAGCCGCGCTCGAGCTGGCGGTGGGAGCCCCTCTGCCGCCAGCGACCCCGGGAGGCCATCCATGAATCCAACTCGCGGTGCGCGCCGCGGCAGGCTCGCCGCCCTCGCCGCCGGCTTGGCGCTCGCGCTTGGCGGCTGCCACTCCGGCGCCACCGAGCAGCCGCCGCCACCCCCCAACCCTCATGCCGGGGAGGTGCGCCTGACGCCCGAGCAGCGCCGCCACCTGCGCACCGAGCCCGCGGCCAGGACGGAGTTCCTGCGCACCATCGAGGCGACCGGCACGGTGGCGTTCGACCAGAACCGGTCCACCCAGATCCTGGCGCCGATCTCCGGGCCGGTCACCAAGCTGCTGGTCGGCGTCGGCGACCGCGTGCGGCGCGAGCAGGCGGTGGCCGTGGTGGCCTCGCCCGACTATGCCGCCGACGTCAGCGCGCTGCGCAAGACCGAGGCGGTCGCCCGCAACGCGCGGCGGGTCGCCGATACCGACGAGCTGCTGTTCAAGAACGACGCCATCGCCCGTCGCGACATGGAACAGGCGCAGAGCGACGCCGTCGGGGCGGAGGCCGATCGCGACGCGGCGCTGCAACAGCTGCGGGCGCTCGGGGTGGAGGACGCGACCATCACCGCGATCCGCGAGAACCGCGCGGTCGCCAATCCCGGCGGCATCCTGCGCTCGCCGATCGCCGGCACGGTGGTGGAGCGGCTGATCACTCCGGGAGAGCTGCTGCAAGGCGGCACCACGCCGTGTTTCACCATCGCCGACCTGTCGCGCGTCTGGGTGCTGGCCAACATCTTCGAGGCCGACCTGCCCTACGTCGCCGTCGGCGATCCGGCGACGGTGCTCACCACCGCGGAGCGCGCGCCGCTGCGCGGCGCCGTCACCTACATCGCCGCCCTGGTCGATCCCAACACCCGCGCCATCGCCGTGCGCCTCGACGTCGAAAATCCCGGCGAGGTGCTGAAGCGCGACCTCTACGTCCAGGTGGCGATCCGCGCGCGGCGCCCCAGCCTCGGCCTGACGGTGCCGGTATCGGCGGTGCTGCGCGACGACGAGAACCTGCCGTTCGTCTTCGTCGCCCAGGCCGACGACACCTTCGCCCGCCGCCGGGTGCAACTCGGCGCGCGCAGCGGCGACCGCCAGGAAGTGGCCTCCGGCCTGCAGGCGGGCGAGCCGGTGGTGGTCGAGGGCGGCCTCTTCCTGCAGACCGCGGAGGCGCAGTGAGCAACGAGGAGCCGGCGCAGCCGCTGGGCCATCCCGCCTCGATCATCCACCGGGTGGTGGCGACGGCGGTGCGCCAGCGCTTCCTCACCCTGCTGTTCACCGTGCTGCTGGTGGTGGTCGGCATCTACTCGCTGCGCCGCCTGCCGGTCGACGCCTATCCCGACATCTCGCCGCCGCTGGTGGAGATCATCACCCAGTGGCAGGGCCAGGCCGCGGAAGAGGTCGAGCGCCTGATCACCGTGCCGCTCGAGATCGAGATGAACGGCCTGCCCCACATCACCATCGTGCGCTCGATCTCGCTCTATGGCCTGTCCGACGTCCGCATGACCTTCGAGAACGGCACGGACAACTACTTCGCCCGCGAACAGGTGTTCGAGCGCCTCGCCGACGTCTCGCTGCCGGCCGGCGTCACTCCGTCGCTGGCGCCGCTCTCGGCGCCCTCCGGGCTGATCTACCGCTACGTCCTGGAGAGCCCGGACCGCACGCCGATGGAGCTCAAGACGATCGAGGACTGGATCGTCGAGCGGCAGTACAAGTCGGTGCCCGGGGTGGCGGACGACTCCGGCCTGGGCGGCCCGACGATGCAGTACCAGGTGCTGCTCGACCCGACCCGGATCGCCGGCGCCGGCCTCTCGGTGCCGGCTGTGATCAACGCGCTGGGCGCCAACAACGGCAACGCCGGCGGCGGCTTCTACTCGCAGGGCGGCCAGTTCTACTACGTGCGCGGGCTCGGCCGCCTGGCGACGCCGGAGGACATCGGCAACGTCGTGCTGACGGTCCACAACGGCATCCCGGTGCTGGTCAAGGACGTCGGCCAGGTGGTCATCGGCGAGGCGCCGCGGCTCGGCCAGTTCGGCTTCGGCGACCGCGACGAGGCGGTCGAGGGCGTCATCCTGATGCGCACCGGCGAGCAGGCGCAGGTGGTGCTCGACCGGCTGGAGCGCAAGACGCGCGAGATCAACCGCTCGGTGCTGCCGCCGGACGTCAGGGTGCATCCGTTCTACGACCGGCGCGAGCTGATCGCTTTGACCATCCACACGGTCAGGGACAACCTGCTGCGCGGCATGGTGCTGGTGCTGATCGTGCTGATCTTCTTCCTGATCAATCTGCGTACCGGTCTGATCGTGGCGGTGACCATCCCGCTGGCGCTGCTGTTCGCCTTCATCTGCCTCGACCTCAAGCACGTGCCCGCCAACCTGCTGTCGATCGGCGCGATCGATTTCGGCATCCTGGTCGACGGCGCGGTGGTGATGGTCGAGAACATCTTCCGCCACCTGTCGCAGCGCCGCGACGGCGAGACGGTCCGCGACCTCATCGTGCGGGCGGCGTCCGAGGTGGACCGGCCGATCTTCTACGCGGTGGCGGTGATCATCGCCGGCTTCCTGCCGATCTACGCCCTCGCCGGCCCGGCGGGCGAGCTGTTCAAGCCGATGGCCGACACCACCATCTTCGCGCTCGTCGGCGCCTTCCTGCTCACCCTCACGCTGGTCCCCCTGCTGTGCTCGTGGGCGCTGGCGGGCGGCGTGCGCGAGCGCCGCAACGTCGTCTTCGAGGCGATCCGCGCCGGCTACACCCGCGCGCTCGACCTGAGCCTGCGGTTCCCCTGGCTGACCTGCCTGGTCTCCGTCCTGATCCTCGGCGCCTCGCTGCTGCTGATCCCCGGCATCGGCGCCGAGTTCATGCCGCACCTCGACGAGGGGGCGCTGTGGATCCGCGCCACCACCCCCTACACCATCTCGTTCGAGGAGGCGGCGAAGATCTCGCCGCGGGTGCGGGCGGTGCTGCGCTCGTTTCCCGAGGTGACCATCGTCGCCAACGAGCTCGGGCGGCCGGACGACGGCACCGACCCCACCGGCTTCTTCAACAACGAGTTCTTCGTCGGCCTCAAGCCCTACGACGAGTGGTCCGGCAAGTACCGCAACAAGGCGGCGCTGATCGAGGCGATCAACGACCGGTTGCAGGCTTTCCCGGGCATCGTCTTCAACTACACCCAGCCGGCCGAGGACGCGGTGGACGAGGCCGAAACCGGGCTCAAGAGCTCGCTGGCGGTGAAGATCTTCGGCCCGGACCTGAAGACGCTCGAAGACCGTGCCGCCGCCATCAAGCACGTGCTGACGAAAGTGCGGGGGATCGGCGAGCTGTCGGTGGTCAAGCAGCTGGGACAGCCGGCGCTGACCGTCACCGTCGATCGCGCAAAGATCGCGCGCTACGGCCTCAACGTCGCCGACGTCAACGGCCTGGTGGAGGCCGCCGTCGGCGGCGCCGCCGCCACCCAGGTGGTGCAGGGCGAGAAGCTCTTCGACCTGGTGGTGCGGCTGCGGCCGGAGTTCCGGGAGACGCCGGAGGCGATCGCCAACATCCTGATCGCCACGCCCGGCGGCCAGCAGGTGCCGCTCAAGGAGGTCGCCCAGGTGCGCGAGCAGACCGGGGCGTCCTTCATCTACCGGGAGGGCAACTCGCGTTACATCGGCGTGCAATATTCGGTGAAGGGACGGGACCTGGCCGGCGCGGTCGAGGACGCCCAGCGCCAGGTGGCGGCGGCGGTCAAGGTGCCGCCCGGCTACCGGGTGACCTGGGGCGGCGAGTACGAGGAGTACACGGCGTCGCGCAAGCAGCTGCAATTCATCCTGCCGCTCACCCTGCTGCTGATCTTCCTGCTGCTGTTCATGCTCTACGACAACCTCAAGTTCCCGCTGGTGACCGTGCTCGCGGTGCTGATCTCCGACCCGGTGGGCGGCCTGCTGGCGCTGGCGATCACCGGCACGCCGTTCTCGGTCTCCTCGGCCATCGGCTTCCTGGCGCTGTTCGGCGTCTCGGTGCAGACGGCGGTGATCTTCATCTCCTACGCCAACCAGCTGCGGCAGGAGGGACTGGGAATCGCCGCGGCGACGCGCGAGGCCGCCATCATGCGCCTGCGGCCGATCATGATGACGGCGCTGGTGGCGGCGCTGGGCCTGCTGCCGGCGGCGCTGTCGACCACCGTCGGCTCCGACACCCAGCGGCCGTTCGCCCTGGTGATCGTCGGCGGCCTGTTCTCGCGCCTGCTGATCAGCGTCTTCCTGATGCCGGCGCTCTACGCCCTGGTGGCCCGCCCCGCCGACCGGCTGCGGGTGTGAGCGCCGCCGGCGGGCCGCCGCCGCCTCCTCCACGTGGCCGCTATGCGCCGTCGCCGACCGGTCCGCTCCACCTGGGCAACGCGCGCACGGCGCTCGCGGCCTGGCTGTCGGTGCGGCGGGCCGGCGGCAGCTTCGTCTGGCGCGAGGAGGACCTCGATCCGCCGCGGGTGGTGGCCGGCATGGCCGCGGCACAGCGCGCCGACCTGGCCTGGCTGGGTATCGATTGGGACGAGGGGCCGGACGTGGGCGGGCCGTGCGGGCCGTACCGGCAGTCGGAGCGCGCGGCGCACTACGAGGCGGCGCTCGCCGAGCTGGCGGCGGCGGGGAAGCTGTTCCCCTGCCGGCGCTCGCGCCGCGACCTGGCGGCGATCGCCTCGGCGCCGCATGGCGCCGGCGAGCTGCCGCCGTATCCCGCCGCCTGGCGGCCGCGGCGGCTGGCGGCGGATTGGTTCCAAGCCCTCGGGCCGGACGCCGCGCTGCGCTTCCGCACCGGCGCGCGGGCGGTGCGCTTCGTCGATCGGGTGCAGGGCGAGCAGGTCGAGCGCGTCGACCAGACGGTCGGCGACTTCGTGCTCAAGCGGCGGGACGGCCTCTACGCCTACCAGCTGGCGGTGGTGGTCGACGACCTGCGGATGGGCATCGACGAGGTGGTGCGCGGCGCCGACCTGCTGGCCTCGACGGCGCGCCAGGTGCAGCTGCTGGCGGCGCTGGGGGGAGCGCCGCCGGCCTACGCCCACCTGCCGCTGGTGGTCGGCGCGAGCGGCAAGCTGTCCAAGCGCGAGCCGCGGCTGACCCTGGCCGGCCTGCGCGCGGCGGGAGCGGCGCCGGCGCAGGTGACCGGCTACCTGGCCTGGAGCCTGGGCCTGCTGCCGGCGCCGGCCGCCTGCCTGCCGGGCGACCTGGTGGCGGGTTTCGACTGGCGGCGCATCGGCCGCGGCGACTTCGTGGTGCCCGACGACCTCGCGGCGCGGGTGCTGGCGGTGCGCTGAGGCGGGCTTCAGGAGGGCTGGGGGTCGGAGCCGCCTTCGCCGTCATTGGCGGTGTCCGCGGTGTCCGCGGTGATGGCGTCGGCCTCGATCTCGACGCGCATGTCGGGAGAGATCAGGCGGCTCACCTCGACCATGGTGCAGGCCGGGCGGACGTCGCGAAAAACCTCGCCGTGGGCGCGGCCGATGGCCTCCCAGTCATGCTCGATGTCGGTGACGAAGAGGCGGGTGCGCACCACGTCGGAGAGCCTGGCGCCGGCCCGTTCCAGCGCCGAGGCCACGATGCCCAGGATCGCCACCGTCTGGGCGTAGGCGTTGCCGGGCGCGAGGACCCGGCCCTCGGCGTCGACGGCGGTGGTGCCGGCGACGTGGATGTAGGGGCCGACCCGCACTGCCCGCGAGTAGCCGACGATCGGCTCCCAGGGAGCGCCGCTGCTGATGTTGCGACGGTGCATTCTCGCCTCCTGTGGTAGGACCCGACGCTAGCACGGCGAAGTGGCGCGCTCCCGCGACCTGCGCCACAGCGCGGCCCTTGGGGCTGTGGTACGATCCGCCGAAATTTCCGACCGCCGCGCGCTCTCCGGCGACCGCTCGCGGCGGGCTTCGGGAGTCGCGGGAGTCGAGGATGCCGGCAACCAGAACCAGGGATCGAGACCGATGACTCGGCGCGACTCCCCCCGCCCGCCGCAGATGGAAGTGCCCGGCCCGGGACAGGAATCGGTTTGGGATTACCCGCGGCCGCCGCGGCTCGAGCCCAGCCCTCGACTGATCGAGGTCCATTTCGGCGGCGTCCAGGTGGCCGCCAGCCGGCGCAGCCTGCGGGTGCTGGAGACCAGCCACCCACCCGTCTACTACCTGCCTCCGGGCGACGTGCGGATGGATCTCCTGCTGCCCTCTCCCCGGCGCAGCTGGTGCGAATGGAAGGGCCTGGCGAGCTACTACCACGTCGTGGTCCCGGCCACGAAACGCGCCGAGAACGCTGCCTGGTACTACCCCGATCCCACGGTGCCCTACAAAGAGATCCGCGACCACATCGCCTTCTATCCCCACCTCATGGACGCCTGCCTCGTCGACGGCGAGCGCGTCCAGCCCCAACCTGGCGACTTCTACGGCGGCTGGGCGACCCACGACGTGGTGGGCCCCTTCAAGGGCGGGCCCGGCACCTCCGACTGGTAGCCACGGCGGCGCCTGGCGGGCTCGGCTCAGCCGAGCTTGCGGACGCGGCTCAGCCGAGCTTGCGGACGCGGCTCAGCCGAGCGTGCGGGCGAGGCGGATGCCGGTGAACTGGAAGCGGGTGTCGGGGGGCCAGAAGTTGCGGTAGCTCGGGCGGATGTGATCGGCGGGCGTGGCGCAGGAGCCGCCGCGCAGCACTCGCTGGTTGTCCATGAACTTGCCGTTGTACTCCATCAGCGCGCCGTCGAAGGGCTGGTAGCCCGGGTAGGGCTCGTAGTGGTTGGTCGTCCATTCCCAGAGATCGCCGCCCATCTGGGCCAGCGGTCCGCCGGCGCCGGCGGCGCTGGCGGCGTGGGGGGCGGTCCCGCTCCTGCCGTTGACGGCGCGGGGATGGAGAACCTCCGGGTCGAGGAAATGGGCGGGCTCGCCGGGGAAGCCGGAAACGCGCGCGCCGTGCTCCCACTCGCGCTCGGTGGGGAGGCGAACGCCCTCCCGGCCGCCGCCCGAGCGGGCCAGCCAGCGCGCGTAGGCGTCGGCCTCGTAGAAACTGACGTGACAGACCGGCTCGGCGAGGTCGAGCTCGCGCAGGCCGGCCAGGGTCCACTGGCGCCAGCGGCTGCTTGCCGTGTCGCGCTCCCAGTAGAGCGGGGCCGACCAGCCGGCGTCCCTGGCCCGCGCCCAGCCGTTGGCCAGCCACAGCAGCGGGTCGGAGTAGCCGCCGGCCGCGACGAAGTCGAGGAACTCGGCGTTGGTCACCAGCCGGTCGGCGAGGGCGTAGTCGTCGAGCCAGGCCTGGTGGACCGGCATCTCGTTGTCCCAGCACCAGCCGCCGTCGAGGTTGCCGAAGCGGTGCAGGCCCCCGGACAGCGGGACGTAGCGAAGCGCGGCCGGCAACGATTTCCGAGCGCGGGGGGCGGCGGCATTGCCGGCGAGGTAGGGCTCGCGCAGCTCCGGCACGTTGGCGCCGAGGATGTGCTTGATCTCGGTCACCAGCAGCTCCTGGTGCTGCTGCTCGTGCTGGATGCCGGTGACGGTCAGGAAGCCCAGCCGCGGCAGGTCGTCCGCGGGCGCTTCGCGCAGCAGGGACTCGAGGCGGTCGTCGACGGCGGCGCGGAAGCGGAGGACCTCGTCGGTGGTGGGCCTGGTGACCAGCCCGCGATGGTCGCGGGCCAGGCGCGGGCCGAGCGACTCGTAATAGGAGTTGAGGGCGTACTCGAGGCGGGCGTCGGCGGCGTCGTAGCGCCCGAACGGCTCGAGGATGTTCTTGGCGAAGAACCAGGAGGTGTGGCCGAGGTTCCACCAGGGTGGGCTGACGTCCGGCATCGACTGGATGCGGTAGTCCTCGGGCTTGAGCGGGCGGCAGAGCTCGAGGCTCAGCGCACGGGTGGCCCGGTAACGGGCCAGCAGGGTCTCGCGGTCCATCACGCCTTCTTCCATGGCGGCGATTCTATCCTCCCGGGTCGCGTGCGCGGTGGCGAGTGCGGCGGGCGGCATCATCGCTGCATACCCCATCCTCGGTGGGACAGAAGGAGGATTGCGATGACCATGCAGGGGTGGAGAATTCAGCTTCCGAGCCGTCGCCTCGGCCTGGCGCTGGCGGTGGCAGTGGCGGTGGCGTATGGCTGGTCGGCGCCCGGCGCGCCGCGGGCGGCGGCGAGCGCGAGCGCGGCGGACGGTGCGGCGGTCGCGAGCTCGGCGGCCGCGCCGGGCTCGGCCGCGACGCTCGTCGACATCAATCGGGCGAGTGAGAAAGAGCTGGCATCGTTGCCGGGAGTCGGGGCGGCAACCGCCCGCAAGATCGTCGCCGGGCGGCCCTACGGCAGCGTCGAAGAGCTGGCGCGCGCCGGCGTCCCGGCCAAGGCCATCCAAAAGATCGCTCCCCTGGTGACCGCCGGCCGCGGCAGCCGTCCGGCGCTGCGCGGCGCCGCGGGTCCGGGTACCGCGCATACGCCCGCACAGCGAGCCGCGCTGAGCGTGCCGCCGCCGACGCCCAGGGTGGACCTCAACCGCGCCGGCGAAAAGGACCTCGAAACGCTGCCGGGAGTCGGTCCGGCGACGGCGCGGAAGATCATCGCCGCGCGGCCTTACAGCACGGTCGAGGACCTGGTGCGGGCCGGGCTCCCGGCCAGCGTCATCGCCAAGCTGGCTCCCTACGCCGCCGCCGGGCCGGCCGCGGCGCCGCCAACCCCGGCGAGCGCGCCGGTCGCCGGCAGCGGCGTGCCCGCGAAGGCCGGCCCGCCGCCCTAACGGAGAAGAGAACGGAAGGTGCCGCGCACCGCGTGTTATGCTCCTTACCGGAGGAAAGGAGCATGGCCGTCGCAACTCTCACCAGCAAGGGACAGATCACTTTGCCCAAGGAAGTTCGGGAGCACCTCCATCTTGGCGAAGGCGACCGATTGGAGTTCGTGATCCGGAGCAATGGCGAGGTCCATGTCCAGCCGATCGCCGGTTCCTACCGCGATCTGCGGGGGATGGTCCAACGGTCGGGCGCAGCGCCGCCCTCGGACGAGGCGCTGGGCAAGGAACTGACGCGGCAATTGGTCGAGGACGATGAACGGATTCGCCGGGGCAGGGGGTGAGAGGTCTGGACACCAACGTCCTGCTGCGTTTCATCACCGCCGACGATCCGGCGCAGGCCGAACGGGTGGGCGCCCTTTTCGATGCGGCCGAGCGGTCCGGCGACCGCTTCTTCGTCAGCGCGATCGTCCTCTGCGAGCTTACCTGGACACTTCGCGGCCGGCCATACGGGCTCGATCATGATCAGATCGCGGCCGTCGTCGAGAGGATCCTTGGCACCAACCTGCTCGAGGTCCAGGACCGGAGCCTCGTTCGTCACGCGCTACTCGACTATCGCCAAGGTCGAGGCGACTTCGCCGACTACCTGCTTGGGCGGCAGGGCTTCGCGGCAGGTTGCGCCGATACCATCACCTTCGATCGCAAGCTGAGTGGAACCGCCGGATTCTCTGTGATTTCCTGAACACGGAGCCGGTCAGGCCGGCGCTACCTAGGCGAAAGGGTGTAGAAGGCGCCGAGGATGGCGCCGTAGAGCAGGTGGGCGAGGATGGTGACCAATGGCGTGTTGCGGCCGTAGTTGAGCGCCATGAAGCCGGGCGGCTCGAGCTGGTGGGCAGGGTCCGGACCGTGGGCCTCGCTGGCCATGCGCGGATGTAGCGAAGGCAGCAGCGGCATCACCGCGGCGAGCAGGAACAGCGCCTGGATCAAGCCGAGGCTGGCGCCCAGCCACCAGGTGGCGCGGCGCCAGCTCTCGAAGGCCAGGGCGTAGAGCAGGGCGAACAGCCAGCCGTTCGCCAGGTGCAGCACGAAGCCGTAGAGATTGGCGCGCCGGCGATCGGGGCTGAGGGCGGCGCCGAGCAGCAGCGGCATCGAGATACGCGACAGCCCGAGCCCCTGGCCGGCGGCCAGGCAGGTGGTCAGCACCACCGTCGCGAAGAACCCCCACAGCAGGATGCTGCCGAGGTTCACAGGCGCACCCCCTTGGCGCCGGCGGCCGCAGCCTGGGGCAGGCGCTCGCAGCCGGTGGCGGCGGCGATGGCGAGAGCTGCCGCGATCAGCCCGACGTGGGTGAACGCCTGCGGGAAGTTGCCCAGCGCCGCCCCGCTCCGCGGCTCGATCTCCTCGCTCAACAGGCCGAGGTCGTTGGCGTAGCCGAGGACGCGCTCGAATTGCGCCATGGCCTCTTCGACGCGGCCCGAGCGCGCCAGGAACTCGGCCAGCCAGAAGCTGCAGATGCCGAAGGCGCCCTCGCCGCCGGGGATCCCGTCGTCGCCCGGCGGGTAGCGGTACAGCAGACCGTCGCACTCGAGGCGGCCGCGCACGGCAGCGAGGGTCGACTGCAAACGCGGCGAGCGCGCCGGGTCGTCGAAGCCGCGCAGGCCGAGCAGCAGCAGGCTGGCATCGAGCGCCTCGCCGCCCAGCACGTCGACGTAGCTGCCGAGCCGCGCGCTGAATCCCGTGGTCTCGATGGTCGCGCGCAGCTCGTCGCGGTCCCTGGCGAAACCGCCGCGCTCGGCGGCGGTCAGCGCGAGGCAGCCGCGCTGATGCAGGCGCAGCAGGCGGTCGAGGGCCACCCAGCACATCGCCTTGGAGTAGGTGTGGTGAAAGCGCCCGGCACGCTTCTCCCAGATGCCTTCGTCGGGCTCGCGCCAGAGGCGCTGGACGGTGGCGCCGAGCTGGCGCAGCAGGCGGCCCTCGGTGGCGTCGAGGGCGCCGCCGCGCTCGACGTACTCGTAGGCGGCATGCACCACCTCGCCGAAGATGTCGAGTTGCAGCTGGCCGACCGCGCCGTTGCCGGTGCGCACCGGACGCGAGCCGGCGTAGCCCTCGAGCCAGAGGAGCTCCCGCTCGCGCAGCCGCACCTCGCCATGGACGTCGTAGACGACGTTGAGGATCCGCAGCCGCGGCGACCAGCGGTGCCGTGCCGGCGACGACGAGCGCATGCGGGTGGCGTACAGCAGCCAGGAGAAGAACGCCTGGCCCTCGTCGCAGAAGCCGAGGTCGAAGAAGGCGGTGAGCGTCCAGGAGGCGTCGCGCAGCCAGCAGCAGCGGTAGTCCCAGTTGCGCTCGCCGCCGATCTGCTCGGGCAGCGAGGTGGTGGGCGCGGCGATCACCGCGCCGGACGGGGAGTAGGTGAGCAGCTTGAGGGTCAGCAGGCTGCGCACCACCGCCTCCGGGTGCGGCCCGAGGTAGCGGCAGGCCGCCACCCATCGCTGCCACCAGCGCAGCGAGCGCTCCAGCCGGCCGGCGGCGGCGGCGCCCAGCGGCAGGAAGATCCCGGGCTCGGCGGTCACCGAGGCGAGCGACAGGAAGCGGTGGTCGCCGGCGGCCAGCAGCGCGCGGCCGTAGACCCCGGAGCGGCTCGGGTCGGGAGCGACCGGCACCTCGCTGCGCAGGGCCAGCAGCTGATCGCCGAGCTCCCAGGTGAAGCCGAGCGCACGGCGGTCCCGCGGCACCGGCGGTGCCGCGCCCCAGCCGGGCCGCGGGTCGCAGCCCACCTCGATCTCGACCCTACCGGCCACGCATTCGACGCGGCGCAGCAGCTCGTGCTCGGCCGTCAGCTCGCCGCGGCGCTCGTCTTCGGCGGCGACGCACATCACGTCGGTCAGGCGCAGCACGCCGCCGGCGGCCTCGAAGGTGGTCTCGAGGACGTTGGTGGACCCCAGGTAGCGGCGGCGGGTCTGGAAGTCGCCAACCGGACGGACGAACCAGCGGCCGCCGCGGCCGGCGTCGAGCAGCGCCGCGAACACCGCCGCGCTGTCGAACCGCGGCAGGCAGAGGAAATCGACCGAGCCCCGGCGCGACACCAGCGCCGCCGTGCGGCAGTCGCCGATCAAGGCGTAGTCACGGATCGGCGCATAGCTCGGGATGGGGTCGGCGGGCATCGGCTGCGGAGCTCGCGGCTCACCTCGACAAACGGACATGAGGCGGCGTCAGCGCTACGGCGAGGCAGCTGCAAGCGACGCGCCACGCGGGTGCGCGGCGGGAGTTTGGGACGCCGCTGCCGGCCGGTCCATTGACTCTTGCCGACGCCGACAGGAGACTGGTGCCTGGACGCAATGGGCTGTCAGCCGAAGGGTTGGCGGCAACCGCCCGGAGGAGGGGCAAGCGCGGCGTGACCGCTTCGAGGAAGAGCCGTGGCGGCGTCGGCCTGCCCGACCTGCATGAGATCGTGGCCAGGCTCGAGGCCGCGCACGGTACGCCCGAGCCGCCGCTGGTCAGCGATCCCTTCGCGGCCGCGGTCCTCGAGAGCGCGGCTTACCTGGTCGACGACGAGCGCCGGCGGCGGGTGTTCGAGCGGCTGCGGGACGCGGTGGGCATCACGCCGGAGGCGCTGCTCGCGATTCCCGAAGCCGAGCTGGCGCGGCTGATCGCCGACGGCGGCATGCTGCCGGCGCACCGCGCCGCCAAGGTGCAGAAGGCCGCCGCGGTCGCCGCCGAGATCGGCGTGGACGAGCTGCGGCGGCAGGCGGCGGCAGGCACCGGCGCCCGCCTGCTGCGGCGCTTCCCCGGCATCGGCGAGCCGGGGGCCGACTGGCTACAGCTGCTGGCGCACGGCAAGCGCACCCTGGCTCCCGATTCGAACGCCCTGCGGGTGCTGGTGCGCCTGGGGTTCGGCGCCGAGAGCGGCGACTACGCCAGGACCTACCGCTCGGCGACGGCGGCCGTGGCGCCGCGGCTGCCGGCCGATTTCGACTGGCTGATCCGCGCCCACCAGCTGCTGCGCCGGCACGGTCAGCAGGTTTGCCGGAGGACCGGGCCGCGGTGCGAGGTCTGCCCGCTGACGCGGCTCTGTGCCTGGTACGCGGGGACCGCGGGGCGCGCTCACGGCAGTGGTTCGAGATCGTCGTAGAGACGGGACAGGGCCAGCGCGCGGACGCGGTCGGCCAGGGGGTAGGTGTGATCGCCGGCGTGGACGACGTCCAGGCGATCGAGGGCGAGGTCGGCGAGGGCGGAGCGGATCGATGGCGAGAGGCGCGGCGCGCTGGTGCGCTTGCACTCGAAGCCCAGGCGTCGATTGCCCCGCACGACCAGGAGATCGAGCTCGGCGCCGCCGTGGGTGGCCCAGAAGAAGGACTCCTCGGGGTGGGCTCCCAGACGCACCAGGATCTCGCCCAGGGCGAAGCCTTCCCATGAGGCGCCGACCTTGGGATGCCCTTCGAGATCGCGCAAGGTGCCCAGGCCGAGAAGTGCATGGAGCAGGCCGCTGTCGGCGAGGTAGATCTTGGGCGAGCGCACCTGTCGCTTGGCGATGTTGGCGTGCCATGGCTGCAACTGGCGCAGCATCAGAGCCGCCGTCAGCAGATCGAGATAACGCCGGACGGTGGTGAGCGCAATCCCGAAGGCGCGAGCGATCTCCGCACCATTCCAAACCTGTCCGTGATAATGAGCCAGCATGGTCCAGAAGCGCCGCAGCGTCTCGGCCGGGATGGTGACGCCCAGCTGGGGCAGGTCGCGTTCGAGAAAGGTGCGGACAAAGGCGCGGCGCCATTCGGCGCTCGCCTCGTCCGACTCGCCGAGGAACGATCGCGGAAATCCGCCGCGCACCCAGAGGCGATCGCGGGCGCCGACCCCGACCTCGTCCAGGGCAAAGCCCTCGAGCTCGTGATAGACGATCCTGCCCGCGAGCGACTCGGAAGTCTGTTTGAGGAGATCGGGCGATGCGCTGCCCAGGACCAGGAACCTGGCTGCGGCGCCGGGACGGTCCGCAAGCACCCGCAGGGCCGGGAACAGCTCGGGTCGTCGCTGAACCTCGTCGATGACGATGAGACCGTTCAGCTCCCGCAAGGCCAGGATCGGCTCGGCCAACCGGGCAAGATCGCCGGGGTCTTCAAGATCGAAGAAGGTGGCCGGCGGGCCGCGGCGGGCCGCGAAATCCCTCGCCAAGGTCGTCTTGCCAACCTGCCGGGCGCCCAAAAGGCCTACCACCGGGAAGCGATCGAGTAGCCTCGAGAGAACGTCTAGCTGCCGGCGGCGGTCGAGGTGGTGGGTCATCACACTTTGAAATTATAGCGCCGGGCGCTAGATTTTCAAGGTTTCTCCGGGACGCTCCGTCGAGGCCGGCTTGCTCGCTTCCCTGGGGCCGGAGGCGCCCGGCGGCATGCATATTGCTCAGGGGCGGGATGGGGGCTCTTGCCCATGGCTATCTCTTTGCGCCCGGCTCAGCTCAAGCGTTACAAGGACATCGTTCGGCTGGTGGTGAAGTACGGCCGGCTGGGCGCGGCGGCGGACACGGATGGCGATTTTGCCGAGCTGGCGGAGGCCGGCGCCGACGAGTCCGCCGACGCGGCGGCCGCCGGCAAGGCGCTGGCGGCCGACCTCGAGGCGCTGGGGCCGACGTTCATCAAGCTTGGCCAGCTGCTCGCGGCGCGCGCCGACCTGCTGCCGGTGCCCTATCTGGCGGCCCTGGCGCGGCTGCAGGATCGGGTGGAACCGTTCGCGTTCGAGGAGGTGCGCCGCATCGTCGAGGCCGAGCTCGGGGTGCGCCTGTCCAAGGCATTTCCGGAGTTCGAGCCGGTGCCGATGGCCGCGGCGTCGCTCGGCCAGGTGCACCGCGCCGTGCTGAACGACGGCCGCCTGGTGGCGGTCAAGGTGCAGCGCCCGCAGATCCTCGACACCATCCTCGAGGACCTGGCCGCGATGCACGAGGCGGCGGGGCTGCTCGACGCGCATACCGATTTCGGCCGGCGGTTCCATCTCACCGGCCTGATCAAGGAGTTCCGCAAGACGCTGGCACGCGAGCTGGACTACCGAATGGAGGCCGACAACCTCACTCATCTGGGCTCGCTGCTGGCCGGCTGGAAGCTCCTGGTGGTACCGCAGCCGGTGGACGATCTCACCACCGCGCGCGTGCTCACCATGGACTACGTCACCGGCCGCAACGTCACTCGCATCGGGCCGCTCGCGCGTCTGGACATGGACGGCGCCGCGCTCGCCGATGCGCTGTTCAGCGCCTACCTCCACCAGGTGCTGGTCGCGGGTTTCTTCCACGCCGATCCGCATCCCGGCAACGTCTTCCTGACCGATGACGGACGACTGGCGCTGCTCGACCTCGGCATGGTGGGCCGCCTCTCGCCGGAACTACAGGAGCGGTTGCTGCGCTTGCTGCTGGCGGTGAGCGATGGGCGCGGCGAGGAGGCGGCCGCGCTGGCCGCGGCGATCGGCGAGAAGCTTCCGGACTTCGCTCCGCAGAAGCTCAAGCAGGCGGTCGCCGGCCTGGTGGCCGAGCACCGAGGCGCCAGGCTGCAGGACATCGCCATCGGCAGGTTGATGCTGGCGGTGTCGCGCGAGGGCGCCGAGGCGGGCATCCGGCTGCCGCCCGAGCTGGCGCTGCTCGGCAAGACCCTGCTGCAGCTCGACGAGATCGCCCGCTGCCTCGACCCCGAGTTCGATCCCAACCAGGCGGTGCGCCGTCATGCCGCGGCGGTCACCAGCCGGCGGCTGCGGCAGGTCGCCTCGCCGGGAAGCCTGCTCGCCGGCATGCACGAGGTCAAGGAGTTCGTCGAGCGGCTGCCGGCGCGGGCCAACCGCATCCTCGATCGGCTGGCGAACAACGACCTCTCGATTCGCGTCGAGACGTTCGACGAGGCGCTGCTCATGCAGGGCGCCCAGAAGATCGCCAATCGCATCGCCATCGGCCTGGTGCTGGCCGCCCTCATCCTCGGCGCGGCGCTGCTGATGCGGGTGGCGACGCCGTTCCAGATCCTCGGCTACCCGGGATTGGCGATGATCTGTTTCCTCGGCGCCGCCGCCGGCGGCGTCTGCCTGGTGCTGAGCATTCTCTGGGGCGATCGGCGCACCCGCCCGAAGGCGCGGCGCTGACGGCGGTGTCCTGAAGGAGACACTATCCGGCGGCGGCGCGGATCGCCGAGGGAACGCCGGCCCTGGTACTCTATGGAGACGATGGCACACGAGGACGCAAGCAGGCTGGCGCCCGAGGCGGCGCATACCCATGCCCACGAGCATGGCGGGCATGGGCATGGCCATGGGCACGGGCTCGGGCACACGCACCTCCCCCAAGGCGGCGAAGGCCACGAACGGCGGCTGCTGTGGACGCTGGGGCTGGCGGCGGCCTACATGCTGGCGGAAGTGGTCGGCGGCTGGCTCACCGGCTCGCTGGCGCTGCTGGCGGATGCCGGGCACATGCTGTCGGACGTGGCGGCGCTCGGGCTGTCGGTCTTCGCCATCCGCATCGCGCGGCGGCCGCCGACGCCCACCCGCACCTACGGCCACCATCGCACCGAGATCCTGGCCGCCCTGGTCAACGGCGCCATGCTGGTGGCGATCTCGATCTTCGTGATGATCGAGGCCTGCCGGCGGCTGGCGGCGCCGCCCGCGGTCAACGCGCCGGTGATGATGGCGGTGGCCGCCGGCGGCCTGCTGTTCAACATCGTCGGCATGCAGCTGCTCGCCGCCGGGCGGGAAGAGAACCTCAACGTCCGGGGGGCGTGGCTGCACGTCGCGACCGACGCCTTGGGCAGCCTGCAGACGATCGTCGCCGGCGGGCTGATCTGGTGGCTGGGCTGGCGGTGGGCCGACCCGGCGGCGTCGATCGTCATCGCGCTCCTGGTCATCTGGTCGTCGTGGTCGCTGCTGCGCGACGCGGTGGCGGTGCTGATGGAGGGCGCGCCGCGGCACCTCGACGTGGTGCAGGTGCGCGAGGCGCTGATCTGCCTGCCCGGCGTGGTCGGCGTCCATGACCTGCACGTCTGGACGATCACCAGCGGGCGCGACGCGCTGTCGGCGCACCTGGTGGTGGGGGAGTCGAGCCAGCGCGGCAAGACGCTGGAGCAGGTGCGCGGCACGCTGGCCGAGCGCTTCGGCATCAAGCACGTCACCGTGCAGCTCGAGCACGACGAATGCGGGGACGGCTGTTGAGCGGGCGGGCATGAGGGACGGCGGGGAGACGGCGCCGGAGCGCTACGTGCGGGTGGCGAGCCCGGCAGAGGTGCCGCCGCCGGACCCGCTGGCGGTGGACGTCGCCGTGCTCGACATGAATCACGGCTGGCCGAACCTGGGCCACGACTCGCTGGTTCATTCGCTGCTCGAAGGCGATCCGCGGCGGCTGGCGGAGGAGCGGCGCAGCGGGCTCCGGGTGCGGGTGCTCTCCTACGACGTGCGCCGCGGCGGGGTGGTGCCCGAGCCGCCGACGGCCGGGCGGTTCGCGATCTATGTCGGCACCGGCGGGCCGGGCCACATCGACCCGCGCTGCAACGACGGCGTCGACCCCGGCAGCCAGGGGGTGCGCGAGGACCCGCGCTGGGAGGCGCCGCTCTTCCGCCTGTACCAGGCGGTGCGGGCCGATCCGGGGGCGGCGCTGTTGGCGGTCTGCCACAGCTTCGGTGTGATCTGCCGCTGGACCGGCATCGCCCGGCCGCGGCTGCGTGGTCCCGAAAAGGGGGGCAAGAGCTCGGGGGCGCTCGAAAACGTGCTGACCGCCGAGGCCGCCGCCCATCCCTGGTTCGGGCGCTTTGCCGGCGACGGCCACGGTAACGGCGGCGGCTACGGGCGGCTGCGCATCCTCGACAACCGGCTTTACGACCTCATCGAAGAGCCCCGGCCGCTGCCCGCCGGAGCGCTGCGCATCGGCTACGAGACGCTCGGGGTGGGCGGCCCGCCCGGCGAGGCGTTGACCATGCTCGAGCTGGCGCGCGACCGCGGCGGGGTGATGCCGCGGTTCTTCGGTGTCAATCATCATCCCGAGGTGGTGGACCGCGGGCGCCAGCTACAGCTGCTGGATCGCCAGCTGGCGAGCGGCACCGTAAGCGCTCAGTGGGTGGCGGAGCGGCGGGAGATCCTCACCCGCTCCTACCCGGACGAGGACAGTGACCGCTGCCTGAACCTCACCTCGGAGTGCACGCTGCTCGGGCCGCTGCGCTTCTTCCTCTATCGCCAGCTGCGGCAGCGGGCGGCGGCGCTGCGGCTGCCGCTGGCGCTGCACGAGGACCAGGTGCTGGAGCAGGGAGCGCCGGCGAGCGCATGAATCCCCGGCCGCCGTTCTCCTGGGAGCTGACGCTCGAACAGGAGATCGCCGCGTTCGAGCGGCTGAAGCCGCGGCTGCAGGACGTCTGGGCCACCCTGACGATGCGCGACGAGGAGCCGCACACCTCGGTGGTGGTGCCGTCGCTCACCCTGGACCGCGGCAGCCTGGCGAAGCTGGCCGGCGCCAGCTTCTACGAGGAGCGGCTGCTGTTCCTGCTGATGCGGCTGCGCAATCCGCGAGCGCGCATGGTCTTCGTCACCTCGCAGCCGGTGCACCCGCTGACCCTCGAGTATTACTTCCAGCTGCTCGCCGGCATCCCGGCGAGCCACGCCCGGTCGCGCCTCACCCTGCTCTGCGCCTACGACGCCTCGCCGCGATCGTTGACCGAGAAGGTGCTCGAGCGGCCGCGCCTGATCCAGCGCATCCGCGACGGGATCCAGAACCCGGCGCGGGCCTACCTGACGGTGTTCAACGCCACGCCGCTGGAGCGCCGGCTGGCGGTGCTGCTCGGCATCCCGATGAACGGCGCCGATCCGCAGCTGGCGCACCTCGGGACCAAGTCGGGCAGCCGCAAGGTGTTCCGCGATGCCGGAGTGGCGCTGCCGGAAGGGATGGAGAACCTGCGCGACCGCACCGACGTCGAGGCGGCGCTGATCGAGCTGCGGCGGCGGCGGCCGAGGCTGCGCAAGGCGGTGATCAAGCTCGACGACAGCTTCTCCGGCGAGGGCAACGCCATCTTCCGCTACCCCGACCGGGGGCCGGCGGCGCGGGCCGCGGCGGCGGCGCCGGAGGCGGTGGTGGCGAGGAGCCGGACGCACGAGACTCCTGAGAGCGCCGAGGGCGGCGAGGGCGGCGAGGGAGCCCTGGGTCGGCAGGCGCCGGTGCGGCGGCGGGCCGGTGGCGGCAACAGCCCGGCGGCGGTGCGCGACGCGCTGGCCGCCATCGAGCTGTCGGTGGCGGACGAGACCCCGGACAGCTACTTCGCCAAGTTCGGCAGCATGGGCGGCGTGGTCGAGGAGTTCATCGAGGGCAGGGAGAAGACGTCGCCGAGCACGCAGCTGCGCATCAGCCCGTACGGCGAGGTGCTCACCATCTCCACCCACGACCAGATCCTCGGCGGCCCCAGCCAGCAGGTGTTCCTGGGTTGCCGCTTCCCGGCCCGCGACGACTACCGGATGCGGATGCAGGAGGCGGCGGTGCGCATCGGCGAGGTGCTGGCGGCGCACGGCGTGGTGAGCCGCTTCGCGGTCGATTTCCTGGCCTGGCGCGACGACCCGACGAGCGACTGGAACCTGGCGGCGCTCGAGATCAACCTGCGCATGGGCGGCACCACTCATCCCTATCTGGCGCTACAGTTCCTGACCGGCGGCTCGCTCGACCGTGACACCGGGTTGTTCTGGTCGCCCACGGGTCACACCAAGTGTTACGTGGCCACCGACAACCTGCGCTCCGAGGCGTATCGCGGCCTGCTGCCCGAGGACCTGATCGAGATCCTTACCGAGACCCGCCTCCATTACAGCCTGGGTACCGAGTCCGGCACCCTGTTTCACCTGATCGGGGCGGTGTCGGAGTTCGGCAAGCTGGGGGTCACCGCGATCGCCGACACCCACGAGGAGGCGGACGCCATCTACCAGCGGGCGCTGGCGGTGCTCGACCGCGAGACCGCGGTGAGCCGTCCGGGGTTCCAGGGCGCCGGCGGCGCGCCGAGCGGTCCCGGGTTGCCGGGCGGACCGGGGCTTCCGGCCGGGTCGACGCCGGCGCTGTCGACCTGACCGGCGGCGTCTCGCCCGTGCCGGCGGGCTGTTGCGTGGGTGGTGTCGTTTCGGCACGATCCCGGCTTTACGCGGCCGGCCGGCGCGCCGCGATATACTCTAGGGCGTAACCAGACCGCCGTAGCGTTCCTCGCACCAGACCGGAAGTTCTTGGAGGCGACCATGCAACGTTCCTTCCGCATGACCATCCAGCAGGCGACGAAGGATTACGAGCACTGGCTCGGCGCCTTTCTCGAGATCATTCCCGAGGACCTCGCGGCCAAGCACCAGAGGATGGCCGCCGCGATCTTCCCGTTCCTGCGCGCCACCTACTACCGCTGGGCGCAGCTGTTCCCGTATCGCTGCAAGGAGCTGAGCCGGGCGCCGCAGGTGCTGGCGGTCGGCGACCTGCACGTCGAGAACTTCGGCACCTGGCGCGACGCCGAGGGCCGGCTGGTGTGGGGGATCAACGATTTCGACGAGACCTGGCGCCTGCCGTATGCCCACGACCTGGTGCGGCTGGCCACCAGCGCCCACCTGGCGATCGACGGCGGCCACCTCAAGATCACCGCCCGGGAGGCCTGCGAGTCGCTGCTCGGCGGCTACCGCGAGGGGCTCGAGGCGGGCGGCCGTCCGTTCGTGCTGGCGGAGCACTCCAAGGCGCTGCGTTCGATGGCCACCGCCCGGCTCGCCGATCCCCAACGGTTCTGGGACAAGCTCGACAGCCTGCCGACCTGGAAGGCCGAGGTGCCGGCGCGGGTGGTCAAGGCGCTCTCGAACCTGCTGCCGGAACCCGACCTGCCGCGGCGGGTGGTGCACCGGGTGGCGGGGCTGGGAAGCCTGGGCCGGCAGCGTTTCGTGGCTCTCGCCGACTGGCAGGGCGGCAAGATCGCGCGCGAGGCGAAGGCGCTGGCGCCGTCGGCGGCGGTGTGGGCGTTCGGCGGCGAGGGGATGACCAGGGTGCTGTACCAGAGCATCCTGGATCAGTCCGTCCGCAGCGTCGATCCCTGGGTCAAGGTGCGGCGGCGGTGGATCGTCCGCCGGCTGGCGCCGGACTGCTCGCGGGTCGAGCTGTCGGAGCTGCCGGAGGAGCGCGAGGAGACGCGGCTGCTGCGCGCCATGGGTTGGGAGACCGCCAACGTCCATCTCGGCAGCCGCTCGGCGCACGCGCTGCTGGTGGACCTTGCCGCGCGCCCGGACGATTGGCTGCACCATGCCGCGAAGGCGATGCTGGCGGCGGTCGCGGAGGACTGGGAAGCATGGCGCAAGCACCCGATCGAGGTGGTGATCAAGCCGGCAGCGGCAGCGGCGGCGCTGGCGATCGTGCCGCCGATCGCGGCGGCCGAGGGAGGGGAGGGCGGCGCCGGCGCGGCGCCAGGGGTGGAGGCGTCAGGCAAGGAGGGCGGCGGCAAGGCGGCGGTCGCCGGGGCGGTGGGGAGCGGTGGCAAGGGCGACAAGGGGATGAAGGTGGGGAAGGCCGCCAAGGATGCCAAGGCGAGCAAGAAGGAGAAGAACCGCAAGGGCGGCAAGCGCGACAAGACCGTGAAGGCCGAGAAGGCCGGCCGGGAGCAGGCGGGCGCCGGCGGCGACGCGGCGGCGAAGGGCGCCAAGCTCGGGAAGGCGGCGAAGGGCGGCAAGATCGGCAAGGTGGCGAAGGGCGCCACGATCGGCAAGGTGGCGAAAGCCGGGAAAGGCGACAAGCCTGGCAAGCCGGCCAAGGCGGCCAAGGTCTCCGGGACGGTGAAGGCGGCGGAGCATCCGGCAGCGGCGGTTGGCGGCGGCGGCGCGCGCGAGGCCAAAGTGGCCAAGGCAAAGGGAGCCAACCAGGCGGTTGCCGGGAAGGCCGCGGCACCGGCGGCAGGGGCCGAAGCGGCGGCCGGCTCCGACGGCGCGGACGGCGCGACGACGAAAGGCGCCAAGCGAGCCAAGGGGGCGAAGAGCGCCTGAGGCCTGGCGGTCGAGGTCCGGGTCGCGGTTCGTCGAGGGATCTTCTCTCCAGGTAGAAACTCCGCCAAGGCGGCCTTCTGGTTGCGTGGCAGCACGGAGAGTCGGCGCTCAGGGCGCGAAGGCGGCGCCTGAGGCGAGCAGGGCGCGGATCTTCTCGGCACCGAGGCCCGCCTCGGTCAGGATCTCCACCGTGTGCTCGCCCAGGGCCGGCGGGGAGCGGCTGGGCCGCGGGCGGCGGTCGCCGAAGAGCAGGGGCAGGGCGATGGTTTCGAGCGAGCCGTAGGCGCCCGGCGGCAGCGCGGCGACCTGGCCGCGGGCGCGGGCCTGGGCCACGGCGGTGGCGAGGTCGGCCGGCGGGGCGGCCGGGACGCCATGGCGGCGCAGGATTGCGAGCCATGCCGCGACCGGGCGCGCGGCGATGACGGCGCCGAGGAGGGCATCGAGCGCCGCGCGGTGGCGCACCCGCGCGGCATTGGTGGCGAAGCGCGGGTCGGAGGCGAGCTCCGGCCGCTCGAGCGCTGCGCAAAGGCGACGCCAGAGGCCCTCGCCGCCGGCGCCGATCACCAGCCAGCCGTCGGACGCGGCGTAGGCCTGGTAAGGCGTGAGGTTGGGGTGGCCGGAGCCGAGGCGCGCGGGCTGGCGCCCGTCGGCGAGATAGGACTGCGCGGCGTAGGCCAGGAAGGCGGCGCCGGCGTCGGCCATCGCCACCGCGACGTGGCGGCCGCGGCCGCCGGCCGGGGCGTCGCGGGCACGCAACGCGGCGAGCGTGCCGGCGAGCCCGTAGAGGGCGGCAAGGACGTCGATGATGGCGACGCCGACCCGCACCGGCTCGCCTGCCGGCGGACCGGTCAACGACATCAGGCCCGACTCGGCTTGCAACACGACGTCGTAGGCCGGCCGGTCGGTGTCGGGGCCGGCGGCACCGTAGCCGGTGACCGTGACCTGCACCAGCCGTGGATGCGCGCCGGTGAAGCGGTGGCTGCGAAAGCCCAGCCGGCGCCATTCGCCGGGCAGGAAGTTCTCGACCAGCACGTCGGCGCCGGCCAGCAGCCGCGCGAAGGCGGCGCGGCCCGGGGCGGTCTTGAGGTCGAGCGCCAGGGAGCGCTTGTTGCGGTTGATCGAGAGGAAGTAGGCGCTCACCTGGCGGCCGTCCGCGCCGGCGACGAAGGGAGGGCCCCAGGCACGGGTCTGGTCGCCGCCGGCTGGCCGCTCGATCTTTACCACGTCGGCGCCGAGGTCGCCGAGCAGCATCGCGAGGTAGGGTCCGGCGAGCACCCGCGAGGCGTCGATCACCCGCACGCCGGCGAGCGGGGCCGGCGATTCCGGCGGGTGAGGCAGGTCAGGCGGCCGCCGGCGAGCGGACACTAGCCGTGGCCGGCCGGGCCGCCAGAGCCGCCGCTCGGACCGGAGCTGCCGGTCAGCATGCCGTAGGTGCGCAGATGGCGGAAGGCGGCGGCCTTGTCCCCCAGCTGCTCGTAGACGCCGCTGAGGTTGAAGTGGGCGTCGGCGAGGCTGGGGTCGAGGGCGAGCGCCTGCTCGTAGGCGGTGGCGGCCTGGCGCGGGCGCTGCTGGTCCTGCAGGGCGACGCCGAGGTTGTAAGTGGCGAGCGGGTCGTCGGGATCGAGGGCGAGCGCCTGGCGATAGTGCATCTCGGCGCCTTCGAGGTCGCCTGCCTCGTGCAGCAGCCTCCCCAGGTTCAGATGGGCATCCGCCAGGTCGGGGTCGAGCGCCAGGGCGCGGCGATAGGCCTTTACGGCGGCGGCGGGATCGCCGGCCTCGAGCTCGACGGCATGCTCGTACCAGTCGGCGGCGGCGCCGGCACTGGCCGCCGCCTCGGCTTCCGAGGGGCCCGGCGCAGCGGCGGCGGCCGGCGGCACCAGCGCGGGACCGCGGAACGCGGTGGGCGGCGGCAGTCCCCGAGAGGAGCCGGGCGCGGGCATCGCCGGCAGAGGGGAGGGCGAGCTCAGCGGGGCCAGCCGGCGGGGCTCGAGGGCGGCCGCCTGGCGGGCCAGGTCGGCGACCTCGAAGTCGAGCAGGGTCTGGCCCGACTCGGGATGCCAGGCGTCGCCGCCGTCGCGGGCGACGACTTGCTGGCCCTGGGCCGAGATGCGGACGGCGGTCAGCGGCTGCCCCTGCGGCAGCTGCGCATGGAGGTTCTGCAGCGCGATGCGGATGCGGCGGCGCGGGATGCGGGCGGCGAGCAGCGCCTTGGCGGTGCGCAGCAGCACCAGGTCCTGGAACGAGAACAGCAGCTCGCCGCGCGACCCGACCTCCGGCGCGACGAAGCCGGCGCGGGCGCAAGCGCGGATCTGTGCCGGCGACATGCCGAGAAGCGCCGCGACCTCTCGGGTCGCATAGACGCCGTGAGGCGGGGGGCGGTCCATGGACCTCCAGTGTACCTCTCCCTCGCGAGCAGCGGGGAGTGCCGTCATCACGCCGGTCGTCCGGCGCGGCGGCGGCAGGGGTGGCGGCCGGACCGCGGGCGCCAACTCGGGCTCTCGCGGGCTCGGAGAGCGGCGGGCGAATCGGGCGTCAGCGCTTGGACGTCAGCGCTTGGAGCTCTTGCGTCTGGGCAGGGCAGGCGCGGCGGCGGGGGTCGCGCGCAGCGAGGTGCGCGGCGAGCGCTTGGGCGGCTTGCGCTGCGCGGTGCTGGAAAGCGACGGCGCCAGGGCTGGCGCGACCGGTTCCGGCAGCGGGGCCGCCGGCTCGACGGCGGCGCGCACCGATTTGGCGGGCCTGGCCGCGGCGGCGCGAGCCGTGCGCACCGGACGGCGAGGGGCTGCGGCGGCTTCGCTTCGCGCCGGTGCCGGCGGCGCGGCGGCCGGGCCGGTGGGTGCGGCGGCAGCGGCGGCAACGGCGGCGGGCTTGGCGGTGCGAGCGGCGGCGGAGCGGGGACGGCCAGGCGCCGATTCGGGCTGGGGCGCGGCGGCAAGGCTCGCCTTGAGCGCCGCCATCAGGTCGATGATCTGGGCCTTCGGCGCCTCGACCGGGACGGCCGAGATCTCCTGCCCGGCCACCTTCTTCTCGATCAGCGCCATGGTCTGCTGGCGCACCTCGTCCTCGTAGGCCGTCGGCTCGAAACGATCGTTGGCGATCTGATCGATGATCTGCCTGGCGAGCTTGAGCTCCGGCTCGCGCACCTCGGCGTCGCCGATCGGCACCTCCGAGAACGGGCGCAGCTCGTCGTAATAGCGCAGCTGCTGTAGGATGAGCCCTTCCTCGAACGGCCGCAGCAGCACCAGGTAGTCCTTGCCGCGCGCCGCGTAGCGGGCGAGGGCGGCGCGTTCGGTCTGCTTCATGGCCTCGGCAAGCAGCCGGTAGGGACGCTCGCCGCCCTTGTCGGGGCCCAGATAGTAGGACTTCTCGAAATAGATCGGGTCGACCTGCGCCAGGGGCACGAACTCGGTGATCTCGATGGCGTTGGTCGCCTCGCGATTCAGCGCCTTGATCTCGTCTTCGGTGAACAACACATATTGGCCCTTGGCGTATTCGTAACCCTTCACCATTTCATCTCTGCCCACGACCACGTCGTCCACCGGGCATACATACTGCTGCTTGAGCCGCGAGCCGCACTTGCGGTGCAACATATTGAGCTGGATGCCGGCCGCGCTCTCGCCGGTAGAATAGAGCTTGATCGGGATCGTGACCAGGCCGAAGGAAACCATTCCGGAAGCGAAGGGTCGTAGGCTCATTGGTCTAATATAGCATTTCCAAGGTTTTTTGTCGCCATGTATCAAGGCCCCCGGCGGCCGCGGCACGGCCGGCGATCGATCAACGCAATCCATGGTGAGGAGCGCTCGCGATGCCACAATATTTTGCGGCGGCGGCAGCCGCTCGCCAGGGAGTGAGACGCGCCCTGGCGCGGCTGGGAGCGCCGCGCGCCATGGTGCCGATCGAAGCGGTCGCGCCGATGCTGGCAGAGGCGCGCGAGCGGCCCTTCAGCGCCGCCGGCTGGGTCTTCGAGCTCAAGTACGACGGCTACCGGCTGCTGGCCGGCCGTTCCGGCGCGGCTGCGGTCCGCCTGCTGTATCGCAGCGGCCGCGACGCCACCGCGCAGTTTCCGGAGCTGGCGCAGGCGGTCGCCGCGCTGCCGTTCGCCGCGCTGGTGCTCGACGCCGAGGCGGTGGCGCTGGACGCCGCCGGGCGGCCGAGCTTCGGCCTGTTGCAGCGGCGGGCGCAGCATGGGTCGGCGGCGGCGGTTCTGTTCGTCTTCGACCTGCTGGCCTGTGAGGGCTTCGATCTGCGGCCGCTGCCGCTCACCGTGCGCAAGGGCATGCTGCGGCGGGTGGTCGCGGCGGCCGATCCGCAAGGACCGCTGCGCTACGTCGAGGAGGTGGACGAGCGCGGTGAGGATCTCTTCGCGGCCGTCGCCGAGATGGGGCTCGAGGGAGTGCTCGCCAAGCGCGCCGCGTCGCCCTACCGCGCGGGCCGCTCGGCCGACTGGCTGAAGGTGCGGGTGGAGAGGGTGGGCGATTTCGCGATCGTCGGCTATGGTCCGCCGGCGCCGGCGGACCTGCGGCGGCTGCACCTCGCGGTGCGCACGCCAGCGGGATGGCACTACGCCGGCAGCGTCGGCAGCGGCCTCGATGCCGCGGCGCGCGGCGAGCTGAGCGCGCGCCTCCGCGGCCGGTCCCCGGCGCGGCCCGGCGCGGCGGCGGCAGGCAAGGCCGTGGCCCGGCTGGTGAGCGCCGACCGGCAGTCGGTGGCAATCGAGCCCGAGCTGGTCTGCGAGGTGCGTTACCAGGAATGGACGGCCGACGGCAGGTTGCGGCAGCCCGTGTTCCTGCGCCTGCGCGACGACAAGCCGCCCGAGGACTGCGCGCCGCCGGGGCACGACCCGGGGCACCCCGTGGCGCCTTGAGCCGCGGCCCGCGGCAGGAGAGCAGGCGGCACACCGGTGGCGGACACGGGCGCCGGCCGACTACAATCGCCGTTCCATGGCAGGGGAAGCTGGAGCACCTGGTCTACCGGGCCCGGCGGGGGGCGACCCGCGGCCCGTCCCCGGGCCGGGCGCCGATGGACGGGCGTGCTGTGCCGGCCCGACGGTGCGGCTCGATAGCGCCGCGGCGCTGGCGGCGGCGGCGCGGCGCTGGCTGGCGGCGCCGGCGGTCGCGCTGGACACCGAGTTCGTGCGCGAGCGCACCTTCTTCCCGCGCCTCGGGCTGATCCAGGTCGCGGACGGCGAGGCAGCCTACCTCCTCGATCCATTCGAGGTGCGCGATCTGGCGCCGCTCGGCGAGGTCTGCCGCGCCGCCGGCACTCTCAAGGTGGTGCATTCGGCCAGCGAGGACATCGAGGTCTTCTACCGCGCCCTGGGGGCGGTGCCGAAGCCTCTTTTCGACACCCAGGTGGCGGCCGGGTTGGCGGGCATCGGCACGTCGGTCAGCTACCAGCGACTGGTGGCGGCGCTGCTCGCGATCGAGCTGCCGAAGGGCGAGACCCGCACCGACTGGCTGGCGCGGCCGCTGTCGGCGGCGCAGCTCGCCTACGCCGCCGAGGACGTGGCCTGCCTGCTGCCGGTCTACCGGCGGCTGCGCCAGGAGCTGGAGGAGTTGGGGCGGCTGGAGTGGGCGCTCGAGGACTCCGCCAGCCTGCTCGACACGTCGCGGTTGGAGGTCGAACCGGAGCTGGCGTACCGCCGCGTGCGCGGCGCCGGCCGTCTCGACCGCCGCCGTCTCGGGGTGTTGCGGGCGCTGGCCGCCTGGCGCGAGCGCGAGGCCCGGCGGCGCGATCTGCCGCGCGGCTTCGTGCTCCGCGACGAGGCGCTGCTCGAGCTGGCCGCGCGGCAACCGGCGGCGGCCGAAGAGCTGCGCGGCGTGCCGGGGATCGAGCCGCAGCAGGCGGCGCGCGAGGGCGCCGCCTGGTTGCAGCAGATCCACGACGCGATGGCGCTCGACGAGGCGGAGCTGCCGCCCGAGCCGTGGCGGCCGCCGGGCACGGCGGCGGTGCGCGAGCTCGAGCACCGGCTGCGCGCGGTGGTGCGGGAGCGTGCCGCGGCGCTGGCCTTGCCACCCGAGCTGCTGGCGCCGCGGCGGGCGCTCGACGCGGTGTTGCGGAGCGCGCTCACCGATCCCGAGCCGCGGTTGCCACGCGATCTGGGGGGCTGGCGCCGGCAGGTGGTGGGCGAGGCGCTGCTGGCGGCGGTGGTCACTCGCGGCTGAAGAGGTGAAGGAGATGAGCGTGGAAAAGATCAATCTGCATGAAAAGCTGGCGCGCTTCGACGATCATTTCAGCCCCAAGGTGATCGCCGAGCTGAACGGCCAGATGGTCAAGCTGGTGAAGTTCCAGGGGCCGTTCGTCTGGCATCGCCACGACGCGGAGGACGAGGCGTTCCTGGTGCTCGAGGGGCGCTTCTGCATGGAGCTGCGCGACCGCGAGGTGTGGCTGGAGGCGGGCGAGATGCTGGTGGTGCCGCGCGGCGTCGAGCACCGCCCCAACGCCCCCGAGCCGGTCGCGGTCATGCTGTTCGAGCCCGCCGCGACGCTCAACACCGGCAACGTCCACGGCGAGCGTACGGTCGCGCGCCTCGACCGGATCTGACGCTCCAACCGGAAGCGCTGCCGGCCGCACGCGCCGCACGGCCGGCGGGCGCTTTCGATTGCGGGCTGCTCAGGGCACGATGAGGCAGCGGAACGCGGCATCGGCGACGCCGCTGACGGTGAAGGCGCCGTCCTTGGCCACGACAGAGAGCGCCATGTTGAGCGGATGATCCTTGGTTCCTCCCGCGGAATACGCGCAGATCACGGTGCTGGAGCTCTTGAGGATCCCGGCGATGATCGTCAGTGTCCCCGAGTCGTCCAGTATTCCTCCTGTGGTCAGCGGCGCAGGGCCTGCCGGTCCGGCAGGCCCGATCGGGCCGATCGGCCCCGTCGCGCCGGTCGCGCCCGCCGGACCGGCGGGTCCGGTGGCACCTCGATCGCCTTCCGGTCCGGCCGGGCCGCTCGGGCCGATCGGTCCGGTGGGTCCCGTCTGCCCCTTCTCCCCGGCGGGTCCCGTCTGGCCGATGGGCCCTGCCGGACCCGGTTGACCCGCAGGCCCCTGCGGCCCGATCGCACCGGTGGCGCCGGTCTGTCCGGTCTGTCCGGCCGGCCCAGTTGCGCCCGTCAGGCCAATGGGACCGGCGGCACCGGTCAGGCCGATGGGCCCCGCCGGCCCGGTGGCGCCGGTCGGTCCCGTCGCGCCGGTCAAACCAGTTGGGCCGGTGGATCCTGCCGGGCCAGTCGCGCCGGTCAACCCGGTCGGGCCGGTGGATCCTGCCGGGCCTTTCTCACCGGTCGGTCCTGGCGCTCCTGTTGGCCCGATGGGGCCCGCCGGCCCGGCGTCCCCGGTCGGGCCAATCGCGCCGCTGGCACCTTGCAGACCCTGCTCGGCGAGCAACGACCATTGGCAAGCGCTGCCGCAGGTGCTGCCGGCTATCCCCTGGGTCGTGCTCGGTTCCCCAGGCACGTTGCCGAGGTTGTCGGTGACGACGCTGATGTAGCTCGATCCCTGGTTCAGCACCGCATCGCCCAGGTTGTAGACGGTGCCGGCGAGCCAGGCCTGCCGCCAGGTCAATCCCGTCAGCCCCTGCGGACCGGCAGCTCCGGCCGGCCCGGTCGCGCCAGTCTGGCCAATCGGCCCGGCCGGCCCGACGGCGCCGGTCAGTCCGATGGTTCCCGCTGGTCCCTGCGGACCAAGCGGCCCGATTGGACCGGTCAAGCCGATGGGCCCGGCCGGTCCGGTTGCGCCGGTGAATCCGGTAGGACCCGTCGCCCCTGTAGGACCCGTCGCCCCTGTTGGCCCCGTCGCCCCTGCTGGTCCCGTCGCCCCGGTTAGTCCTGTCGGTCCGGTTAGTCCTGTCGGTCCGATCGCCCCGGCCGGACCCCTCTCGCCTGCCGGTCCGCCGGCGCCGGTCAGTCCGATGGGACCCGTTGGCCCGGCCGCGCCGGTGAGGCCGACGGGACCGGCAGGTCCGGTTGCACCATTGAGTCCCGCAGGTCCGGCTGCGCCCGAGGGACCTGCCGGCCCAATGGTGCCGGTGGCCCCGGTTGCTCCCGGCGGACCCGTCGCTCCGGGCGGTCCAATCGGCCCCGCCGGTCCGTTGCCGCCCGCCGGGCCGATCGGTCCCGCTGCTCCCGGTTGTCCTTGCTCGGCGAGCAGCGACCACGGGCAGGAACTGCCACAAGTGCTGCCGTCCACCCCCTGCGTCGTGCTCGGGTCGCCTGGCGGGTTGCCCAGGTTGTCATCGCTCAGGCTGATGTAGCTCGACGCCTGAAATTGCACCGCGTCGGCCAGGCCGTAAGCGATGGTGCCCAGCCAGGTCTGCCGCCAGGTCAAGCCCGCGGGCCCGGAATTGCCCTGCGGGCCGGCCGCTCCCGTGGCGCCGGTCGGACCCATGGGACCTGGTGCACCGATCGGTCCCATTGGACCAGCCGGGCCGGTCGCTCCGGTCGAGCCAGTTGGGCCGATGGGACCTGCTGGCCCCGCGGCGCCGGTCTGGCCGGCAGCTCCCGGCGATCCCTGAGGTCCCGCGGGTCCGATCGCCCCGGTCAGGCCGGTCGCTCCCGCAGGCCCTTGGGGTCCCGGCTGTCCTGCCGGGCCGGCTGCTCCGGCCGGCCCCTGAGGTCCTGCCGGTCCCTTGGCACCCTCCGGCCCTGATGGACCCGCCGGCCCCGGCGGCCCTGCGGGCCCGATCGGCCCGGCCGGGCCGGGCACCCCCG
>Ga0210405_10000603_pt1 | contig 46817 bp, 45 predicted proteins | sample IncBWH11MmetaG_FD_155492 | JGI IMG/M metagenome (GOLD analysis project Ga0210405, IMG submission 155492) | Forest soil microbial communities from Barre Woods Harvard Forest LTER site, Petersham, Massachusetts, United States - Inc-BW-H-11-M | ecosystem: Environmental > Terrestrial > Soil >... | reverse complement strand
CGCGTTCCTGGATCGCCTTCACTGCGGTGTAGCGGCCGAACACGACCTTGACCTGCTGGTTCACCACGGGGTTGACGACCTGATTGACCGCGGTGTCGAGCCGGCCGAATTTTGCGTAGAGGTCGGCGACCTTGTCCGGCGAGGCGCGCAAGGTGACGCTGATCTTCAAATCGGCCGGCTGCTGATCGTAGGAGTAGGAGTTCATCTTGTCCCAGGTATAGGTCGAGGTCTTCACGCTGATCTTCTCGACGCTGTCGATCACGGGGACCTTGAACCCCAGCCCTGGTTGCGCGGTGCCGACCACGGCGCCGTTTCCGCAGCAGCACGGCGCGCTCGGTCTGGTCGACCGTGTACCAGCTCCCCAATATCGCGACCATCGCGATGAGACCGATGGCGGCCGCGGCAATAATGCCCCTGTTCATCTATTTCTCCTGGCAAAGGGTTTGATCCAGACCACTCAACTACCGGTGGCGGGTTACAATTGGAGGCAACGCGCGTCACTTCGTCGGCCATTCGCTGCAATTGGTTCAGATCGACCCGACGCGAACCGGCTAATTTTATGAAAATGCCGCGGTCCAGAGCGTGAAAAGGCCGGCTGTGAGCATGATCGCGTCCATCAGGCGCCGAAACGCCTCCGGCTCGAGCCGCAACACAAAGCGCTTGGCGATGAAGGCGCCCGACATCAGCGAGGCCCCGGCGATCAGGCCCTGCAGCGCGATTTCCGGGGTCAGCGCGCCGAAGCGTTGAAATATCACAGACTTGCTCAGGTACATGCCGAGCGAACTCGCCGCTTCGGTGGCCAGAAACGCGCCTTTGGTGAGGCCGTAGAACAGAAACAACGGCACGCTCAGCGGTCCGGTCGAAACCACGATGCCGGTGAGATAGCCGATCGCGGCGCCGCCGACCGCCAAATGCCAGAGCTGGGCTTTGAGTTGATGCCGCGCCAGCCAGTGTCGCACCGGCACCATCGCGATCAGGAACGCGCCGATGGTGACATCGACGGCGCGCGAGGGCAGCACCAGCAAGGTGCGCGCGCCAAGGGCTGCTGCCGGAATGGCGGGCAGGGAAAAAGCCGCACAGGCGCGCCAGTCGACCTCGCGCCACCAGGCGAGGATGCGAGAGAGGTTGGCCATCACGGCGGCGATCGCCATGATCGGCACCGCCTGCTTCGGACCGTATTGATAGATCAGAACCGGCATCAGCATGATCGAGGAGCCGGTGCCGACGATGCCGGAGATGGTACCGGCGACGAGGCCGACCGCGAGGACGAAAAGAAAATTCAAGGGGAGCGTCTCCTTGCGAATCGGATGTAGTCCTCATCCCCAAGGAGCGACACCACTTCGCGCCGCGTCAAGAATGGCAATTGCGCATTGGGCGCATGGTTCGAGACGGCGCTGCCAGCGAGGTTCACGCAGGCTGCGTACACTTGCTGCGTGTACCCTCTCGCCGTGCTGGTTTGCGGGATGTAGACGGCCATATCGCGAGGGGTTACCGTAGCGGGTGAGCAAAAAGGGCGATCGAAAAACGCCCCGCACGCAAGGGAGGCTACGATGGCCAAGTCCAGGGATCGCAATGCGGGTGGTCAGGCTCTGGAACCCGTTGCCGGAAACGGATTGATCGACCGGCGCGCACTGCTTGGGCGCGGCATGGTGCTTGCCGGCGCGATGGGTGCGGGCATTGGCCCGGCATCGGCGGCCGCGGGCGCCGAACCGCTCGCCGATGATCCGTGGAGTCTTGAAATCGGCGACCCGACGCCGCTCTACCAGGTACCGTCAAAGTTCGAGGCGAAGGTGGTGCGCACGCTGAGCAATCCCAATCACGAGCCGCGCAATTCGCACTCGCGCACGCCGCACCATCTCCTGGAGGGAACCACCACGCCGAACGGGCTGCATTTCACCATCAATCACGGTGGCGTCCCCACCATCGATCCGGACAAGCATCGGCTCGTGATCCATGGTCTGGTGAAGCGGCCGCTGGAGTTCACGCTCGAAACATTGTCGCGCTATCCCATGGTCTCGCGCGCGGCGTTCGTCGAATGCGGCGGCAACAGCGCCCCGATGTTTTCGCCCGAGCCGATGCAGGAAAACGTGCAGGCGCTGCACGGGCTCGCCTCCTGCGCGGAGTGGACCGGGGTCAGGCTTTCGACCCTGCTGGAGGAAACCGGCATCGATCCCAGCGCGAAATGGTTTATCGCCGAGGGCGCCGACTCGCCGCATCTGAGCCGCAGCGTGCCGATGAAGAAGGCGTTGGATGACGCCATGATCGCGCTCTATCAGAACGGCGAGCGCATCATGCCCGGCAACGGCTATCCGATGCGGCTGCTGCTGCCCGGCTACGAGGGCAACATGAACGTCAAGTTCCTGCGCCGCATCAAGCTCGTGGATCAACCGGCTATGAGCTTTTATGAGGCGCGGACCTACTCGCCGATCCTGCCGAGCGGCAAGGCGTACCGGTTTTATTTCCTCCAGGAGGTCAAATCCTTCATCACCAGCCCTTCGCATGGTGCGTCGTTGAAGGGCCCCGGTCTCTACGAGATTTCCGGCATCGCGTATTCCGGCACCGGCCGCATCGACAAGGTCATGGTGTCGGCTGACGGCGGCCAAAGCTGGGCGCAAGCGGCGCTTGAGGAACCGGTCCTGAGCAAGGCGTTCACCCGCTTCCGCATGCCATGGCGCTGGAACGGCGGCCCGGCCACGCTGCAGAGCCGGGCGTGGGATGAGGGTGGCAATGTGCAGCCGACCCGCGCCGAGTTCGTCGCTGCACGCGGCGAGTTGACAAAACCGGCACCGGTGCTGGCCTTCCCCAATCAGCACTACAACTCGATCACCAGTTGGGGCGTCGCAAGCAATGGGGAGGTCAAGCATGTTTACGCCTGAGCGTGCGACCTTAGCCGCCTCATTTTTGCTCGCGCTGATGACCGGCGCCTCACTGGCCGAGGCGCCCAATCTCGGCAAGCCGATCGATGAAGCCGCCATCGCCAACTGGGACATCAGCATCCTGCCCGATGGCACCGGGCTGCCGAAGGGCAGCGGCACCCCCGCGCAGGGCGCTCCGATCTACGCCGAGAAGTGCTCGGCGTGTCACGGTGACAGCGGCAAAGGCGGCGTCGCTAACGCCCTGGTGAGCGATCGCAAGATCGACGGTATCTCCGCCTCGCAGAAAACCATCAAGAATTTCGTCGGGGATTCAACGACGATCTTTGATTTCATTCGCCGCGCGATGCCGTTTCAGGCGCCGCGTTCGCTCACGGACGATGAGGTTTACGCACTCACAGCCTACATTCTTGCGGAGAATAAATTGATAGGCGCGAACGATACAATGAATGCGGAGACGTTGCCGAAGGTGAAAATGCCCAATCGCGACAATTTCATCATCCGCTTTCCGGATCGTATCTAGGCGCGCGCCTTCAATTCGCGATCAGCCCAAACTCAAAGCGCGTCGGCTCAGACGGCGTGGCTCAAGCCTGGTTCGGCTCTCGCAGCATCTACTCGACGTTTTTCAGCAGCAATTCGATCCGAACCAAATCGAATTGTCCATTGAGCCACAGACAATAGCAGAGCATCGAAAACCTCTCTGCCCTGTTCGAGCTCTCGTTTGGTGATCGGAAGGCATCGCGGCCGAGTGCGAATGATCTGGTTTGTGGTTGACCAGTCCAGCCTGGCGGCCCTGCACGCCACGATCAGGCCATACAACCGGTCGCTATTCATCAGGGGCTCGATTTCCTCCGCCTTTACTTCCGTCATGAACGCGAGCGCGGCCACAACATTGGCGTGTTGCTCCCTGACCGCGAACCGATTTACGGTTGCATCGTTCAGCTTGCCCGCGCGATTGAGCGCAACCACCTCGTTCATTGCCTGGGCATAGTCTATCGGGTTCGGAACGGCGCCGGCCGCCGCAGCCGGCGAGTGCGCCTTGTCATGGCTGACCGGTCTGGTCGCGGTCGAAAGTCGCGCCCATACGACGTCGGTTGCCATGGCAAGAAGCTTGCGCAGCAGCGTCGCCGGGATGTCCAATCGAAGGCCGAGCCGTTCGATCAGACTTTCGTCACGTGCTGCGTTTCCGACAAGCGCTGCGTAACCTTTTTCGGAGAAACGGGCTCCCGCATTCTGGGCGAGCGCATTGAACACCTCGGCGTCACCGCGTCCTATCAGCGCATCCGTCAGCGTTTCGTCGAGGAGTTTCCTGGCGGAAATTGCCAATAGATGCTGTTGGCCCCGGGTATTGGCGATTTCGATGAGAAGCTGTTCGGACAGGCGATTGGAATTCGCCAGCAGTGGCGCGGCGACCGAGGCATTATCATGAAACGCCAGTTGGCGGACCGTCTGACGCGGAGCCATCCTTATTTGGGACAGAATGACGCTAAGCTGGCCTAGCGTCCGTGCATCGACGCGCTCAATCAGCCGAACAAGCACATCATCGAACACATCGGTCTGCGCTTCATCAAGACGATCGGCATCGAAACGGAACAGGTCCGTCACCCGCTTCAGAATTTGCACCTGTCGCGCGGGCGATCCGACCTTGATGACGCCATCCAGTTCCGCGATCAAAGACGTCGATGCTGCCGTAGTCATGACAATTTTGGCCTCAAAACCTCGTAGTTTTGCACCATTTCCCAAACTTGCCTCACGCCACGAGCGCTACGTTTCGAAATGCCTTCAGAAGCGGTCGTTCGAGCTTTCCGTCCATCCCGCACAGAATCTTGTAAGCGTCTCCGCGGGACATTGCGGGCCGGTACGGCCGTGACTCGATAAGCGCGGCGAAGATGTCGGAGATCGTCAGCAATCTCACCAGATCGGAAATCCTGGACGCGGTCAGCCCATCGGGATAACCGGAGCCATCCAGGAATTCATGGTGATGCCTTACCCCGTCAAGCACTTCGGGGCTGATGCCTGAGAGATCCTTCAGCAACTCGTATCCGATGACCGGATGGCGCTTCATGATCTCATCTTCAACCGGGTCGAGGCGGTCGGGCTTGTCAAGAATGGACAAGGGAATACGGGCCTTGCCGATGTCATGCAGCGTTGCAGCCATTCCGAGCCGCTTGATATCCAGGTTGGTGAACCTGAGCTCCAGGGCGAAGCCGACCGCCACGCCTGTCACCAGCAGGCAATGCTGGAAGGTGCCCTCGTGATACCGCCGAACGCTGTCCAGCCACGCGCCAAGTCCGTTTTTCGCGATGCTATTGACGATCTGGGATGTGGCGTTTTCGGCATCTGACAGGTTTATCGACTTGCCGCTTCGTATCGCCGCGAACATGGACGCGAAGGCTGCTGCCCCCACGGCGATCTCGGGCGTGCCAAAGGCAGTATCGGATTCCTTTGCCTTTTGTGCGACTTCTATTTCGGCCAGCTTGAATACGATTTCCCGTTTGCTGCGAACCACCGCGGTGGCTCCCAGCGCGTAAGCCTGCGTGACCATGTGACGAATGTGGCTCTGAACGACAAACAGCTTTTCGCTGACACTGCGCAACTCATGCATGACAAGCTTGAGCTGCTCGACGCGAACGGCTTCGCGCAGGTCGGCATCAACCATCAGCACGCCGCTGGTGCCGATATGCGTTTCGTCGACTCCCAGCAGTTGAGGAGTCACGTGATAGCGCGGCTCCAGCATCGCGCGGATGGCCGGAATCTTCCCAGGTTCATCAGTGACGAAATGAACAAGCATTTCAAGCCAACCGAAAATGAACGCGCCGCGGCCTCAAACCGGGCAATAACCCGGTATTTTAGGGTACCTTCCCTAACCAATGGCTAAGTGCGGCGGACGGCATTCGACTGGACGGTATCAGGTTATTCAGCCCGGAACCGGACGGTACTGCCGCATCGGGACTGCCCGTGTGGACCCCTCTCCCAAAAAGGGAGCGGGAGCAGCTACCTCAGCTCAATCCACGCTGGTGCGTGGTCGCTGGCGCCTTCTTCGCCGCGCAAGGCGCGATCGACGCCAGCCTTCGCCAGCCGTGGCGCGAGCACAGGACTGATGAGCAGATGATCAAGCCGCAAGCCCGCGTCGCGCGGCCAGCGGTTGCGCTTGTAGTCCCAGAACGTGAACATCGGCATTTCGGGATGAAGCTCGCGGATCGCATCACGCCAGCCCTGCGCCACCAGCGACTTGAACGCGGCGCGGCTCTTCGGCTGGATCAGCGCGTCCTTGTCCCATGATTTCGTCGGATAGATATCGAGGCCAGTCGGCGCGACGTTGTAGTCGCCCGCCAGCACCACGGGGATGTCCTGCTTGATGAATTTCGCGGCGTGCGATTTGAGGCGCCTGAACCATTCGAGCTTGTAGTCGAACTTCGGACCGGGTTGTGGATTGCCGTTCGGCAGATAGATGCTGGTGACGATGATGCCCTTGACGGCGGCCTCGATGTAGCGCGCCTCGCGGTCGTTTGCGTCGCCGGGCAATTCGGTGCGGATCAGGACGGGATCGGCGTTCCGCGCCAGGATCGCGACGCCGTTCCAGGTCTTTTGTCCGCGCCGTACTGCACCGTAGCCGGCGCCTTCGATGGCGGAAAATGGAAAATCATCGTCGGTCGATTTGAGCTCCTGCAGCGCGACGATGTCGGGTTTCTTCTGTTGCAGCCATCGCAACAGGTTGGGCAGGCGCCGGTTGATATTGTTGATGTTGAAGGTTGCGACTTTCATGCCCGGCTAGCGAATGATCCAAAAAAAATAGGGGCCGGTTTTTCCTCGCGACAAACGCAAGGCGTTTGCGCGGAGATCATGCATCAACAAGGAGTCAGGCCGGGGTCGCGGTGGCGGGTTCAATCGACGTCGTCCCGCCACCCTTGTAAACCCGCGCGTAGCGTGGACCGAGGCTGGTCAAAACTTCGTAGCCGATGGTGCCGAGATGATGCGCGAGTTCGTCGATCGTGATGCCGTCGCCGATCAGCGTCACCAAGTGGCCGCGTCGCACCGCGTTCTTTTCGAGATCGGTGACGTCAACCGCCATCAGATCCATCGAGATGCGGCCGGCGACGGGGCAGCGTTTGCCGGCGACCACCACCTCGGCGCCTCGCGTGCCATCGTTGCTGCTGCCGGCGCGGAGATAGCCGTCGGCATAGCCCGCCGCGAGAATCGCAAGCCTGGTCGGCCGTCGGGCGGTCCAGGTCGCGCCGTATCCGACGCTTTCGCCACGATCGACGTCGCGGATCTGCACCACGCGCGCCTTCAGTTCGACAACCCCTTGCATCGGATTGTCTGCCTCCGGCGTCGGATTGACGCCGTAAAGCGCGGCACCGGGCCGCACCAGGTCGAACTGGAAAGGGGCGCCCAAAAAGATGCCCGACGAATTCGACAGCGACGCCGGGACGCCGGAAAACACGCTGGCGATCTCGCGGAAACTCGCAAGCTGCCTGGCGTTGAGCGGATGATGGAGGCTTTCGGCGCAGGCGAGGTGGCTCATGACGAGGGAGATGCCGTGATCGCCGGCCTTGATCCTGGGGATGAGACCTTGTGCCTCCGCAAGCGTAAGGCCGAGCCGGTTCATGCCGGTGTCGATATGAATGGCGGCGCCGCCTGCCCAGCCGCTGCGGCGGCAAAACACGTCCCATTCGGCAAGCTCGTTGAGATCGCCGATCACGGGCCTGGCGTCGATCCTGGCGTAGGCGTCGCCGGTGTTCTGGATCAAGCCGTCGAGCACATAAAGGGCGGCCGAGGGCAGCGCCGTGCGTGCGGCGCGCGCTTCATCGAGCGTTGCGACGAAGAACGTCTTGCATCCGGCGTGGGCCAGCGCACGCGCGACCGGAACGAGACCGCAGCCATACGCGTCGGCCTTGATGACGGCGGCGCATTCGGCCGGAACGGCGGTCTTCTCGAGCTTGCGCCAGTTGGCGCAGATGGCATCGAGGTCGACCGTCAGCACGCCGGTGGCGACCGCGAGCACTGCCGCTTCCGGAGAGAGCGCCGAAGTGGTCGGGGTCGATTTCGGGTCGGAGACGATGTTCATGCCGTACTTTACGCGCAGCGCAGCAACGGTTCAACCGCGCAAGGCCTCTCAGTACGTCCGTTCGGGCAGGTGATTGTCCAGCGTCAGATCGCCGAACCGAGTGAGGCTGGCCTCGAACTGCAACTCGACCGTGCCGGTGGGACCGTGGCGCTGCTTGCCGATGATCACTTCGGCCTTGCCGTGCACCAGCGACATGTCCAGCTGCCATTTCTCATATTCCGGCGTGCCGGCGCGCGGTTCCTTATTCGCCAGATAATATTCCTCACGGAACACGAACATCACCACGTCGGCGTCCTGCTCGATCGAGCCGGACTCACGCAAGTCGGACAATTGCGGGCGCTTGTCGTCGCGGCTTTCGACCTGGCGCGACAGCTGCGACAGCGCGATGATGGGAACGTTCAGTTCCTTGGCGAGCGCCTTCAGGCTGGTCGTGATCTCCGTGACTTCCTGCACGCGGTTGTCGTTGCCGCGCTTGCCCGAACCCTGAAGCAGCTGAATATAGTCGACCACCAGCAGGTCGAGGCCCTTCTGCCGCTTCAGCCGGCGGGCGCGCGCGGTGAGCTGCGAGATCGAAAGTCCGCCGGTCTCGTCGACATAAAACGGCAGCGACTGCAGTTCGATCGAGTAATCCCTTATCTTTTCGAAATCGGTCTCGGTGATGCCGCCACGGCGGATCGTGCTCGACGGAATCCCGGTGCGCTCGGCGATGATACGGGTGGCAAGCTGCTCGGCCGACATTTCGCAGGAGAAGAAGCCGACGATGCCGCCGTTGACCGACCGCATTGTGCCGTCGGCCTGAACCTCCGCGCGATGGGCCTTCGCCACATTGTAGGCGATGTTGGTGGCAAGCGCGGTCTTGCCCATGCCGGGACGGCCCGCCACGATGATCAGGTCGGATGGCTGCAGGCCGCCCATCTTGACGTCGAGATCGCGCAAGCCGGTAGCGATCCCCGACAATTTGCCGTCGCGCTGGAATGCCTTTGCCGCCATGTCGACGGCCACCGTGAGGGCCTGGGCAAAGCGCTGGAAGCCACCGTCATAGCGTCCGGATTCCGCCAATTCGTACAACTGGCGTTCGGCATCCTCGATCTGCGCGCGCGGAGCAAAGTCGACCGGGGCGTCAAAGGCGACATTGACCATGTCCTCGCCGATCCGGATCAGATCGCGGCGAAGCGACAGTTCATAGATCGTTCGCCCGTAATCCTGGGCGTTGATGATGGTGGTGGCTTCGGCGGCGAGGCGGGCGAGGTATTGTCCAACCGTCATGCCGCCGATGTCGGTCTCGGCCGGCAGGAACGTCTTGAGCGTGACCGGAGTGGCCACCTTGCCCATCCGGATCAGGCTGCCGGACGTCTCATAGATGGTCTGATGGATCGGTTCGAAGAAATGCCTGGGCTCGAGAAAATCCGACACCCGGTAAAACGCGTCATTGTTGACCAGGATAGCGCCCAGCAGGCTCTGTTCGGCCTCGATATTGTGCGGTGCGCTTCGAAAAGCCGGAGTTCCCGGGTCGGGGGCGAGCTTGAGAACGTTCGAATCAAGTGGGGCCATGAAGGTTGAGTGTTCTTGGAACTTTGTCGGATGAGGGGCAGCGATAAAGCGCCTGTCGCGGGGAAAGCGGAAGCCGCAACGCGCCTTATGCCCGATTCACACAATGGGCATTGGGAATTCCCACGGGATTGTCGCATTGGCGCTTGACGGGTTTTGGCGAGGGGCCGGGCAATCTCGAGCTTCGCCAATCGGCGCGGGCAAATTTCGCGGGCGCGCTGAACCTTGTCCGCACGAGGGCATACTTAATCTTGAGAAGCTGGAGAGGGGTCGCCGCTCCCTTGGAGCTGGTCAGATCAGAATGAGGTAGAGCAGCGCGAAGAGGGCCGCTCCGACGGCGGTGGCGATCAAGGCGAAGTCAGTGAGGATATCCGCTTTGGTGTCGAACGGAGGCTGGTGGATTTTCTGCGCCATGTGGGGGATTTAGGGCAAGCTGGCTGGCCCTTTTGTGAAGCAGGTCACATCCGGCCGATTTTCTTTAAGGCCCGGTTGTCAGGAACCAGTTGCCGGCATCGGGATTGATACCCAGCGGTTTTACGTAGCCGGTCGAGTCAAGGACAGGCAATGGACCAGCAACTTCAGTCATGGCGAACCGGAAGCGGCCAGACTTTATGGCTGTCCAGGCTGGTCGAGACCATGGAGAAGTTTTCGCGCCCGGAATGGCGCGCCGTTCCCTGTGATCGGCTGGAATTGGCCGCAATGCGCGCTCAGCTTGCCCGCCCGGCGGCGGCATACACCGCCTATGCTTCTCATTTCAGCCTGCGAAACTAAAGCGAAACCGAAACCGAAACTCGGCCGCTTTCGCTGATCTATTCGCCCGCAATCTGCAGCCGCGGCCGTTTTCCGCGCTCCAGGCCGCGCAGTTTGGTTTCCTCCCGCGCCAGGTAATCGCGGGTCATCGGCACCACGCCCTGGCGCTTGGTGAGCTGGACCTGGAAATTCATCATGTTTTGCTTGCGGAACGACATTTCGGAGCAGGCCAGGTAGAACTCCCACATCCTTGCAAAGCGCTCGTCATAGAGCCGTACCGCTTCCTCCCGCCGCGCCATGAAGCGCTCGCGCCACGCCTTCAGCGTCTCCGCATAATGCAGCCGCAATATCTCGACATCGCAGACCAGAAGACCGGCGCGTTCGATCGCCGGCATTACTTCGGAAAGCGCTGGGATGTAGCCGCCGGGAAAAATGTACTTCGCGATCCAGGGATTGGTGACGTCGGGGCCTTCCGAGCGGCCGATCGAATGTAACAGCATGACGCCATCATCGGTGAGAAGTTCGGCGCATCGCTTGAAATAGATGTCATAGAAATCAACGCCGACATGTTCGAACATGCCCACCGACACGATGCGGTCAAACGGGCCGGGGATGTCGCGATAGTCTTCAAGGAAAAACTTCGCCGATCGCGTCAGATCCCTTTCGGCGGCGCGCGCGTTCGACACCTGCAATTGTTCGGTCGAAAGGGTGACGCCGGTAACATTGGCGCCGGTCATTTCGGCCAGATAAAGACCGAGGCCACCCCAACCCGAACCGATGTCGAGTACGTTGTCGCCGCGTCGGATCAACAGCTTGGCTGCGATATGCCGCTTCTTGGCAAGCTGGGCATCGTCCAGCGTCGCGTCGGGCCTTTCAAAATAGCCGCAGCTGTACTGCTTGTCGGCATCGAGAAAGAGAGAATAAAGCCGCCCGTCGAGATCGTAGTGGTGGGCGACATTGTCTTTCGCGCGACCGCGCGGGTTGAATTGCCTGACATGCCTGACCAGATAACGCAGCCACCATTGCAATTTGGCCCATCGCGGCAAAATTTCCGGCTGATCCATCAGGATCGCCAGCGCGTCGGCAATCGAGCCATCGTCGACGACGAACGTGCCTTCCATGTAAACTTCGCCGAGCGCAAGTTCGGGGTTGAGCAGAACCCTGCGTTCGGCATCGGTAGTCAGGAATCGCGCGGAAACCGGTTCACCGGTCCCATCGCCGCAGCTGAATCGGGCTCCGCTCGCGGTGGTGAATATGATCGCGCCGCGGCGAATGAATTGCTGCAGGAAATAACGCAACAAACGGTCCATCGAAACCACCGAACTGAGCGATCCCGTAGAAGCTTAGGTCCCGGCCGTCACACTCGACGCACGGAGAACAGAGTGGTTCCCCTGCGTCAAAAATGGATCATAAGGCTGATGGAACCTGCGCGCTAGTGCGTTGTACACAAAGCCGATATTCCGGAACGCCAGGTTCACGCAGTTGCGTGATAAGCCTGCTTCCATTCGCGAGATAATCGGCTAAAAGGTGACCGCCGCCAGTGCCCCGATCGATGGGCGCTGGAAGCGATTGCCGCATCTGGAGAATAGGGAATGTTGAGCCGGGCGCTCAGTTTAGCGGCGGTGACGCTTCTGATCGGTTGTTTTGCGGGGCTCGCGCCGGGGGCGGAGGCGCAAAATCTCGAAGCAGGCAAGAGTCCTTCCCAGATTTTCGCGGGCACATGCAATGCCTGCCATAAGAGTCCGCGCGGCCTCCTGAAGACGGTTTCGGCTGGAGCGCTGCCAGGCTTTCTGCGGGAGCATTACACGACCAGCGGTGATATGGCCTCGCTGCTCAGTACCTTCCTGATCTCCAATGGCGCCAGCGACACCCGCTATCAGGCAAAGCAGGGGGCGGATTCGAAGTCCGGTGGGACCGAGCAGTTCGACCGGCAGGGCCGCAAACTACGGCCCACGCCCTCCCAAGAGGCTGCCAGGCCGGCCGATGGCCCCCCGCAGGGCGAGGGCGGACGTCAAGGCCGCAACGCCAGGCGCATGGCGCGGCCGGGTGAGGCGCCCGACTCGGCGAAGCCTGGAGCGGATGAACCGGCCCGGGCGGCAAGCGAGCGCGGCCCCGACGGCCGCAGGTTGACGGCCAAGCAGCGGCTGAGCAAGCGCGGCAGGCCGGGCGGCGAGGAGCCGCCCAAGACCGAGGGGCCGCCAAAATCCGAGCCGGGGATGGATGACAAGGCCAAGCCGGAAGCCGCCAGGGAAGACAGCGGCAAGCCCGAGGCGATCAAGCCGGCCGGCGAGGGCAAGTCGGAGGCCGCCAAAATCGAGATGCCGAAGGAAGGCAGTGGCGAGACACCCGTGCTGCGACCCGATCCGGTACCTCCGGTCACGCCTGCGCCACCGGCAGCTTCACCAGCGGCGCCCGTGGCTGCGTCAAGCCCAGCGCCTGAACAAGTTACCGCAAAGCCTTCGGTGCCGTCCGAGGCGCCCGCTGCAGTGTCGACTTCCGTGCCACCCCCGCCACCACCCGTTGCTGCGGCAGGGCCGCCGGCACCGCCCATTTCGCAATAGTGCTGCTTAAAGACGCTCCTTTGGGAATACGAGGCCCGGCCTGATCGGGCCGGGCCTTGGCGCGTTCAACCCGGTTGCTTCTCGGAAGCGGTGTTTTCCTGCGGCTCCACTTCGTCGCGGCGAGCCTCTGGATCGAAGAATTCACCGGCGGCCGCGATCGCTTCGGCGGCGGCATCCTGATCTTCCTGACGCGTCGAGATGTCCTCGCCGCGGTTGATGCGTTCGGCTTCGTCCGCACTTCGCGCCACGGTGACGGTGACGCCGACTTCGACCTCCGGATGCACGGCAATTGCAATCTCGTGCTTGCCGATCGTCTTGATCGGAGCGTCCAGCATGACCTGGCTACGGCCGATTGTGACGCCATCGCTCTGGAACGATGCGATGATGTCGCGAATGCTTACCGATCCGAACAGCTGACCGGTCTCGGACGCTTGACGCAGGACGACCACGTTTCGGCCGTTGATCTTCTCCGCGACCTTGCCTGCCTCGCCCTTGGCCTGCAGGTTGCGGGCTTCAAGCTCGGCCTTCATGCCATCAAACCTGGCGCGATTGTCCGCGGTGGCGCGCAGTGCCTTGCCGCGCTTGAGCAGAAAATTGCGGGCAAACCCGTCCCTGACGCGGACGACTTCGCCCATATGACCGAGTTTGGCGACGCGTTCGAGCAAGATGACTTCCATTTTCGTTCTCCATTGAGGTGATTGGGGCCAAGGGTTGAGTTGAGAGGTTGGTTCAGGACGCGGGTAGCGGCGGCGGTTTCGCTCGCAGATAGCGCCGGCGCAGACCGAAAAAGGCGTCGGCAAGCCCGAGCGCTGCCATTGCCAGGACGGGCCAGCCGAACGCCGCCACGATCGCGTATGTGCAGCCGAGCCAGAGCGCGCGATTCTTCAGCGCAAGCGTCAGCGTGTGGAGCACCGCCAGGCCTGTCAGCGCATAGGCTATCATCAGGGCAGCGCTGGCGATTTGCGCCAGGATCGCCGGCAATCCGCCCGAGAAACAGAAAGCGATCGCGACGCATAAGGCTGCGAGCGTCAAAGGCGGCAACGCCACACTCTTCAAATCCGGCCACGGACGGTGCAATCGTCCCGATGTCGCAGTGATTTTTGCGGCGAGCCAGAGGTTGAGCGTTAGCGTCATCATGGCGACGATGGCAGCCGCAGCCGGGGCGATCGCCACCAGTGCGTCGATCCGTCGGTCGGTAGGCGCAACATCTGCCGACTCCAGAATGCGTGCCAGCGAAGCGCGCACTGTAGCTTGTATGGTTGGGCCGTCTGACCCGAGCGTGAGCAGCGTCGCGGCCGTCGTGATTGTTGCAAAGATCGCGATCCAGAGCAGAATTCGGCCGACTGGATACCATTCTAGCGCCGTCTCATCGCTGGCGGTGCCCGCGGCGAGCGGCCGCCCGAGCAATGCCAAATGTCCGAGCCACCAGGCCGGCAGCGCGATGGCGAGGGCGAATGCAATGCAATAAGGCAGACCAAAGACCAGACCTAGAACGCTGGCCGCCGTGATGCCGCCGATGGTGGCGCAAAGCGGGCCCCATCCGAGCGCCGCCACCATCAGCGGCAGCGGTGCCAGATAGAACAGCAACAGCGAGATCAACGCGCCCGAAATGATCGAGGCGAACATCAACGCCGACGCGCAGCCGGCGGCAAAGGCCATGAGAACGGTCACGATCATCAGCTGTCCCGCTCCTTTCGAGCGGTTAGAGGTCTTAGCAACCCCAACCATCGGCTACCGGACGACCGGAGGCCTTATGAAGAATTACAATCCGCGGCGCTCAAGGCCGCGGATCGAGCATCGGTCTTAACGAATAACGTAAGGCAGCAGACCGAGAAATCGCGAGCGCTTGATGGCGCGCGCGAGTTCACGCTGCTTCTTGGCGGAGACTGCGGTGATGCGGCTCGGCACGATCTTGCCGCGCTCGGACACGTAGCGCATCAAGAGCTTCGAATCCTTGTAGTCGATCTTCGGCGCGTTCGGACCCGTGAACGGGCAGGTCTTGCGACGGCGGAAAAACGGACGGCGTGCACCAGCTTCGGCCATGATTCTTACTCCTCGATCGCTGCGTCGGCATCGTCACGCCCGCGGCGTGGACGGTCGCCACGATAGCCGCCACCGTCGCGGTCGCCACGGAAGCCACCATCACGGTCGCCGCGGAAACCACCGCCGCGGTCGTCGCGGTCACGGTCGCGATCAGCCTTGCGCATCATCGCCGAGGGACCTTCCTCGTGTTCTTCGACGCGAACAGTCAGATAGCGAATCACGTCTTCGCTGATCCGCTCCTGCCGCTCGATCTCGGAGACCGCGGCCGACGGCGCGTCGATATTGAGCAGCACAAAATGTGCTTTGCGATTCTTGTTCATGCGGTACGTCAGCGAGCGCACGCCCCAATTCTCGGTCTTGGTGACCTTGCCGCCCGCCTGTTCGACGATGCCGGTCATCTGGGTGGTCAGTTCTTCGACCTGTTGGGTGCTCGCATCCTGACGCGCGAGAAAAACATGCTCATAAAGAGGCATGGGTGTCCTTTCCTGTGTTGGCGCGGTTCCCGGCGGCAAGCCCTTCGAACCCTTCGGAAAGGACTCGATATGCTCAGAAGGCGGAAGCACGGGACGACGGGCCGACTGGCCCTGCCACATCAACATCGCCGATACGGTGAAATTGCTGAGGCCGTCCGTTCAGCTCCCGGCCGGGATCCACGGATGGCGCGGTTTATACGGATTTTGAGCGTGGTGGCAAGGGAAAGCGGCGAGGTCGAGGAAGCAGGGCCGAGAGCGGGGAGCCCGCGGCGGCTTGACACAAGCGGCCCCAGCGGTGTCTTTCGGGCCGACTTGAGCGCGAGATCACCAGATGGCAACCCGGCCATTGCAGGGTATTGCCGTAAACCTTTGAAATATAGCATGATTCCTCGTCAACCGTCGCGCGTTGGTGGATGGGGGTGAGAATTGGGTGTCCGGGGGTATTTGATGACGGCAGCATTCACTTTTCCCGGGCAAGGCTCCCAGGCCGTCGGCATGGGCAAGGCGCTGGCCGAAGCGTTCCCGGCCGCCCGTGCAATATTCGACGAAGTCGATGCGGCGCTCGGTGAAAAGCTGACGGCCATCATTTGGGACGGTCCGGCCGAGACCTTGCAGCTCACGGAAAATGCGCAGCCCGCATTGATGGCGGTCTCGCTCGCCACCTTGCGTGTGCTGGAGAGTGAGGCTGGCTTTTCGGTCGCCTCGGACGCGGCCTTCGTTGCCGGACATTCGCTGGGCGAATATTCTGCGCTCGCCGCGGCCGGCAGCCTCAGCATTAGCGACACCGCACGGTTGTTGCGCATCCGGGGCCGTGCCATGCAGAAGGCGGTGCCGTTGGGTGCCGGCGCAATGGCGGCCTTGCTGGGTCTCGACTATGAGGCAGCGGTCGAGGTGGCCAACGAGGCCGCGCAGGGGCAGGTCTGTCAGGCTGCCAGCGACAATGGCGGCGGACAGGTCGTGGTTTCCGGCGACAAAGCCGCCGTCGAGCGTGCGCTCGAAATCGCCAAAACCAGGGGCGCCAAGCGCGCCATGCTACTGCCGGTGTCGGCGCCGTTTCATTGCCGGTTGATGCAGCCTGCCGCCGACGCGATGGCGGAGGCGCTCGGCGCTGTCAGCATCAAGCGACCGGTATCGCCGCTGGTCTCCAATGTATTGGCCGCGCCGATCACGGAGCCGGACGAAATCCGGCGCCGCCTGATAGAGCAGATCACCGGGACGGTGCGCTGGCGCGAGTCGGTGGCCTACATGGCAAGCCACGGCGTCACGCGGTTTTTCGAGATCGGCGCGGGCAAGGTACTGAGCGGGCTGGTCAAACGTATCGCCGACGGCGCCATCGGGATTTCGGTCGGCGGTCCCGGCGATATCGCCTCGGCGAAAGACGCGCTCATTGCCGTGCGGGCGGCCTGAACGGGGAGAGTCATGATGTTCGATCTCACTGGCAGGACGGCGCTCGTCACCGGCGCCACCGGGGGCATCGGTGGCGCGATCGCTCAGGCGCTCCACGCGCAAGGAGCGACGGTTGCCATTTCCGGGACCCGGCGCGAGGCGCTCGACACGCTTGCCGGCAAGCTCGGCGAGAGGGTTCATGTGCTGCCTTGCAATCTCTCCGATGCGGCGGAGGTCGAGGCGCTGGTGCCGTCCGCCGAACAAGCTATGGGTCAGCTCGATATTCTGGTCGCCAATGCCGGCATCACGCGGGACAATCTTTTTGTGCAGTTGCGTGACGAAGACTGGGACGAGGTCATCAAGGTCAATCTGACGGCGACCTTCCGTCTGGCCCGCGCCGCAACCAAGCTGATGATGCGCAAGCGATTCGGCCGCATAATCGCGATCACCTCAGTCGTCGGCATCACCGGCAATCCGGGCCAGGGCAATTACACCGCGTCGAAGGCCGGGCTGATCGGCATGATCAAGACGCTCGGTGCGGAATATGCCAGACGCAACGTGACCGCCAACTGCATCGCCCCGGGATTCATCGCGACTCCAATGACGGATGCGCTCAACGACAAGCAACGCGAAACGATCCTTTCCAAGGTCCCGGCGGCGAGACTCGGAACGCCTCAGGAAATCGCGGCGGCGGCGGTCTATCTCAGTTCGAACGAAGCGGCGTACGTGACCGGACAGACCATTCACGTCAATGGTGGGATGGCCATGATTTGAGGCGGCTGCGGTCCCCTTGGGGAGGCGAAAAGCCGCTTGTGGCAGCTGATCAAGGCTTATAGTCAAGGCTAGGGAAGTATGATAACCGAACCACCGACGGATGGGCAAAGAACGCCATTGCAGGATGTTGAAACCCTGTATATTGGCGGTGCGTTGCCTGCCGTCGTTCGCCGGGTCCGTGTCGGCCGTGACGGGGCCAAATCAAGACTATGCGCGATTGCGAAGGAAATTAACGACCACGATGGCTCGTACGTCTTGGGTCGGGTCCAATGGAACAAGCACGAGGTTGAACGATGAGCGAGATTGGCGAGCGGGTTAAGAAGATCGTGGTCGAACACCTTGGTGTTGAACCCGAAAAAGTGGTCGACAACGCGAGCTTCATTGACGACCTCGGCGCCGACAGCCTCGATACCGTCGAGCTTGTGATGGCGTTTGAAGAAGAGTTCGGTTGCGAGATTCCCGACGATGCCGCGGAGACGATTTTGACCGTCGGCGATGCGACAAAATTTCTCGAAAAGAACGCGAAGAGCTGACGCCCCCGCGCGGTCCTGACGAAGCCGGCCCGGCCGCGGTCACGCGGTCCAGCGGCTTGTTGTCAGGGGCCGCGAATCCGGGGCTGGAGTGGTCAATATGAGGCGGGTTGTCGTCACGGGCCTCGGCATGGTGTCGCCACTCGGCTGTGGCGTAGAGCCGACCTGGAAGCGTATCCTCAACAGCGAAAGCGGCGCCAGGAAGATTGATACGTTTGACGTCTCCGATCTGACCAGCCAGATCGCCTGCCTGATCCCACGCGGCGACGGTACGAACGGCAGCTTCAACCCCAATCAGTGGATGGAGCCAAAGGATCAGCGCAAGGTCGACGACTTCATCATTTTTGCGATGTGTGCGGCGCGTCAGGCGCTCGATGATGCCAATTGGCACCCTGTCGCCGAAGACGATCGATGCGCTACCGGCACCATGATCGGCTCCGGGATCGGGGGCTTGTCAGGCATCGCGGATACGGCGCTGCTGCTGAATGAGCGCGGACCGCGCAAGGTATCGCCATTCTTCATTCCCGGTCGCCTGATCAATCTCGCCTCCGGTTATGTGTCGATCGAGCACGGTCTCAAGGGGCCCAACCATGCCGTGGTGACCGCTTGTTCGACCGGCGCGCACGCAATCGGCGATGCGGGCCGGCTGATTGCGCTCGGAGATGCGGACGTGATGGTGGCTGGCGGCACCGAATCGCCAATCTGCCGACTGTCGATGGCGGGTTTTTGCGCGTCGCGGGCGCTGTCGACGGCTTTCAACGAAACACCGGAACGAGCATCGCGTCCCTATGACAGGGATCGCGACGGCTTCGTGATGGGAGAGGGCGCTGGCATCGTGGTGCTCGAGGAATACGAGCACGCCAGGAATCGCGGAGCAAAAATTTACGCGGAAGTGATCGGCTACGGATTATCCGGCGACGCCTATCATATCACCTCGCCTTCGCCGGACGGTGACGGCGCATTCCGCAGCATGAGCGCCGCCATGAAGCGCGCTGGACTTACCGCTTCCGATATCGACTACATCAATGCGCACGGAACATCGACGCAGGTCGGTGACGAAATCGAGTTGGGGGCTGTGGAACGGCTATTGGGCAACGCCGCTTCCCGGGTATCGATGTCGTCGACCAAGTCGTCCACAGGACATTTACTTGGCGCTGCCGGCGCAATCGAAACGATTTTCAGTATCCTGGCGATTCGTGACAATGTCGCTCCGCCCACGATCAACCTTGAGAATCCATCGGTGCAAACGGCGATCGATCTCGTCCCGCAAAAGGCGCGCAAACGCGAAATCAACGTCGCGCTGTCGAATTCGTTCGGGTTCGGAGGCACCAACGCGTCTGTGATCTTGCAGCGCGTGGCCAACTGACGCGCGTTCTATCGAGTAGAAGTCCACCGTTTCGCCGCATTCGGTGATAATTCCTAAATGCGGGCGAGACTACCTGCCGACGCAGAGATTTTGGCAGGCCACGATTGAACCGACAGGACTCAGGTTGCATCGATGAGTGAGAGGCCGCCCATTTCGCCACGCAGCCCACGCGCCGCGCTGGAGCCCGAACAGGTTCCGCCGCCGCCAAAGCGATCCGAGCGCGCCCGCAACCCGCTCGTCGTGGTCGGCAACGCCGTTATCACCCTCTTGTTGGTGTTGATGCTCGGCGCCGGCGGTGCCTACATCTACGGCAAGCAGAAGATCGAGGCTCCGGGCCCGTTGCAGGAAGATAAGGTCGTCAACATTCCGGCGCGGGCGGGAATGACCGATATTGCCGATATTCTGCAGCGTGAAGGTGTGATCGACAACAATCGCTGGGCATTCATTGGCAGCGTGTTTGCGCTGAAGGCGCGTTCGGAGCTCAAGCCCGGCGAATATCTGTTCCAGAAAAACGCCAGCCTCCATGATGTCATCGGCACCATCGTGGAAGGCAAGGTGGTTCAGCACGCCGTCACCATCCCGGAAGGCCTGACCTCCGAGCAGATCGTGGCCCGGCTTTCGGAGAACGATATCTTCTCCGGTTCTGTGCGCGAGCAGCCGCGCGAGGGCACGTTATTGCCGGAGACTTACAAGTTCCCGCGCGGAACCCCGCGCGACCACGTGATCGCGCGCATGCAGCAGGCGCAGAAGCGCGTGCTTGCCGAGATCTGGGAACGGCGCAATCCGGACATTCCGGTCAAGACGCCGGAGCAGCTGATAACCCTGGCCTCGATCGTTGAAAAAGAAACCGGCAAAGCGGATGAGCGCAGCCGGGTTGCCGCGGTATTCGTCAATCGGTTGAGGCAGAAGATAAAGCTGCAGTCGGATCCGACCATCATCTATGGCCTGGTCGGCGGCAAGGGAACGCTGGGCCGGCCGATCAAGCGCAGCGAAATCCAGCAGCCGTCACCGTACAATACCTATGTGGTCGACGGCCTCCCGCCCGGACCCATCGCCAATCCTGGCCGGGCCTCGCTGGAAGCGGCTGCCAATCCGGCGCGAACGCGCGATCTGTTCTTTGTCGCCGATGGTACCGGTGGCCATGCCTTCAGCGACACTTACGACGTGCACCAGAAGAACGTCGCCAAACTTCGGGCGATGGAAAAGCAGATTCAGAACGATACGGTCGAGCCGGCCGACGAACCCGCACCGGCCGCCGCCGGCGCACCGGCCGACCCCAACCCGACCGCCGCGACGACAAAGCCGCCCGCGGCAAAGAAGCCGGCGCGCAATTCGGCCCGGCAGGGCGCGGCACAATCCACGGTCTCGCCGCCGGTGCTTCAACGATAGCTCGCATAGCTCATACGCTGCTACGAAATTCCACTTTTGCGCAATACGCGCTAAGCTCGCGGCGTCGTTGGCTTTGCGAATCTCTCACCGTACTTTTCCGGAGAAATACACGCGATGGCATTGTCGAGCATGACCGGCTTTGCCCGAAGCCACGGCGCCAGCGGACCGTATGCGTTCGAATGGGAGCTGAAGTCGGTGAACGCCAAGGGCTTCGACCTTCGAATGCGCCTGCCACCGGGATGGGACGATCTTGAGGCATTGGCGAAAAAGCGCGCCGGCGAGGTGCTGTCGCGGGGCACGGTGTACGCCAATTTGAACGTCAAGCGCACCGATGCGGCGTCTGCGGTTCGCGTCAACGAACAGGTATTGGCTTCGATCGTGAAGATTGCCGGCGTGCTTGCGGGCAAGATCGACGCGGTGGCGCCCAGCATCGATGGGCTTCTGGCGATCAAAGGCGTCATCGAAGTTGTCGAGCCGGAAAGCGACGAGGCGGAAGACAAGGCTGCAAAGGCTGCCGCCGCTGCGGCGTTCGAGCAGGCGCTGGGCAATCTTGTTGCAATGCGCCAGCGCGAAGGCGTTACGCTTGGGCAAGTTCTGTCGCAGCGCATGGATGAGGTCGAGCGGCTGGCGAAGAAGGCCGAGGCCGCGCCGGGCCGCAAACCCGACGCGATCAAGGCCCGGCTTGCCGAGCAGATCGCCGCGCTGCTCGAGTCGTCCGACCGGTTCGACCCTGATCGGCTCAATCAGGAAGCGCTGCTGATCGCGACCAAGGCCGACATTCGCGAGGAGCTGGATCGGATCGCCTCGCACATCGCGCAGGCTCGCGAGATGATCGCCACGGGCGGGCCAGTCGGACGGCGGCTCGATTTCCTGTCGCAGGAATTCAATCGCGAGGTCAATACCTGCTGCTCCAAATCCAACGATCTCGAATTGACCAATACCGCCCTCGAAATGAAGAACGTGGTGGAGCAATTCCGCGAACAGGTCCAGAATCTGGAGTGACGCAATGGCGGACAAGGGGCACGGCTTCGACGGGGTTGAGCGGCGTGGACTGATGTTCGTGCTGTCGTCACCGTCCGGCGCGGGAAAGACCACGCTGTCGCGCCTGTTGATCGAGCGGATGCCGGGCCTGAAAATGTCGGTGTCGGCGACGACGCGGCCGAAGCGGCCCGGTGAAGTCGAGGGGCGCGACTATCTGTTTGTCGACAAGTCCAGATTCGAAGCGATGGCCAAGCGGGACGAATTGCTCGAATGGGCCACCGTGTTCGACAATCGCTACGGTACGCCACGCGCGCCGGTCGAATCGGCGCTGTCGGCTGGACAGGACGTGCTGTTCGATATCGATTGGCAGGGCACCCAGCAGCTGCGGGAAAAGGCGCGGGCGGACGTTGTCAGCGTGTTCATCTTGCCGCCGTCGGCGGCCGATCTTGAAAAGCGGCTTCATAGCCGCGCGCAGGATAGCGACGCGATCATCCGCGGGCGCATGAGCCGTGCGACGCATGAATTGAGCCATTGGGCGGAGTACGACTATATTGTGATCAATCACGATATCGATGAGGCGTTCGCCGAGGTGCAGTCGATCCTGAAGGCCGAGCGGCTCAAGCGCGAACGCCGCACCGGTTTGACGACGTTCGTGCGCGAGCTGCAGCGGCAGCTCGAGAAATAACCCGCCTTCACGTCGGGGCTCGTCCTGACATGCGCGAGAGAAAATCCGACATCCTGTCGTTGGGGCGGCTGGCTTCACCGGCACCTCGGGCAAAATGGGAGCGGCGGGGAAGAACGTCCGCGTCCGGGTAGTCAGACAGCGCGATTCTGTCGTCATCGGTGGATTCTTCCCAGACCGGGCGCCGACGTGCCCGGACTTTAACCCGTCGCAGGCGGCGCGTCCGGCTGAATTTGAAAATGAGGCTTGCCAAGACGCCGAACAGCGCAAAGGCGACAACAACAGCGACGAACGATTTGGGGTTCGGGCGGGGCTGACTTTGCGATGAAGTATCTGCGGCGGCGAGAGTAACGGGGGCAACCGAGGGCGCCGGCGCAGCTGTTGAGCTTGGCGGCACGTTGGCTGCCACATTGCTCGTTGCCGGTCGTGGACTGATTGCCGAACTCACGCCTGACGATTCGGGCCAGCGTGACGCCACGAGAGGTGTTATCGCGTTGGTATCCGGAGCATTCGCTTGCGGGGTGTCATTCAACGCCGCCGGACTCGCGGGCCACGGGGCGGGCGGCGCGTCGTTGCGGTTCGTCTGCGCCGGCAGCTCGGCGTGGGCATTGGCTACGGAACGTTGCGGGGCCGGGTCCGCTTGCGGCGCAGGTGGCTTCGCCGGGGGCAGGATTTTCTGAGGGGCACTTTGCGAAACCCGGTCGCCCTCCGTGCGGAGATACCAGCAATGGCGTTTGGTGCCGTGTTCGATGCGGTAGTACCAATGGCTGCCAGAAGAGGCTTCGCCTTTCGGACTGGAAAGGCAATCGTCGGCGGCGACCGTCTGGCTGTGCGAAATTGTGATGAATGGGGCGCTTGCGAAGATGCTGGCCAGGATGGCGGACGCAAATTTCGCTGTTCGGCTTGGCATGGGCATCTCCAACGCAATACTAAAGGCACGCCAATCTCCTCAAAAACTTGGGTCGCAATACGCCGCAAATCCGGACAGCATGGGGCTTAATTCGGGCTTGCCGTCGCGGCCGAGGCCGAGGCAGCGGCCTGAAAAAACAGGGCTTTTTGGATTACTTCCACGTGATGTCACTTGCTCGCGAACAGGTCGCGGAGCAGCACCGAAGGGCTGCACCGGGCGGGGCAACGAAGCCCTCCGGCTTAGTTCTTCAGCACGATGCGCCCGACGACTTTTCCAGCCCGCAATGCGTCGATCCATTTCTGGACGTCGGTCATCGGCTCCTCCTTCATCGGCGTCGGTTTGATCTTCCCGGCGCGCGCCAGCGCCATCAACTCCCGCGCCTCGGCCAGCGTTCCCACCATGAAGCCTTCGATGGTCATGCGCTTGTAGACCCATTGCACCATCGGCAGGCTGAAATTGCCGCCCATCAGTCCGGAAACGACGATCTTGCCGCCGCGCGCGCATACGGAAACCGCAAAGGCCATCGATTTCTCGTTGCCGGCAAAATCGACGATTTCGTCAAAGCCGCCTTCGGTTTCCCTGATGATGCGCTTGACGACGTCTGCTTCGGAAGGATCGTAGGCGATGCTGGCGCCGTTCTGCAGCGCCGCTTCGCGCGCGGCGGCACTTAAATCCGCCACCGAGATCTCTTGCTTGAACATGGCCTGGGCAAAGGCCAGCCCCATCATGCCGACGCCACCGAGGCCGATCAGCAGCAGATTGCGCTGCCGCGGTCGGTCGACCAGGCGCTTGAGCGCGCCATAGGCGGTCACCCCGGAGCACATCAACGTCGCCGCCTGATTGACCGGCAGTGGATCGTAATCGAGCAGGTATTTTGCGTCGGGCACCAGTACATGGCTTGCAAAGCCGCCATCGATGGTGACGCCGAGAAAGCGTTGTTTGGCGCAAAGATTTTCGTCGCCCCGGAGACAATCGCGGCATTGGCCGCAGCCGATCCAGGGAAATACTGCCTTCCTTGTGCCGATCAGGTCCTTTGAGACGTCGGGACCGACTTCGTCGACGACCCCGGCGATCTCGTGCCCGAGCGTGAACGGCAACGTCATGCCGCGCGTGGTGTCGAGCCTCTTGCCGCCACCGAGATCAGCGTAGCCATCCTGGATGTGAAGGTCGGAATGACACAATCCGCAGCGCTCGATCCGGACCAGGACTTCCTTGGCCATCGGCTTCGGGGTCTCGACGATGGTCTCGCACAGCGGCGCATCGAATTTGACCAGCGATTGACGGCGCATCGGCGGCATGGATTCCTCCTCACGGAAGTTCAGTTCGTGCTGCGTATATCCGTCAATTCCCGCGCCATGGCAACAAACCCGCCGACCGGAACGGTTTCGGCGCGCCGGGTCAAATCGACCTGCGCGGCCGCGGCCAACCGCGCCGGATCGACCGCCAGTGATTTGAGACTTTGCCGCAGCATTTTCCGCCGCTGCCCGAAGGCCGCGGCCGCCACCTGCTCCAGCGCGCGGCGGTCGCATGTCTCCGGGGCGGCGCGGGGCACCAGGCGCACCACTGACGAGGTGACCTTGGGCTGCGGCACGAAGGCGGCCGGAGAAATATCGAACAGGATTTTTGTCTCGGCGCGCCAGTTCGCGAGCACGCCCAGCCGTCCATAGGCTTCGTCGTTTTCTCTCGCGACGATGCGTTCGGCCACCTCGCGCTGAAACATCAGCACCATCATGTCGTACCAGGGCGGCCAGGGCTCGATCGACAGCCAGTCGATCAACAAGGCGGTCGCGATATTGTAAGGAAGGTTGGCGACGATTTTCGCACGGGTTGCCCCGAGCAGTGGCCGCGGATTGAAATGCTGCGCGTCGGTGCAGACGATCTCCAGGCGCCCCGGATATCGTTTTGAAATCTCCTCGAGCGCCGGAAGGGCTCGCCGGTCGCGCTCCACCGCGATCACATGCCGCGCGCCCAGCGCCAGCAGCGCGCGAGTCAGCCCGCCGGGACCGGGGCCGATCTCGACGATGGTTGCATCTTCGAGGGGTCCGGCGGCGCGGGCGATCCGCGCGGTAAGGTTGAGGTCCAGCAGGAAATTCTGGCCGAGCGATTTGCGCGCTGACAGGGCATGCTGGCGAATGACCTCGCGAAGCGGCGGAAGGTCATCGATCGCGCTCATGCCGGCTGCGCTGTCGCCATGCGGGCGGCCAGCCGTAGCGCCACGATCAGGCTGGACGGATTCGCCTTGCCGGTTCCGGCAATGTCAAAGGCCGTGCCGTGATCGGGCGACGTCCGAATGAACGGTAGTCCCAGCGTCACGTTGACGGCGTCCTCGAATGCCAGGGTCTTGACCGGGATCAGCGCCTGATCGTGATACATGCAGATCGCGCAATCATAGGTCTGGCGCGCCGCCTCGTGGAACATGGTGTCCGCCGGCAGCGGCCCCCTGATCTCGATGCCTTCGCCGCGCAGGATTTCGACCGCGGGCGCCACGATGGTCTTGTCCTCGGTGCCGATCGAACCGTCTTCGCCGGCATGCGGGTTGAGACCGGATACGGCCAGGCGCGGATTGGCGAGCCCGAAGCGAGCCTTCAAAGACGCCACCACAATGCGGGCCGTCGTGACGATCAGCTCGCTCGAAAGCTGCGTGAGCGCCTCACGCAGCGAGACATGGATCGTCACGGGCACCACGACCAGGGCGGGCGACCACAGCATCATGACGGGTTGTGGCGTATGGCCCTTCGTCGCCGCGAGTTCGGCGAGATATTCGGTATGTCCGGGGTGCCGAAACCCGGCGCGATAAAGGACGCTCTTGGCAATCGGATTGGTCACCACCGCACTGGCCCGTCCGGCGATGACGTCGCCAACCGCCTTGCGAATCGAAGCCATGGCGGCCTCGGCGCTGGTGCCGTCAGGTTTACCGGCCGGTGCCGTTGCCACCTGGCCCGTGGCGACCACCGGCAGAGCGTCCGCGAATGCTTCGTGCGCGTCCTCCGCGCGAACAACGGCAAGGTTGAGCTTGAGTCCGAGCGCCGTTGCCCGCTGCGTGAGGAAGTCGGGATCGCCGAGCACGTAGAACGCCGGAAGCTTCAGCTCATTGCGGCGGAGCCACGCCTTGATGGTGATGTCGGGCCCGATACCCGCGGGTTCGCCGGATGTCAGCGCAAGCGGTTTTGCCATACGTCAACGATATTCGATCATCGTGGCTCCGCGGACCGATATTCGATCATCGCTGCTGCGCGGACTTCCCGCAGGTATGATTTCGATTTTGCCTCGAATTTATCGGCAAACATCTTGTCCCGGATCTCTCGCTTTTTCGGTGTATCGACCTTGGTCGGATCCCTTCCGCACAACACGACCATCTCCACCCCCTGTTTTGTCACCTCAGGCGGGGTCAAGTGGCCGATCGGGGTGCCGTCAAGCACTTCACGAAGTGAAGCGGGTATGTCGGCCGAGGTCTTCACCACCGCCTCTTTTATCGCTGCGTTTTGCATCGACTTGAAGAATGCATTCGCCTCGGCGCAGGTCTGTATGCGCCCGCGCAGAGCCTCGGCCTCCTTTTTTCTCGTTTCGACGGCGTCAGAGGCAGATCCTCGCGGGACGATCAGCACGATCGGCTGCATCTTGTATTCGAAGGCTTGGGTATCCGGCTTCTCATCGCCGCCCTTTTCCTGGACGGCGGCGGCGACGTCCTTTTCGCCGACCTGGAGGCTCTCCTTGTATCGGCCGCGGACCAAATTGGTCCAAACCATATCGGCCTTCAGGCGCGCCTTCAGCGTGTCCGGTCGAATGCCCTGGCTCTCCAGGGATTTCGTCAGTTGTTCTCCCGTGATTCGCATCCTCGAACTCATCGAGGCGTAAGACTGATCGACATCGGCGACCGATGGGTCGATGCCAAATTTCTTCCCCTCCTTGATCTTCACCTTTTCGTCGATCAGTTCGTCGATCACCTGCTGTCGTTCCGGCATCTTTTTGGTGCTCAGGGCGATCAGCTTGCTGCGCTGCTCGATATCGAAATGGGTGATGGGCTCGCCGTTGACCATAACGGCGATTTGCGCGTGCGCCCGTGACTGCCATCCCGTCAAGACCAGCGCCATGGCACAAACCAGGATGAGAGCTGAAAGCCGACGGAAGAACGGTGTGGTCATGGTCATATTCGCTATGGCAACCGATTTGAATGGACCTGTAACGCGCTGACAATCCGTTCGCCAGGCGCGTCCCAACGCTGGTCTATTGGATCCCTGCCGAACTGCTGGACGAACTGGTATTGGCAAGAGTCCGCAGGCCGAGCTGCAGCATAAAAGCGTGGCCTAGTATCGGCGGCGAAGTCGCCGTCGCGTAGGAGAAGGACGTGACGTAGTTGGCCGCCAGCACGAAGCAGTCGTCGACATAGCCGGCGCCCACGACGTATTGGTTGATCTGGTTGGCGACCAGATCCCATCGGGCGGCTCCCGTCGCCACCCAGTTCGAGGCAACCTTGACCGATCCGGAGACGAGAATGCCTTCGCGACGCGTCAGATAGCCGATGTCCGGCTGAGCGGCGTAGTCGCCATACAACATGCTGACCGACCAGCGGTCGAAGTTGGCGCGGCCTTCAGCTTCGAAGCGCTGGACCGACCCGGTCGCCTGGTCGAATCGCGCGCGCGTGCTGAACGTATAAGTCCGGTTGGGCGAGTAGCTCAGGCTGGCGACGTAATCCGATCTCGGGGTCTGCAGACCGGAATCGAGCCCAGTATTGGTCACATCCCTCACCGCAAAGGAATTCAAGCCGAACAGCTGGTAGGATTGCCCAAACACCGCCGTAACCGCACCGCCACGGTCGAATTGGGTGGTCGCCTGCACGCCGGCATTGGCGCGGCCACCGCCCTCAACGCGATCATAGCCTGAGAATTTGTCGACACTGAACAGGTCGCTGGTGTCGAAGACCAGGCTCTGCGCGTCCTCGTTGGGCAGCTTGCCAGCGTAGGGTTCGTTCGGACGGATGATGACCTGGGCGATCGGCTCAACGGTCGTGGTGCCCCATGGCTGGACGTTGATGAAGGGATAGCGATATTCGAGGCCGACCGTGGGCATCACGCGCAGCGCCTGGGTATCGCCGACCGGCAGGAAGTTGGAGACGCCCGGCTGGTTCGAAATCGAGGCGTTGATCGCATCGGCGCGCAAACTTGCAAACGGCGTCCAGATTTCACCTGCCGAATCGGTGAACGACCGCCGCCAATCCACTTCACCCGTCAACCGCGTGTAGGTGCCGGGCATCCCCCGAAGCAGGCAGTTCGCAGGCACGATACTCCTGGCCGGATCGGCCGAAAGTGTCGACAGGCAGGAACCATTGGCAGCGGCCAGTACGTTGATCGGATCGAAAACCGCGTTTTCGCGGGTGAGGTTGGTGAAGTTTGTCTTGTAACTGACCTCGCCACCCAGCACCGAGTGGTTGATCACATTGGAATAGTCGACGACGGGCGCAATGACGGGCACCTGAGACTGGTTGCCCGAAAGACTGAGATAATAGATCGTACGCGCGTCGAAATAGCTGCGGTTGCCGACGCCGGTCAGATACACCTGCGAAATCGCTTCCGTCGGCAATGTCAGGAAGGATTGCAGGGGATCCTTGTAGAGCGACAGCCTGTAGTCGAACAACACGTTGGGGTCGGTAAGCACGATGCCTTCCCAGCCCACTGCCCATTGGTCGCTGAGTGCGAACTCGCCCTTGGTCTCGACGCCGCCGCGGAACTGACGATCGCCGGGCTGTCCGGCGAAGGCGCCGGGATCAAGCTGGTCGATGCCATAGGCGCGAATTTGATAGGATCCGTTGATCAGGCGCTGACGGAATTCGGCCTGCAGCAGCACGCCCTGCTGTGTCGTGAAGCGTGGGTTGAAGGTCGCGTCATAGTCTGGCGCGATCGCCCAGTAAAACGGGACTTCAACCCCGAAACCGTAGGTCGAATTCGAACTGAGGCCGGGCATCAGAAAACCCGTCTTGCGCTTCACGGTCGGATCGGGCGTCGAGAAATACGGAATATACGCAATCGGGACGCCGAAGAATTCCAGCTGCGCGTTCTCGAAGTACAGCATCTTGTCGATCTGGTCGTGAATGATGCGCATACCCTTGATCTGCCACAGGGGCGGCTTCCTCGGATCGTCCTTGCAGGGGGCGCAGGCCGTGTAGACGCCGTTTTCGAACACGGTGTAATTGCCGCTGGTGCGGTCGGCGCGGGTCGCAGCCATTCGGGTCGCGTCGGCGGTGTCGACACGCAGCGAATCGACAAAACCATCGCGGTAGTCGTCGCTCAAATCCAGGACGTTGGCGTAGGTAATCTTGCCGTCCGCATCGGTCATGCGGATGTTGCCTTCGGCATACAGCCGCTTGGTCTTCTGATCGTAGATGACCCTGTCGGCCTCCACGCTCGTGCCGTTGTAGAACATCTGGACGTTGCCGACCGCCGACACCCGCGAATTGTTGTAGTCGTAGTCCACCTCGACCGCCTGGACGAGCATCTGTCCGTCGTTGGCGGGCCGGGGTGTTACGGGCCGGGGGGGCCTCGGATTGTAGGTAAAGCCCTGCGCAGAGACGGGCGACGTCGTCGCCAATTCCAACGCGCCGGCGAGAACGATGCCTAGCAGGACGGCGGTCAAGCAGCCGCGATAGCGGCGCGCAACGGCGCGCCACCGGGATGCAGGCGACCCTTCCTGGCGGGCGGCGACAACGGCCACTACCCGTCCTCCTGGTACAACAAGGCCAAAAAGCCGGTGAGGCCGCCCACGCAAACAGGCAGCCACGCCGAAGCGATCGGATGCATCAACTCAGCCTTGCTCAAATCCTCAGTTACTTTCGACAGGACATAGAGCAGAAAGCCTGCTCCCACGCCACTCAAAACCATCTTTTGCACGCCGCCGAATCGGAAGAATCGCAAACTGACGGCCGCGGCCAGCATGACCATCGCAGCCAGCAAAAATGGCTGTGCCAGTAGCTTGTGGTATTGCAATCGGTACCCGGCCGTTGCGAAACCCGAGCTCTCAGACGAGCGGATGTAGCCGGGTAGTTGCCAAAAAGACACAGTTTCCGGCGTGGAGAAACTGTTGCGAACCTGCGCCGGCGTCAGGCTGGTATTGAGGAAGAAGCTGTCCTGGTCGACCGGGGGGCCATCGAGCGTATACCGCCGCACGGATTTGAACAGCCAGCGTCCCTCTTCGAGTGTGGCCTCCTGCGCCTCGATTCGCTCCTTGAACTGGTAGTCATTATCGAATCGGAAGACCGTGAGCCCGGTCAGCCGCACGCCCTGCTTCTCGCTGCGGGCGGCATTGATGATGGCCTGGCCGTCGCTATTCACCTGGTTGATCCAGAAACCGGCTGCATCCTGCACACCGCCGCCGGGTGCGGAGCCGAACAATTCGGCCTCCATCCGTTTGGACAGTTCGCGCAGATTTGCAGACATCGGGTTGTAGGCTGTCGTCGCGAGGATCCCGAGCATGATCGCGCTCGCCAGGGCCGGCGCGATGAATTGCCAGGCTGACACCCCGGCGGCTCGCGCCACCACGAGCTCCAGCCGCCGCGAAAGCGCCAGATAGCAGGTCATCGCCCCGATCAGGATGCAAAAAGGCATCATCTTTTCGAGCAGTTGCGGGACGCGGAACAGCGAGGTTTCCGCGACCATGACGGCGGAAACCTCGACCAGCCCTGACGTCTTCCTGACCATTTCGATGTAATCGACCAGCACCAGAAGCATGAAGATACTGGCAAACACCCCGAGCGCCGAAACCACGAAGCGGCCGGCAAAATAGCGCCCAAGCGTGTTGGTGATCATGCTCATGCTGCGGCAGGCCGTCCGAACAGCCGCAGCAGGCGTGCGTTCGATCTGTTGACGGCCTCCATCAGCGCCGCCGGCGGCTCTATGACGACGCCCCCGACGATGATCCAAAAGCTCGCGCCGATCGCTGCGGCCAACATCAGGTACTGAACGATCGGAGCGAGCGGCGATTTCACCGCCATGACCGAACAGGCGAATCCCGCCATACGCAGCCCGAAAACGGCGAGGATTGAGCCCCCGATCGAAAAGTTTCGGCTCTGCCGTGTTGTGCGCGGCGCGCCGAGAAAGGCAAAGGTGAGGGCCGCAAATGCAAACGGATAGATTGGCGCCATGAATCGGTCATGCAACTCGGCGCGAAATTGTCCAGGCAGCTGTTCGTAGACGGGATCTGCGTCCGACGGCGAGAGCAATTCCCAGAGATATCGCTCGCGAATGCCCAACGAGACGTCGTGGCCCTGATTGGAGAACTTCGACATATCGAATCCATAGCGACCGAAGGCGACCAGAGCCGGATCGCGTTTGCCGACCTCGAAGCGCTCGAGGTTCCCGTCCTCGAGGATCAGGAATGAGCCGCCTTCGTTTTTCAGGACGGTGCCATGGTCGGCGACAATACTGACGCGCTCCTTTGGATCACGGCGGTCATCGATAAAGATGCCCACGAGCAGGCCGCCGGGCTGCCGCTCCCGAATTCTGATGGTCAGGTTCTGGTCGAGCTGGGCGAAGCGGCCGGGTTGCAGAATGTTGGCAAGCACGTCCGCGGTGATTTCGGCGTCCCATTGCTTGAGCCGGCGCATGCCGTCGGGGGCGAGGTAGGAGGCGATAAAGGCGACCAGCAGCGCAACCACCGTGGTGGCATAAAGGAACGGGCGAAACAGCCGGAGCGGCGAGAGGCCGGCCGCGTTCATCACGATGATTTCCGAATCGGTCGCGAGCTTGTTCAGCGTATGCGAGATCGCGATCATCAAGGCGATCGGCGAGATGATCAGGACCAGCGCCGGAATGACAAGGCTGGTGACGCCGAGGAAGGTCAGGATGGTCTGACCCTGGCTCGTCATCAGGTCGATGCCGCGCAACGCCTGCGTAATCCAGATCACCCCCGTCAGGCTGACCAGAACCAGCGCAAACGACGCAAGCGTCGTGCGAAAAATATACCTGTCGATCGACCCCATTGTTACCGCACGATCCCACCCTGCGTGCTGGAACTGCGGCTTACGACCAATCCCGAAATCGGGCTCCCATTTGGTCGGGCTGTCATGGTTCCGGCTGGCTCACATTCTCACTACCATCCCTTTGATCCGTCAACAAAATGGCTGGGCCATGGCACCCTTGCGATATGGTTAATAATTCGCCTTATGTGGCCCCCCGGCCACGGCAGCGCTTGGCAGTGCGGCTGTCAACGGGCCATAGTGCGCCGGAGCACGCTCTTGACGGGTGTCTAACAGCCGGGAAGAGAACATTGGCACCAGCCCCGGCGGGTCCCAAGACCCTGCGACAGCCTGATTTTGGAGGATTTGCTTATGACCGACGCCGTCAAGGTCGGCTTCGTCCCGTTTTCCGCCGCTCCCCGCGGAACTCTCGTGGTTTTTTGCGACAATACGCTGCAATTCGGACCGGCGACCCACAAGACGCTGGGTGGCGCGGTCAGTTTGATCGGGCGGGCTGCCGAAACCAACCAATTCAAGGGAAAAAGCGGGACGGTGCTCGATATTCTGGCACCGGAGGGGCTTAAGGCCAAACGCCTGATCGTAATGGGGGTCGGCAAGCTCGCGGAGATCAAGGACAACGACTTCCTCAAGCTTGGCGGCTCAGCCGCTGGCAAGCTTGGAGCCGGGAAGGACGCCGTGACGATCGTGGCCGACTTACCCACAGGCGCCATGAAGCCCGATCAAGCAGCCGCGGTCGCATCCGGCCTGCGGCTGCGGGCCTATAAGTTCGACCGCTACAAGACCAAGAAGAAGGAAGGCGAGGAAGCAGCATTACGCGCCGATGTTTCGATCGCCGTCGGCGATGTGGCTGCGGCGCGGAAGGCTTTCGCGCCGAGCGCGCATATCGTCGATGGCGTCATCACCGCGCGCGACCTCGTCAATGAGCCGCCCAACGTGCTGTTTCCGGTGGAATTCGCCCGCCGCGCCGGTCAATTGCGCAAGCTCGGTGTCGGTGTCGAAGTGCTCGACGTCAACGCCATGAAGAGACTGGGAATGGGCGCGCTGCTCGGCGTCGCCCAGGGCTCCACGCAGCCCGGCCGGACCGTGATTATGCGTTGGAACGGGGGCAAGCGCGGTGATCAGCCCGTCGCCTTTGTCGGGAAGGGAGTTTGCTTTGACACCGGTGGCATTTCGATCAAGCCCGCCGGAAGCATGGAGGACATGAAGGGCGACATGGGGGGTGCTGCCTGCGTCGTCGGATTGATGCATGCGCTGGCCGCGCGCAAGGCGAAGGTCAATGTGGTCGGCGCGATCGGTGTTGTGGAGAACATGCCCGACGGCAACGCGCAGCGTCCGGGCGATATCGTGACCTCGATGTCCGGCCAGACCATCGAGATCATCAACACCGATGCCGAAGGCCGGCTGGTGCTGGCCGACGTGCTCTGGTACGTGGCGAAAAAGTTCAAGCCGAAATTCATGGTCGACCTTGCGACGCTTACCGGCGCCATCATGGTTGCGCTCGGCACCGAATATGCGGGTTTGTTTTCCAACAATGACGAACTGGCCGAGCGGCTGACCAAGGTTGGGCTTGAGACGGGGGAACGGGTTTGGCGAATGCCACTTGGCCCGGAGTACGACAAGCTGATCGATTCGCAATTCGCCGACGTGAAGAACACAGGTAACCGCAACGGAGGCTCGATAACGGCGGCACAATTCCTGCAACGCTTTGTTGACGGCACGCCCTGGGCTCACCTCGATATCGCGGGAACTGCGATGGGCGCGCCGAAAACCGAGATCAATCAAAGCTGGGGTTCCGGCTACGGGGTGCGGCTGCTCGATCGGCTTGTCGCCGATTATTACGAAGCCAGGAAATAGCTCAGCCCGATGACCGAAGTCCTATTCTACCATCTTCAGGACATGACGCTCGAAAGCGTCTTGCCGCCGCTCCTGGAGAAGTCGCTGGAGCGTGGCTGGCGGGTGGTCGTGCAGTCGACATCGCACGAGCGTGCCGATGCGCTCGACGCGCATTTATGGACCTATCGCGACGATTCGTTCCTGCCGCACGCTACCTGGCGTGCCACCGACGCCCAGGATCAGCCGATCGTGCTGGCGGTGGAAGAAAGCAACCCGAATCGGGCCAATGTAAGGTTCCTGGTCGACAGTGCTCCCTTGCCGGCGGACTCCGGCACTTATGAGCGGGTGGTCCTGGTCTTCAACGGCGACGATGGCGACGCGCTCGCCGCCGCGCGTAGCGCCTGGACCGATTGCAAGATGCGGGGTTTCGAGGTCACTTACTGGCAGGCCGACGAGAGGGGCAGGTGGCAGCGCCGCGAATTAGCTGGCTCTGCCAATTAATGATAATCTATAGTTTCGGCCTGTGGCCTTGTGTTAAGCCACGGTCGTGCCGCAAAGTGAGAGTGGGACTCGCTTAAGGCGGGGATGGGGACTGGTTCATCGTGCGAGACAAATACCGTCACCGGAAATCAGTGCTGACGCTGCTGCTGATCGCTCCCATGATCGCGGGCTGCGCCGCGACGTCCGACTTCTTTTCGTCCGATCTTTTGTCAAAGGATGCGGAGTGGTTTTCCCGCAGCGGCAGGATTTTCATCAAGAACGTTTCGATTGAAACGCCGCCCCTGACACCCGACAAACCGGTCAGTCGCGAAGATTTGGTCAGCGCCGAAGGCGCTTGCCCGGGAATGACCTCTGCCGGCGTGCCGGCAAACGCCAACGCGTTGTCTGACGGTGCCGCCGCGGCGCCGACGAGTACGGGGACGGTAGCGCTCGGTCATACCGAATGCGATGTCGTGCGCGGCATTGGCGCGCCAGACCGCGTCGAAATCTCCAACAACCCCAGGGGCGATCGGGTGGTGGTTGTCAATTATTCGCAGGGGCAACGCGCCGGGATCTATACCTTCACGAGCGGGCGGCTAACCTCGATCGAGCGTGGGTCCGATCCGGTGGCGGAGCCGAAGACCGCAAAGCCGAAGGCGAAGAAGAAGCCGGCCCCGACCTGACGCTTCAGTCAGCCGGCCGCTTCGTCATGTTGCGAACTCGCCGTCAGCCAATCTTCCTCGGCCCGTTGCAAGGCGCTCGCCGCAGTTGCGCGCGCCTTGCTGAGCTGGGCGGCCTGTTTCGGGTCGCGCTTGAACAGATCCGGCAGCGCGAGGGCGGTGTCGATCTTGGCGATGATACCGCTGATGCGTGCGATCTCGGCTTCTGCGTCTGAAATCTTTTGCTTTAGCGGCACGCGCTTCTCGGCCCTGCTGCGCTGAGGCTTCTCGCTTCTATCGCCGCGTTCATTGTTGCCTCGATCGCGCGAACTGGAACGCATGCCGCGGGCCGACAACACCATCCGCCGATAATCGTCGAGGTCGCCGTCGTAGGTTGTGACGGTTTGGTCGGCTACGACCCACAATTGATCGGCGCACGCCTCGATCAGATAGCGATCATGGGAGACCATGATGACCGCGCCGGGAAATTCATTGATCGCTTCCGCGAGCGCCGCGCGGCTGTCGATATCCAGATGGTTGGTGGGCTCGTCCAGAATGATCATGTTGGGACCGAAGAAGGTCGCAAGTCCCAGCAGCAGACGCGCCTTTTCGCCGCCCGACAGGCTTTTGACAAGCGTGTCGCCAGCCTTTCCCGAAAAACCGATCGCGCCGGTGCGGCCGCGCACTTTGGTTTCGGGCGCGTCCGGCATCAGCTTGCGAACGTGATCGTATGGCGAGCCGTCGAGATTGAGCTCATCGACCTGGTGCTGCGCGAAATATCCGACCGAGAGTTTCTCCGCGCGGGTGACGTGACCGGAGAACGGCGCCAATTTGCCGGCGAGCAGTTTCACCAGCGTCGATTTGCCATTGCCGTTGGAGCCGAGCAGGGCGATGCGGTCGTCGGTGTCGATGCGCAATGTCACGCGATGGAGGACGGGCCGCTTCGGATCGTAGCCGACGCAGACGTCGTCGGCCGCGATGATTGGCGGCGACAGCATCTTCTCGGGGTTGGGGAACGAGATGTCGCGCACATCCTGCGTCACCAGCGCAGTCACCGGTTTCATTCGTTCCAGCATTTTGACGCGGGACTGGGCCTGGCGCGCTTTGGAGGCTTTGGCCTTGAAGCGATCGACGAAGGCCTGCAGCCGCTTGCGCTCGTCGGCCTGCCGTTTTGCGTGCTTGGCGTCCAGCATTTCCCGCGTGGCACGTTGTTCTTCGAACGAAGAGTAGGTTCCCTTGTAGAGCGTCAGCTTGCCGCGATCGAGATGCAGGATCTGATCGACGGAAGTATCGAGCAGGTCGCGATCATGGCTGATGACGATGACCGTGCGCGGATAATTGGCGAGATGATCTTCAAGCCACAGCGTGCCTTCGAGGTCGAGATAGTTGGTCGGCTCGTCAAGCAGCAAGAGATCGGGGGCGGAAAACAGCGTCGCGGCGAGCGCAACGCGCATGCGCCAGCCGCCGGAAAATTCCGCACACGGTCTCCCCTGGTCGGCGTTGGAAAATCCGAGACCGCTGAGGATCGCGGCGGCGCGGGCGGGGGCGGAATGCGCGTCGATGTCCACCAGGCGGGTTTGAATGTCGGCGATGCGGGCGGGATCGTGCGCGGTTTCAGCCTCGCGCGTCAGGGCCTCGCGCTCGAGGTCAGCTTTCAATACGACCTCGATGAGGCTTTCGGGGCCGTCGGGAGCTTCCTGCGCCAGGCTGCCGACGCGCCAGCGTGGCGGGATCGCGATAGTGCCGGTTTCGGTGGGCAATTCACCGCGGATCGCGTGAAACAGCGTTGACTTGCCGACGCCGTTGCGGCCGACGAAGCCTACGCGCGCGCCCGGCACGATCTGGACTGAGCTGTGATCGATCAGAAGCCGCCCGGCAATCCGGACCGAAATGTCGGTGATTGAAAGCATGCGGGCTTTTCACCGCGGCCGTCAAAAAACGCAACCCGTATGTTGAGGTCAGGCGAAAACAGTGCCTGCAAAGCGGCGCTACGTCGCAATAAGAGCCTAATTCGACCTGGTGCGGCCGCCACCTTCGTCACGCCTGCGCAATTCGCCCATGAGGTGCTCGAGATGGGACGACAGGCGCGATGGCTCCGGAAGAAGGCTCTGCTGCAGCCGTTCACCCACGGCGTCACAGATCGATCGGCAGGTCTTGCGATCAATCTGTTCGATGTCGTTGGTGATTCGGCTGCTCGTCATGAGTTCCGTGTCCTGATCACTCAGTCAATGAGTTAATGCGTAACAAGTCACTGAGGAGGAATTGGTTTCCCACCGTCGACCGATTGCATACCTCTTAGGTAAAATTTGAGTGAGGGCGGAAGCGGGACTCGGAAAGCGCAAAAGCCCCGATCGCAACAGGACCGGGGCCTTTTGACGCCAGAACGGGCGATTTGGATCAATAGCAGCGATTAATCAGGCGCCAGCGGGGTCCCCAAGGCGTCGGAACCAATCGCCGCACATAGCAGCCGCCGTAGCCATAACCGTAACCATAGAAGGCGGGGCCGCCGACAAAGACGCGCGGGCCACCCCAGCCCCAACCGTGATGCCAACCGCCGTGCCAGCCACCCCAGGCGGAGGCGGAAGTCGGTGCCAGCGCGGCGACGCCCAGCGAGGCCGCGGCAACAGCGACAAGCGAGAGCTTGCGTAACATGGTCATCTCCTCAGATTCGGCGCCGTGGGCGCCATCGGTGAAAGCACTGCCCCGTAGCCTCCAAAGAACTGCGAGAAAGATCGGGAGGCGTTCGGTCGATTGAAGGCTACGCCTTGGAGGGTGAACGGAAGCCCGACGACCCTCTCAGAAAGGGTTCATCTTGGTGAAATTGTCGTAATTTCAGAAGGCGATTTGCGGTCCGTCGCCTCATCGCTTGCCGTGCATCGGCGGCGCCGATATAAGCCCGCAACTTCCATCCAGCGCTTCCAGGGACCAAATCATGGCGATCGAACGCACGTTTTCCATCATCAAGCCGGACGCGACCGCGCGCAATCTGACCGGCGCCATCAATGCGCTGATCGAGAAGGCCGGGCTTCGCATCGTTGCCCAGAAGCGTATTCGCATGACCCGCGAACAGGCCGAAACCTTCTATGCCGTTCACAAGGCCCGTCCCTTCTTCGGCGAACTGGTGGATTTCATGATTTCCGGCCCGGTGGTCGTTCAGGTTCTCGAAGGCGAAAACGCCGTTCTCAAACACCGCGACGTGATGGGTGCGACCGATCCCTCGAAGGCGGTCGATGGCACGATCCGCAAGCTGCACGCAAAGTCCATCGGGGAAAACTCGGTCCATGGTTCCGATGCGCCCGAGACGGCGGCCATCGAGATCGCGCAGTTCTTCTCGGGCAACGAAATCGTCGGCTGATTGACACCGGTGGTGGCGCGCAATCTGGTCGACAATAGCCGCGGGCTTGCGCCAAGGGGGTAGGCTGTGAACTGGCTGTTGCAGGTCGTCGACCCCGCCAATATCGGCGCCTTTTTCGGGCAAATTCACACCGACATGCAAACGCCGGCGTTCTGGCTGGCGGTCGGCAAGATCATCTGGATCAACGTGCTGCTGTCCGGCGACAACGCGCTGGTGATCGCGATGGCCTGCCGCGGCCTGCATGGCCGGCACCGATTGTGGGGCATGATCATCGGCGCCGGCATTGCCGTTGTGCTGCTGATCGCCTTCACCGGCATCGTGGCAACGCTGATGGCGCTGCCCTATCTGAAACTCGTTGGCGGCGTAGCGTTGCTCGTCATCGCCGCCAAGCTGCTGGTGCCCGAAGACGAGGGCGATGAAATCGTTGCGGGCACCACGCTCTGGCACGCGATCCGCATCGTCGTCATTGCCGACATCATCATGAGTCTGGACAACGTGATCGCGGTCGCGGCGGCCGCGAACGGTCAACTCTCGCTGTTGATCCTTGGCCTTGCCATCAGCATTCCCATGATTGTCGCCGGTGCTGCGCTAATCATGATGGTGCTCGACCGGTTTCCGATTTTGATCTGGCTGGGTGCGACCCTGCTCGGGTGGATCGCCGGGGACGTCATCGAGAGCGATCCGGCTGTTCAGCCCTTTCTCCATCAGCTTCTCGACGGCACGATTGCACTCAATTTCGACGCGAAATCGGCGATTTTCCGCATAGCGCCGCATTTCACTCTGGAGGCAGAGCTTGTCGGATACATTGCCTCGTTGCTCGGCGCGATCACCGTCCTGGTCGCGGGGTCGATCTGGCGAAAGCGCAAGCTGCGGCAGGTCAAACATCTCGCGCTACCTGACGCTGTGAAGTTGGCCCAGCCGGCGGACCGGCCATAGTCAGCGGTCTCAGGATTGCCATCACCGCGCCGGCCCGACTCAGCGCCTTACGATCGACCCGGAGCGGCCGACAAGCCGAGCGAGCTGCTTGAACCGGCTGCCGACGCGGTCGGCGACCAGATCGACCAGCCTGTGCTCGAACACCAGCATCAGCTTGCGGCCGTCGCTGCGGAAGTGCGTGGCCGGCAACACACCGGGCCGCGCCGCCGATATCAGATGGGCGACACGAAATGCAGCGCCCAGCAGGCGGGCGCGCTCCAGCATCGCCGGCGGCACCAGCTCCTGAATAATCGCCGGCGGCTCATTCTGCTCGCTCAAGCCGGCGTAACGGTAAAACACCGATAGCGCGACAAACGCCCGGCTCTGATGACTGATCGAGCCGAAATTGCCGTTGGTGATGAGATTGAGCGTTTCCTCGCCGCGATGATCGGGATGCACCCGCCATCCGATGTCCGACAATAGACAAGCGGCATGCCGCAGGCGGCGATCCTCTTCGGTCTCGCGCAACTTGACGACCCGCACCAGGCGATCGGTCCATTCGATCAATTCCTGGGCGTGGCGGGCCGATCGCGACAGCAGTTCGTTCAGCGTCTGTGCGGCGCAGATAAATCCGTCCTTGGCGCGCTCGGCCTCAGGCAGCATTTCGTAGAGGAGGCCTTCGCGCACCCCGAAGGTCGAAAATACGATGGTCTTCGGCTTCGCCACACGAATGATGTATTCGAGAACAAGCGCGGCGTAGGCCAGCAACGGCCGCCGTGCATCGGCGACGGCCTCGATATTGGCCAGCATGTTCGCAGACACCAGGCGGCGCAGGCGCCGTGCGAAATCAAGCGCGTCCTGCGCCGGTATCGAATAGCCGTGCATCACCCCAAGCGGGTATTCGCTTTGGATGATGTGGATGCGCGCCAGTGCGCGCCATGTGCCGCCGACCGCGTAAAAGGCGCGGCCGCGGCCGGCGTTCAGCTGGGTGACCTCGGAAAGCTCGGCCCTAACGATGCGCTCGGCGCGCTTCAGCGACTTGTGCGACAGATCCTGCAGCGCGAGACTTCCGAGCGGCAGCGTCACGCCGCCGCGCACGCGGCTGCCGTGCACGTCGACCAGCTCCAGCGAGCCGCCGCCGAGATCGCCAACGATGCCGTCCGGCTTGTGCACGCCGGAGACGACGCCGAGCGCGGATAGCCTCGCTTCGCGCGGGCCCGACAGGATTTCGATTCGTACCCCGCAGATACGTTCGGCCTTGGCGATGAAGTCGGGGCCGTTGCTGGCGTCGCGGCAGGCGGCAGTGGCGATCGCGTACACGCGGCCGACTTTCATCACGCGGCACAGCGCGCCAAAGCGTCGTAGCGAGGTCAGGGCCTTGGCGACGGCGTCCGGCGCCAGGAGACCGGTGGACTGGACCTCCCGGCCGAGGCCGCAGAGGGCCTTCTCGTTGAAGATAGTGGTCAGGCTGCGTGTCATCGCTTCATAGACGACGAGGCGCACCGAATTCGAGCCGATGTCGATGACCGCGACGCTGGAATTGCGCTTGCGCGGCCGCTTCACAGCAATTTCCCCTTATGACGATGGCTGGCGTTCGGTACGGCGCGTGAGCCGGCGCGGCGATGATTCCTTAAGCGATTTTCCACGGCCTGACAGACTCGGATTCGTCATGAAATAATTGTGCAAATTGAAGGATTCCTCGCCCTTCGCGGCCTTCATACGCGTTGAGGACCCGTCCGGCAATAACTGCCAGCTTTGCTCGGTATCCTTGAGATTGGCGACCATGATTTGCTCGAGAACCTGCTGATGCACCGTGGGATTCTGCAATGGACAGAGGATCTCGACGCGGCGATCGAGGTTGCGGGGCATCATGTCGGCCGAGGAGATATACACAGCCGCTTTCGCGCTCGGCAGGCCCTGGCCCATGCCGAAGCAATAGATTCGGCCGTGCTCGAGGAAGCGGCCGATGATCGATTTGACGCGGATGTTCTCCGACAGCCCCGGTATGCCCGGTCGAAGGCAGCAAATTCCGCGCACCACGAGCTCGATCGGAACGCCGGCCTGCGAGGCCTCATACAGGGCGTCGATGATTTCCGGATCAACCAGCGAGTTCATCTTCAACCAGATCGCGGCGGGTTTGCCGTGACGGGCATAGCTGGTCTCGCCGTGAATGTGTTCGAGCATTCGCTTGCGCAAGGTGAGCGGCGACACCGCCATCTTCTCGATGTCGCTCGGCTCCGCATAGCCGGTGATGTAATTGAATACCCGTGCGGCGTCCCGCCCGATGATCGGATCGGAGGTGAAGTAGGACAGATCGGTGTAAATGCGCGCGGTTACCGGATGGTAGTTTCCGGTCCCGGTGTGGACATAGGTGGTCAAGCTGCCACCTTCACGGCGCACGATCAGTGACAGCTTGGCGTGGGTTTTCAGTTCGATAAATCCGTACACGACCTGCACGCCGGCCCGTTCGAGGTCGCGTGCCCAGCGGATGTTGGCTTCCTCATCGAACCTCGCCTTGAGTTCGATCAGCGCGGTCACCGACTTTCCCGCTTCCGCGGCTTCGGCAAGCGCCCGCACGATCGGCGAATTGTTCGAGGTGCGATAGAGCGTCTGCTTGATGGCGACGACGTCGGGGTCGCGCGCGGCCTGTTGCAGGAATTGAACCACGACATCGAACGATTCATAGGGGTGGTGAACGATCAGGTCTTTCTGCCGGATGGCGGCGAAGATGTCGCCGCCATGGTCACGTACGCGCTCGGGATGGCGAGGCACATAGGGCACGAATTCGAGATCGGGCCGGTCGAGCCGGGTCAGCTGCGACAGCTCGTTCATGGCCAGCACGCCATCGACCAGCAGTACTTCATCGTCGGATGTGGAGAGCGCGCGCTGAACGAAGGCGCGCAGCTCTTCGGGCATCTTGGCTTCCATCTCAAGCCGGATCACCGACCCCCGCCGCCGCCGCTTCAGTGCGGTTTCGAACAGGCGAACCAGATCTTCCGCCTCTTCCTCGATTTCGAGTTCGGAGTCCCTGATGATGCGGAAAGCACCCTGACCCTTGACAGTATAGCCCGGGAATAACCGGCCGATGAACAGGCCGGTGGCCTGCTCAAGCGTGATCAGTCGCACCGCGCCATCCTTGCCCGCGGGCAGGCGGATGAAGCGATCGATCTTGCTGGGCATGCGGATGAGCGCGTTCATCGGCTTGCCGTCGGAGACCCGCGCCAGATGCAGCGCAACGGTAAATCCGAGGCTCGGGATGAAGGGAAAGGGGTGGGCGGGGTCGATCGCCAGCGGCGTCAGCAACGGGAAAATATTGTGGAGGAAATGGTCCTCGATCCAGGCGCGCTCGGACTTGGTGACATCCCGGCCATCGACGAGAACGATCCCGACCTCGGCCAGGATGCCGCGCAGATCGCGCCAGATTGCCTGCTGGTCGTTGGCCAGTCTCGATACGGCCTCGTTGATGAGGACGAGTTGCTCGGCGGGGGTGAGGCCATCGGGACTCCGCTCGGCGATCCCCTCCCGCACCTGCGCCTTGATGCCGGCGACCCGGACCATGAAGAATTCATCAAGGTTATTGGCGGAAATCGAGAGGAATCTCACCCGCTCAAGGGCGGGGTGGCCGGGATTAACCGACTCCTCCAGCACCCGACGATTGAAATGCAACCAGGAAAGTTCCCGGTTGATGAAGCGTTCCGGGCTGCTGCCCATTCCTGCCCCAGCCGAGGGTTCTGCTTCTTTTTCTTTGATTACAATGGTTTGCGCAGATTCCATCAAGCTTTAATCCATCTCAACGGCAGGCATCATGGCTACCAGGGCAAGGACGCCGCAAACCATGTGTGATCGCGGTGACCTTTCAATGACATTGATCTTCCCGCCGCGGCCCGCGTCAAGGTGCGACGGGGACGAGCCGATCAGTTATTGCCGCGGAGCAGTTCAGCCGCCAGGGCCCGGGTGACCGGCCGGCCGAGCCGCAGGGCTTCGCTGTCCAATAGCTCCACAGTCTGCCGCACGGCCCTGTAGGAGCGCTCGATCCTGGTTGTCAGATAGCTCACGACCGCCTCGTCGACCGCGAGTTGCCGGTCGGCGCAGAATTTGACGATCAGTGCGCGAAACAGATGATCGTCCAGCGGCAACAGCAATACGCTCGGTATCGCGCGCAGCCGCGAGCGCAGGTCAGGCAGCTCGATCTGAAGCGCGGACGGCGGCACGCGGGAAGTGATCAGGATGGACGCTCCGTCTTCGCGCGCCAGGTTCAACAGATGGAACACTGCGCGTTCGTCGACATCCGACGATTTCAGGTCTTCGACAACGAGCGCCCCCGTCGCCAACGCGCCCGGCACCGCTGCTGCGGTCAGTGCATGCGCCGATGTCGAGCGGGCGCCTGCTTGTTCCGCCCAAATCGCGGCGAGGTGGCTCTTTCCGGAACCTTCGGGGCCCACCAGCTGCATGATCCGGTTTGGCCAGTCGGGCCAACTATCGACCAGCGCGAGGCCAGCGGCATTTGCCGGCCCCTCAAGGAAATTGTCGCGCGTAAAACTCTCTGCGTGCGGCAGTGCAAATGCCAGTTGACGAGGTTGGACGCGGCTTGCCACGCAAGTCTCCATGCCCGGATCGAGGCAGATGGTCTTAGCTCGCCTCGATGGTGCTCATATGCCGTACCCACTCCACGAGATAGAGGGATACCGAAACCAAAGTAAAGACCGTTACAAACCCCATCAGGATCAGATCATACGGCTTAGGCCTGAAGCCGAAACCGAGCGAGGCAAGCACCAGCGCCGCGAATGCCACCTGCGCCACCGTATTGAGCTTCGACACCATCAACGGTTTCATCGGAATCGGCTTGCCGAACAACCATGACACGATGACCGCCGCCACGATCATGATGTCGCGCGAAACCACGAGAATGACAATCCAGCGCGGTACCGCGCCCCAGATTCCAAGCGCCACATAGATCGAGACCAGAAGCGCCTTGTCTGCCAAGGGGTCGAGCAGCGCCCCGAGTTCGCTGGCCATGTTGAAGCGCTTGGCAAGAAAGCCGTCGACGGCGTCACTGACGCCTGCGATCACGAAGATCGCAAATGCAATTTCCATCTGGCTGGAGGCAATCGCCCAGACGATAATGGGCACCAACAGGATACGGCCGAGCGTGATGATGTTAGGAATACTCAACTCGGTGGTTTCCCGGTTATCAGCCTGATTTCCCGAAAGATCCGGTCCTTTGCGAGGGTGAACCGGTTCCCGTTTACATAGTATATGCCGACAGGCGTGGCGAGCCATTGCACAGGGGCGGAATCCGACGTAACCAGCCGCCATCATCTGGAACAGGCCATGGTCGAGCGCAGGAACGGGCTCACTTACGCAGATTCGGGCGTCGATATCGATGCGGGCAATCGCCTGGTCGATCTCATCAAGCCGATGGTTCGCGCCACGGCGCGGGCCGGCGCGGAGGCCGAAATCGGCGGGTTCGGCGGGCTGTTCGACCTGAAGGCGGCCGGCTTCAAGGATCCGGTTCTGGTCGCGGCCACCGACGGTGTCGGCACCAAGGTCAAGATCGCGATCGAGACCGGTCTGCACAGCGGTATCGGGATTGACCTGGTGGCGATGTCGGTCAACGACCTCGTGGTACAGGGCGCAGAACCACTGTTCTTTCTGGACTATTTCGCCTGCGGCAAGCTCGATCCGGACGCTGCCGCGGCGATCGTCGCCGGCGTCGCCGAGGGCTGCCGGGAATCCGGCTGTGCGCTGATCGGCGGCGAGACTGCCGAAATGCCGGGGCTCTACAAGGACGGCGATTACGACCTCGCTGGCTTCGCGGTCGGCGCTGCCGAACGCGGTACGCTTTTGCCGCGGCCCGAGATCGCCGCCGGCGACGCCGTGCTCGGCCTTGCTTCGTCTGGCGTTCACTCCAACGGATTTTCGCTGGTCCGCAGGATCGTCGAAACTTCCGGCCTCGGCTTTGAGGCCCAGGCGCCTTTTTCGCCGGTCATGACGCTCGGAGGCGCGCTGCTGACGCCGACCCGACTCTACGTAAGGTCATGCCTGCGTGCGATCCGGGAGACCGACGCGGTCAAGGGGCTTGCGCACATCACGGGCGGTGGCTTCACCGATAACATTCCGCGCGTATTGCCAAAGCACCTCGGCGTCGGCATCGATCTTGCGCGCTTGCCGGTGTTGCCGGTTTTCAAATGGCTGGCGGAGCAGGGCAACATCGCCGAACTCGAACTGCTGCGCACCTTCAACTGCGGGATCGGCATGATCGCTATCGTGAAGCCGGACGCAGTCGAAGCCGTCACCAAAGTTCTTGCGGAGGCCGGGGAGGGCGTGACGTTGTTGGGCGAGGTGATCCCGGCCCAAGGCGAGCATCGCGTGGTCTATAACGGCCATCTCGATCTCGCATGGTGAGATCGATCTCACATGGTGAGGCCGTGAAGCGCCGCGTCGCAATTTTGATTTCCGGACGCGGATCGAACATGGCCGCGCTGATAAAGGCCGCGGTGGCGGAGGATTTTCCGGCCGAGATCGCGGTGGTGATCTCCAACAAGGCCGACGCTGGCGGTCTTGAAAAGGCCAGAGCAAGCGGCATGCCCACGGTTACCGTCGAGAGCAAGCAATACGGCAAGGACCGTGCGGCGTTCGAGACGGCCCTGCAGTCGGCGCTGGACAAATATCGGATCGACCTGATTTGCCTCGGCGGTTTCATGCGGTTGTTCACGGCTGAGTTCGTGCAGCGCTGGTACGGCAGGATGCTCAATATACATCCCTCGCTGCTGCCCGCGTTTCCCGGGCTGGATCCTCACGGTCAGGCGCTGAGTGCCGGGGTCAAGATCTCCGGAGCTACCGTTCATTTCGTCATTCCGGAGACCGACGCCGGACCTATCTTGATGCAGGGTGCGGTCGCGGTTCGCGATGACGACACGCCGGATACCCTGGCGGCGCGGATTATTCAGATCGAACATCGCATCTATCCAGAAGCCCTGCGTCTGGTTGCCAGCGGCAAGGTTCGTCTCGAGGGCGATATCTGCAAGGTGGAAGGCAGCGCCGGCGCCAGCGATAGCTTGATTTCGCCGGCGGCGACCACGTGAAGCGCCGGGAAGAATAAAACCCCCCGGCAGGGGCCGGGGGTACATCAGGATTGCTTGCGCGGGATCGTGACGAAGCTTAGGAGACCTTGAGATTTTCCGCGGAAGTCTTGCCGCGATTTTCCACAAGGTCATATTCGATAACCTGATTTTCGTTGAGGGTCGTGAGCCCAGCGCGTTCGACCGCCGAGATA